>Ga0306922_10000196_pt1 | contig 45096 bp, 38 predicted proteins | sample sta12Cox44000082_FD_203758 | JGI IMG/M metagenome (GOLD analysis project Ga0306922, IMG submission 203758) | Lab enrichment of tropical soil microbial communities from Luquillo Experimental Forest, Puerto Rico - statoxic.12C.oxic.44.000.082 (v2)... | ecosystem: Environmental > Terrestrial >... | reverse complement strand
TTTCCGGCTACGTTGTTGATGGTGCTCGACGCGGGGGGCCTGGCACTGTTCGCCGTGGCCGGCACGGAGAAAGCGCTCGAATACAGGATTCATCCATTCATGGCGGCCTTGCTCGGCACCATCACGGGAGTGGGCGGAGGCACGATCCGGGATATTTTCCTGGCGCATGTGCCGCGTGTTCTACAGTCGGACATTTATGCCACGGCCGCGCTCGCGGGCGCAGTGGTGCTGATTGCCACGCGAAGGATCGGCGCGCCGCCGACGGCGGCGGCCTGTGCGGGCGGCGGATGCTGTTTTGCGTTGCGCGTGGTGGCGGCGACCTGGCATTGGAATCTGCCGAGGATTGCCGGTTAGGGCCTGGTCTCGCGCGCCCGAATAACGCCGGATGCACCGCAAATAAAAAGAGGGAGCAGGCGCCGCCTGCTCCCTTTGCCACATGGGGGTTCCCTTTCGGTTAGGGCTTCAACATCGGTGACGCTTTCTGAAGCCGAGCTATCAGCTTTTGCGACTCCGGGGGAGCCTGGTACTTGGATTCGGCAATGATAGTGTCGGCCGTCGCGTCCTTGCCATACACGTTGCGGTTTCCGTCGTTGTCGGGTCGGAGTGTCGAACCTTCCAGAGAAATGCCGGCGAACACGCCGCGCGAGCGCGAATAGCTCAGCATTTCCGACCGCAAGTAGGCGTCGGTGTCAGCCGATGCGTCGCGGCCTTTCGGTCCCGCAGCGACCGAAGCGTCGGCGCCAAGTTTAACCTTGCTCTTGAGCAAGCTCGATGCTCCGCGGTCGTTCATAACCAGGATGACGAAGTCGGTGGCCTGGCCGCCGATCTGCAAGCCGACGCTGCCGCCTTCAAGAGCGTACATGGCCGGAGCGCCCCAGGGACCCTTGAAGTCAGAGCCGGTGCGGCAGACCATGACGCCGCGGCCGTAGCTTCCGCCTACGACGAAAGCGGCCTTGAGAACCGACGGCAGAACGACCACGCAGCGGGCTTTGTTCATGAGGTCCTGAGGAATGTCGTCAGGAATATTCAGGATTTCGTCGATGACCGTGCCCGCGTTTTCAATGCGGTCCACGTCTTTCGCCTTGTCGGCAGCGGACGGCGCCGCGAATGTGGCGGGCGCCATAAGGAGCAAACCGGCCGCCAGGTATTTTGAGAGTTGCATGTATTCCTCCCTAGTTTGGTATTGGGTCCGAGTGCAAGTTTGAGCAACTATTTGCGGTCGCGCGCAACGATGATGATCCCGCCTGCCAGGGCGATGACGCCCAAGACCGGCGGAAGAGGAATCGTTTTGTGTTCTTCCCTGGTGGCCTCGATGGGGCCGATATCGACGACTTTCTTATGCGTCGTGTAGCTGATGCCCTGATAGACCAGAGCGATCACGCCGAGTACGATCAGCGCCAGACCAAGCAGCAGTGTGCCCTTCATATCCTTGGCCTCCGTTTCGTCGAGTGTGGGCGCTAGGGCCGGCGGGCCACGTGACCGAGCAAGGTCACGAGAAACAACATCACAAACAGGAAGAAAAGAACCTTGGCCACGCCCGCGGCGGCGACGGCGATGCCTGTAAAGCCCAGAACCGCCGCCAGCAACGCGACCACGAAGAAGATCAAAGCCCAGCGCAGCATGTTCGACCTCCTTGCCGGGTTTTTCCCGCAGCGATCCGAACCCGACTCCCTAACCGGCCTGCATTTCAGGACCCAAAAACCAGCGAGGCGAAGTTTTGCAGGGGGGAGCGCGCGGGCGCCATACAGCAGAAGAAGTATCTCCGGGCGGTGAGATTTTGCAGAAAGGGAGTCCAGCCCCGGCCCGGTACATCAAAACGTGTACAAAATTATATCGTTCTACGATATAATCCGGCGTTTCGCACGGGACGTGTAAGAAATTTTCGCGGCGGCAAAGGGGAGTGTAAAAAGTTCCAAGAGTCGCGCCGGAGTACTAGAACCGGATTGTCTACTAAAGTCTTTCCCTACAGCAAGGTACGCAGCCGCGCGCGGCAACCGCGGTTTGGCCAGATTTTTGCGCCTGAACCATCAGCGTCCGTTGCGGTGCGCGGCAAAAAAGAGCGATTTGCAGCCGCGCAGCAGAGGGCCAAGCCCCGAAGACCAGCAATTTTCCGATCACGGAGGAAGCAAATGGGAACTGTGGGAACTCTCAAAGTGTTGGTGGCGGACGACCATGAAGTCGTGCGCAAAGGACTGCGCACCATTTTGGAAGAGCAACCGGGCTGGGAAGTGAGCGGAGAAGCCAGCGACGGGCGGGAAGCGGTCGATAAGGTCAAGGCCCTCAAGCCGGACGTGACCGTCGTCGACGTGGGCATGCCGGGTCTCAATGGTCTCGAGGCCACCCGGCAGATGTTGAAAAACGATCCTGAAACCAAGGTGCTGATCCTGACCATGCACGAATCGGATCCGCTGATTCGCGAAGTGTTGGACGCGGGGGCGCGCGGATACCTGCTGAAGTCGGATGCGGGTAAAGATCTGGTGAGCGCGGTCGAGGCCATCCGTCGGAACAAGACCTATTTCACCGCGCGCGTGGCGCAGATGGTGCTGGATGGATACTTGGACAAGAAGCCGCGCACACCCGTGGATACCGACGTACCGGCGAGCCGTCTGACGCCGCGGCAGCGCGAGATCGTGCAATTGCTGGCCGAGGGAAAGAGCAGCAAGGAAGTGGCGGTGGCCCTGAATTTGAGCGTGAAGACGGCCGAAACGCACCGCGCAAACATCATGCGCCGGTTGAATTGCCACTCCGTGAGCGAGTTGGTGCGCTACGCGATTCGAAACAACATCATTGACGCGTAGTTAGTTAGGGCCGCCGGCAACGGAAACACTCCGGATCTTCGCCGGAGGGCGATTGCCTGCAATAGTTACAGCGAACTACCGATTGCGGTCAACTGGGTCGCCCCTAATTGTGGGGGAGTGCCAGGCGCAAAAGGAGCCGGCATTTGCCAAGACCCATGGCATCCCTACGAATCTTGATTGCCGACGATCATCAGTCCGTGCGAGTGCTGCTGCGCAACATTCTGGAATCGGTGCCGGAATGGGTTGTGTGCGGCGAGGCATCGACCGGCGCGGCGGTGGTGGTGTCGGCCCAGCGCCTGCATCCGGACGTGATCGTGATGGATCTGGTGATGCCGGAGTGCAACGGGCTGGAAGCGACCCGCCAGTTGTTGCGCACGGAGCCGGAGGCGCGCGTGGTCCTGACGACGCTGCACGAATTTCCCTCGTTTGCCGAAGAAGCCCGTCGTGTGGGCGCTTGCGGATGCTTTTTCAAAGCGGAGTCGGGGCGGCAGCTGATACCTGCCGTGCGCGCAGCCGCCGAGAGAAGGCCTTTCTTTACTTCGCACGACCTGGAGAGCACCCTTCTCTCCTAGCGCTCTGGTCTGGCGCTCTGCTTACCGGCCTCCAGAAACCCCTTCGCCACCGGCGTTTCTAGCGGAACAAACGCCCGCCTACGCCGGGGTTCGCCAAGCAGGAGCTACACCATAATCCGCGAAATACTTGCGGCCTTCGCAGTATTCCCCGCTTGCAGCCTAGATGTTTCTCTAGGGCTGCGAACGGCGGCGCGCCACCGCGCCGATAAACGTGTTCGAACCCGGCTCTTAAATCTAACCTTGGAGCAAGACCATGAACTGGGACCAGGTTGAAGGTAAGTGGAAACAGTATTCCGGAAAAGTTCGCGAGAAGTGGGGAAAGCTGACCGACAGCGATCTGGAAATGATCAAGGGCCAGCGTCAGCAGCTGGTGGGAAAAATTCAAGAGCGCTACGGCATTGCGAAGGATGACGCGGAGCGCCAAGTGAACGACTTCACCAGCGCCCTCTCTCCGGGCGACACGCGGGAAGCGCGCCGTGAGGACAAAGCACGCGGAGCGGGCCGTTCTTAGGGCCATGAAGCGGGAAATGGGCGCGGAATCCGGTGCCCGCCACGCTTCAAAGATCCCGAGCCGAAATCTGACAGCAATCTGACGGAACGAGGAGAAAAGGCATGCTTTGGACCATCTTTGTGATTCTGATCGTGTTGTGGCTGCTGGGCATGGTGTCGTCATACACCCTGGGCGGGTATATCCACTTGCTGTTGCTCCTGGCGATCGCAGTTGTGCTGATTCGCGTGATCCAGGGACGAAGACCGATATAGCAACTTGCTTACATATCCTATATGGAGACGGGATGGTCGTAACCCGTCATTTCGAGGTAGCCCGAACCCGCGATATCCGACGAATTCTTCTTTCCCTGAAGAAGAATCGCTCCTTCCCAGTAGCTGGGAACGGCGTTTGACGTCGCGACCAGCTCCTGGGACGGGAGCTGAGTGCTGGCCTCAAGCGTAAGGCGCAGCGCCGGAATGCGGATCTGCCAGCGGATGGGATAGCGCGCATGCGTCGCCCTGCTGACCCAGGTATCGGACGCCGGCGCAAGCTCGAAATCCGCTGCGCGAAGGTGCACGATTTTTCCAGAAGCGTCGACGAACGTGCCGGCGGAAAACGGATCGATCGATCCGTCCTTCCTGCGTAACCGAAAAAGCATAAGCTCCGAGTTATCGTTTAACTGAATCGAAAACCAATCCCAGCCGACCTGCTCCGCCCCCAGCTGATGGGTAAAGAATTCATGGTCCATCCAGGCCAGGCCCGAAACCGCATACTCGCGCCCGCCGAATCCTAGCCTTCCCGAGGCAGTGAGACGCGTTTCAGAAAGATAATGCGAGGCGCGGCCGGCGCCGGCCGATTTCTGGCTGACTCCGTTTTCGCCATGAATCACCGGTGGCTTCTGCGGTTCTAACGACAACGCCAGGGCATGGGAGTCTGCGAGCGCGACAAGGTGTTCCGTCCCCTTGGCCCACACGACACTCCAGTTCCCGTTCCATACTTTTTGCAATTCGCCGTTGGCTCCCGCAAGTCCCGGTCCGGCGCGGTTGCTGCGTTCCGCGTGAAAAAACTTCTGGTCGCTCAAATCGCTCACGGCGAAGTGCGCCAGATAGACGTCCGCCAGATCCCAGGCGGAGGTCCCTTCGGGATCACGGCTTAGGCCCTGGCGGAAGAAGGTCAGCTCGAACCCGAATTTGTGGCCCTCAGCGGACTGCAGGTTGCCGGTGTAATACCACCACTCCGTCTGGTAGTCAGGATGATTGAAGTAGTCGCGCGGGAATTCGTAACGGTAGCCCGGCAGAGCGGGACGGAATTGTGCCAGGGCCGGGTCCAGCGAAAACACCAGGGCCAAGAGCATTGCTCGAGCCGCCCGCAGATCAGTCCTCATGGATGACCTCGATCGGGTTGAGGCGGACAGCGACTTCGGCCGGATAGCAGGCGGCCAAAACCGTTGCCGTCCAGACCAGCGAGACTGCCTCCAACAGGACCGCGACGGGCCAGTGGAAGCGGATGGTCCAGCCGAACGATTGCTTGTTGATGATGAAGATGAGGATGAGCGAAAGCAGAATTCCCTGCAGCATTCCGGAAAAGTTCGCAAGCAGGCCGAGCAAGCCGGCCTCGGTGAGAATCAATTTGCGGAGCTGGGCGCTTGAAGCACCGAGATAACGAAGCAGACCCAGTTCGCGGCGGCGATCGATGATCAGCGCAAGAAGTGCTCCCGCAACGCCCATGATGGCTACCAACACGGCGATGGCTTCGAGCGCGTAAGTGATGGCGAACGTCCGGTCGAAGATTTCAACCGCTTGCCGGCGAAGATCGGTGTTGGCGAAAACCAGGACGTGAGCGCCGGAGGCCGCCGCTCGGTCCTCAATTTCTCGTCGCACGGTGGCCCGATTGACGCCCGGCGAAACAAAGACAGCGATGTTGGAGGGCGCCCGATCGGGAAGAAAGTGCAGCATTACCTGGCGGTCGATGAGAATCGCGCCGCGTTCGCTCGAGTAGTCGTAGTAAACGTCGGCCACGCGGAAAGCCGCGGAGGAGTCGCCGAGATCGAGGTGAATGGAGTCGCCGCGGCGGATGTGATGCTTGTAGCTGAAGGGTTCGCTGACGATGGCGGCGTTGACGCCGCGAAGCTCGGGCAGAACCTCAGCCGCCGTGCGACCAGACAAGAAGTCGGACGAGTGCTCGATTTCTGGGTCGGAGAGATCTATGGCCCCCAGGGTCGCGGGCATGTCTTGGTAGCTGATCTCGTAAGCACGCAGGCGCTGGACCGCGCGGACGCCCGGCAGCGTTTTGAGGCCATCGGCAAAATCGGGCGAGATGACCGGGTGCTGATCGGTTGCAGGATTTCCAGCCGGACGGAGATACAAATCCGCGGGAAGCTCCGAATTCATCCAGGCGATGACGGTCTGGCGAAAACTGCCGACCATGATGGCGACGGCAGTGGTCATCGAGACTGCCGTCGAGAGCGCCGCGACCAGCACCGACGTGCGGCGCAGCGAGCCGGACAGGCTGCGCGAAGCCAGCAGCGCTTCCACCCGTAAGAGTTTCGGGAGAACACGGGAGGAGAACCGCATTGCCAGGTCGGTGGCGATCGGAATCGCGAAGACGCCGGCAGCGACGGCGAGCAGAGCGGCACAGTATCCAAAGACCGGTTTGCCGCCCACGGGCGGAAGCCGTGAAACTGCGGCGGCCGCCGCGGCAAAGATGCCCGCAGCGGCAAGGGCGGATTTCCTGCTGACGCGAATCTCAAATTCGCGGCGGGCGCGAGCCATGGCTTCAACCGGAGGCACCTTGGCGGCTTCGCGAGCCGGCGCCCAGGCGGAAAGCAACGTGATGGTCAGGCCGGCCAACAAGGTGAAAAAAATAGACCAGCTGCCCAAGGAGATTTCTCCCGGGCGGCTGCTGACGTAGAGCGAATTGACCGTCGCGCCCATCAGCTTTACGGCAAAGGAAGCGATGAGACGCCCAACGGGAATTCCCAGCAACGAGCCGGAGATGCCGACGAAGGCCGCTTCCAGGAGAAATGCACTCAGCACCTGCGCCCGGCTTGCGCCTAGGGCGCGAACGACGCCGATTTCGGCGCGACGACGCACAACCGAGACCGAAATGGTGTTGTAAATAAGAAAGGCGCCGACGACCAGCGCGATGTAGCTCAAAAGCCGCAGGTTCCAACGGAAGGCGCCGAGCATGCGGCGGTTCTCCTCGGTAGAGGCACCAGCGGCGCGAAGCTGAACTGTTGCCGGAAGGGCTTGTTCGATGCGCTGCCGCCACTCCGCAAGCGAAGCGGAGGAATCTTTGGGAAGCCTTATCAGGATGCGATCCACGAAACCTTTTCGCCTGAGGGCCGACTGCGCCGCGGCGATGTCCATAATGAGGGCGGCCTGCCCGCTGTCGGGATAGGTGCCGCGCACCGTGGCCGAAAAGGAGCGGTCGTTGACCAGGAGTTGCACGACGTCACCGGCGCGCTTCCCGAGACTTCGGCCGACCCACACCGAATCCGGTTGCGCGAGATCTTGCAAGGAGAATTCGGACGGGCCTAATGCCAGCGGTGCGGCTGGTTCGCCGCCGAGTCGGTTTCCCGCCCCAATCAGATCGATCCCGACCAGGGGCAGGGCTCGGTTGGAACCGGACAGTACGACCAAACCCTCGATCCGCGGAGTGATTTGCCAGTCGTGAGGCAACAACGAAAGTTTGCCGACGAGCTCTTCCGGGACGCCTCCGATGGCGGTCAGTTCAAAATCCTGTCGGCCGGATAGAGTTTCAAGAGAAGAATGAAACGAGCCAGTGGCCGCATCGCCCGCCAAATCCATCGCCAGGACCACGGCGACGCCGAGTGAAACGGCCAGGATAGTGAGTACAGTCCGCACCGGTTCGCGGTTTAGCGGCCTGATCATGAGGCGCCAGAAGAGGTTTAGGCTTGGCAGCATCGAGGTGCGCCCGTAAGGGACGCCAAGAGTTGCGCATTCATTTGTGTTTCACGTCAACCATCCTGCCGTCACGCAGCGTGATCACGACATCCGCGATGCCGGCGGCCTCCACACTGTGAGTGGCCATTAGCGTCGCCGTATTCCGCTCGCGTGTGAGGCACAGGAGAAGGTCGAGAATCTGAGAACCCGTGGTGTTGTCGAGATTGCCGGTGGGCTCGTCGGCGAGCAGGACCTTGGGGGAATGAACCAGCGCGCGGGCGATCGCCACGCGCTGCATCTGGCCGCCGGAAAGCTGGTGCGGCAGGCGATTTTCCAGCCCGTCAAGACCCACGTCGCCCATGCGTTCGAGCGCTAGTTCGCGGGCCCGATTTCGCCGGGAGAGCAAGAGCGGAAGCTCAACGTTTTCAACGGCGGACAAAGTGTGAAGCAGCTGGAAAGACTGAAAGACAAAGCCCACTTTCTCGCGGCGAAGCCGGGTTAGCGCCCCCTCGCTTGCGGCGGAGCTCGTTTGCCCGTCGATTCTAACCTCGCCGCTGCTCGCAAAATCCATGGCGCCCGCGAGATTCAGGAGCGTGGACTTGCCGCAGCCGCTGCGGCCGACTAAGGCGACCAACTCTCCCGCGCCTACGGAAAGGGAAATTCCATCGAGGGCGCGGACCTTTTGTCCGTCGGTATCGTAATCCTTAACGACGTTGCGCAATTCAACCAGCGCCATAGAAGGCCAATCCTGTCCGCATAGCCCGGGTGAGGCGGCAAGCTAGTTCTTCAGTGAGCCAAGCTCGTTTTCGATCGCGGCGGTGACCCGCGGATCGTCGGGACTGACGTTCGGCTCAAACCGGGCATCCGGGCGGCCGGAGGGGCCGATCAGGAACTTCGTGAAGTTCCACCGAATTTCACCGCCGGTCTGCGGGTTGGCGGACTTGTCGGTCAGGAATTGGTACAACGGCGTCTGGTCGTCGCCTTTTACCGAGACTTTGGCCATCATGGGAAACGTGACGTTGTATTTGGTCGAGCAGAACGTCTTGATTTCCTGGTTGCTGCCGGGCTCCTGGCCGCCAAAATTGTTGGCGGGGAAGCCCAGGATCACCAAGCCGCGGCTTTGGTATTTTTCATAGACTTTTTCGAGCGCGGCGTACTGCGGCGTGAATCCGCAGCGGCTGGCGACATTGACCAGCAGCACGACCTTTCCGCGATACCGTGAGAGGGGCGTCGATTCGCCGTCGATCGAATTCATCGTGAAATCGTAGATCGTTTTTTCGCCGGCCATAGCCACCGTTCCCAGGAGAAAAAGTGCCCGGATCCATTTGCGCATGCTTGCTTTCCTCGTGACCATTTCCTTTCTACCCGGTTTTGCCGGCGAGGGCAAACCGCTGGCGTGCCGCCGGGAAGCTGGCCGCCACCACGGCCGGAAGATTCCGCATTGAGCGGTTTGGTGGGCTGGTATACACTCCGCAGGATTGTTTTGTCTTTAGCGTTAAGAACGCTGGAGCGGCCAGCCGGCTTTGCCTGGCGACGGCTGGTGAAGCGAACCTGGGGCGCTTCACCTGCGTAACGGCCCGCAACGGCGCTCGGTATCCTGCGCGCCAGCTAACAACCAGAGGGAGGCATGAATGCTCTTCGCAGCTTTCATGGGTCAGACCGGTTCGGCTACTGCGACAACTACGGCACATAGGGCGCTGGCTGCCATCGATATCGCCATCATTGCCGTGTACTTCGTCATCGTATTCGGCATCGGATTCTATTTTTCGCGCAAAGAACGAACTTCGGAAGATTACTTTCTGGCGAGCCGCGACATTGGCTGGTTCTTCGTGGGCGCTTCGCTGTTTGTCTCGAACATCTCCACGGAACACTTCATAGGACTATCCGGAACGGGCGCTTCGTCGGGGCTGGCGGTCGGCCATTTCGAATGGCTGGCCTGCCTGATTCTGCTGATTCTCGGTTGGGTCTTCGTGCCCTTTTATCTGCGCTCCAACGTTTTCACCATGCCGCAATTTCTCGAGCGGCGCTTCAGCCGGCAATGCGCCGTGTATCTGGCGGGCATCTCCATTATCGCCTACATCTTTACGAAGATTTCGGTGCAGTTGTATGCGGCAAGCGTGGTGCTGGAGCGAGTGGCGGGCTGGTCGCTCTGGAAAACGGCTGTGGTGCTGGTCATCGCGACGGGCGTGTACACCATCGCCGGCGGTCTGGCTGCGGTGATCTATACCGACACCGTACAGACGCTGATCTTGATTACCGGCGCTGTAGCGCTGACGGTGATCGGACTGGATAAGGTCGGCGGCTTCGCGCACCTGCGCGCCATGGTGCCACCGAGCTACTTTCACATGATCAAACCGGCCTCCGACGCGCAGTTTCCCTGGACCGGAATTTTCTTCGGCGCGCCGATTCTGGGCATCTGGTATTGGTGCACCGACCAGGTGATCGTGCAGCGCGTGTTGTCGGCGCGGGATGAGGGCCACGCCAAAGCGGGAACGATATTCGCCGGCTTCCTGAAGATCCTGCCGGTGTTCATGCTGGTGCTGCCCGGCATCATCGCCTATGCGCTCTATCCCGAGCAGGTGACTAAGCCGGACTTCGCCTACCCCACGCTGGTGCTCAACCTTTTGCCGGTCGGCCTGGTGGGCCTGGTGATGGCCGCGCTGCTGGCTGCGGTTATGGGCGCGATGAGCTCGGTGTTCAATTCCGCTTCGACCTTGGTGACGCTGGATTTTTACAAGAAGCTGCGGCCGAATGCCTCCGAAGCGCAACTCGTGAATTTTGGCCGCATCGCGACAGGCGCTATGGTCCTGCTCGGACTGTTGTGGGTGCCGTTCATTCACCTGCTCAGCGCTCAGCTCTACATCTATCTGCAGAGCGTGCAGGCCTACATCAGCCCGCCCATCGCCGTGTGCTTCATCTTCGGAATCTTGTGGACGCGCGCGAACGGACAGGGCGCCATCAGTTCGCTGCTCACGGGCTTCGTACTGGGGGCCGTACGCTTCGTGTTTGAAGTCCTCGACAAATCGCGCCACTACCAATCGGCCTTCATCCGCTGGCTGGTGGACATGAACTTTCTGCACTACGCCATTTTTATGTTCGTGGTGTGCACCGCGGTTCTGGTCGGCGTCAGCTTGATGTACCCGGCGCCAGACCGCAAGAAGCTGGCGGGACTGACCTTTGCCACGGTGGACGACAAGCTCGACTCCACCGATGTTTTAGCGCCGCACCTTGCCAAAGAGACGCGCACCGAACACGCCATCAACGTAGCGCTCACGCTGGCTTTGCTGGCGGCGGTAATCAGCTTGTGGGTCTACTTCCGTTAGAGCGCGGAGTGCTGAGTAACGCCATGGAGACGACGTCCATCAGAAGCTTGCGGCCGAATGTAACGCGCGACGAAGCGCTGCGAACGTTTCATGCCCCCAGCGTCGCTTTCATCCTGTGCAGGCTGCGCGGCGGGAAGTTACAGCGAATCGCCGAAGCCTACATTCCGTTCCATCTCTACCGCGTGCGCTACCGCCTGGGAGCATCGACTCGCTCGCACATTTTTGCGCTGGACGCGGTGGACGGTTCGCTCGATTTATTCGAATTCGGCGCTCCGCCTGGCGATGGAGAGACGATGCTCATAGCAACACGAAACCGCCCGGTGGCGCGCCTGTCGCCTGATCATGCCCAACAGTTGCTGCGCGAAAAAGTGCTGCGGCTTATTTTTCAGCACGGCTTCTTCAAAGTGCGTGCCGTGCAGCTGGAAATCGAGCGCCTGCCGGGCGAAATTCACCTGCCTTACTGGCTCGGTTTCTATGGCACCAGCCGAAATCTGCGCTGCCGTGTGATGGATGCCGTGCGGCGCCGCATGGAGGGCGCGCGGGCTACAGCGCTCTTCGAACACTGGCTCATGGCTTGAGCCGCGCCGCAAACCAAATCTCCGGAGGAACCAATGCCAGGGATGTTCAAACGTTCGCTGCTGACTGCGGCCTTCATGTGGCTCGCGCCGCTTGCGCTGGTGGCGCAAGGCTGGCAGCACATGGGCGCCGTACAGAAAGTGGAGAAGCTTCCCGACGGCCTGGAGCTGACCAGCGGCAAAGCCAAAGTACGCTTGACGGTATTTCGCGAAGGAGTGTTCCGAGTTCGCGTGGCGCCGAACGGAACGTTTCCCAAGGATTTTTCGTGGGCGGTAGTCGAAACTCCGCAAGCGCCGGCGGTAAGAGTGGACGACACCAAAGATGAAGTGCGCCTCACGGCGGGCAACATCGTCGCGCGCGTTCGCAAGTCGCCCCTGCTGATCGATTTTCTTCGCGACACCGGCGACGTGCTGGTGGCGGATGCGCCGGACCGGCCGATGGGCTTCCATGACGGGCGCGTACGCGTTTGGAAGCGCATGCCTGAGGAAGAAGGCTACTACGGCCTCGGCGACAAAGCCGGGCCGATGAACCGTCGCAACCGCGCGTTTACTATGTGGAATACCGATGCCTTCGGCTGGCAGGAATCGACCGACCCGCTTTACAAGACCATTCCGTTCTTTATGGGCCTGCGCAAAGGTCTGGCTTACGGAATTTTCTTCGACAACAGCTGGCGCGGCGGGTTCGATTTCGGCAAGGAGGAGCACGATTCGTATTCCTTCGGGGCGGAAGGCGGCGAGATCAACTACTATTTTTTCGCAGGTCCCACGCCGAAAAAGATCGTGGAAGACTTCACGGCATTGGTCGGCCGTTGCAACTTGCCGCCTCTTTGGACGCTCGGCTTCCAGCAATCGCGCTACAGCTACGAGCCGGAAACCCGCGTATATGAAATCGCCAAGGCCTTTCGCGACAAGAAAATTCCAGTCGACGCCATTTATCTCGACATCGACTATCAAGACAAAAATACTCCCTTCACCGTCGACCGCAGCAAATTTCCGACCATTGAAAAAATGATCTCGGACCTGACTGCGCAGGGCATTCACACCGTGCTGATCACGGACCTCCACATCAAGAAGGATCCCGATCACGGTTACGCGCCCTACGACACCGGCGTAAAAGAGGACGTCTTCCTCAAACGCGCGGATGGGACGACCTACGTCGGACCGGTCTGGCCCGGCGACAGCGTGTTCCCTGATTTCACGCTGACGCGCGCGCGCGACTGGTGGGGCGGTTTGTACAAGAATTTTTCGGATATGGGCGTTTCCGGTTTCTGGAACGACATGAATGAGCCGTCAATTTTCCTGACCATCACCAAGACCATGCCGCCCGACGTGCGCCACCGCCTGGACGACGGAACGGCGCTTCCTCATCTGGCCATTCACAATGTTTTCGGAATGCAGAATGTCCGCGCGACAAACGACGGTCTGCTCAAGCTACGCCCGAACGAGCGGCCGTTTGTTTTGACGCGCGCGGCTTACGCCGGCACCCAGCGTTACGCCGCCACCTGGACCGGGGATAACGTCAGCACCTGGAACCACCTTGGTATGAGCACCCCCATGCTGTTGAGCATGGGAATTTCGGGCTACGGCCTGGTCGGCGACGACATCGGCGGCTTTGCCGGTTCGCCCGAAGCGAAGCTGCTCACGCGCTGGATTGAAGCCGGTGCGTTCAATCCGATCTACCGAGATCATACCGCCAAGGGTACTGCGGATCAGGAGCCGTGGGTGCACGGTGCGAAGCACGAAGCTATTCGCAGACGCTACATCGAGGAGCGCTACCGTCTGCTGCCGTACATTTACACCAGCGTAGAGGAAATGACGCGTACGGGAATCCCGCTGATGCGTCCGCTGCTGCTCGAGTATCCGCAATCTCCCGAGTTTTTTGACGACGACCGTGAATATCTATTTGGTCCGGCGCTGTTCGTTTCACCCGTTATCACCGAACTGCGGGACGCCAAAGTGCTCCAGCTGCCGCCGGGCATCTGGTACAACTACTGGACCGGTGAAAGGACTTCCGATCGCGAGCTCATCAAGCTGCAGCCTGCGCTGGACGAACTGCCGGTCTATGCGCGGGCGGGCTCGATCGTGCCGCGTCAACCGCTCGTGCAGAGCACCAGCGAAACCCCGCGCGGAGCGCTCGAGCTGCGCGTCTATCCCGCGGCCCAGGACTGCAAAGGCTCGCTCTATCAAGACGACGGACACTCGTTCGACTATCAAAAGGGGGAGTTTCTGCGGGTGAATTACTCCTGTCAGCTGGCAACCGCCGGGATCAAGATCACCAGCGCGGTGGAGCGGGACGCCTACAAGCCGTGGTGGAGCACAGCCGAGATCGTCGTCTATGGCTTGGAAAAGGCTCCGCAGAGCGTTCGCGTGGGCGATGCCATGATTCGCGATTGGCACTACGATTCGCTGCAACATGCCGCCGTGTTTACGATCCCCGAGGCGAGAGGCAACTGGACGGCTGAACTGATCTTCTAGCCGCGATCAGTTCAGAGAAAAAATGGAAACGGACTGCGCCGGCGCGGTGACCCGCAGTTCCTTGCCGTCCGCGCTAGCGAAGGCTTCCCCGTATAAGGCCTGTACGCTCTGTCGCTTCTCTGCCGGCGTGTCCGCTTGCGGAATGTTCAGAACCCGCTGCCGTTTCGCGTTGTTGAACACCACCACCAGCCGTTCATCGTCGGTCTGGCGAAGGAAGACGTAGGACTCATCGTCGGAAAACAGGTGAAACAGCCGGCCGGACCTGAGCGCGGCATGCTCGCGGCGCAACGCCAGCAGTTTTTGCACAGCGGCAAAAATCCGCTCCTGCTCGCCGGTGCGCCCCTCTTTTCTGAACGCGCCAGGCGCGTCGCCTGGCCAGCCTCCCGGAAAGTCGCGGCGATTGTCGGGATCGCCGCCGCCCGGCATGCCGATTTCGTCGCCGTAGTAGAGTTCAGGAATCCCGCGCAGGGTAAGGGTCAAGGCAAACGCTGAAAGCAGCTTTTCCGGCGAACTGCCCGGTTCGCTGATCATTCGCGGCACGTCGTGATTGGCGAAAAACGGAACCAGCCACTCGGGATGCGGATACAACCCATCCTGCCTCAGCACATTCGCAATCTGGCCGGCCGGTGCACCGCGCAGCAGGACATCGCGCATCGCAAAATACAAGGGGAAGTCAAAAACCGTCGACAGGCCGGTGTCGATTCCCTCCCAGTCCTTTCTTCCGCCCACAAAAAACGAGGTGACAACCGGATCGGCATGGAACACTTCGCCGATGGTTGTCAGGTTCGGATAGATGCGCCGCAGGCCGGCATGCCATTGCTCCCAGAACCTTCGCGATACGTACGGAAAAGTATCCACGCGCAAGCCGTCGAGGCCCGCCGACTCGATCCACCAGATGGAATTTTGCAGAAGATATCTGGCCACGACGGGATTGTCGGTGTTCAAGTCGGGAAGAATGCCGATAAACCAGCCATCGGTAAGGTTAATCCGCATGGCTGGCGTCGCGTGCGGGTCCGCCAGCACTTCAAACGGGTCAAACTTGCTTCTATCCGCCCCTGCTCCGTAAAAGGAACGGTTGACCGGCGAATCCGAAGCCAGGTGTCTTTCCGCAGTGCCGTGGAACCAGTCAGGCAGCGGCGGCTTGGCCACCCAGGGATGACGGGGTCCGACATGATTCGGCACCGCGTCGAAAAACAGTTTCATGTGCTGCTTGCGCAAATCGGACCCCAGTTCCCGGTAGTCGTCGAGCGAGCCCAGATGCGGGTCGACCGCATACAAATCCGTCGCGCCGTAGCCGTGGTAGTCCTCCGTGGCGCCATTTTTCACCACCGGGGTCAGCCACAGCGTCGTCACGCCCAAATCCCGCAGATACGGGATGTGGTCGCGAATGCCTTTCAGGTCGCCGCCATGCCACGCACGCGGTTTTGTGCGGTCGTGCGAACCGGGAAACTCGGCGGGTCCGTCGTTGCCAGGATCGCCGTTTGAAAAGCGGTCCGGCATGATCAGGTAAATGACATCGTCGGAGTTCAAACCGTGGAAGCGCTGCGCCGTAGGCTGCCTCGCGGCGAGCGGCAATTCAAAGGAAGCTTCCCCCGCGGCGGTCGTGGCGCGGCAGACGGCGGTGCCGGAGCGCAGATGCGGACCAAATTTCAGCCAAACGAACAGATACTCGCCGCCTTGCGTGGCTTCGGTGCGGCCGACCACCACGTCCGGCAAGTTGCACGCGACTTTCGTGGCCTGTAGTCCGCGACCGGAAAGGAGAACCATCAGATCAGGCGTCAACCCCACCCACCAATTGGGCGGCTCGACTTTCCTGACGGCAGGCGCATTGAAAGCAGCTTCGGCCTGCGGAGCAGCCAGCAAGAGGGAAGGATCCCCGAAAAGGATAGCGGGAAGCGCAGCTGCGATCTTCAACCAGCGGGGAGACAAAAGTTTCATGCTCAAGGAAGAATAGAGAAAAGAAAGGGCCGAACGCCAGTCCCGCCTCGCGGTCGGAAGGATCGGCTAGAAGCTCAAAACGCCGGCGCAAGGCAACCGTAGCGATCCCGGCTCCCCGGCAGTGATCTAACCAGCTACTGGAACTGTAGCTTGGCGAAGGCCTGCGGCACGTGAAAAGCCGGCTTCCGGGTGCCCGTCGGCTGCCAGGAAGAATAAAAACGCGGTTCGCTTGCACCTTCCACACGGAAGAAATTCACGCGCCAGTCCCTTTGCGCGTCGAAATCCGGCGCGAGGGTTCGCATGGGCAGCGAAATCTCCGCCGTCCATATCTTTCGTTCTTCGTCCACATGCACCCGCGACTTCATTCCGCTTTGCGGATTTCCCTTATGGCCGGGCTGTTTGTCTAGGTCGATATCCAGGTCAATCCACATTCCGTTCGGGCTGATTTCGAATTCCCAATAACGATGCGGACTGGACGGAACGGGCTGCAGGAAAACCTCTGCAACGTCGCGATCCCACAGCTGGTAACGCCGCCCGTCCGGGTCGCTATCCGCAAACGTGGTCAAGCCGCGATAGCGGCACTCGAAGCGCAGGAAAAGAGTCTCCGTGGTCCATAGAAGACGCACTTCGGTGCTGCGCTGCGGGTCGGAATTTTTCCCCTGCCAGTCGGCGGCAAAGCGAACCGGCTCTGTGGCTTCCCAAGCGTTCGGGGAGGGAAAGCCGGCCTTGTCAAGCGCCCCTGTGAGCGCCAGTGCAATCGCCGTGCCGGTGGCAGCCGACGCCCAATTCATCATGAACCCTAGGATACCGGACTCGGCCTTCGGGACAGCAAACTCTTTGCGCACCAGCCTCGGCCCCCGGTGAAGCGGCCGGCAAGGGCCGTGCTAGCATCGCCGTGTCCGGGTTTAAGGATTGGTAAGCGGGCCTTAAGGGCGAGGAAAGCTGCGCTTCAATGCGGGCGCGGAGGCGATATGGTCGAGACGGTCAACGGCGAAGAATTCGTAGTTCTGCCGCAGAAAAAGAAGATCGAAGACTACGAATTCGTCAAGGTCCGTATGGATGCCGGCGTGGCCCGCATGACCCTCAGCCGCCCGGAACACAATCTTCTCAATGAAGCCATGCTGCGCGAACTGGCCGAAGGGATTGAATCGGTCGGCGCACGCGAAGATATCAAAATCATCCTGCTCGATTCGGCTTGCAAGGTTTTCTGCGGCGGCATCGAAGTGGGCGAATACACTTCGCAGCGCGTTTTTCAGATGCTCGACGCTTTTCACGGCGCGTTCGCGGCGATGGTGGACGTCGCCAAGCCGGTCATCTGCGTGGTGAATGGCCCCGCGATTGGCGGCGGCGCCGAGCTGGCCGCCTTCGGCGACATGGTAATCGCCAGCCCCAAGGCGCGTTTCGCACAGCCGGAAATCACCATCGGCATGTTTCCGCCGCTGGCTTCGACGATTCTTCCTTATTTAGTAGGGCCTAAGGTGGCGCTGGAGCTCGTACTCACCGGCGAACCGGTGACGGCGGAACGCGCGCTCGATTTAGGCCTGGTGAATCGGCTGGTTCCCGAAGCACAGCTGGAAAGCACGGTCAAAGAACTGCTCGCGCGCATGACCGGCCACTCCGGCGCGGTTCTCACCATGGCGAAAAAAGCGATCCTGGGCGGAATGGGCATGTCGCTGCGCGATGGCCTAAAGCACTCCATGGGAATTTTTCTGAACGAGCTCTATCGCCTGGAAGATTCGCAGGAAGGGCTGCACGCGCTGGTAGAAAAACGCAAGCCGAACTGGAAAAACCGCTAGCTTACGTTGACGCGCGAACCGTGCCCACCGTAAACTCTCAATACATATTGCAGGCAAGGGAAGCGGGGAAGGCCGTGCGATTCGGCCGCGGTCCCGCCACTGTAATCGGCTCATCGCCGTAAGCCAGGCTACCCTCCCGCGCCTCGTTTCGCGGAACTCCTCGCGAGAGGGAGTTGCGCCGGTGGCCCGAGACTCGCGGGCCATTTTTGTTTTAACTCCTGTCGCAGAGAAGGAATCGGGCTCGATGCCAGAGCCGTAACCACGTGAGCCAACGCGTCCAACTTCATGCGCTGCGCCTGGCCCTTCTGATTGGCGTAACGCTTGCCGTCGCCCTCGGCACGCGCGCCGAACGGGCCATAGCGCCGCCGGCACAGGGGGCTTTTCGCACGGTTTCCGATGAAACCGGCCGCACCGTCCGCCTCCCGGTACCGGTTCGCCGCGTGATTTCTCTGGCGCCCAGTGTTACCGAGTCGATCTACGCTCTGGGACTTGAAAATCTCCTGGTGGGCGACACCGACTACTGCGACTATCCCGAGGCGGCAACCAAGCTTCCCAAAGTCGGCGGCGCCACCAATCCCAGCCTGGAAGAAATTGCGCACTTGAAGCCCGACGTGGTGCTGGTCATCAGAAGCCTCAACCGTCTTGAAACCGTTCAACAGCTCGAGCGCTTGGGCATCGCGACCTATGCCACCGATCCGCACAATCTGGACGAAGTTCGCAGCTCCGTGCACCGCCTGGCGGATATCCTCGGAAATCCTTCGGCGGGTGAAGCACTGGATTTGTCGCTGCAGGAAAAGGACAAGGTCCTGCAAGGAAAGCTACAGGGCACCCCGCCCAGCCGAGCGCTCTTCGTGGTCTGGACCGAGCCGCTGATCTCCGTCGGCAAGCACACCTTCATTGCCGATGCCCTCGCTCACGCCGGCGCGACGTCGGTGGTCGAGTCCTCGCAGGACTGGCCGCGCATCAGTCTTGAAGAGATGGTTCGGCTGCAGCCCGAATTCCTGGTGTTTGCGAGCAGCCACTCCGAACAAGTGGCCCGCGACGTGGAAGCGCTTGCCAAACGTCCGGGCTGGAACTTGCTCGATGCGGTGAAGCAGCGAAAGTTCGTGGTGATCAGCGAAGCCATCAATCGGCCGGCGCCGCGCCTGTTTTCGGCGGTCGAGGATCTTGCGCGCCACCTGCATCCCGGACTCTTTCCCGAAACGGCCGGCCCAGAGGCAATGTCGGCGCCAAAGGGAAACAACTGATGCGGCCGCTCACGCTCAGCCGCCTGCTGCTGCAGTGCCTGATTCTGGCCGTCATTCTTTTCTGCGTGATGGTTCTCGCCCTCAAATTCGGCGCCATTCATGTTTCGCTCTACGGTCTTGGCCGCGATCTTCTGCGCGTTTTCCTTGGCAAGAGCAGCGAAATCTCGTCCGAGTACAGCCTTATCCTGAACTTGCGCTTGCCGCGGATCCTGTTGGGGGCCTTTGTCGGCGCGGCGCTTGCGATTGCCGGCACCAGCTTTCAGGCGCTGCTGCGCAATCCTCTCGCCGACCCATACGTTCTCGGTGTCTCAAGCGGCGCCGCCGTCGGCGCGATTCTGGCCCTGCTCTTGTCGCCCCATCTGGCTTTGACGCCGGAAATCGCAGCCGTCTTCACCCCGATTGGGGCGTTTGTGGGGGCCACCGTGGCCATCACCGCGGTCTACTTTCTCGGTCATCGCAACGGTCAGATTGACAGCAGCACGCTTCTGCTCGGAGGCGTAATCATCGCGTCGCTGCTTTCCGCCTTGATCGTTCTCTTGCTTACCACGCTTCCCAGCAGCAATTTCCGCGGCATGGCGTACTGGCTGATGGGCGAGCTTTCTTCCGTTCCATCGCAGCCTTTGGCCTGGGTGCTTCGCGTCGGATTCCTCGTTGCTGCGGTCGCGATCTACGCCACCGCTTCTGACCTGAATCTCCTTCTCGCCGGCGAAAAAGAAGCGATGCACTTGGGCGTCGACGTTCGTCGCGTCCGCATCATCGTCTACATCGCTGCATCGGCCCTGACCGGCCTGGCCGTTTCTGTCAGTGGCGCCGTCGGCTACGTCGGCCTCCTGATTCCGCATCTGATGCGCATGATTTACGGCGCCGACCACCGCATCCTGATTCCCGCATCGGCATTTGGCGGCGCTATCGCCGTCGTCATCGCCGATATTCTGGCGCGCACCATCGCCGCGCCCAACGAGCTTCCGGTCGGCGCGATCACCGCCATCGCCGGCGCGCCTCTGTTCATCTATCTTCTGCGGCGGAGGCTCGCATGACCTCCGGCGTCAGATCCTCTTCCGCCCGTGTAACGCTTGATTCGGGGCGCAGTGCGAGCGAGCCGCGCCTTAGCGTCGAACAAGTCAGCTACGCCTATGCGCCCAACCCGCAGCAAGCCCCCGTCTTTACGCTGGAAGCCACCAGCTTCCAGGCCAAAGCCGGCGAAGTCGTCGCCGTTCTCGGTCCAAATGCCAGCGGCAAATCCACCCTGCTGGAAATCATTTCCGGCTCGCTAGAACCGCTCTCCGGACGCGTCTTGCTCAATGGCTTCGTCACCCATCAGCTCGAACCGCGCGCCCGGGGCCAGCGCATCGCCGTGGTCCAGCAGGAAAGCCAGCTGTTGTTTCCTTCGAAAGCGTGGGAGTTCGTTCTACAGGGCCGACATCCCTACGGCAAGTCGCTGCGGTTTGAATCGGACGAAGACGTCAGCATCGCGAAAAACGCTCTCGCGCAGGTCGGCGCCGAACACCTCGTCGACCGCTGGATGGACCAGATCTCCGGGGGCGAAAAACAGCGTGTGATTCTCGCCCGTGCCCTGGCCCAACAGCCGCTGCTACTTTTACTCGACGAACCGACACTGCATCTCGACATCGGCGCGCAAGTCGATCTCCTTGAGACCCTGCGCCGCCTCGCTGCGGAAAATCGCTACACCGTCGTGGTGGTCACGCACGAACTCAACCTGGCCGGGGAATACGCCGATCAGGTGGTGTTGTTGCAGAGGGGGAAGTGCCTGCGCGTCGGCACGCCGGCAGGTGTCTACCAGCGCGATTTGCTCGAACAGGTTTTCCAGACACAACTCACCGTGGAGACCGGCGCGTCCGGCCGTCCTCGGGTGAGCTTCCTGCCTGGACCGTAGCCGACGTTTTTTTCCGAGCGCATCCGTTGGCGCGAGGAATCTCATTTCTGCCGCAGCGAAACGGGCTGCGGCCCGTGTAACCCACAGTGGGCTTTGCCCCTTCACAACAATCGCGGACTTCGTGCACGGGAAGTACGGAGCTCTCTAGGTGGCAACGCGTTTCTCGCGCTGCCTCCGGGTTCGAACCCGGACCCGATTGGAGCCAGCCGTCGCCGCCGCGCGACTGTAAAGCGGAATCGCAAGCCGCCACTGTTCAACGCGCCTGCCACCCAGGGTGCGGAGCGGGAAGGCGCTTGCAGCATGCCCTGAATCCTCGAGGGCGCCGCCAAGCCAGGAGACCGGCGAGGTCCGCAGTCTCGTTTCGCATTCGCGACCGGCGAGATGGGAACAGCCTTCAACTCCCGCGCGTGAGGGAGCGGAGGAGAGCAATGAACACTCGGCTTCACTCGGGGTTTACAAGTCCGATCCGGCAACCCTGGCTCAGCGTTTTTGCCTTTTTGATTTTCTTCGGTACGGCCTTATTAGCGTCAGCCGAGTCCTGTCCACCGGACGTACAGCTTACCGGTACTCTGCTTGACTCGAGCGGAGCAGGCGTAGGCGGCGTGCAAGTGGTCGCACAGCTCGCCAACGATCCGCAAGCCCTGCTCTGGAAGGCCACCAGCAGCACCGACGGCGCCTATTCGCTCGTCCTTCCGCCCGGCCGATACCGCGTCCGATTTCAACGCAAGCCCTTCGTCTCGCGCGAGTTCGATCTCGACCTCAGCGCAGCAAACTCGCCGCGTACACTCGACCTTCGCCTGGACCTCGAACGCCTTTCCGCAAGCGTCGTGGTCACCGCGCAGGCGCAGCCTCTGCCAATCCAGCAGGCCACGGCTCCGATGGATGTAGTCACCCGCGAAGACATCGCAGCGCGGCTTGCCGTCACGCTTCCCGATGTGCTGCTTACCTCTCCCGGCGTCGCCATCGGCCGCACCGGCCCCGAAGGCGGCACGGCTTCCATATTTCTCAACGGCGGCAACTCCAATTTCACCAAAGTCCTCGTCGACGGCACGCCCGTCAACGAACCAGGCAACGCCGTGGACTTCGCCAACTTTACCCTCGACAACGTGGACAAGATGGAAGTCGTGCGCGGCGCCGAATCAGCCATCTACGGCTCCGACGCCGTCTCCGGAGTCATCCAGGTCTTCACTCACCGAGGGATGACGCGCATCCCCGAGTTCGCCGTTTTCGCTGAAGGCGGCAACTTCGATACCGGACGCGGCGGCGCGCAACTCAGCGGCCTCGTTGGCGACTTCGACTACTCGGGCGCGGCTTCGTATTTCTCGACCAACGGCCCGCAGGACATCAATGCCTTCATCAACCGCACGCTTTCCGGCAATTTCGGCTACCGTCTTGGTGAAGACAACCAGCTTCGCCTCTCGCTCCGCAACAACACCAGCAACGCGCAGACACCGGGACAAGTCCTGCTCGTACCTCCGAGCCCCGACTCCCACACCGACTACCACTTCTTCAGTTCGAATGCCCGCTGGGACTTTGCCACCGGCAAACACTGGCATCACCAGCTTATGGGTGCCGAGTCCTACAACCACGAATTCATCGCGGACCCGGTGCAAAGCTTCTACGCGACAGATCCCCTTGCGTTCTGCCCCCAGGACAACCCTTCGGCCGTAGCTACCGAGGAGTTTTGCGACTTTACCTCCACCATTCGCAACCAATACAACCGCGCCAGTCTCAACGCCCAATCAGGTTATCTGCGGGAAAATCTCGCGGCCACCGCCGGCTACCAATATGAGGTCGAGAACGGCACTTCTCAGTCGCTCACAGAAATCTCCTTCACTCCGCCCGCATTCGCGTTCATTGGCAATCATCTTCGCAGGAACAATCAGGCCGGTTATCTCGATTTTCGCTATTCGCCTCATCCGCGCGCGACCTTGAGCTTTGGCGCCCGCGCGGAAGCCAATGGCAACTTTGGCACTCGCGTGGTTCCCCGCATCGGAGCCTCCCTGGCCTTGCTGCAGGGCCGCGGCTTTTGGGGCGAAACGCGCCTGCGTACCTTTTACGGCCAGGGCATCAAAGAACCCCGCTTTGATCAGTCGCTCGGAAGCGATCCATGCTTTCCGGGAAACCCGAACTTGAAACCCGAGGCAAGCAAAACCTGGAACATCGGCATCGAGCAGGCGTTCTGGGAGCGCCGCGCCAAGCTCAGCGTCAGCTATTTCGCTGACCGCTACTATGACATCGTGAGCTTCGAATTCCTGCCGCCCAGCCCGGCCTGCACGTTCGGCACGGGAAGCTTTTTCAACACGGATTTGGCGCGAGCCCGCGGCGTCAACTCGTCGGCAGAAATGACGGTGACTCGGTGGCTGCGCGTGGTCGGAAACTACACCCACGACGACAGCCGCGTCGTCAAATCGCCCAACGCTTCCGATCCAGCACTGCTGCCCGGAAACCACCTCCTGCGTCGGCCGGTGGATTCTGGCAGCGTGTCCCTGGTGGCGAACTGGCGGCGCATGGGCATCTTGTGGTCTGGGTATTTCTCGGGCCGGCGAACCGATAGCGATTTTCTGTTCCTGGGACTCCCGCCTCACACCGCCGGCTACGCTCGTTTTGATCTGGCCACCAGCTACCGGATGACGCATGGAGTCTCGATATACCTCCGTGCCGCCAACCTGTTCGACAAGTTCTATCAGGACGCCCTCGGTTACCCGGCCCTCGGCCGCGAAGTCCGCGTAGGCATGGCCTACCGGCTCGGCGGCCATAACTAGCTTCCTATGAGCTGCCGCGGGATTGACGCCGCTTTAAGGTTCCAGGCTTCCGGACGCTTTGCCTTCGGGAGCTCGTGGAGGCGCGCAGCATGCCACGCCCTATGCCGGCAAAATCAACCCTCTTGAGGCTGCAGACATGCCAACCAATAACATGGCTTCAGTGAAACCGCCCATCCCGCAATCATCACCCACCCCGGTCCTGTTCTGCTGGAGCGGCGGCAAGGACAGCGCGCTCGCCTTGCACGCCCTTCGGCAACGCGCAGAAGTACGCGTCACCGGCTTGCTCACTACCGTCACCGAGGGCTATGACCGCATCAGCATGCACGGTGTTCGCCGCAGCCTGCTGCTCAGACAAGCCGAAGCAGTCGGCCTGCCTTGCTACGAGGTCCGCATTCCCCCGCAATGCGTCAATCCCGTCTACGAATCGCGCATGCAGCAGGCTCTTTGCGCGCAACTCGCCGCCGGAGTCCGCATCGTCGCGTTCGGCGACATCTTTCTCGAAGATCTGCGCGAATACCGCGAACGCAATCTAGCACGCCTCGGCATGCAAGCCGTCTTTCCCATTTGGAGGCGGGACACGGCTGAACTGGCCCGCGAATTCTGCGCACTCGGATTCCACGCCATTGCCGTTTGCATCGATGCCCGAAAACTGGACCGCAGCTTCTCCGGCCGCGAACTCACGCCGGAATTTTTCGCGGACCTCCCCGAAAATGTGGATCCTTGCGGCGAAAACGGAGAATTCCACACTTTCGTCTTCGGCGGCCCGATTTTCAACAAAACGATCGCTGTTCAGCGCGGCGAACTGGTGGACCGCGATGGTTTCATATTCTGCGATTTGAAGGAGCAAGAACGATGAACGTCAAAAATGAAAATATCGATCGCCGTCTGTACGCCTTGCAATTCGTAGTCGCAGCCGTGCTGATTCTCGTCGCCGCGGCCGTTCGCGTTCTTCCGCATCCCATGAACTTCACACCCATCGGCGCCATGGCCATCTTTTCCGGCTCGCTCCTTCGCAACCGCTGGGCGGCCTTTATGCTGCCGCTCGCGGCTCTGTTTGCCGGAGATCTCTTGCTAGGCTTGTACCAGCTGATGTTTATCGTCTATCTGAGCTTTGCGGCCAGCGTCGCCATCGGCCGGTGGCTTGCACATTCCCGCAAACCTGCGCGCATTGGCGGCGCGGTGTTCCTGGGCGCGCTGCAATTCTTCGTCGTCACCAATTTCGCCTTGTGGGCTCTCGGCGGCTTCTACCCCAGGACGTTTGCCGGTCTCTCCACATGTTTTTCTAACGCCCTCCCGTTGTTTTGGAACACCCTGGCCGGCGATATTTTCTACGGCGCCGTCCTTTTTGGCGGGTACGCGCTCGCCGAACACCTTTTTCATCTCGGGCAAGACCGCTCCGTCAACGCCTTGTAGCCGCGCCGGTCCCCAGGACGGGGAACTCAAACCGCGAATCTTGCCTTCTACCAGGACAAGAGGCTCTCGATGAACGACACTCCGGAACCGAACTCCGCGCCCCGCGTCGGAGTCGGACTGCTCATACTCCATCCGCCCGATCAAGTGCTGCTGACCCTGCGCAAGCGTGCTCCCGAGGCCGGCCGTTGGAGCATTGTCGGCGGTAAAGTGGATTTTCTCGAGAGGCTCGATCAGTGTGCCATCCGCGAAGCCCGCGAAGAGGCGGGCGTCGAAGTCGAGATACTCCGCATCCTCTGCGTCACAGAACACGTACTGCCCGGCGAGGGGCAGCACTGGGTGGCGCCCGCTTATCTCGGTAGAATTGTGAAAGGCGAAGTTAGAAACTGCGAGCCGGACAAGACCCAAGAGCTCAAATGGTTCGCGCTGACCGGCGTTCCGCCCAACCTGACCATGACGGCGCGCAACGCCATTGCAGCCTATCTGGCCTCAGAGGCCCGCGGTTTCGGCTCCGGCATTTAGCCCACGCGCTGCGCTCCGGAGTGCTCTACGGTCTTCCGACCGCCGCCAAGTAAGCCGCTTTCGTGATCCGCGCCATGACCGCTTCGCGGGTGGTTTCGTCAGCCTTCGAGTCCGTCACGAACACGGCCAGTGCCAGCCGCCGCCCGTCCGGCAGCTCAACCAGGCCGATATCGTTCGTCGCCGCAGCCATCCCGTCCCTCACGACGGATGTGCCCGTTTTGTGCATCAGAACCGTACCGGCCGGAAGGCCGGCTTTCATGCGGTGCGCGCCGGTAGGTGAATCCTTTAGCCAGCGCAAAAGCAGTTGGGTGTGCTCCGCCGTCAGCGGCGAATGGTCGCCGAGCCGCCGGAGCAGTTCGACCGCGCCCGCCGGCTCCAACCAGTTCCGATACTGCGCCGATGGGTCGCGGTGCAGTTCGTGCTCTCCGTTCTCCAGATGAAAGCCTTTTACTCCCAACCATGCGATGTAGCCATCTACTGGGCCTGGTCCTCCTGCGATTCGCAACACAATGTCCGCCGCCACGTTATCGCTAAGCGACGCCGCCAATCGCAGCAACTCGCGGAGCGGCACATCCGCGTCCCCATCGGGATATCGATCCTGCAAGGGGCTATAAGTCTCGGGCAGGATGCGATCGCTCGGCAGAAACCGGACCGGCTGGTCCAGCGTAAACTTTCCCGCTTCGACCAAATGCAGCGCGTAAACGCTCAGCGGGAGCTTGAATACGGACTGCATTGGCGGCCGCGCATGCGCCTCCAGGTCGCAGTTCAGATCAGATCCGGGCAACGAGCACGCCACGGAGACTTTCCCGCGCGCCTCCTCCGCGATTCTGCGAATTTCGTCCTGCAATGGGGTTTGCGCCGAGACCGTAAAGGCAAACAGCAGAAACGCAAGTGCCTGTCGCATGCCTCGAGCTTAGCAAACGTTCTGTCAGACCGACTCCCTTGCGAGGGAACGATCCGGGCCGCGGTTGGGCGGGTATCCCGGCGAGAGTAGGATCGGTGCCATAACGGGCCGCCGGGTACCGGCTGTTTGCGCTAAGTCTTTTGCTTGCAGCAGATCGGCAGAGGTATCTGCAAAAAGAGCCTGCGAGCTGGCGCTCAGTATCTCTGTCTCGCCGACGTCGCCAGCCTCGGCTTTGCTATACTTGCTGAACTCATGACCAAGAACGCCGCAGAGATGGGACTCGCGCCGGAAGTCATGGCGAAATATGAGGTGGTTATCGGGCTTGAAGTGCACGTCCAGCTACTGACGCGAACCAAGATCTTCTGTGCCTGCTCGACGCGTTTCGGCGATGCGCCGAACCTCAACACCTGCCCGGTCTGCCTCGGATTGCCAGGGACGCTTCCGGTACTGAACAAGCGCGCCGTCGAACTCGGCATTGCCGCCGCCCTGGCCCTGAATTGCACGGTTCACGAGCACTCGCGCTTCGCCCGCAAAAACTATTTCTATCCGGACCTGCCCAAGGGCTACCAGATTTCCCAATACGAGCTACCTCTCGCCACCCACGGCGGGATTGATATCGAAGTCGGGGGCCAAAAAAAGCGCGTCGGGATCACGCGCCTGCACCTCGAGGAAGACGCCGCGAAAAATCTTCACGAAGGCTTCAAGGATTCGGCCACGAAAGGCTACGTGGACTACAACCGCTGCGGCACACCGCTCGCCGAAATCGTCAGCGAGCCGGACATGCGGACGCCCGAAGAAGCGTACGCCTACCTGACCACGCTGCGCCAGATCATGCTCTATACCGGCGTCAGCGACTGCAACATGGAGGAAGGTTCGCTCCGCTGCGATGCCAATGTCAGCGTGCGGCTGAAAGGCGCAAAGGAATTTGGCACCAAAGTCGAAGTGAAGAATCTCAATTCTTTCCGGTTCCTGGTCAAGGCGCTCGAGCACGAAATCGAACGCCACATCGGCGTGATTGAAAGCGGCGGCAAGATCCTTCAGGAAACGCGCCTCTGGAATCAGACCGAAGGCTACACCGTCGGCATGCGCTCGAAGGAAAAGGCGCACGACTATCGGTATTTCCCGGAACCGGATTTGCTGCCGGTGCACGTAGGCCCGGCCTGGCGGGAAGAGGTCCGAGCCGCGCTGCCCGAACTTCCCGCCGCCAAGCGCGACCGCTTCGTCCGGAGCTACGGAATCACCCCCTACGACGCGGGCGTCCTGACCGATTCGTCCGACCTGGCGCGTTACTTCGAACACGCGGTCCGGGCCGGAGCTCCGGGCAAAGCCGCCGCCAACTGGATGCAAACCGAACTGCTGCGGCGCCTGAATGACAGCGGCAGGGAAATTGCGGCCAGTCCGGTTGCCCCTGGGAGCTTGGCCGAGCTCATCGAGCTGGTCGAGCGCGGCAAGATCACCGCTGCCGTTGCGAAAAAGGTCTTCGCAAAGATGTTTGAGGATGGCCGCAGCGCTGCGGCCATTGTCGAAGCCGAGGGCCTTGGTGCCGAGGTCAGCAGCGACTCACTCGAACAAATCGCCCGTGAAGTGATCGAAAAAAACCCGGACAACGTCGCCAAATACAAATCCGGCAATGAAGGCGTCTTCAAATTCTTTGTCGGCCAGGTCATGAAAGGAACCCGCGGTCAAGCCAGTCCGCAAGCCGTCAACGACCTTCTCCGCAAATTACTGGGCTAAACGCAGCGGCCGCCCTGCGCGGCGGCGCTTTTGGATAAAACCAATGTTGAAAATCGGACAAAAAGCTCCAGACTTCAAACTCAAGACCGACAGCGGAAACGAGCTTTCGCTCAAAGATCTGGTCGGCCGCCGCGTTGTGATTTTTTTCTTCCCCAAAGCCAACACTCCCGGTTGAACCACCGAAGCGTCCGAGTTTCGCGACGCAAAGAAGGAGTTCGACAAGCTGAACGTAGTGATCCTCGGCGCGAGCGCCGACTCTGAAGCGGACCTGGCGAAATTCAAGAGCAAGCAGAAACTGAACTTCGACTTGCTCAGCGATCCTACCCGCAAGATGGTCGAGAACTACGGGGTCTGGCGCCCCAAGAAATTCATGAGCCGCATTTTCAGCGGAATCGTGCGCAGCACGTTCTTGGTCGGTCTGGACGGAAAGATCGAACACATCTGGGATCCCGCCAAAGCCAAAGGCCATGCCGCCGAAGTCCTCGTCAAGGTGAAGGAGCAAGGGTAGAGGAGCACGGGTGGAGGAGCAGGCATAGAGGCTTACCTCCGGCACCGCGGACCAGCGCGCCTTTTTATCGTCACAGCGAGCAATTTAATCTGCCCGAATCGGCAGACGTTTCGACCAGCAGGTTATCGATCAAGCGGGTCTTGCCGATAAAGACGGCAAGCAAAACATAGGTTGGGCGCGAACCGATGCGCGCAACGGGCGCGAACGAGTCCGCGTCCACGATCTCCACGTAATCCAGGCGCGCGAGTTTTTCCTGCGCCAGCACGTCACGAACGGTACTTTGCAAGGTCAGCGCGTCGCGTATGCCGGTCTGGACCTGACGGCCAGCCGCCTGCAGTGCGCGATTCAGCCCCGTGGCTGCGCTCCGCTCTTCCGCATTCAGGTAGGCATTGCGGGAAGAGAGCGCCAACCCGTCCGGTTCGCGCACGATCGCGCAGACCACCATCTCCACGTCGGAATTGAGGTCCAGCAGCATTCGTTCGAGGACGCGGACCTGCTGCGCATCCTTTCTCCCGAAAAATGCGAAGTGCGGCTGAATCACTTCGAAAAGCTTCAGCACCACCGTGGCAACCCCGCGAAAATGGCCCGGCCGCGATTTGCCTTCGAGCCTGTCGCTTAGTCCTTCGACTGTCACGTAGGTGGAAAATCCCGCAGGGTAAATTTCTTCCGGCCCCGGCGCGAACAGCGAATCCACCCCATGGGCTTCGAGTTTTTCGACGTCCGAGGCAAACGTCCGCGGATATTTCGAAAGGTCTTCGTTGGGACCGAACTGGGCGGGATTCACGAAGATGGAAGCAAACACTTTCGAGCACTCAGACCTTGCCCGGCGTAACAGCGAAAGGTGCCCTTCGTGCAGCGCGCCCATGGTCGGGATAAAGCCGATTACATGGTTTTCGGCGCGCGCTTGCCGCGCGACCTCCTTCATCCAAGAAACGGTGCGAACGATTTCCATCGGCGAAAGAGTCTACCATCAGGTCCTCCGGCTTCGGCGCAGAAGGGTCAAAGCCCGGCTGGAGTTCCCGGCGGCAATCATGCGGAGGCGGCGGAGGTAGCGGCGCGTTCACGGTAGAAATGCATCAGGTCGGTGAGGATCGGCTTGAAGCCCTGCTGGCGAAGCATGGTCGCGACTTGGCCGCGGTGGTAGGTGCCGTGGTTGGCGAGATGCTGCATGGACTGCCAGAGCGGATTCTGGTACACGCCGAAATTAAAAGTCTTGTATTCGAGGACCCGATTGAGATCCGCCTGCGAAAGCCCATTAGCGAAGGCCAGCAGCTTTAGGGCGTAGGGCTGCCAGAACTCGCGGAGCGCCGCGACCGTTTGCACGGAGGCCGTGTCCGGAAAGGTGGAAGGAGTGCGCCCCTCGAAACGCTCGAGCCAGACGATTTCGCCGCCGCAGATGTGCGCGAGCGTGTCGCGCACGGAAGAAAAACTGGAGCCGAGCGGCTTGCTGAACTGCTCATCGCTGAGCTGCGCCGCAGCTTCGAGCGCGCGGTTGTTCGCCCAATGGTTGTAGTCAAAGAGCTGGCGGGTGAGTTCGGGAGTCACAGTTCCTCCGGTGCCGACCTGTCGGCGGGGCATTCCATCTCAGTCGGTGAGTTCGACGTCGATGTTGATTTCTCTGCGGGCAACGCGCGGCTCCGGCATGTGGTAGGACTCCGAGTCGGACGGAAAGCTGCCGCGGCGAACGTCCTGACAGTACTCTCGGGCAGCGCTGGAGATGATTTCGCCGAGGTTGGTGTATTGCCGTGCAAACTTGGGCAGGGGTCCGAAGCTCAAGCCAAGTAAGTCGTGCAGAACCAGGATCTGGCCGTCGCATTCCGGGCCGGCGCCGATACCGATGGTCGGGATGCGCAGCTCGCGGGTGATGAGTGCGGCTAGTTCGCGCGGAATGCCTTCCAGCACGATGGCGAAAGCTCCGGCGGCTTCTACGGCACGCGCGTCGCGCACGAGTTGTTCGGCGGCATCGGGAGTCCTGCCCTGCACTTTGAAGCCGCCCATGGCGTGCAGCGATTGTGGAGTCAGGCCTACGTGGCCCATCACGGGAATCTCCGATTCGGTGAGCCGTGCGATGAGTTCAAGCCGCCGTTCTCCGCCCTCGACTTTGACCGCTTCGGCACCGGCTTCTTTCACAAAGCGCACGGCATTGCGGACCGACTCGCCGATTTCGGCGTGATAGCTGCCGAACGGCATATCGGCGACCACCAGCGCGCGCTTGGTGCCTTTGCGCACGGCGCGCGTGTGATGGAGCATCTCTTCAACCGTAACCGGCAGCGTCGTTTCATGGCCGAGCATCACCATTCCGAGCGAATCGCCGACGAGCAAAACTTCAATGCCGGCCTCATCGAGCAGCCGGGCGGTCGGATAGTCGTACGCGGTAAGGCAGGTGATCCTGGTGGCGTCTTCGGGGCGAAGTGATTTTCTCTCTAGCAGCGAAGGCACGGTAATCTTGCCGTCGCCGAACTTGGACGGAACGCTCATGGATGGCTCCGGTGCCGCTCCCTTGTGCGGGATGCAGCCCTCTACCAATAGAAAGAATAGCAGAATTAAGAGGCGGAGTCAGGCCAGAGCGGACTGAGACCCTGGAATTTAGATGTCTCGTCGGTTGGCGACCTGCGCGCGGCCCTTCCACTGGCCGCCTCGTCCCATCCAATAGCGGACTGCGGAAAGCACCGTCCCGTAAGAGTAGAAGAGCGCGGAGACGGGGAGAAACGGCGCCCACAGAGGGGAAAGACGATAGAAGACGACGGTCGGAAGAAAAGATGCCGTCATCAGACACCAGGCAAGAAGAGCGGGGAGCCAGATCCTTGCTTGGGAAGCGAAGGTGAAAAAGACCGGAGCCAGGAAGGCGAGCGCCAGGCCGAAAATAGTGCCGACCAAGCGCAGGGCGGAATAGCCAAGCTGTGTGAACGCGGTGCGGGCAATCATGTCGCGGATTTCAGAAAAGCCGGCATAAGAGCGCAGGCTCACGCTGCGGCGGGTGAGGCCCATCCAGATTTTGCCGCCGGAGCGCTTCACGACGCGGGCGAGTGAACAGTCGTCAATGATTTCGCCGCGGATTATAGCCACGCCGCCAACACGCTCGAGCGCGGCGCGACGAATGAGGATCGAGCCGCCCGCGGCACCCGCCGTTGTTGACCGCGGATCGGCAGTCCAGTCGGGTGGGTAGAGCATCAGAAAAAAGTAGAGAAAGGGCGGGATCAGAAGGCGTTCGGCAAACGTGCTGGACTTGAGAAGCACCATGAGCGAGGCGAGGTCGACTGCCTCGCGTTCGGCGCGAGCGACAAGGCGGCGCAAGGCGTCGCGCGCATGGACGACATCGGCATCGGTGAACCATAGAAATTGCGGCAAAGAGCTGACTGCGGCGGCCACACCGGAGTTGAGGGCCCAGAGTTTGCCGGTCCAACCCGAAGCCAGTGCGGGAGCAGAAATAATCCGGACGCGGTCGCTGGCGCCCGAACGCATCGCGGCCGTGCGAGCCAGGTCTCGGGTGCCGTCGTCGCTGTGGTCGTCCACAACGATGACGGAAAACTCGCCGGGGTAATCCTGGTTTGCCATGGCCGCGACCACCGCAGCAATGGAAGCTGCCTCGTTGCGGGCCGGGATGACCGCGGCAACGCGGGGCCAGTCTTTTAGAGACGGCGTGTCGGTACGGTCGGCGTCCGCATCCCACACCCGCCAAAAACTTCCCCAAAGGAAAGCGAGAACGAACCAGACAATCAGCGACAATAAGGCAAGGATTTCGGCGAGAAGCGGAAACGACATGGTGGTTGGGAAGCCGGCTGCCGGTACAGAATACGGGACGCGAACGCGGCAGACAAACGAGAACGGAACCAGATATGACAGGATGGATCCTGGCGTTGCTTGTAGTGGGCGGGCTGATCGGGCTGCTGGTGTATGTCCTAGGGAGGCCGGACCGCTACGAGGAAATGACCGAGGAAGAGTTCGAAGAGGAAGCCAAGAAAAAATCGCTGCTGGGAGCGGCCATTACGGGACTGGAGGGGACGTTGCGGAAGCGCGAAGCGTCCATGCTGATAGAAGCGAAAGGACGCGTGGAGCGCGAAGCCACACCTTCGCCGGGACACTCGCCGGAGGAGGAGGATTCTTCGCTTCCCCGGCCATCATCGATGTAAGGGTCAGGCCAGGTCGCCGGAGCGGATCGGAAGCCGGCGGACGCGTTTTTTTGTCAACGCGTAAACCGCATTGCAGACCGAAGCGGCCACCACCGGCAAGCCGGGTTCGCCGATGCCGGTTGGCTCCTCCTTGCTTTCCACGATGAAGATTTCGGTCTTTGGCGTGTCCGCGATGAGCGGCATCTGGTACTGATGGAAGTTGGTCTGCTCGACCGCGCCTCCCTTGATCGTGATCGCGTCGTGCAGCGCAGCCGACAAGCCATAGATCGCCGCGCCTTCAACTTGCGCGCGAATGCCGTCGGGATTGACGGGACGACCGCAGTCGACCGCGTAGACCAGGCGATGCACCTTGGGCATGCCGTCTTTCATGCTGACTTCGGCCACCGCCGCAGTGTAGGTGTTGAAGGAATAGTAGCCGGCTATACCGCGGGCGAGACCTTTGGGCAGCGGCGAACCCCAGCCGGCTTTTTCCGAGGCCAACTTCAAAACGCCTTTGAGCCGTGCGGTGTCGAGCGGCTTGCCTTCCTTGGGATCGGTGAAATCGGGGATCTTGCGGTCGCTGCCGATAGAGCGCAGGCGAAATTCGAGCGGATCCGCTCCTGCCGCTGTGGCAAGTTCATCCACAAAACTCTCGACCACGAAGCCGCTGGTGGAATGTTCGACCGAGCGCCACCAGGCGCGCGGCACGCCGGATTCGGCGAGCGTGTATTCGACGCGGTAGTTCGGCGTCTGGTAGGGAATAAAGGCAGCCGTGGCAAATTCGGACTTTTCCGGCGCTTCCTTGCCTTTGGGATTCCACATGGCTTCGATCGAAGTCGAAGTCTGAAAGTGTTTCCATGCGGCGATGTTGCCCTTGTCGTCGAGCGCGCCCGAAAAGTGGTGATACGAAGCCGGGCGATAAAAGTCATGCTGCATGTCGTCTTCGCGGGTCCACAGGACCATCACCGGCTTACCGGTTTGCTTGGAAATTTGCGCCGCCTCCATCACGAAGTCGGCCATGTAGCGGCGGCCGAATCCTCCGCCCATCAAAGTGGTGTTCACCCGGATTTTGTCTCGAGGCAGCTTGCTGACGCCGGCGATGATGTCCTGCGCCCATTGCGGGGCTTGCGTCGGAACCCATGCTTCGGCGCCGTCCGGCCGGATGTGCACCGTGCAGTTCATCGGCTCCATGGTGGCGTGCGCGGCGAAAGGGAACTCGTAAGTGGCGTCTACTTTCTTCGCGGCGGACGCGATGGCGGCATCAGCGTCACCGTCATTGCGATAAGGCTTGCCGGGCCTGCCGGCGTTGTCCAGAAACTGCTTGTGCAAGCTCTCCGAAGACTCAGCCGCGTTCGGTCCGTTGTCCCATTCGATTTTTAGCGCCTTGCGGCCCTCCATGGCGGCCCAGGAGTTGTCTGCGACCACAGCAACGCCGCCCGCACTGAAGGCGCCCGTCGTAACCGGATCGATCGCGAAAACATCGCGCACACCGGCGACGCTCTTGGCTTTCGCGGCATCGAACGATTTCAGCTTGGCGCCGAAGACGGGGCAGCGCGCGACAACGGCGTACTGCATTCCGGAAACGCGGGAATCGATGCCGAATTTCGCCTTGCCGTTGGTCTTTAAGGCCCCTTCAAAGCGCGGCTGGCCCCTGCCGACGATGGTGAAGTCATCGGAATTCTTGAGCGAAACGGTGTTGAGATTGGGAATGGGGAGTTTGGCTGCTTCGTTGGCGAGTTCGCCGTAGGTGAGGAAGTTGTTGCGCGAGCCGTGCAGTACGCCGCCATTTTTGGCGACACAGGTGTTGGTGTTGACGCCCCAGCGCGCCGCGGCCGCGGAGACCAGCATTTCGCGCGCGGCGGCTCCGGCGCGGCGCATGGGCAACCAGCATCCGGCCACGCTGCCGCTGCCGCCGGTGCCGTGATCGTAGATCTCGGGATCGGTGGGCGCCTGCTCGACGATGACGTTTTTCCAATCCACGCAAAGCTCTTCGGCGAGGATCATGGGCACCGCGGTCATGATGCCCTGGCCCATCTCCGACTTTTCGAGAATAAGCGTGATGCGATTGTCGGGACTGATGTGCACCCAGGCGTTGAACGGGTTGGGGGTCTTCTTTTCCTGCTGCTGGGCTGGATCGTCCGCGGCCGAGGCCGGAAGGTAGAAGCCGACGACCAGTCCTGTACCGGCGGCGGCTCCCGTTTTCAGAAATGCGCGGCGATCAAGGGTTAGAGTAGCCATGGGACACCTCAGAATTGCATTCGAACGAGCGCCAATCGAAGGGATCGCAAAGAGCTTGGACGAGAGCAGCTTGTAGCGGACGGTTCCATGCTTGCCTGCGCACGGCCAGGGCGGCTCGGCCAAAAAAGAGCTAGGCCGAGGCGGATTTGTGCCCGGCTTTTATTTCCGCTGCGCGGTGAATGGCTTTGCGGATGCGCTGGTAGGTTCCGCAGCGGCAAATATTGCCGCTCATGAAGTCGTCGATGTCGGCATCGCTGGGATTGGGCTTCTTGGTAAGAAGGGCGGCCGCGGACATGATCTGCCCGCACTGGCAATAGCCGCACTGCGGAACGTCAATTTCAATCCAAGCCTGCTGGACGGGATGGTTTCCTTCCTCGGACAGGCCTTCGATCGTGGTTATCTGCTTGCCGGCAACGGCCGATACCGGCGTTATGCACGAACGTGTGGCTTCACCGTTGATGTGAACGGTACAAGCACCGCAAAGGGCCATGCCGCAGCCAAATTTGGTGCCGGTCATGTTGAGGGTGTCGCGCAACACCCAGAGCAACGGCATCTGGGGGTCGACTTCTACCGACTGAGGTTTTCCATTGAGGGTAAAGCTGACGGCCATGGGAGCCTCCCGCGAGGGCGGAGTTACAAACCCACATGCTAACCGATTTCTTTAGGGTTTGTAAGTCGAAACCCTAACACTCGGACTGCTTTCAGCGAAAAGTCGTATAGGTGAACCGACCCCGCGCTGCTGGTGAACCTACCGGTCTGCGAGGCCAGCGCCCGGACCGTTGCCCTCTGCCAAGGTGCAAATTGCCGCCCTACGGGTCTAGACGCGGGTCAGCTTTGGGCGTGAGCAACTTCACGGGTTCTGCCCGGCCTCTCGGGCGGGTTCGGCGGTTCGGGCTCCACGCCGCGCCAGCCTACCGGACGGCCGCTGACGGCTTCCTTGACAGAGCGGAAAAGAACGACGTACATGAGCTGGCGGTAGTAGAAGCGTTGCAGCAGCACGGGAATAAGCAGCGTCCAGTCCTCGTCGCGTTCGAGGGCGAAGGCAACCACGCAGGTAAGGACGTCAATCAGCAAGAAGCCCAGGAAAAAGAGCACCGAACGCTCGAGGTTGGCGGTGACGAAGTTCATCTGCGGCAGCCACGACAGGTGCAACTGCATCAGTCCCCAGAGCAGCAGGGAGCCCAAAAACATCAAATCAATGATGGGCGAGACGAGCGGCAGCACCAGCTGAAAGACGAAAATGTTGGGAAGCGCGATCAGGCCCAGCGTCCCGTACTTGGGACGGAACAGGGTGCTGCTGTGTTTCCAAAAAGACTGCAGAGTGCCGAAAGTCCAGCGGAAACGCTGGCGAATAAGGGCACCCGGCGTTTCGGGAGCTTCGGTCCAGGCGATGGCGCGTTCTTCGTAGGTGATGCGCCAGCCGAGGCGGCGAATCGCAACGGTGAGATCGGCGTCTTCGGCGACGGTGTCGGCGGTAATTCCGCCCGCCGCTTCGATGGCCTGCCTGCGCCAAGCGCCGAGAGCGCCAGGGACGACCGTGATGCAGTTCAACAAATCGAAGGCGCGCTTCTCCATGTTCTGGCTGGTGATGTACTCAAGCGCCTGCCAGCGCGTGAGCCAGCGCGAACGGTTGCCGACCTTTACGTTGCCCGCGACGGCGCCGATCTTCGGGTTGGAAAAATGGCGCACCAAATGGCGAATCGCGTCGGACTCGATTTCCGTGTCGGCGTCGATGGTGACCACGATTTCGGTGCGCGCGAAGGCCATGGCGTTGTTGAGCGCCGCCGCCTTGCCGCGGTTCACCTGGTGAATAATCCGGACGCGCGGCTCGGTGCTGAAATTGTTGTCAAGAAGCGCGCCGGTGGAATCGGTCGAGCCGTCGTTCACCACCACCACGCGCATGTCGGGATAGTCCGATGCGAGCACGGAGGTGACGGTCTGCACGATCACCGTCTCTTCGTTGTGCGCGGGGATCAGGACTGTCACGCCGGGAAGCGGATCGGGCGGCGGATTGCTGTCGGGACGAAGCTTTTCGACAAGCGCAAGGATTCCGACGATCAGCGCGCGGCCGCTGACCAGCACGATACCCAGGATAAAAATCCAGCCGATGCCGAGCGTGAACCAGTGATACAGGCCGAAGATGAAACCATCCGCCTTGGCCTGGAGCCACTCTCCGCCGGTAAGCGGAACCATCACTTCTTCGCGCGTCTTGTTGATCAACTCCGGCACCGGAACGAATGCGAAGCCGCGCGCGCGCAGCTGGTCGATGATGGCCGGCAGCGCGGCCACCGTCTGGCTGCGGTCCCCGCCTCCGTCGTGAAACAGAATAATGTTTCCGGCATTGGCCTGCTGCAGCACGCCGTCCACAATCTCCTGCGCGGGAATCTGTTTGCCGTAAGGTTGTCGCCAGTCGTGCGGGTCGATCTTTTGCCCCACGATGAGATAACCCATGTCCTGAGCGCTGGGCAGCTGCGCGACTTCTTCTGCGTATTCCGGCTGATGGTCAATGCCATAAGGCGGACGGAAGAGAATGGATTTGACGCCGAGCGTGCTCTCGATGAGACGCTGGGTGAGATTCAGCTCCCAGCGCAGCTGGGTCGGTGAAATCTCGTCGAATATGGGATGCGTGTAAGTATGGTTGCCGACCGCATGCCCTTCGGCATATTCGCGGCGCAGCAAGCCGGGAGCCTTCGAGGCTTCTTCGCCGATCACAAAAAACGACGCCGGTACGTTCTTCTCCTTCAGGATGTCCAGGATCTTCGGCGTCCAGTGCGGGTCAGGACCGTCATCGAAGGTGATGGCCAGCTTTTTCGGCACCGCCCCGAGCTGATCGATTTCATAGGATAGCGGATAGCTGTCGTAGGATTCGCTGGTGAAAAGGTCGGTAGCCTGGTCGTAGGTAAAGGAACGAATCCCGCGCTTCGGTTTGTCGTCAATGCGCCAGATGTCGCCGTTGCCTTCGAGGATCAGGTCGGGGCCGGGAGGGACGTCTTTTAGCTTTTCACGGATGGCATCGTCAGGACGGGTGGCATCCCAAATCTTCCACAGCGAGCTGTCGGCGGAACCGAGCCTCCACAGCGCCGTGCCTTGTACGCCCAGCCGTTCGGCGCCGCGCATCTGGTTGTAGGCCGTGACCGCATCGAGGAACCAGACCCGGTGTACGCGGTCGTTGTCGTCGGAATAGGAATAGTGAGGATTGAGCGAAGCGGGGTCCAGTTCAACCTGCGCCTCGGACTCGTAGGCGTGCAGCAGCGCTTCCTGAACGCTCAGATCCTTCGCCGGAGGATGCGATTTCCTGGTCGGTTCGGGCCAGTCGTAGCCGTAGTTGGCGATGCCCACGATCATTTTCTGAGGGGGGATGGCCTTGAGCAGGTCGTGCAGGTTTTCCATGAACCAGTCCTGCGCGGCGATCGGACCCGGCTCCGCGGCCGGCCAGTGCTGGTCGTAGTTCATGATCACCACGGCATCGCACTGTTTGCCGTAGTACGCGTAGTCGAACGTGTCGTCCTGCGCGGGCAGCGAGATCATCAATTTCAATCCGACGGCGTGAAGGGCGGGCGCGAGTTCGCCTATGAATTCCTGCAAATGCTTTTCCGTCTTTTGCGGAACTTCTTCGAAGTCCACGACTACGCCCGCTTCGCGAGCCGCGATGGTGAACTGCACGACGTTGCGCACCAGATTGGACCGCGCCGAAGGGTTGCCGAGCATTTGCACCAGTTCCGGGACCTTCCACTCCTGGCCATCGTAGTTGCTGAGCATGCCCATGACGGGAATTTCCACGCTTGCGGCGCGCATCCATTGATGCAACTTGTCGTCGCGGATAATGGCAAGCGCTTCCTCGGGAGATGCCTTCACGGTGCGGTAGCGCTCAAAATCCACCACGGTCAGGCCCCCGTCCGGCGTTACCGAGCGCAGCTCTTCGGGGACGACGAGATCGAGATCCTTGTAGTGCTTGCGCAGGGTGGCGAGGCTGTTGGCGTCGTAGCTGACGTAAAACGCGGCGCGAAGCGGGTCGTAGCTCGCCGGAACGGGCTTGCCGAGGTTGGCCACGCGGCGGTGGCGGCCTTCGCGGATCGCAAGCTTGGCGTTCTTCTGCTTGGCTTTGAGAGCACGGTAATAATTGGAACGGGAATCGGGAACCAGAGCCGCAGGAAGCTCCACGCTCGCGGCCATGTTGAAGAAAAAATAGACCAGCAGGAGCGTCAGCAGGGCTCCGCTCACCTCCATGGCGCGGCGGGTGCGACGCCAGCGCACGCGCTGCGCGTCATAAAATATGGGACTTCGTTCCTTCATTCTTCGCGTGTAGACAACTCAGGCGGCAAGCAGACCGATCTTCCGTCCGATTTCCGCCCGCCAGGTTTGGGTACACCTATTGTAAGATGCGGTCGAGCCATGAAGCGAGTTTTCTCGCATCCCCTGACCGCACTTGTAACCGGATTCCTCGTTCGATTCCTCCTTTTGTGGCGCTTGCCGAGTTCGGCAGGCGACACCGCACTTTATGAAACGCTCTCCAGCAATTGGCTGACGCACGGCGTCTACGGGATGGTGGTCAACGGCGTGCTGGTGCCGGTCGATATCAGGATGCCGGGATATCCGGCCTACCTCGCCGTGGTCTACGCCCTTACGAATCTTTCCGGCGAGGCCGCTCGCTTCTGGGTGATGCTCGGCCAGATTCTGGTGGATCTGGCCTGCTGTGTCTTTATCGCAGAGCTGGCAGCGCGGTGCGCGGGACGGAATGCCGACACCAAGAGGATATTTCGCGTCGCGCTGTGGCTGGCCGCGCTATGTCCGTTTACCGCAAACTACACGGCGGTTCCGCTGACCGAGACATTTACGATCTTCTGGACGGCGCTCGCTCTGGCCACGCTGGTGCCTACGGTCAATCCGGAACAAGGCTTCCGCGGAATCCTGAAATTGGGCAGGTTTCCACGCCGCTCCGAGTTTCTGAAAAGCGTGCTTCTGGCCGGCCTCCTGGTCGGATTCGCGACGCTGTTCAGACCCGAGTCGCCCCTGCTCCTCGTCGCTTGTCTGCCCGTAATCCTCTGGGTGACTCTCCGCCGCGGCGAATTGGGACGCGGCTTACGCGCGGCGGCGCTCGCCTGCCTGGCCTGTTTTCTTGTGCTATTGCCTTGGACAGTTCGCAACGGCGCCACCCTGCATGAGTTTCAGCCTTTGACTCCGCGATTCGCCACGCTGCCCGGGGAACGTGCTCCCGTGGGCTTCATGGCCTGGGAGAGCACCTGGTTGTACCGGTTCCGCGAAGTGTTTCTGGTTTCCTGGAAGATGAACGACGAGGCCATTCAGCTGGACGACATTCCAGCGCGCGCTTTCGATACTCCGGAAGAGAAGCAGCACGTTGCGGCAATCCTCGAACAGTACAACCAGAACTCAAACCTGACACCCGAGCAGGATGCCCAGTTCGCACTCATTGCTCGCGAGCGTACGGAGCGCTATCCTCTGCGAACCTATCTCTGGGTGCCGCTTGAACGCGTAGTGACGCTGTGGTGCACGCCGCGCATCGAGCAGCTGCCAATTTCCGGTTCCATCTTCCCGCTGGCCCAAACGTGGGAAACCGATCGTCTGGACCTGGGCTTCACCCTTGCCCTGTTTTTCGCGAATTTGTTCTATCTGGCGTTTGCTCTCCTGGGTGCGGTGCGTCTGTGGAGATTTGCCCCGGAAAGCCGCGCCGCCGTGGCCATGTTGGCGGTCTTTGTTCTGGCGCGCACGATTTTCCTGACCACGGTGGAGACGCCGGAGCCGCGCTACGTCCTGGTTTGCTTTCCGGCCGTTATCGCATTGACTGCGCATGGTTTAGCATCGCGGAACGCCGCCCACACCTTGCCCTCCGCTTAAGCTGCCGCTCTCACAAGGCGTCGGGCGGCTCGGGATGAATCGTGACGCGATAGACCTGCGGGAATCTCTCCTTCACGCGGTCTTCCAGCGCCGCGGTGACGTCGTGTATTTGGGTGATGGGCAACTCGCTTCGCATGGCACAGTGACAGGAAGCGAGGATGTGATGCTCGACTTGCCGCACTCGCACGTTGTGAGCATTCAGCAGTTCGTAGTATTCGGCGGAGAGCTGGTGAAGAAATCCCTCGATGGCTCGGCCCAAGTCGCGCAGATCGCCGACGCTCTCTTCGCTCAAACTGATATCCGTGCCGAGCGGCTCGATGTGAATGTTTACTTCGGTTGGCTCCTGGCGCAGCACCCGGATCGCATCTTCCAGTTCCGTGGCCTGGCCGTGCGCTTCCTTCAGGCTCAGATGCGGGTCGACCTCAAGATGCAGTTCTACGAACAGCTGGCCCTTGTTTTGCTGAGCCGAAAGATCGTGGATGGACAACCCCATGCGCTGCGCCACCGCGCGAATCGCGTCAAAAAACGGTTCGCCCTGCGGCGCGCGCGGTTCGACGTGAACGACCACGTCGGCCGGCACGATATCGCCCACCCGCTTCTCGATGGCGTCGCTCCACGCATGCACCTGCTCCAGGCTCGCCGTACGCGGAACACCGACCGTGGCGTCCACAAAATAGCGGTTACCGGCGCGGCGCAGGCGCACCCGTTCGACGGCAACGACGCCTTCCATCTTCCTGACCGCGGTTGCGATCTCCTCCTGCAGCCCTTCCGGAACGGCGTCGAGCAGGGCGTCGAGCGTGCGTTTACCGAGCCGCGAGCCGACCCACAAGATGACCCCCGCCACCGCCAGGCCGGCCAGGGCGTCGGCGTAGACCAGCCATGGCATGTTCCACCTTTCGCCAGCCCACACCAGGCCGATTCCGACGATAACTACGATCGTGCTCCACACGTCGGTGGAAAAATGCAGAGCGTCCGCCTCCAGTGCCTCGCTGGAATATTTTTTCGCAACGTGCGAAAGCCTCTTGGCCCGGGTGATGTCGATCGCCAGCGCGCCCAGCAGCACGAAAATTGCGGCCAGGCTGGGCTGAATGTGCACACTGTGAAAGAACAACCGGTCAAAGGCTTCGTAGATAATGTAGAGCGCCGTCAGCACCAGCAGCCCGGTTTCAACGAAAGCGGAGAAGTTTTCAAACTTGCCGTGTCCGTAAGGATGGCGTTCGTCGGCAGGCCGATCGGAAACCCGCAACGACAAGAACGTGATGACCGCGGCGACCAGATCCAAGCCAGAATGCAGCGCTTCGCTCAACACTCCCAAGCTGCCCGTGCGAACGACCAGAAACGTCTTCAAGGAAACCAGCAGGAGTGCCGAGGCTACACTCAGCAGCGCCGCGCGCCGTTTTTCCTGTGTCTGGCTTGCCGGTAACGCGTCCATGGCCGCGTCTAGACTACCTTAAGTCTCCGCACAACGAGGATCAAGATGGAGGGACGATCGCAGATTGCGGTATCACGTTGTATTGGCTGATGCTCCATCCAGAAGGGCATAGCGATTGCGGTTTTTGTGCGGACGGCCTGCTCCTGGCGGGCCGAAATGAGGGTCAATGCGAGGACCTAGACGAAACTGCCGCCTACCCGCACTTATCCGCGGGCGAAAATCCCAGAGCGACCGAATTCATGCAATAGCGCAGGCCCGTAGGGTCGGGACCGTCGGTGAAGACATGGCCAAGATGAGCGTTGCAGAGAGCGCATTTTACTTCGCGACGCAGCATGCCCATGCTGAAGTCCTTCTTTTCGCGGATGTTTTCCTGCGCGATGGCTTCCCAGAAGCTCGGCCAGCCCGTTCCCGATTCAAACTTGGTCTTCGAGTCGAAAAGGGCGGTGGCGCAATCCGCACAGCGAAAAATCCCGGCGCGATGTTCGTGCAGTAGTTCGCCGGTACCCGGAATTTCCGTCCCCGCCTGACGGGTAACGGCGAATTGCGGCGCGGTAAGCGTCTGTCGCCACTCCTCGAGCGATTTGTGGACCTTGTGTAGGCGCAGTTTTCCCTTTCGCCTGCCGGAATCGTCAAATTGCACGATTTCAACCATGACATTCGGGTCCTCGGGCTCTTCATGCGGCAGCAGGCTGGAACTGGCTACACGGTCGAGTCCGCGGAATACACCGAAGGCCACCAGCCCCGCGGCGCCAAAGATCAATCCGCGACGAGTCATGTCGTTCATAGGAAGGTTCCAGGCATCCGCCGGCAGAAAACGTCCTCCTTCGCTCGCAACGACGACCTAAGACCTTCGCTGCCGCGCGGAAGCTACCCGGCCGTAAGCAGCTACTTCGCGGTCATGCCCGGAGCGGGCAAAAGCGGCGGACGCTTCGGCTCGCCGCGCGCTCCGCGTACGTCGAGCTCCTCGAATAACAGCGAGGGTGCAACCACCGAGGCCGGCAAACCGTTCTGCGCCGAACCAAACGCGCCCAACGCGGTTCCCGCAAAGCCCGCGACCTGCGTCTGCATGTAGTTGTACACAAACGGATCGTTACCGATGGCGGTTACGTTGCGCAGCACCCGCGAATTCAACCCGGTGATGCGCGCGCCGCGAACAATTTCCTCGTGCCCGTCGCCGGGATAAACCTTGTAGACCAGCAGCGGCAAACGATCGCCGCTGCCCGCTCCGCCGCCGTAACTGGCCAGCAGTTCGCTGAAATCGTCCTGATGCAGCAGGCTGATCGCTGGATTATCCATCTCCTTGATTTCCAGGCAATACTCCTGCTTGTTGGAACGGCAGATATCGAGAAATCTTTTCTTTAACTCGTCCCGCGAAACCGTTTCGCTCGCGTTGAAAAACAAATTGCTCATGGTCGGCTTGGCGTCATTCAGAAAGGCCGAACGCCCGTGGCCGTTGGACTTCAGCGAATCCGGCCCCGGCCGCCGCGACATTAGCAGTTCTTTCAGGATGCCTCCGTCGACGGCGGTCACTCTCTGCGCGCTGACTCCTTCGTCGTCCACGCTGTAACCGCCAATCAACGGCTTCCCCTTAAAGTCCTTGGCGCTCGGATCGTCAATCACGGTGACGCCCGCGGGGAGCACCCGCGAACCGGTGCGATTCACCCAGTCGCTGCGTCCTCCAATGTTGCTCAGAAATTGCTCCATCACCGGCTGGAAAGCCACGGGCGGGCGGGCGCCGTTGAGCGCCGGGCCCAGCACTTGCGCCACCAGCGGAGCCGCCGCGCGTGAATCGAACAGCACCGGGCCGGTGTAGTCCAAGGCAGTGCCCGAAGCACGAAGCGCCATCAGTTCGCTGCCTTTCACGTTCAGCGCCTTTTTCACGTCGTCCACGCCGGGAAGATCGACCGGCTTCGGGGCATACAATGCATAGAAGTTGCTCAGTTCCATGCCGTCCTTGGCCAGCGTGTTCATGCCGGCCTCGACAGCCGCAAAGCTGCGATTGGTGCGGATCTCGGTTCCCTCGCTGGTGAGCAGATATTCCGTGGCATAGACCAGATAGTAGGTAACACGCGATTCGTAGACGTCCGGAAAAGCCCGCAGCGCAGCCGAGGCCTCTCGCACCTCCTGCTCCCAGTTGCGATTGCTCCAGTCCGGAGTCACCAGCGGATCGATCTTCTTGACCGGGCTCACCTGGGAGAAATCGTCGATGTCCGATTGCCGAGCCAGGCTGTTCAGATAAGCGCGCTTGCGCGAGTAAGTCTCCACCGCTTCCTTGAACGCCTGGTCGGTGGCGATCCACAGGTCCTGGCGCAGCGAATCATAGTCGCGATCGATGCCCACCGACCCGGTGGAGCCGATGAATCCGCGGAACCCTTCGTCGCTGATGAAATTGGAGCTGTCCTGTTTGTAGCTGCCCACTCGCGCTTCCACGTTCATGAAGCGGTTGCGGGTGTGCGCGTTCGTCATCAGTGCGCCGAATTGCGCCACCACTTCGCGCACCTCGAGATCCAGAAGCCTGTACTCGATGTAGTAAGGCCGCACTGGCTCGTTGGTGCCTGGAAACTTCAGTTCCAGACGGGCCTTGGCGCGGTCCATTTCGTCGCGCATC
>Ga0306922_10000190_pt1 | contig 45456 bp, 34 predicted proteins | sample sta12Cox44000082_FD_203758 | JGI IMG/M metagenome (GOLD analysis project Ga0306922, IMG submission 203758) | Lab enrichment of tropical soil microbial communities from Luquillo Experimental Forest, Puerto Rico - statoxic.12C.oxic.44.000.082 (v2)... | ecosystem: Environmental > Terrestrial >... | reverse complement strand
CAATTTCGCTGAGCAAATGAATCTCGTCAGTTGTCTTGCCTAACTGTTGGAGTCGCTGTTGCAAATCGCTGCCGGCGCCTTTGCCTAGAAAACTTCGCAACTTCGCCACTAGCCCGTCGAGTTCTGCGCGGATACCGTCGAGTTTATGTGCAGCCTCGTCAGAAAGCGGGCCATACGCGCGCATTCGCTCCGGAGTGAGTTCATTAAGTGAGATCGAGCAATACATTAGATTGATCGCGGAAGCCCACACGGCGCCCGAGTGCTGTTCGGGCGGGGGAATGTTCAGCTCGTCCATAACGCGTCGCATCGCTTCGCGGATTCGCAGAATGTAATCGTGCGTTACCTTGCGTTGGATCGGCGTGGTATCGTCAGAGTGTCTCCAGAAGGGCGACGGCGAGCCTGCATCCACCATTGTGTGCTCGGCTTCCGACAGTAGCTTGTCGATGTACTGAAACGTCGTGCGCACATGCCGCTGATGATGCTCGCTGAAACCGTGCGCGTGGGCTCGGTCATTCATTTTTCTCGCCAATTTCTCCTACGTCCTCCACGCTCAACACCCTGATGCGCCGCCGGTAGAGGCGGCCCCAGGCGTGCATCATCTCGACTGTGGGTTGGAAAAATTTTTGCGCGATCAGTGTCGGTACAAAGGCGCTTAGGATAACTACACTTACTAGGATCGTGTACTGATTTTGGTCGATGATCCCGTTCTGGAGGCCATACAATGAGGAAATGGTTCCAAATGTCAGGCCGGTGGCCATAAGCAGGGTGGTATAGCTGGCTTCCTTCACCTTCATGTAATGCAATCGCGCGAGCGGAAACACGCCGGCGATCTTGGTCGCCATTTTCAAAATGAGGAAGGCGCTGATCACCAAAACACCAGTCCACAACGCTGGTAGCGAGACGTACAAGCCCGCTTTGATAAAATAGAACGGCGTGAAGACAGCAAACGCGATGCTGCGCATGCGACGAACCAGCGTCTTATCGCGAAGAAATACGCCTGCTAGGACAAGACCGAGGAGATAAGCGGGCAGGACCGCTTCGCTTTTGGCGGCGGTGGCGAGGCCGCCGAGAAAAAACAGAAAGAAGAAGATAAATTTTACCTCCGGTTCGCTCACCTGCGTTGCGCCCAGGCGGGCGATGATCGATTGCGTCCAGCGCGGCATGAACCACAGCACGAGCAACGTCACAATTACAAACAACAGGAGCCAGAGATTATAGTTCGCAAACAATGTCCCCAACGCCAGAACGGTTCCGAAATCCGTAATGAAGCACGCAGCAAGAATCATCTTGCCCATCGCAGTGTCGCTGAATCCTCCCTCGATCATCACCGCATAAACGACGGCGACGGACGTCGTCGAGAGCGCAATTCCCGCGATTTGCGCCTGATGGAGCGGCCAGCCGAAAACGAATTGCGCGCACACCCAAACGACTGCGAATGGAATGGCAAACGAGAGAACGCCAATGAGCACACTCACGCGCCAATTGGCCTTGAGTGATATCCGATCAATTTCCGCGCCGGCCAGGAAGGTAAGAACGCCGCTGCCGAGTAAGGCAAGGAAGTTGGTCCACTCAGTGGATTGCAAGATATGATGCAGGTTTCCAGCGCTGGCGCTCGCCCCGGCGATACCGATATGCAACGTGCCGCCTTCCAATCCCACGGCGAGATTGCCCGCGACAACGCCGACCAGAATCTCAATTAACGCCACGGAGATTCCGGTCCGGATCGAGACCAGGCTGGCGATCAACGCCAGAGCCATCCAGACTGCAGCTATAAACCAGATGTTGTTGAGCATAAAAATTCCTTCCGCTTGGAAGGAGTCATTAGCTCACGCGGTTTCCTCCCGCGGACGCGGGAGAAGGCCTATTCGAGCAGCTTCAAGAACCTCCAAAACATCACATCGAGTCGATTCGTAGTCAAGCTGACTTGCCCCAGAAAAGAGCTTGCCAGTGAACCAGCGCGCAATGGAGATTCTCCGCAAATAGACAATGGCGGAACTGATAGAGGATCTTGTTCTCGACGCGAGTGCGGGCGTGCATCGGCCGCGCAACTTGGATTGGAAACGCGCTGCCGCATTGCTCTACGGCGATTGGGGCACCAGTAAGGCGTACGTAATTGGTCTGGCATTTGTGGCGGCCGGATTTTCGTCGCTGCCGATCATCCTTGCCGTCTGCGCGCTGACCGGTTTGGTGGGCATCAATTACGCGGTCATTTGCCGTCATTTTCCTGACGGCGGTGGCGTTTATTCAGCAGCCCGCTCGCAAGGCAGATTGCTCGCGGTGGTCGGCGCGTTGTTGTTGCTTGCAGACCTCACCGTGACCGCGGCGCTGAGCGGTTGGTCCGCTCTTACCTACATCACCTCTGGCGCGGAAGACGTCGCATGGATCAAAATCGCGCGCGATCACATCGCGCTCACAACAATCGGCGTGCTGCTGATGATGGGCCTGATCAATTATTTTGGGCCGAAGCATTCCGGCAGCTTGGCCGTGGCACTGGCGGTGCCGACGGCGGTGGTCGTTGTTGTTTTGGTCGCATTGAGCGTGCCGCATTTGACCACGCATTTTCTCGAGCCGCCGCACAGAAGTCTGGGCGCCGTGTGGGTGCAGTTCGTCGGCGTGATCCTTGCTTTGTCTGGCGCGGAGTCGATCGCGAATCTCACCGGCGTAATGAAGCTCGATCCGGGATCGACAATGGAACACCCGAGCGTCGCGCGTGAGTCAACGAAAGCGATCACACCAGTGGCGATCGAAGTTGTTTTAGGCACTGCGCTCCTCGGATGGGCCATGCTTTCGCTGCCTTCCGTGCTCGGCAAGACGTTGCATCTGACCGATCGCGGCCAGATCACTGCGGCCCTGGGCCAACGCAGTGAGGACATGTTGCGTTTCATCGGCGAACAATTTGCAACCGCCACGTTTTCACCTGCGTTCGGTCAGATTTTCGGCTGGATCGTTGGAATCGTTTTTTTCCTTCTGCTCTTGAGCGCGGCCAATACCGCCATCGTCGCAATAATCGGTCTGCTTTACATGATGTCGCGCGACCGTGAGATGCCGCGCCAATTCAGACGGCTCAACCGCCATGGCGTCCCTACGTGGCCCCTCGCCATCGCCATCGGCCTGCCTGTCGTTGTGCTGCTTTTTGCCGCGGATTTTAACGCGCTGGCCGGCCTTTATGCCATTGGTGTTGTCGGCGCTATCACGGTTAATCTCGGTTCGTGCACATTCAATCGCACCATGGGATTCACCTGGTACGATCATTTGCTCTTCGGCATCACCTTCGTGATCCTGGCTTTTGTCGAGATTACGTTGGCCCACACGAAACTGGATGCACTTCAATTCGTGCTGGCGGTTTTGATCGGCGGGCTCGCCTTGCGCGCTTACACGTTGAAGCTTCAGGGTCTCACCACTCTCACCGTCACGCGGGAAATCGCCAAGATGGTCACGCCCGACCTGGCTGCGACTCTTCGGCCACAGTTGCAGGAAGGCCAAAAAATCATGGTCGCAGCGCGCGGGATCACGCCAGTGCTCAGTTTCGCCATGGACGAAGCGCAGTTACGCAAGGCCACGCTGTGCGTCCTCTATGTGAAAGAGGTGGCGGTTTATTACACAGCAGCCGGCACACCGCTTGGCCGCGCCAAATGGCAGGACGATCCGGAAGCAAACGCTATCATGTCCTCCATGCTGAAACTGGGCGAAGAGCGCGACATCTGCGTCGTGCCGCTGTACGCGGTAAGCCCGGACGCCGCCGCGACCATTGTGGATCTTGCCGCGACGATGGGCATCGATTTCCTTGTCATCGGCGCCTCGCAACGCAGCGCCATGGCGAAATTGCTCCGCGGCAGCGTGGCCACGAACGTGGCGCAGCAACTACCCGACTCGATTCGTTTGATCATTTACGGATGAGTTTCATTGAACGTTGAGTGTTGAACGTTGAACGTTTCCAGCCATGACCCCGCCCAAGATCCTGATCGCCGATGCAATCTCGAAACGCGGAGTGGACGAGCTCTCGCGCGAGCACGCGCTGGAGGTCACGGTCAAAACTGGATTGAGCGAGCGCGAACTTGTCGATCTCATTTCACCGTTCGGCGCGCTAATCGTGCGCAGCCAGACAAAAGTTACGGCGCCGATTTTAAATGCGGCTGCCAACCTTCGCGTCGTCGGTCGCGCGGGAGTGGGTGTGGACAATGTCGATGTTGAGACAGCGACGCGCCGCGGGATCGTTGTGCTGAACGCGCCCGGCGGAAATACCGTTTCCACTGCCGAACATGCGTTTTCACTATTGCTCTCGGTGGCCCGCAGGATTCCGCAAGCTGACTCAAATGTTCGCGGCAAACATTGGGACAAAAAGAATTTCGAAGGCGTCGAGCTTTACAACAAAACGCTTGGCGTTATTGGCATGGGCCGGATCGGCAGCGAGTTGAGCCGGCGCGCGATCGCTTTCGGGATGCGCGTTGCCGCTTACGATCCTTATCTGTCAGCGACGCGCGCGCGCAGTCTGCAAGTGGAGTTGGTGGACGAGTTGGATGATTTGCTCACGGTCGCTGATTTCATTTCCCTGCATACGCCGCTCACCGCAGAAACGCGCCACATTCTCGATACGGCCCGACTGCAAAAAACAAAGCGCGGCGTCCGCATTATCAACTGCGCGCGCGGCGGTTTGATTGACGAGGTGGCGCTGGTTCAAGCGTTGCAGGATGGGCGTGTGGCGGGCGCAGCGCTGGACGTTTTCGAGATTGAACCGCTCCCTGCCGATTCGCCATTGCGCGGCGCGCCCAACCTTGTGCTCACTCCGCATCTCGGCGCATCGACAGTCGAAGCGCAGGAGAGTGTCGGCATCGAGATCGCGCAATCCATCCGCGCAGTATTGCTGGAGGGAACGATCCGCAACGCGGTGAACATGCCAAATCTCGACGCGAAAACGCTGGCAGTCATCGGACCGCATCTGCGTTTTGGCGAGAAGCTCGGCAAATTTCTGTCGCAGATCGCGCCAAAGCGCGCTGACTCGCTCAACATTAATTACAGCGGAAAAGTCAACGAGGTGGATACGACTGCGATCACGCGCGCGGTACTGAAAGGATTTTTGCAACTCGCCGGCGGCAGCGAAGTCAACGAAGTGAACGCGCCTGCGTTTGCTGAGATTCTCGGGTTAAAAGTGAGCGAATCGCGGCTGAGCGCGCCGGGTGATTATACCGACATGCTCGAATTGTCGGCTGTCGGCGAGGGAAAAACCGTTGCGGTCGGTGGCGCATTTTTCGGAGCGACACCGCGAATTGTCAGCATTAACAGCCGCCCGGTCGAAGCGCGACCCCATGGCGTGGTGCTCGTGTTGGAAAACACCGATCGCCCCGGGATGGTCGGCCGCATCGGCACGCTGCTCGGCGATCACGGCGTGAACATTGCCACCATGTCGTTGAGCCGAAATCAGGCCGGTGGCACCGCGCTCACGCTGTTAAATCTCGACAACGCACCCAGCGAAGAATTGCTCGAAGAAATTCGTGCGACCGAGGACATTCATTCCGCGCAAGTGATTCAGCTGTAGCCACGGCCCTGAGGCCCTCCTCTAGGGAACAGACAAACGGGTGACGCGCCACGGGCGCGTGGCTACAGCAGCAGGCGAATTGCCTTGTCGCGGATGAATCAATCCAATAGAACGCTTCAATATGGACTTCGGCGCTCATTCAATCATTTGGATCATTCTTGTTGGTCTTGTCATTGGCGCGATCGCGAAACTGTTGATGCCAGGAAAGGACCCCGGCGGTTGCATCGTCACGATTTTGCTCGGCATCGCCGGTGCGCTTGTTGGCACGTGGATCGGTAGCATTTTTATGGGCGAGAATTACGTGGCCGGCTGGATTATGTCGATCGTTGGCGCGATGATCCTGTTGCTGCTGTATCGATTGCTCTTCAGGCGCGGCGCCTAGCGCCGATTACGTGTTGTAGCCGGTGCTCGCTGCAGCGAGCACCGAACCATTTATCAGGTGTTCGCCGCGGCGAACGCCTCTACACCGAAATCCCGGGATTTGCTCTGCGTAGCGAATGCGACATTGTCATTCTTCATGGCCGCGCCGAAAACAGGTCTAGTCATCATCGCCTTCGCCGCGCTTTATGTGATCTGGGGTTCGACTTATCTCGGCATCCGTTTCGCGATCGAGACGATCCCGCCGTTTCTCATGGCAGGCGCGCGCTTTCTGTTGGCAGGCGCGATCATGTACGCGATTGCCTGGTCGCAAGGAATCGGTAAATCAAGCTGGGCAAACTGGCGCACGTCGTTGATCATCGGCGCCTGTTTACTGCTTGGGGGTAATGGCGGGGTGACAATTTCGGAAGAATACGTCGACTCAGGGCTTGCAGCGGTGATCGTGGCGATCGTTCCCATTTATATTGTGCTGTTGGGGTGGGTGACGGGAATGGCGTCGCGACCGACTCCAATTATCTGGCTGGCACTCGCAGGTGGTTTTGTGGGAGTTGGAATCTTGTTTGGTCCGGCTTTGCATTTCCACTCGAACGGCGGTCAAAATCCCGCGATCGGAATGTCGATCCTGCTCGTCTCGACTTTCATCTGGTCGGCAGGTTCGCTGTATTCGCGCGTCGCTAGGCACGCGGCCTCACCGTTTCTCACTGCTGCTCAACAAATGATCTGCGGCGGCATCTTACTCTTGCTCGCGGGCATTGGGACCGGCGAGCCGCCACGCTTTCATCCCGGTTCGATCTCGATCTTATCGCTCGCCTCTTTTGTTTATCTCGTGCTCATTGGAGCCGTGGTTGGATACACGGCTTACATTTGGCTGCTGCGTCATTGTGAGCCGGCGAAAGTCGCCACCTATGCTTATGTGAATCCGATTGTGGCAGTGCTGCTCGGCGCGCTTTTTGCAGGCGAAAGTTTAACCATGCGGACATTGATCGCCGCTGCTCTGATTATCGGGTCCGTTGCGCTTGTGATCACGGCACAGCAACTAAGGGCAAGAGTCGAGCCGCCTATTAGCGCTGCGTTAGAGCCAGCTGATTAAAAAACAAGGAACGGCGGTCTCAACTCCGCCGCATGAAAGCGCGGGTTGGAAACGGCTCCTGCTTGAGCTTTAATTCGGGCATGGCCCCCGAGCAGAAGGATCGCCAGCAAACAATTGAAGTCGCCAGGCGCAACTGGCAGGCGGAAGTCGAGACCGCGCAAACCTATCGCGATTTGGCCGACCGCGAGCGCGACGAAAAGCGCAAGGGCATTTTGTTGCGCATGGCCGAAGCGGAAGAGCGCCATGCACAGCGTTGGGAGGAGAAATTGAAGGACCTCGGCGCAGAGCCGCCTGTTTACAAAGACACTGTTGCGCGCCGGTTGAATCGCTGGTGGAACAAAATCGCGGGAGCGGAGATTGCGATTCGCCGCATGGAAGCCACCGAAGAACGGCAGGAAGCCGAATTCCATGATCAGGCAGAGCGCGCGTTCGCAGGCGAAGCAGATGTGCAGGAATTTTTACGGAAAAGCGCGCTTGAAGAAAAGGCGCATGCGCGAGCACTAAGCGTAATGGCACCACCGGTTAGTCCGCGCACGGCGCTGGACAAAATTTTAAAGCGCGAACGGTGGCATGGGCGAGGGGGCGGTTGGGTAGCCGACGCGATCTACGGAGCAAACGATGGATTGGGCGCGGTGTTCGGCATTGTTTCAGGCGTGGCTGGCGCGACGAACAACCAGCAACATTACATTCTGATTTCTGGCCTCGCCGGAATGCTCGCTTCCACGCTCTCGATGGGTGCCGGCGCGTATCTTGCCGCTAAGAGCGAGGCGGAAGTTTATGAAGCGGAAATTTCGCGTGAGCGCGCAGAAGTTGAAGAGAATCCGGAAGAAGAAATCGAGGAGATGTCGCTCTTCTATCAATTGCAAGGATTCACTCCGGAAGAATCGCAGAAAATGGCAGAGCGCCTCGCCCAGCAGCCGGAACAATTCGTGCAGGCCATGGCGCAAAGTGAGCTCGGGTTGTCTGAGCATCGATTTCCGAATCAATGGACTGCCGCGATTTCGGCTGCCGTTTCTACTGCGATCGGCGCATTTGTTCCAATCATTCCATTTTTCTTCTCGGGTGGCTTGACTGCGGTGATTGCTTCGTTCGGCATCAGTCTGGCAGCACACTTTCTTGTCGGCGCGTTGAAATCGCTGATCACCGTTCGATCCTGGTGGGCGTCGGGTCTGGAGATGACATGGATTGGCATCATCGTCGCGGTTGTGACCTACGGGCTGGGACTTGCATTCGGCTCCTTCGGCTAAGAACCGTTCAGAAAATGCTTCGCATTTCGAACACCGCGCCGGGGTGCGCTACATTGTCGCTTTGTAGTTGATCTGTGTGCCGACGCGGACGGTGTCTGAAACATATCCGATCTGGATCAACCGTAGGCGCACGAGGCGGGGGAAGGCATGGCAGTGCGGGCGGCGGCGAGCCTGTGCCAGTGGTCGCCGGCAAGGTCGAACAAAAAGACATGCCGATTTATCTCGATGGTCTGGGGACAGTGCAGCAGGTTCTATTTTCTGAAGGGCAGGATGTAAAAACCGGGGACCTGCTTGCGATTGTCGATCCGCGCCCGTATCAGGCGGCGCTTGATCAGGCGATTGCCAAAAAATCTCAGGACGAGGCGCAACTGGCGAACGCCAAAGTCACGCTCGCGCGCAACACCGATCTGATGAATAAGAAGGTAATCGCGCAGTCGGATTTCGACACCTCGAAATACTCCGTCGATCAGTTCCAGTCTGCGGTACAAGCCGATCAGGCGGCAATTGAGAGCGCGCGCACCAATCTCGATTACACGCAAATCAAATCGCCGATCGTTGGAATCGTGAAGAAAAACGCGATTATGATGGTCGACTTTGCGCTCGATGCCGAACGCAACGAAGGACTGAGCCCCGAAGAATCAATTTACCAGGCCTGCCTTGTGCGTTTTCGCCCCATCATGATGACAACCTTGGCTGCGATGTTCGGCGCATTACCCCTTGCTATCGGAATGGGCATCGGCAGCGAATTGCGCAGACCACTTGGCATCGCTATCGTTGGCGGCCTGATTGTTTCGCAGATACTCACGCTTTACGCGACTCCCGTGATCTATCTGGCACTCGATCAACTCCGGCAACGCAAAAACAAACGAACTTCGCGTGCCATCGATCTGCACCCGATCGCCTGGCCACCGCTTTCCGGGTCGGCTGCGAGGTAAAGCTGACGAGCCATCGTACTGTATTGTGCCATCAGGAGAGCGAAGGTTGCTGGCGCTTTTGGTATTCCAAATGGCCTCAAAACATGTCCCAAGATCGGGACACCGAAATCCCGCAACTGGAATGAATCGAGTGCCGTGGCGATTCAGTCAAAGGAAGCAAGTCGCTATCCAAGCTAGGATTAATTAGAACGAGGATGGTTGGCACGAGCATTGCAAAGGGAATTGACACTGGCCAAACACCCGGTTGAGAAATAGTCGGTGACGAAAATCTTAATCGCAGACGATCAGCGCGACGTGCTCGAAGCGCTGCGCATTTTGCTCAAAGGCGAAGGTTATCATTCGGAAGGGGTCACCTCGCTCAGCGGCATCTTCCTTGCGCTGGAGAAAAAAGAATATTCGCTCCTGCTAATGGATTTAAATTACGCGCGCGACACGACGTCGGGCCAGGAAGGCTTGTCAGCGATTTCAAAAATTCAGGAGATGGATCCCACACTGCCAATTGTCGTGATGACAGCGTGGGCGACGATTGAGTTGGCAGTGGACGCAATGAAACGCGGCGCGCGTGATTTTGTAACCAAGCCGTGGGACAACCAGCGCCTGCTGACGATCGTGAGGACGCAGATCGAGCTCGCGGCAGCGCTGCGCCGCGAGCGCAAGCTTGAAGCGGAAAACGAAATGTTGCGCGGCACCATGCCGCATTTGATCGCGCAATCGCCTGCGATGCGGAGCGTCATCGAAATGACTTCGCGCGTCGCGCCATCAGATGCGAACGTGTTGATCACCGGCGAAAACGGCACGGGAAAAAGCCTGATTGCGCGGGCGATTCACGCTCTCTCACCGCGAGCATCGCGTACGATGATCACCGTCAACATGGGCGGTTTGTCCGAGACTCTGTTTGAGAGCGAACTATTCGGACACGTAAGGGGCGCGTTCACTGATGCAAAGACGGATCGGGCAGGACGCTTCGAACTCGCCGATGAGAGCACGCTTTTCATGGATGAGATTGCAAACATTCCGCTTGCTCAACAGGCCAAACTTTTGCGGGTAATTGAAACAGGCGATTTCGAACGGGTTGGCTCATCTAAAACGCTTCACGCCAACGTCAGAATCATCTCGGCCACAAACGCAAATTTGGAAAACAAAATGGCGGCCGGCCGCTTTCGGCAGGATCTGCTGTTTCGACTTAACACAATTCAGATCGAGTTGCCGCCGTTGCGCGATCGACGCGAGGACATCATACCGTTGGCAAATAACTTTCTTCGTCAACACGCTGAGCGTTACCGGAAACAGATTGGCGGTTTTGGCGAGACGGCTCGAGAGCGTTTGCTACAACATCCTTTCCCCGGAAACATTCGGGAACTGGATCACGTCGTCGAGCGCGCGGTGCTCATGACCCAAGATCGACAAATTCGCGCAGCCGATCTTGGTTTGACCACTGGCGGCAGCGAAGCGCGGAATGTCGAGGAGATGAGCCTTGAAGAGGTCGAAGCATTTCTGATCAAAAAGGCGCTCGCCCGAAATGATGGCAACGCGCGTAAGGCCGCAGAGGCGCTGGGCTTGAGCAGAAGCGCCTTTTACCGCCGCTTGCAGCAATATGGCCTGTAAAAATTGCGGATTGCGTATTGCCGATTGCGAATTGCACGTTTGATGGTTCGCAAACGAACAAATCCAAGGCGGCTTTCCTACGAAGGGAAAATTACCTGGCTCAGCTTTGCGGCGGTTGCTCCCTCGGTTGTTACGGCGCTTACGCTTCTCTGGTTCGGCGATTACAGCCCCAAAGTACAGTGGACGCTAACGATTCTGATTCTCGGCTGCTTCGTCACGTTCATTTCCAGCGCGCGCGAACAGACTATTCGGCCGCTGCAAACGCTGTCCAATCTTCTCGCGGCGTTACGTGAGGGTGATTACTCGATCCGCGCACGCGCCGCCCACGAAGGGAGCGCCTTGGGTGAAGTTCTCATTGAAGTTAACTCACTCGGTGAAACTTTGCGTCAACAGCGCCTCGGCGCGTTCGAAGCCACTGCGTTGTTGCGCACGATCATGAGTGAAATCGATGTGGCGATTTTCACTTTCGATCCCGAACGGCGTCTGCGTCTTGTCAATCGCGCCGGCGAAAGCTTGCTGGGGCAGCCGATGGACAAACTGTTAAGCAAAACAGCGAACGAACTTGGGCTCGACGGATGCTTTCATGCAGATCAGGACGAGCCGCTCACGTTGAGTTTTCCTGGCGCATCAGGCCGATGGGGTATTCGCCGAAGTACCTTTCGCGAACAAGGTTTGCCGCACGAGTTGCTGGTGTTAACAGATCTCAGTCGCACGCTGCGTGAGGAGGAACGACGCGCTTGGCAACGCCTCGTGCGCGTGCTCGGGCACGAGATGAACAACTCGCTCGCGCCAATCAAATCACTTGCCGCAAGTTTGGAATCGCTGCTGCGCCGCGATCGGCTTCCGCCGGATTGGAAAGATGATGCAAGCGCGGGATTAAACTCGATCGCGTCGCGGGCCGATTCGCTCGGCCGTTTTTTACAGGCTTATACACGATTGACAAAACTTCCGCCTCCACAAAAACAGGACGTCGATCTTCCCAAGCTTGTGCAACGGGTCGTGGACTTGGAACCAAGGCTCAAGGTGGAAGTTCTGCCGAGTCCAAAAAGAATGATTCGTGCGGACGCGGCGCAAATTGAGCAAGCGTTAATCAATCTCATGCACAACGCTGTCGATGCGGCACTGGAAACTCACGGAACCGTCGCCATCGGATGGCGTGAGAGAGAAGGTTGCGTCGAACTCTTTGTTCAGGACGAGGGGCCGGGCATTATGAATCCCGCGAATCTTTTCGTGCCGTTTTTTACGACAAAGCCCGACGGCTCTGGAATTGGTCTGCCATTGAGCCGTCAAATTGCCGAAGCTCACGGCGGCTCGCTGATTCTAGTCAACCGCGAGAATTGCCGAGGTGCGGAAGCTCTGCTACGCCTGCCGCGGTAGAATCTTTGGAGTGCGGCGATCCCGCGACTGCGGAACCGCTTTAAAAGCGCGAGCATATCGGCGCCTCCAAATTGCGTCCCAAAGTTGGGACGACGTAATCCCACAAGCGGATTGAAAAAAACTCAACTTTGATCCGTCGCTGAACCGTAAGTCGCTGATACAGCGCGAAATATCGTATCACTGTTTGCAGTTGGCACGCACATTGCATTAACAACTACCAACGAAAGGGACAGAGAAATGAAACCGATCTTTATGACTGCTCGTAACAGCCGGAAATTTCCGGTTGTTGAATTCAATTATCAACCGAGGGCGTTTGTCGGCTACCAGGGACGATGCGCCAAAACTGCAGGGCCCTCGTTTCGCAGCATCAGCCGCGAGTATTTCCAAACCGAAGCGCGGCGCGATTTCGTGCGCGAAGCAATTTTCTTCGCAGCCATCGTTGCTACGACCGCAGCGCCATTTCTTAGCGCCGCATCTGCCCTTAGCGAATTTTGTCGAGCAATTGGTCAGTTCTGATTCAACTGTGATTCCGCAGCGAAAGTCAAAAGAAGAAACGATTGTGCGTCCAGCCGGATTTGCGCCGAGTCTTTCCTCGATGGACGTGCCGCGCGTAGGGGTAGCAGCAAAAAAACGCAAGCGTCGTATCATCATCATCGCTGCCTCCGTCTTCGGTTTGATTGTCGCTACGATTGCAATTTCACGGTTGAAACCAGCGGTGCCGAGCATCGATCGCTCCACGGTCTGGATCGACACGGTGAAACGCGGCCCGATGGTGCGTCAGGTGCGTGGTCTTGGCACTCTCGTGCCCGAAGACATTCGATGGATTCCCACAAACACCGAAGGTCGCGTGGAAAAAATAAATATCTGGCCGGGCACAAAAGTTGAGCCCGGCGACGTTATATTAGAGTTGAGCAGCCCCGAACTGGAGCAGAGCGCGCACGAAGCCGAATCCAAGGCGAAAGCCGCCGAGGCCGATCTGGCGACGTCGCGCGCGACATTGCAACGCGAGCTTCTCGATCAGGAATCCAAAACTGCAACTGCGCACTCCGCCTACGAGCAGGCGAAAATGGAGCGGCAAACCAACGACCAGCTGGCGAAGAACGGTCTCGTGGCCGACCTCGTTTACAAAACTTCGAAAATCAAAGAACAGGAATGTCAAAAGAGCGACGAGATCGAGTCGAAGCGCTTGGCGTTCGCGCGCGATTCGATCGAGCCGCAGTTGGCCGCAAAGCAGGCGGCAGTCGATCAAGCGAATCAGCTCGCGAAATTGAAGCTGGATCAAGTTGAAGCCTTGCATGTGCGTGCTGGGATGTCGGGTGTACTGCAACAATTGCCTGTGCAAATCGGGCAGCGGCTGAAAGTCGGTGATAACTTGGCGCGCGTGGCGGACCCGACGAAGCTCAAGGCGCAGGTCAAAATTGCTGAGACTCAGGCGAAGGACATTCAGGTCGGCGAAAAGGCGATGATTGATACTCGCAACGGCGTCGCAAATGGCCATGTCACGCGAGTCGATCCCGCCGTGGAGCAGGGGACCGTGACCGTCGATGTTGCGTTCGATGAACTGCTGCCGAAAGGCGCGCGGCCTGATCTTAGCGTTGACGGAACAATCGAGCTCGAACACCTCGACGACGTTGTTTATGTCGGTCGCCCAGCTTTCGGTCAGGAAAACAACACTGTTGGCATGTTCAAGCTCGTTAACGGCACGTCGGAAGCGGTGCGCACGCCCGTGAAGGTCGGCAAAAGTTCAGTGAACACCATTCAAATTTTAGAAGGTCTCCAACCAGGGGACCAGGTCATTCTTTCAGATACAAGTGCGTGGGATGCGCACGACCGAATTCGCCTTAACTAAACAACAAAATGAACTCGACTGACATAACTGCGACCGAACCAACGAATGTGGTCAACGGAAACGGTGTCGCTCCGTTGATCCACCTTACCGGCGTCACCAAGGTGTTTCTCACTGACGAAGTAGAAACCCACGCCCTCTCCGGGATCCATCTTGACATTCGCGAAGGTGAATATGTTTCAATCGCTGGGCCGTCAGGTTGCGGGAAGACTACACTGCTGTCCATCCTCGGACTGCTCGATACGCCTTCAGATGGCAGCTACACGCTGAAGGGCCATGAAGTCGCTAATCTTTCATTCGCGGATCGAGCACGGGTTCGGAATCGCGAAATCGGTTTCATTTTTCAAAGTTTCAATCTGATCGGCGATCTCACGGTTTTTGAGAATGTCGAATTGCCGCTCACCTATCGCGGTATGAGCGCGGGTGATCGCAAAGCTCTTGTGACTGAAGCTCTGGAGCGCGTGGGAATGGCGCACCGGGCAAAACATTTGCCAAGCCAGCTCTCCGGCGGTCAGCAACAGCGTGTCGCGGTAGCGCGAGCGCTTGGCGGCAGGCCGTCGATTCTGCTCGCGGACGAACCCACCGGCAATCTTGATTCGCGCAATGGCGAAGCGGTGATGCAACTGCTCAGAGAACTGCACCAGGGTGGCGCCACCATTTGCATGGTTACACACGACGAGCGGTTCGCGCAGCACGCAGATCGCACCGTGCACTTGTTCGATGGCCAAATCGTCGAGGACCGCATGGCCGCGTAAACCGCATCCGCATTTTATGTTTGGGGAGTCTTGGCAGGATGTCCGCTACGGCGCGCGGATGTTGCTGAAGTCGCCAATTTACACCGCCATCGCCGTCGCAGCGCTCGCCTTGAGCATCGGCGCAAACACTGCCGTGTTTAGCGCGGTCAATACGCTCTTGCTGCGTCCGTTGCCATTGAAAGATTTGGACCGATTGGTGCTTAGTCAGGCGCTGCGGGAGGGCTTCGATCCGTACGAGTCGTCCTTGCTCGAGCTCGAAGCATTTGAGCAGCGAAGTCATTCTTTCGTGAGCATCGGCGCAGCGCGGCAGCGTTCGTTCAATTTAACCGGGCGAGGCGAGCCTGAGCGCATTCGCGGGGCATCGATCGTGGCGAATTATCTGGCGACACTCGGCGTGAAGCCGGTTGTCGGTCGCAGTTTTTCTGCCCATGAAGATCAGCCCGGTGGCCCAGCGGTCGCGCTGATCAGTTACAGTTTTTGGAAGAATCATTTTGGCGGAAACGCGAGCGCTGTTGGTGGAACTCTGAATCTCGAAAATCGCAGTTACACCATCGTAGGAGTAATGCCTCCGGGATTTGATTTGCCTGCAGCAGCCGACATTTGGGTACCGTTACAGATCAACATCGATAGCCTGCTCCCGAATGAGCGGGCTGTGTCCGGCTACGAAATCGTAGCCAGGTTACGTCCGGGAATTAGCCTCGAACAAGCTGACGCTGAATCAAAATCCATTGCGCGGCAATTAGAGCAGGAGTTCCCGCAGGTTCGCCGTGGATGGACCGTTCACTTGATTTGGTTGCGGCAAGCGTTGCTTGGAGACTACGCGGGCCGCGTGAACAAAGCACTCGTCGCGCTCATGGGGGGAGTCGGTTTTCTCTTGCTCATCTGCTGTGCCAACGTGGCAAATCTACAGCTCGCTAGGGGAATCGCGCGCACGCGCGAGCTGGCACTGCGGCGCGCTTTGGGCGCGAGCCGGTCGCGTTTGGTTCGCCTACTTCTCACCGAGAGTACGTTGCTGGCGTTACTCGGCGGGGTAGGCGGCTTGCTGCTTGCGCATTGGGTCGTGCCGTTGCTCGCCGTGATAAATCCGATGCAAGGCATTTCGCTCGCCGAGTTTTTTCAGAACTTCAAGATCGACGGTCGCGTCTTGATTTTTGCCCTGTGCACGACGCTGGCCACCGGGATTGTTTTCGGACTCGTCCCGGCTTTGAAAGGCGCTGGTGAACAAGAGGTGATGCCGTCTCTCAGGCAAGGGGACCAACGCAGCGCCAGCGCGCCCGGTCACGGTTGGCTGAACATTCTGATCGTCGCCGAAATCGCGATCGCGATGACGTTATTGGTCGGCGGCGCGCTCATCGTGCGCAGTTTCAATCGCCTGCAACATGTCGACCTTGGATTCAGGTCGGATCATCTTCTCACGTTGAAAATGATTTTGCCGGAAACGAAGTATTCCGCGCATCGGCAGCCGATCGCATTTGTTGATCAGGTTCTTGAGCGGGTGAAAAATTTGCCCGGCGTCACGTCCGCCGGTACGACGACGAACATTCCGCTGGAACGTGAGATTTCGTACGACGCCGTCTTCAGCGTCGAGGGGCGGCCGCTGCCGAATCCAAACGATGTTCCAATCACAGCGAACCGCATCGTTAGTCCGGATTATTTGAAAACGCTCGGTGTCACTTTGGTTAAAGGCAGGCTTATCGATGAGAGCGACCGCGCCTGTAAACCGCCGGTGGTGGTCATCAGTGAAGAATTAGCGCGTCAGGCGTGGCCGGGAGAGGATCCGCTCGGCAAACGATTAAAGCGAGTCCGGCCGGGTCAGGTTTTTCCGTGGATGACGGTGGTCGGCGTCGTCAAAGACGTAAAGGAGGATCTGTTCAACTACCGAATTAATCGGCCGGTGTGGTACGTGCCGTACGCTCAGGTCGAAAATAATTTTCCGGTTAACCTCGTCGTGCGAACGAGCGCGGATCCGACGGGCCTAACAAATGCGATCCGTGAAGTGATTCACGCTGTCGATTCTGATCAGTCGATTTCAAACGTCATGACGATGAACGAAAATCTGGCGCGCGTTCTAGTGACCGAACGTTTCAGCGCAATTTTGATGGGCGTACTGGCTGGGTCTGGATTATTACTGGCGGCACTCGGACTTTATGGCGTGATGGCGTACTCGGTCTCGCGTCGAACGACCGAGATCGGAGTTCGCGTCGCGTTAGGCGCGCAGCGCGGTCACGTGTTGCAACTCATCCTCGGTCAGGGCGCAAAGCTGACTTTGGTTGGCATTGCAATCGGTTTGGCCGCCGCGTGGGCGCTCACGCGATTGTTGGTGAGCTTGCTCTTCGAGGTCAACGCGACTGATCCCGCTACCTTTGTTTCAATTTCGTTGCTGCTCATTTCAATAGCGTTGCTGGCCTGTCTCTTCCCCGCACACCGCGCACTGAAGGTGGATCCAATGATTGCGCTGCGCGCTGAATAACATGAACGATTTGAAGTTCGCCCTACGTCAGCTCCGTAAATCACCCGGGTTCACTTTGGTTGCGGTGTTGACGCTGGCGCTCGGGATTGGTGCGACGACGGCCATTTTCAGTGTGCTCGATAGCGTGGTTCTGAAACCGCTGCCGTACCCTGACCCGGAAGAACTCGTTAGCGTGAACATCACCCCGCTCGCGCTTGATGCATCGTTACGAGGGATGGCACCTGAGGACTACTTCGTGTTTCGCGATCAGAACCGCTCGTTCCAAGGACTAGGCATTTATGCCGAGACCGACACGGACCGGGATGTAAATGTTACGGGCTTCGGCCAACCAGAACGCGTGCATGCACTGAATGTGACTCATGACGCTCTTTCGCTGTTAGGCATACCGCCAATCGTTGGGCGAATCTTTCTTCCCTCCGACGATTCTCCCGGCGCGCCCGCGACGGCCATCCTAACCTATGGCTACTGGCAACGGCGCTTTGGCGCCGATTCTTCCGTAATAGGGAAAACGATTATCGTGGACGGAAAAGTTCGCCAGATCGTCGGGGTAATGCCGCGCAATTTCCGTTTTCTCGACTTGCAGGATCTGGCGTTGATCCTGCCGCTCCAATTAGATCGCAACAAAACGCAGTTAGGAAATTTCAGCTACTTTGGGATTGCACGCCTTAAGCGCGGAGCCACGATCGCTCAAGCTAATGCTGATGTCGCTCGAATGCTTCCAATCACCTTGGATGCCTTCCCGGCTCGAGCGGGACTGAGTCTCGAATTACTCAAGAAGTCTCATCTAACGCCCAGCATTTTGCCGCTTAAACAGGATGTACTGGGTAATATCGGCACGTTTCTTTGGGTCATCATGGGCGGTGTGGGCTTGGTTCTGTTCATTGCCTGCGCGAACGTGGCCAACCTTTTACTCGTCCGAACCGAAAGCCGCCAACATGAGCTTGCGTTGCGCGCCGCACTTGGCGCAAGCCGCGGTCGCATCGCTGGCCAACTTCTTCGTGAAAGCATCATACTCGGCCTGCTCGGCGGCATCTGTGGGTTCGGACTAGCCTGCGCCGCCTTGCGGCTGGTCGCTGCTTTTCCACCAATCGGACTTCCGCGGATCGAGGAAATCGCGATCAGTCCGCGTGTTCTATATTTCACGGTCGGGATCACTCTGCTCACCAATTTCTTATTTGGGCTCATTCCAGCGCTTCGATGTTCCGATGTTCCTGCCGGTGCGCTCGAAACTGCTCATGTTGCCGGCCTGAGCCGGGAGCGGCATCGCGCGCGCAACTTTCTTGTCACGACGCAAATCGCCCTCGCGGTCGTCCTGCTGATTTGCGCGGGCCTGATGATCCGTACGTTTCGCGGTTTGAGCCATGTTGATCCGGGATTCGTCTGTCCCGCCGAGCTTCAGACGTTTCGTATTGCCATTCCTGATTCCGATGTTGTCGACGATGCGAGTGTTCCTCACATCGAGCAGCAAATTCAGGACAAGCTTGCTGCGATTCCCAGCGTTTCCGCCGTCGCCTTCGCGAGTGCCGTTCCGCTGGATCGAGACGCTCGGTTTGATAACGTGTTCGCCGAAGACCGCGCTTATCTCCAGGGATCAGCTCCTCCACTCCGGCATCTCGTGTTCGTTTCGCCCGGATATTTCACGACCCTGGGCATACGCCTCATCGCCGGTCGGGATCTGACTTGGGCTGATACTTACAACCGAGTTCCCGTGGCATTAATCTCTGAAAATTTCGCTCGCGAATACTGGGGCACGGCTGAAGCGGCACTCGGGAAGCGGATTCGCATCCGCGACACTGATGATTGGAGTCAGATCGTCGGTGTTGCCGGAGATGTTCATGACCAGGGCATGGACAAGCTTCCCCGGCCGAACGTCTATTGGCCGCCCCTTCAGACGAATTTCTGGGGCCGGCCGCTACGCGCGCAGCGCTACGTAACTTTCGTCGTCCGCACTCCACTGGCCAGTTCCGAAAATCTTATCAACCAGCTTCGCCAGGCAATTTGGTCGGTCGACGCAAACCTACCGCTCGCGAGCGTGTATACGCTGAAGTATCTCTACACGAAATCGATCGCACGGACGTCGTTCACCCTGGTCATGCTCGGAATTGCCGGAGTAATGGCTGTGTCGTTAGGCGCAATTGGTCTCTATGGCGTGATCGCCTATTCGGTTGCACAGCGCACTCGTGAGATCGGAACTCGAATTGCCCTTGGCGCTCAACGACGTGATGTCATGCGCCTCTTTCTCGGAGAAGGCATGTCGTTTATTGGGCTGGGAGTGGCGATTGGTCTCGCCGGTTCTCTCGCAGTAACGCGGTTATTATCGAGCTTGCTTTTCGGTGTGGCCGCGACCGACCCGTTTACTTTTGTGAGCGTCGCAGTTGCGCTAGCGCTCATTTCGATCTGCGCGTGTTTGATTCCCGCACGCAGGGCGTGTGACGTCGATCCCACGGTTGCCCTGAAATCCGAGTGAACTAGCCAAATGCAAACGTTTTTCCAAGACCTTCGCTTCGGGTTCCGAATGCTCCTGCGCAATCCCGGATTTTCCGTTCTTGCGCTGCTTTGCCTCACACTAGGCATCGGGACAAATGCCGCTGTGCTCAGTTGGGTCGAAGGAATTCTCATTCGGCCGTATCCTCTGGTGCCAGATCAGGATCGGATGTTTGCGGTTATCGGCACGACGCGAGGCGTGGCAGAACACACCGGGCTTTCTTATCCCGATTTTGTCGATTTGGAAAAAAACTCGACGCTATTTGAATCGTTCATTGTCGATAAAATCACGGGCACGACATTGAGCGTTGGCGATCGGGCCGAGGTCGCATCGGTGGGAATTGTTACGGCGAATTATTTCGATGCACTCGGAGTGCGGCCAATTCTAGGCCGCGGCTTCAGGCCGGAAGAAGGAATCGGACGCAATGCGCACCCGGTCGTCGTGATTAGCTATCGAACCTGGAGAGATCGTTACAACTCCGACCCGGAGATCATCGGCAAGACGCAATATCTCAACGGCGTGCAGCACACGATCATCGGTGTCGCGCCGGAAAAATTTCACGGCACGTTTATAGGATATGCGTTCAGCTTTTGGGTGCCCGTGTCGATGCAGGAGACATTCGATTCGACCGGTTACAAATTGGAAGATCGTGGGGCGCGTTGGATCGAGGGCTACGCATTTCTCAAACCCGGCGTTACGCGTCAGCAGGCACAGACCGAACTGAATTCGATCACGCAGCCTTTGGAGAAAGATTATCCGCAAACAAATCGCGGCTATGAGGTTCAGCTGACACCGTTGTGGAAAACTCCTTTCAACGGGGCCGGGAACATGTCGCCCACCCTTGCAATCACGATGCCGGTCGTGTTTGTGGTATTGCTGATCGCGTGCGCGAACGTGAGCAATCTCTTGCTCGCACGGTCCGTGTTACGCCGGCACGAGATGACCATGCGTCTCGCGCTCGGCGCGGGTCGACGCCGTTTGGTGAGGCAATTGGTCACCGAAGGATTGTTACTTTCGCTGATCGCAGCCGCTGGCGGAATTGCAGTGGCCTATTGGTGTCGCAACGCGCTCGTGCTCGCGTTCCCTCCGCCGGCCGCGGGCATCGTAATCGATTACCCCGGGCAAATCGATTGGCGAGTACTCGCCGTGAGCGTCGGAATTTGTATCGCCTCGACTCTTTTGTTTGCCCTGGTGCCCGCGATTCATGCCAGCCATGTCGATCTTTCCAACGCTCTGAAAATCGAAGCTGGCGGTGTCCTTAGCGGAAGCAGTCGCTCGCGATTGCGCTCCGCCCTGGTTCTTGTGCAGGTGTCGCTCAGTTTCGTTTTGCTCGCCGGGACCGGGCTGCTTTTGCAAAGCCTGAACAAAATTCGAAATGCCAGTCCTGGTTTCTCAACAAATGTCGTCGTGTCTGGTGTGGATTTATTTTCTGTGGGCTACAATCTCGAGCACGCCAAGATTTTTGACACGCAGCTGTTAGATCGCGTTCGGACACTGCCCGGCATTGAATCGGCCGCGTTTACTCGTGTTTACCCGTTTAGTTATACCGATTTTTCTTCGGCGCCGATCGAGGTGGAAGGCTACCAGGCGCCGCCTAACGAGCAACCGACCGTGGCGTACTTCGAAATCACGGAGGATTACTTCGCAACGCTTGGAATCCCAATTATTTCCGGCCGCGAATTCATTCGCACTGATGATGAGAACGCACCGCCCGTGGCGATTATCAACGAAACAATGGCGGCGAAATATTGGGCGGGAAAGAATGCGCTTGGTCAACGACTTAAAGTAAAAGATGGGTGGCTCCAGATCATTGGGATCGCGAAAAATGCGAATTATCGCACGAAGATTGAGACGCCAACGCCGTTCTTTTACGTGCCACTGCGGCAGAGTTTTGTTGGCGTGCGAAATAGTTTGCTAATCCGCACGCGAGAGACGCCCGGTGCGATCATGAATGCACTCGCGCGCGAGGTTCACGCGCTCGATCCGACCCTCGCGCCCGGAGTCGCCTACCGATTGCAGGAGCAGGTTGACAGAATGAGTTATAGCCAGCGCCTAGCTGTTACGCTGGTCGCACTTTTCGGGACGATGGCGTTGTTCCTAGCCGCTATTGGATTGTATGCGGTAATGTCCTATTCGGTTTCGCAGGGAACAAGAGAGCTTGGTTTACGAATGGCGCTCGGCGCCGACACGGGCGCTCTGTTGCGACTGGTTGCTTCACGCGGCCTCCGGCTAACGACGGCCGGAATCGTCATCGGCGCAATCGCAGCGCTCATGCTCACGCGCTTAATGGGCAATCTGCTCTATAAAGTAAATCCGCGCGACCCCGTAGCGTTTGGATTGGCGTTCGTAGTGATCGCTTTTACATCTTTAGCTGCGTGTTTTTTGCCCGCCTGGCGCGCAACACGCATCGATCCAGTCCGGGCTCTACGTGATCAATGATGAATTAACAGCGACGCCTCTATGCTCAAAGATCTTCGATTCGCTTTGCGTCAACTGGTCAAGCAGCCGGGATTCACATTCGTCGCGGTCCTGACGCTCGCCCTTGCGATCGGCGCAACGTCGGCGGTCGTGAGTCTCGTGAACGCGCTACTCGTTAGGCCGCTGCCTTATCATGAGCCGTCGAGGCTCGTCCTGCTGTGGGAACATTTTTATGGGCAAGGGCTCGATCGCATACCGGTCTCCGCGCCTGAATATCTAGACTACACGAAGGAACTGAAAAGCGCGGAGGTCGGCGCTTTCCATTACGTGGAGCTTAATCTCACTACTGGCGAAATGCCCGAGCGGATTCCGGGGGCATTCGTCAGTCCCAGCGTTTTCTCCGTACTTGGAATTCAGCCGATCCAGGGCCGCACTTTCACGGCTAACGAGTTTGGCGAAGGCAATGACAACGTCATTGTGATAAGCGAGCGTTTGTGGAAACGTCGTTTCAATTCCGATCCGGCGATTGTGAACAAACCGCTTTCGATCAACGGTCGGACCGTCACGGTCGTGGGTATCATGCCGGAGGCGTTCCAATTTCCGATTCCACTTTTTAACGTGCAAGGCGGGATCTTTGGCCGGCAGGTGGATAGTTGGAAACCGATTGCTTTCAGCAAGGACCATCTGGAATCGCGCGGCTTGCGCAGTTATGGCGTTGTTGCGCGGCTAAAGCCAAACGTCTCGTTAGGCCAGGCGCAGGCGGAGCTCAACACAGTCGTTGCGAATTGGCATCATCGTTTCCCGGACAATTATACGCCTGCGACGAAATTCGGCGCGTCGTTCTACCCTTTCCACCGACAGGTCATCGGCGGGATGCGTCCGGCGCTTTTCATTTTGTCAGGCGCGGTCGCCTTCGTTCTGCTGATCGCATGCGCGAATCTCGCGACCATGCTTCTGGCGCGCACTAGTGCGCGTGAACGCGAGCTGGCCATTCGCGTTGCGCTCGGCGCCGGACGATCGCGCTTGGTCCAGCAGCTACTTACCGAAAGCGTGCTGCTGGCTCTCAGCGGGGCGGCACTCGGTGTGCTGCTGTCGCTGTGGGCGTTGGAATTTCTCAAGGGAATTGGAGCGAGGACCATTCCGCGTATCGGCGAAGTGAATGTCGATCCTACCGTGTTGATCGTCACGGCAGCGATCGCGATCGGCGCAGGGATTATATTTGGATTATCTCCGGGTCTGGCAGTTGCAAAACCGGAATTGACGGAAGCGTTGAAAGAGGGCGGACGCGGGACGACGGCTGGGACGCAGGCCAACCGTCTGCGTAATGCCATGATTGTGGCCGAAATCGCGCTGGCACTGGCATTGCTGGTCGGCGCCGGCTTGCTCACGAAGGGTTTCGTGCGGTTGCAAGATGTGAATCCCGGTTTCAATCCCAGGAATGTTCTGACCGCGGAGGTTTCGTTACCGGAGGCAAAATACGCCAGCGGTCAACCCGTGGCTGATTTCTACGCGGAACTCGTTAGACAAACGCAAACACTTCCCGGAGTCGAAGCCGCCGCCGTTACCATGATTCTTCCGCTGAGCGGCACAAACAACGACAGCTCCTTCGCTATCGAAGGCCGCGATCGGGTGCCCGGAAACGTTTCTCCTGACGAGGAAATCCGCGTGATCACCCCGGACTACTTCAAGGCCTTGGGGGTGCCGCTGCTCGCCGGGCGCTTTTTTGATCAACGCGACAACAGCGATGCGCCAAAAGTCGTCATCATCAATCAGGCTTTGGCCCGCAAATGGTTCCGCGGCGAAAATCCGATTGGCAAGCGCATCACCCAGGACGATCCGGCCAAACCGGACCCGCACTGGATGACGATCGTCGGCGTGGTCGGCGACGTGCGACATCGCGGTCTGGATTATTCGCCTGCGCCTGAATATTACCTGCCGCACGCGCAGCTGCCGTATCGCGTGATGACGCTGGCTGTTCGGAGCGACCAGGCTCCACGCAGTCTGGCCACAGCGATTCGACGCCTGGTGCAAAGGCTCGATCCCGAACTGCCCATCGCTAATGTACGAACGCTTAATCAGGTTATTTCTGACTCAGTCGCGCCGCGCTGGCTCTCTGTGGTATTGCTCGGAGTTTTCGCTGCAATCGCGCTGTTGCTCGCTGCGGTGGGCGTTTATGGTGTGATGTCGTACTTGGTCGTGCAACGCACGCACGAAATCGGTGTGCGAATGGCGCTTGGCGCGCAGCGTGGCGACGTGTTGCAACTTGTTGTTGGTCATGCGCTGAAGCTAATTGGATTCGGCGCGCTGATTGGACTCACACTTGCATTCGCTTCGACGCGAGCATTGTCGAGTCTACTTTACAAGGTCAGCGCGTTTGACCTAACGACATTCGTCATTGTTACCGTCGCGCTCAGCGCGATTGCTTTGCTCGCCAGCTACATTCCCGCCCTTCGAGCGACTCGCGCCGATCCCGTAATTGCGCTGAGTCACAACGCTTAATCATGATCAAGCTTCGAAATCTGGAACGCAGTTATCCTCTCGGGAAAGAGAAGTTCTTTTATGTCCTGCGCGAGATCAATCTGGACGTTGAAGAAGGCGATTTTGTGTCCATCATGGGGCCGTCGGGCGCAGGGAAATCGACGCTACTCCACATTCTGGGCATGCATGATCACGGGTGGCGCGGCGAATATTTTTTGGGCGAAACCGCCGCGCATCATTTGAAGCCGAAGGAGCGCGCCGCGCTGCGGAATGAGCAGATCGGGTTCGTTTTTCAGCAGTACCATTTGCTCGACGATCTCACGGTTTACGAAAACCTGGATATCCCGCTGTCGTATCGCCGGTACAGCAAAAGCGAGCGCGCCGCGTTGGTGGCGGACATGCTCGATCGATTTCAGATCGTTGGGAAAAAAGATTTGTATCCGAGTCAGTTATCTGGGGGGCAGCAGCAGCTCGTCGGTGTTGCCCGAGCGATCATCGCGGAGCCGAAGCTTCTCCTTGCAGACGAGCCGACCGGCAACCTGCATTCGAGCCAGGGCGAAGAGATCATGGAGCTGTTCTGCAAGCTCAATGACGAAGGCATGACCATCGTGCAAGTGACGCATTCGGAGAAGAACGCCGCGTACGGCAAACGCATCATTCAACTGCGCGACGGTTGGATTGTGAAGGTAGACCAATGATCGCCGATCCCTTCCTACGCGGACTTCCCTTCAAATACCCGCAGCGGCTCGTGCGCATTTATTCGAATGCGCGCGAGCGAAACCTCCTCGAACTCGCGATTTCCGCCCCGCGGTTCCAACATTTGCGCGAGAGGCAAACGGTCTTCGACAAGTTTGGTGCGGAAAATGTCTCCGAATTCACGCTCACCGGACTCGGCGATTTGGTGCAAGTTTCGCCACACAATCCACCATTGATAGCTGTAGCCGCTCGCGGGTTGATCATCGCCGCCTTACTCGCGAGTCCAATTCCCGCCAGACGCGGCACTCTTATCAATCCCATTCAAGCACTAAAAAAGGAGTAATTCATATGATTAGTGATCTGCGTTTTGCTATTCGGATGCTGATTAAGTATCCGGGTTTTTCAATTGTTGCCTTCCTTGCGCTCGTTCTCGGAATCGGCGCAAACACCACCGTGTTTGGCATAATCAACGCGTTGGTCTTGCGACCATTGCCGGTCGGCAACGCGCAAGGTGTGGTGAAGGTTTTCACCACGGATAATCACATTCCCGGTAACCAATCAACCTCCTACCTGAATTTTCAGGATTACGCCAAGCAGAATACTGCGTTCAGTACCATGGCGGCATACACCTTCACTGGCGTGGGAATGACCCGGGGCAACGATACTCTGAACGTTAGTTGCTTGCTCGTGACCGGAAACTATTTCGATTTGCTTCAGGTCAAACCATCAGTTGGGCGCACCTTTCTGCCGGAAGAAGATTCAACGCCGAACGGCCACCCGGTGGTTGTCCTTGGCCATAGTCTCTGGAAGAAGCTTGGCGCCGATCCGAAGCTTGTCGGCAGTCAAGTCACCTTAAATGGACATTCTTTCACCGTCATCGGGGTAGCGCCGGCCGCCTTTACCGGTGTCGATATCGGCTTCTCTCCCGATCTTTGGGTGCCGATGTCGATGCATCAATGGGTGCGACCCGGTGCAGACTTTTGGTGGGAGACGCGGCGCGCGCTTTTGCTCAGCATCATTGCGCGGCTCAACCCGGGCGTGACCATGTCTGAAGCGCAGGCGCAAATGCGCACGATCGCGAAACAGCTCGAACATGCTTATCCCGATGTAAATAAAGAGCGCTCAATTTCGCTGATGTCGCTTGAGGCAGCCAAGGCGCAAGTACTCGGCGGTCCGAATAATGAGAATCTCGCTCGCGACGTGTCGCTTCTTTTATTGGTCGCGTCAGTAAGCATTCTGCTGATTGCATGTGCAAATGTCGCCAATTTGTTGCTGGCGCGATCCACCGTTCGCCAACGCGAAATGGCAGTTCGTCTGGCAATGGGCGCGGGCCGTGGACGAATCGTGCGACAATTGTTGACCGAAAGCGTTTTGCTCGGCCTTCTCGGCGGAATCGGCGGCGTGTTGCTCGCTTATTGCCTGGGCGACGTTTTGATCGCCCTGCTTCCGCCAACTCCGTTCCCGATCGAGCTAAATCCGCAACCGGACTGGCGGGTTCTCCTGTTCTCCTTTGTTGTTGCCATTGTCAGCGGCGTCGTTTTTGGATTGGCGCCGGCCTTGCAGATGGCGCGCTGGAACCTGACCCAGGGTCTGCGCGAACGCGCTTCTACCGCGGGCGGCGCCGTCACCCGATTTAATTTGCGCAGCATGCTCGTCGTCGCGCAAATCTCGGTTTCGCTCCTTCTTCTGATCGGGTCCGGATTGTTTCTCAAATCGTTTTACAAAGCGCAGGCGATCGATCCCGGATTTCGAAGTGACAATCTCGATATTGTCACTATCAATCCGGTGCTCGCGGGATACGACAGCGACCGTGCCCTTCAAGTTGTGCGCACGATCGCTGATCAAATCAGACACGATCCGCGCGTGGCTGGCGCCGATGTAAACAATTGGGTGCCGCTCTTCGGTGGCGAAGGCAGGACCGTCGTGATCGACCGTCGCGATGCTAACGATGAACACAATCGACGGTTCGCCAATTTCAGCCCGATCACTCCGGGATATTTCCAAACCATGGGCATTCAACTTTTGCGCGGTCGCAATTTCACCGAACAGGACGCAGAGAAGAATGCTGCGCCGGTCGCGATTATCGACGAGACGATGGCCCAGCAGTTTTGGCCGAACGAAGATGCGTTGGGGCGTCGATTCCGGTTCATGGTCCTTAAAGACCCGGTCGAAGTTATCGGAATCGCGCGTAACTCCAAGGCGGTGACGCTTGGGGAAACTCCGACTCCGATGGTCTACTGGCCGCTCAAGGAGATTAATGACACCGGCATCACGTTATTTGTTCATACAGCCGGATCGCCCGGAGCGATGTTAAGCGAGATCCGCTGGATTGTTCGGGCGGTCGACGTTCACATTCCGATCACCTACGAGAAGACGATTCAGCAGCACATGGCGATTGCCCTCTGGCCGTCGTGGATGGGTGCGATGTTATTGGGAAGCCTCGGCTTGCTCGCTTTCATTCTCGCTTCCATGGGCGTCTACGGCGTCATGGCGTATTCGGTCAGTCAACGAACACGCGAATTAGGAATTCGCATGGCGCTCGGCGCGCAAACGAGTCAGGTAATTCGCCTGGTGTTGCGCCAGGGCATGCTACTTGCGGCGATCGGCCTGGGTTTTGGTCTGTTTGCCGCCTTCGGATCGACTCGGCTGACCGGCTCATTGCTTTACGGCGTCAATCCGAGTGATCCGGTAATTTTTATCGGTGTGACTTCGCTGCTCGCGTTTGCCGCCTTTGCTGCCTGCTACTTCCCGGCGCTACGCGCGTTGAAAATCAATCCAGTCACTGCGCTGCGGACGGAATGAAAAGCTTCGGCTAATGACGAGAAAAAGCGGCAGACGCTTGCTTTGCGGATTCCTTTGAATATCCGTGGCGTTGCAATGTCTGATATTTGTCTCGCAAGGTTCATATGCATCTACGCCTGATAATTTTCGTTGTCTCTGCGGCCCTAATCGTGTCGGCAGGATTCGCTCAAAACGAAAACCAACCGACTGTCGATGAACTTGTTTCCAAAAATATCGAAGCAAAGGGCGGGGCGACCGCGCTGCAGAATCTCCAGTCGTTACGTCTGACGGGTAAGATGTTGGTGCGGCAGGGCCAGATTGAACTGGGCTATTTGGAAACCAAAAAGCGGCCGGACGACGTGCGCATCGAGGGATCTCTTCAGGGAATGACGCAAATCGAAGCATACGACGGCAAAGAAGGATGGAGAGTGTCGCCGTTCTTCGGACGCAAAGATCCCGAGCACATATCTGCGGACGATGTGAAAGCGCTGGTCGAGGATGCGGAGATCGACGGACCACTGGTTGATTGGAAGGCAAAGGGCAGCACAGTCGAGTACCTCGGTACAGAGGACGTCGATGGAACCCCCGCGCACAAACTGAAGGTGGTACGCAAAAATGGCGACGTGAGTTTTGTCTATCTCGATCCTGATCACTTTCTCGAGATCCGCATCGTTACAGGGCGGATGCGACACGGCGCATACGAAGAAGTGGAGACGGACCTGGGGGACTATGAAAAAGCAGGCGGCGTATTCGTTCCTACATCAATCGAGTCCGGACGCAAAGGAGCGCAGGACAAACAAAGAATTGTCATCGACAAAGTCGAAGCCAACGTGCCGGTGGATGACACGATATTCCACTTTCCCGGCCAGATAGCTCTCCCGCAACCAAAGCGCTGATCAATAGATGAGGATGTTGAATTACCAAAAGAGACGTGATAGTGCCCGTGCACAGGCAAGGACGGCGCGCTGCGCTGTCCGGACGCCACAGGCAAGCGTCCCTACCATCGTGCCAGGCGTTCTTGCATCGCTTTCATTCCTGCTCGTCTCCATAATTTCGTGTTGGGCTCAGGATGCGCCGTTCAACTCAGCGAGCATCTCCGGCCTCGGCGCGCGCAACATCGGCTCTGCCGCCATGAGCGGACGGATTTCGTGCATCGCGGGTGTACGTGAGCCGACAGGGAAGATTACGCTCTTTGTCGGCGCGGCCAGCGGTGGTGTTTGGAAATCGGATGATAACGGCACACGCTATCGCCCTGTCTTCGACGAGCAGCCTGTACAATCGATCGGCGCAATTGCGCTCGATCCGAAGAATTCGAAAAACGTGTGGGTCGGCTCTGGTGAATCGTGGACGCGCAACAGCGTTTCGATTGGCGACGGAATCTACAAGTCAACAGACGGCGGTGAAACGTGGTCACACGTTGGCTTGGAAAAATCCGAGCGCATCGCGCGAGTCGTCGTTGATCCGAGAAGTAGCGATACCGTTTTCGCCGCGGTGCCGGGCGCGTTGTGGAGCGATTCACCCGATCGCGGTTTGTACAAGACTACCGATGGCGGGAAGACGTGGCAGCAAATTCTCAAGGGAGCGAATCCTTCGACCGGTTGCACGGACATCAAATTCGATCCCAACAATCCCGACATCATGTTTGCTGCGATGTGGGATTTCCGGCGCAAAGGCTGGGAGTACCGCTCAGGCGGCGATAGTCCTACGGCGCCGTCGGCAAGTGGATTGTTCCGCTCCACGGATGGCGGCAACACCTGGACAGAAATCACTCCGGAAGCGAACAACGGTTTCCCGAAAAAACCCTACGGCCGAATCGCGGTGGCAATCGCGCCTTCGACTTCCCAGCGGGTTTACGCGTTTGTGGAATCGCCCGAAAGCGCGCTCTTTGTTTCTGATGATGGCGGGACAACTTGGGAAAAGCGCGACAAAAGCCAGTGGATGGTTTGGCGCCCGTTTTACTTCGCGAACCTCATTGTGGATCCCAAAAATCCAGACCGCCTCTTCAAAACCGACGGATCACTGATTGTCAGCGAAGACGGCGGCAAAAGTTTTGCCGTGGTAGGCGGCTTCCAAGGCGCACACGGCGACGCTCACGACGTGTGGATCGACGCAACGAACGCGCAGGTCGTTTTCGTAGGAGATGACGGCGGAATGTGGTACTCGTATAACGGCGGCAGCAAATGGTGGAAGGGCGAAAATCTTCCGGTCTCGCAGTTTTACCATGTCAGCCTCGATGACAACGATCCGTATCGTGTTTACGGCGGGTTGCAGGACAACAGTTCGTGGGTGGGCGACTCGCAGTACCCCGGTGGCATCACTAACTCGCGCTGGGAAAACATGTTCAACGGCGATGGGTTTTGGATGTTTCCCGATCCGGCTGATCCCAATTATATCTATGCCGAATACCAGGGCGGCGAGATCGGACGGGTAAATCGTTACACGCACGAAGCTCGCAACATCAAGCCGCGACCGAATTACAAGGAAAAGCTACGGTTCAATTGGAACACCCCAATTGCGCTCTCGCCGAATGAGAAAGAGACCATCTACATCGGCGCGCAGTTTCTCTTTCGTTCGCGCGACCACGGCCAGAACTGGGAACGGATTTCGCCAGACCTGACGACAAACGATCCGCAAAAACAGAAGCAGGAGCAGTCCGGCGGCGTCACCGTGGACAATTCGTCGGCGGAAATGCACACCACGATTTATTCGATCAGTGAATCGCCGAAGCAGAAAGGATTGATCTGGGTCGGCACGGACGACGGCAACCTTCAGATCACGCACGATGGCGGCAAGACTTGGACGAATGTCGTTGGGAACGTCCCCGGTTTGCCAAAAAATTCATGGGTCAATTGGGTCCAGGCGAGCAACTTCAACGCGGGAACCGCTTATGCCGCGTTTGATCGACATACGTTTGGCGACATGGCGCCTTACGTTTTCACAACGACTGATTACGGCAAGACGTGGATGCCGCTCGTGAACGCGCAGGACCCGAAAGGTGTTCGCGGGTACGCTCATGTGATCAAGGAAGATTTGGTCAAGCCCGATCTCCTTTTTCTCGGAACCGAGTTTGGACTTTGGGTTTCAATCGACGGCGGAAAAAACTGGGCACAGTTTAAAGGCAACCACTTTCCTGCTGTTGCTGTTCGCGATCTTGCCGTGCATCCGCGGGACAACGATCTTGTTCCCGCCACTCACGGCCGCGGCATCTGGATCATCGACGACATCACCCCGCTGCGCGCTTTGACGCCGGACTTGTTGAAACAAGACGTCGCGTTTGTTTCAGCGCGCCCGGTGCAACAGCGGATTGAAGGCAGGGGCGGCTGGGCCAATGGCGACGCGGTTTTCGTCGGTGACAATCCTCTTGATGCGGCAGTGATCAATTACTACCAGCGCGAACGGCATCTGTTTGGAAAAATGAAACTGGAGGTTTTGGATTCCTCCGGTCGGGTCATTGATGAAATACCGGCGAGCAAACGCCCGGGTCTGAATCGAGTGACATGGACGATGCGCGCAAAACCGCCCCGCGTGCCGCCGGGAGCGCAGGTTTCCTTCGCTGGAACACGCGGTCCACGGCTGGTCCCGGGCGTATACACCGTGCGCCTGACGAAAGGAGACAAAGTCTCGGAGACGAAGCTGAAGGTCGGTCTTGATCGTCGTGCGAAATTTAGCGAAGCAGATCGCAAAGCGCAGTTCGACGCGGCGATGAAAGTCCACGCGTTATTTGGCGAGGAAAGCGCGCTGATGGATCGGATAGTCGCATTGCGGAAGATGCTGGCCCAAACTGGCGCGGCTTTGCCGGACGGCGATCCGCTTCGCAAGAACATCTCCGATTTCGATGGAAAAGTTGACGGAGTCCGCAAGAAAATCGTCGCGACAACCGAGGGCGGCGCGATCACAGGGGAGGAACGTTTGCGCGAACACACCGACCAGCTTTACGGCGCCATTCTCAGTTACGAAGGCAAACCCGGCGGCTATCAGCTCGTGTACATTGACACGCTCAAGCGGGAGCTCGCTGACGTGACAAAAGAATTCGATCAACTGCTCACGAAAGACCTGCCCGCGTTAAACGACTCGCTGAAGTCGAAAGGTGAGCAGCCAATCTCGCCGTCGTCGCCAAAAGTTGGCGCGAATGATATGACAGGTAGTTCGAGCGGTGTCGCAGCCACGAGCGCACTTCCAGCGGACTTTCGCATCACCCAGTAAATTCGAGGCTCTGGCAGGGCGCGACTCCTGGGGCGCCGTGAGTCCAAGGTAACGACCGCGTTACCTTCCAGTCGCCTGTCATCAACAACTCCCAGCGTGGGCGCGGTGTGGAATTAGTAGAAAGCCCAATCATATGAAAATAAAACTCATACTACCGCTAATTGGAGCCGCAGCGTTGAGCTTGACTACGACAGTTGCATCTGCCGCTACAGCTGGCTCGACGATGACGCGATCAGCCATGGCACGGCCAGCACCGCGTTTTACGTCAAGGACAATGACGGGCACGCATCATTTCCACCATTTCCGTAATCGGACGTTCATCTTCATCGACGCGTTTGGTTTTCCAGTCTTCTATCCGTATCCCTATTCGTACTACCCATACGATTACGACGGTTACAATGACTATGGCTACGGCAATGTCCGGCTGGTGGTCGAGGTGCAGCGCCGGCTCGCTCGGGCCGGGTATTATCATGGTGCCATCGATGGAATTCTGGGGCCACAAACAAGGCGAGCAATTCGCGCTTACGAACGCGATCACAGCCAGCCCGCATACGGCCTAATCGATCGGCAGCTTCTAAGAACAGTCGGTCTCGGTTGATCTGCTCAGGGTATCCACCCTCCGACCGGCGTCGGCGACACACTTCGCCGCCGCCGGGGATATGGTGTGGACGCGGCAAAGCTTTCGAGAACGGGCGTAAGCGGAAATCGAACCCTTGGTCTTCTCTTTCCGAATGATACGCTCTACTATTGGCTAACAACATTCTTCGGACAACGAATGGAGCGCAATCCTGCCGTCGCTATTGTTTTTCGCCACATTGGTCCTTATCACCACGCGCGGTTGAATGCGGCGGCGGAGAGGTTGTCGGTGAGCGGGTTTGAATGGTCGGCCAAGGCGGAGGACGCGTGGGGCGCGGCGGACTCACTTGCGCGTTACGAAAAAGTTTCTCTGTGCCCCGAAGCAACAGACCAGTATCCCAAGAAAACCGAACTTGGGCGGGCGTTTTGGTCGGCGCTGGAGCAGGCAAATCCTGATGTAGTCGCGGTCAACGGCTGGAATAATTTCGGATCGCTCATCGCGGCACGTTGCTGTGTGCGTCGAGGAATACCAATGGTCGTAATGTCCGAGAGCGCTCGCCAGGACGAGCCTCGCACTTGGTGGAAGGAAATGATGAAGCGGCGGATCGTGGATCTGTACTCTGCTGCGCTCGTAGGAGGTCAGCTTCACGTTGACTATCTCGCTGAACTTGGAATGCCAAGGGAGCGCGTCTTCACTGGGTATGATGTTGTGGACAATGATTATTTCGCCCAGCGCGCTCTCGAAATTCGAAATTCGAAACTCGAAATTCGAGAAAAGTATGGCTTGCCGGAGAATTACTTTCTTGCTTCGGCGCGATTCATCGAGAAGAAAAATCTCCCAAGATTGATCAGGGCTTACGCCGAATACCGACAGAGATCGAACTGGGACGCGCCGTGGGACCTGGTGTTATTGGGTGATGGGCCGCTGCGGGAAACTCTCAACTCCCAACTCTCAACTCTCAACTTGCATGCCTACGTGCACCTTCCGGGCTTCCGACCGTACGGCGAATTGCCGGTTTACTACGCATTGGCCAAGGCGTTGGTTCATCCCAGCACGACTGAGCAATGGGGCTTGGTTGTAAATGAAGCCGTCGCATCGGGGCTACCGGTGATTGTATCCAACCGCTGTGGATGCGTGCCAGAACTGGTTCAAGATAACGGGTTCACGTTTGATGCAACTGATGAGCATGAACTAGCTTCGCGGTTGTTGGAGATGGCTTCGTTGTCATACCATGACCTAAAACAGTTTGGCGAAGCGAGTAGCAGAATCGCAGAGCGCTTTGGACCGGAGCTTTTTGGCGAGGGCTTGGAGCAGGCTGCCAGCGTGGCGATGCATCTTAAGCAAAAAAAATTTGGAGTAATCGATCGGGCGCTGGTATTCGCGGCTGCGAGATATGGACGATGAGATGAACGATCCTGTCGCGGCCTATTTCGACAAACTCCCGCAGACTCACAAGCGCCAGTTCACGCGAAGCGGTTCCGGCGCAAGCTTCAATTTTCAAATGCGGCTAAGGCTGGCATGTGAATTGGCTGGCGGGTCGACGGGACGCTTGCTTGACTGCGCGGCGGGCACCGGGGAAATCACCTACGCGTTGCTAAAGTCTGGCAGATTTTCTCATGCAACTGTAGTTGATGTTTCGCAGGCAATGTTGCAGAGCGCAAGGGAACTTCTCAGCGCGCAGATTACCAACGCGGCGCTGGATTTCGTTCATTCGGACGTGTTCGATTTCAATCCATCTAGTTCCGGTTTCGATCTTATTCTCTGCCTGGGACTAATTGCCCATGTTGGCCGGCTGGAGATTTTGCTGCGGCACTTGAAATCGATGCTTACGCGTCGCGGACGTATCATTTTGCAGACAACACTTACCGACCATGTTGGCACGCGGGTTGTGCGCGAAGTCACTGCGCGGCGCGAGCTCGCTCAGCGCGGGTACCGCATCTCCTGGTTTTCACAACGGGATATCGCCAACGCTTGCGATGCCACGGGGCTTCGCGTGTTGGAAATGCAACGGCACAGCCTGGGCATCCCGTTTGGCGACCGACTCTGGCCGTGGGCGAACTTTCAACTGGAAAAGCGCCTGCAAAGGTGGGCCAGCCGCCATGGAGCGGATGCGATTTATCTGCTCGCGCCAACTGCGGCCTAGCACGTGAAAATCGGGTTCTTGGTCGGCAGCGTTTCACGCGAAGCGGGCGGACTTTTTCAGAGCGTGCGCGGACTGGCCAAGGCGGTGACGCGCGCGAGCGCAAGTGCGCGCGTTTTTGGCATCAGCGATGAACAGAGTGCCGTGGATTTGCGGGAGTGGCAGCCTCTTTCTGTTCAGACGTTTCGCCCGCAATGGCGTGCGTGGGGCTACTCGAGCCAGCTTCTGCCTGCCGTGCTTGAGGCGGACCTCGATATTCTGTCCACCCACGGGCTGTGGAAATATTGTTCGGTTGCTTCGCTGCAATGGCATCGCCGAATGGCTCGGCCGTACATCGTTCACCTGCATGGCATGCTGGAATCATGGGCGTTGCAAAATGCGAAGTGGAAAAAGCGAATCGCCGCGCTGCTTTATGAAAATCGGCATTTGGGCGGCGCGGCGTGTCTGCGGGCGCTATGCGAAGCCGAAGCGCAATCGATTCGCGCCTACGGAATGCGCAACCCAATTTGCGTCATTCCCAATGGCGTTGAGTTGCCGGATCTGACGCAGACGCCGGCGCTGCAAGCTCAGGGATTTGCTGAAAGCCGTAGGACCCTCCTTTATCTGGGCAGACTTCACCCGAAGAAAAACGTGGCGAATCTGATTCGCGCATGGAAACAGATCCTCGACTCGTATCCTCCGGCCAGGGCTTCCTTGCTCCTGGCTATCGCCGGTTGGTCCCAAGGCGGATACGAGGCGCAGCTCAGACAACTGACTACTGACCTCGGACTACTGTCCTCTGTTGTCTTTCTCGGTCCGCGATTCGGCGCGGAAAAAAGCGAATGTTATCGCGCCTGCGCCGCACTCATTACGCCGTCATTGAGTGAAGGTCTTCCAATGACAGTGCTGGAAGCATGGGCCTATGCGAAGCCGGTGCTGATGACACCCGAGTGCAATTTGCCCGAGGGGTTCGCTGCCGGAGCGGCCTTGCAAATTGGGACGGGCCCGGAGGAAATTGCGGGCGGTCTCAAGCAAATGATCGAAATGAGTGATGACGATCGACGAGCAATGGGCAACCGTGGTCGCAATCTGGTAGCCACAAAATTTTCGTGGCCTCGAATTGGCGAACAGATGCGCTCGGTTTATGAGTGGATGCTCAGTGGCAGTCCGCTGCCCGAAGTGGTCGTAAAGTGAACAGGAAATAGCGATTTAAAGAAAGAACCATGCTAGACGTTGGACAAAATCGTCGCGCCAGGAAATACTCAACTGGCGAGATCATCCGAAGGGTGCTTTGGATGTTGGCCCAGCCGCTTTTCCAGTTCAGTCCCCGGCCTTGCTTCGGCTGGAGGCGATTTCTGCTTCGTTGTTTCGGAGGAAAAATTGGTCGCAACGTTCATGTGTATCCTTCCGCAACGATTTATTTCCCGTGGAACCTTGAGGCGGGGGACGAAAGCGCCATCGCCGAGCATACATTCATTTACAATCTCGGCCGCGTGACGCTGGGAGCGCGCGTTACGATCTCGCACCGCGCGCATCTTTGTGCAGGAACACATGATCATACCAAGGCAGATTTTCCGTTGCTGCGTCCACCGATTACGATCGGCCCCGAGGCATGGATCTGTGCGGACGCGTTCGTGGGGCCGGGCGTGACAATCGGCGAAGGAGCGATCGTTGGCGCGAGAGCAGTCGCGATGAAGGACGTGCGACCCTGGAGTATTGTGATCGGAAACCCAGCACGCGAAGCGAAAAAACGCGAGATTACTCAATGAGCGAGCGATCGCATGCACGGGCGGCCTTGTCGGTGCTTGTCCCGGTTAAGAATGAAGCTGCGAATCTGCGGGACTGTCTTGCCAGCGTTTCGTTCGCAGAAGAAATCGTGGTAGTTGATTCGGCGAGCACAGATGGAACGCAAGCGATTTCCGAGGCGGCTCGAGCCCGAGTCGTGCAGTTCGTTTGGAATGGAAGTTTCCCACGAAAGAAGAACTGGGCCCTGGAAAATATCTCCTGTCAGCATGAATGGGTGCTTATCGTGGATGCCGATGAACGCGTTACGCCCGAGTTAGAACGCGAAATCAGAGAGGCGATTCGCCGCTCGGACGTGGACGGATTTTATCTGAATCGCCGATTCTGGTTTCTGGGCGGCTGGATAAACCATTGCGGCTATTTTCCGAGTTGGAATCTGCGCCTGTTCCGGCATCGGCTGGGTCGATATGAACAGATCGAAATCGACGACAGCATTCTCTCGGGAGATAACGAGGTGCATGAGCATGTACCGCTCAGTTGCCGGGCCGAGTATTTGTCCAATCCGATGGAGCATTACGCTTTTCCAGATGTTGCTACCTTCATCGAGAAGCATAACCGCTATTCCACCTGGGAAGCAGCGGCGTCTGGGAAGCTGCATGAGCGAGCAGGCGAAAAAACATTGCGAGCCACACCGTTTGGCAGAGTGGCAGAACGCAAGCCCTGGCTAAAAAAATTCGCAACGCGGGCGCCATTCCGTCCGAGCTTACGATTCCTTTACCATTACGTCTGGAAACAGGGTTTTCGCGATGGCTACCGCGGATGGGTGCTCTGCCGGCTTCTCGCCTGGTACGAGCGCATGATACTGCTGAAGCAGCGCGAAATGAGAGAGCGCGTTACTAACCCAGGAACCACGCGGGCGTGACAGGTTGCACTCGGCAACTACATACCTTCGGCGAGGATCATGTTTGTCCTGGCCGTGCGGTGTCGCATTTTGCGCGGCTGCCGATATTCTTCACTGTTCAGCCAGTCTTTGGCGTGCTGCGGCGAATCGAACTGAAGCACGACGATGCGCTTCGGTTTCCAATCGCCTTCGAGCACCTCGGTCCTGCCACCGCGGACGATGTACTTGCCTCCATACTTCTCAACGGTCGCGCCGGCGAGTTTTTTGTAATCTTCGTAGCCGCCTGGATCGAGAATGTCGATTTCAACGATGACGTATGCAGGCATTGCGTCAGCCTCCGTTGCGGTCTTTCGCAGCTAATTCCGGAATTTTTTTCCGGCGTCGCAATCGCAACCAGTTGTTCCAGGTTTTGCGCAGGCTATCGCGCGGCGTCTGGTATTTTTGATTCAGCTCGTTGCTCTTCAGGATCTGAGCGAGAACTCCTTTCACCGAAAAATCATCGGTATTGAGAATCGTATAGGCTGTCCCTACGGCAGCGGCATGATGCGCGTCGCTAGCCGCAGTCATGGGCAGACCACGAATCTGCGCGTATTTGAACGCGTAACGGTTGTAGCGGCGGAGCGTGGTCGCCGCGTTGAAAACCTCGATCGCATCCACGGGCAGCGTTTCCAGAGTGGAAAAACGGATGCCGGCACGGAACAAATCATATGGATGCGGAGGAATCGCGAGACCGCCACGTTCATGAATGATATCGCAGACTTCGCGCGCCGGTTTTCCTTTCAGGTAGGGCAGCTCCGCCCCGATGCAGAGAAGGTGACCATCGGCGGTCGTGACCTCGACTCCCGGGAGAACCAGAAAATCATTCACCGGCAATCCATCCAGCCGCATCAGGCCTTTCTCGAGCAGGTAATTCACCGCATCGCACGTGTTGTGATCGGTGATGGCGATGCCGTTCAGACCTTTGGCGCGCGCGGCCGCAATCAAGTCTTCCGGGCTGGAAATACCATCGCCCGAAAAAAACGAATGCGTATGCAGGTCGATATTAAGCGGCATGGCGCGCGGCAGAGTTAGATGGTTACAAAGGTTACAAGGTTAAAAACGAAGATACGCTCTCACAGTCCTCATCCATTTAACTTTTCAACTTTTTAACCTTTCAACCTGGTCATTAGACCAGCTCTTCAATAAGAATGCCTGCTTCGGTTTCGGGTTCCTTTTGAATCCGATTGAATTGGTGATCGTATAATCGGCGGTAGTAGCCGGATTTTTCGAGCAGCTCGACGTGCGTCCCGATTTCCTTGATGCGGCCGGAATCCATCACGATGATTTGATCGGCGGATAAAACAGTGGAAAGCCGGTGAGCGATGGCGATCACGGTGCGTCCAGCGGCCAGTTTGGCCAGGGCCCGTTGAATTTGCTGTTCAGATTCGGAATCGAGCGATGACGTGGCTTCATCGAGCAAAAGAATTGGCGCGTTTTTCAAAATAGCGCGCGCGATAGCGAGGCGTTGTTGCTGTCCACCCGACAGAAGGCACCCTTTGTCGCCAATCACCGTTTCATAACCTTTTGGCTGCGCCATAATGAAGTCGTGTGCACAGGCAGCTTTTGCGGCCTCATAAATTTCTTCAGGCGTAGCGTCCAGCCGGCCAAACTGGATGTTCTTGAAGATCGTGTCGTGGAACAAAAACGTCTCCTGAGTGACAAGTCCGATCTGTTCGCGCAAGGATTTTTGCGTCACCGAACGCAGATCTCTGCTATCGATTTTTACAGCGCCCTTCGTTGGGTCGTATAAACGCAGGATCAGTGAGAGAATCGTGCTTTTGCCCGCGCCGCTGGCGCCGACCAGTGCATGGGTTGTCCCCGGTTCGAAATGCAAGTTCAGATTGCGGACGGCATCGGTGGTGGTGTTTACATAGCGGAAGATTACATTTTCAAAATCAATTCGACCCTGTGACGAATTCAGCGCCGCGGCGTCTGGGGCGTCCTGTACCGCGGGCTTTGAATCAAGAATCGAGAAAATCGCCGCCGTCGCCGCGATCGATTGCTGCATTACCATTTGGATCTTGCTGAGCGTCTTGATCGGTTCGTAGAGAATGAAAATTCCTGAAATCAGTCCAAAAAATCGGCCGACACTCAGGTTCGCGGCGTAAACATAAAACAACGCCATTCCTACACCGATCGCGGCGATGGTCTCGACCAGCGGGCTGACTGCCTCCATTGATCTGATGATGCGCATCATTTGCGAGAATTGCAGTTGATTGCTGCGTTTGAACTCCTTTTCCTGGTATCTTTCACGCGCAAACGACTTGATCACGCGAATGCCGGCGAACGTCTCCTGCATCGTCACGACCATTTCGCCCATGCCTTCAAACTGACTTTGCACCGCCTTTCGCGCGCGCCGCCCATAAATGCGCAGCGGCAGCAAGCAGGTCGGAAAAAGAACCAGGGTGACCACGGTGAACTTCCAATCCATCAGGAGCAAAACGCTGATTGCGCCGACAATCGTTACCGGTTGCTTGAAGATATCACTACTGACGGCCGTTAAAGCCATTTGCACTACGCGTGTATCATTGGTAATTCGTGATATCAGGAAGCCGGACCGCATTTTATTAAAAAAGTCCATGGACTGGCGCACCATCTTACTGAAAAGCTGGGCCCGGATATCGGTAACGGCCTTGTTGCTCACCCATTGCATGCAATAGGTGCTTCCGTAGGAACAGAGACTGCGCACTGTCATGATGGCTGGAATTGCGAGACAGATCAGAACAATCGAATTGATCCTTGGGCCCGTATCCACGACCAGCACGTGAAGATTTGAGCGTATGGCCCCTGGGTTGGGAGCGGCCCCTTGGAAAACAGTGCTGGTGACCCGCGCAATAGCCAACGGGAAAAGTGAATTGACGCCGCCGTAGGCAAGACCGAGCGCCAGGCCCAGGATGAAACGCCCCTTATAAGGCTTGACGTAACTGTAGAGCCGCCGATACGAACCGGAAGCCGCGCGTAACGTTTCCCAGAATGACTGCTTGGTCCTAGCTGCCTTTGCGCCGCTCATGAGCTTTGCGCCGCCGCACGAAGCGACAGCAGCGAATCCATAGCACTAATCACCGCGTCCGTCGAGATTTGACTCATTGCAAAGCGCGGCTGCGCCGGTGAAAACTCGGTCACTGGCGCGGTTGATTTTCCTTGTAAAATCAGCGCTGGACTTTCCCGAGGGCGCCAATGGAATGGGTTAGTCGGCCCAAACAGCACTACCTGCGGCGTACGAGTCGCCGCTGCCAGGTGCATCGGAGCGGAGTCGACCGTCACAAGAAGCCGCGCCTGGTCAATCAATGCAGTGAGCGTTAGCAAATTTGTCTTGCCGGAGAGATCGATGATTTGTTGCTGCACCTTGTTCTTGATTGCCGCGATATGCGCTTGCTCGTTGGGCGACGGTCCACTGGTCAGCACAAGATCGATATCGTTGTTTCGATCGAAGTGGTCAATCACTTCGGCCCATCGCCCGGGCTCCCAGAGTTTTTCCCGGCGGGCTGAGCCGGGATGCAAAATTACGTACGGCCCGATGATTTTCCAATCGCGGCGCAGCGCGTCAGCTTTTTCGCGGGCTACTTGTGGTAGATGCAGGTGCGGGGCGCGGGAGGCAGCAGTTTGGATCCCGAGTGGCCCGAGTAATGCAAGGTTGTAGTCGATTGTATGGACGTCCCGCATCCGAACGGGCACAAAATCGGTGTAGGTACGCGCGCGCATCTTCCACTGTTGGCGCACGCGATAGGACACCACGCGTCTTTGCGCGCCGGATAGGAACGCCAGGAAAGCCGAGCGATCATTCTGTGTGAAATCGATGCAGCAATCAAATCTGCTGGTTGCAACGGAGAAGAACAGAGCAAGGTCGTGCGCATTGCGTCGCGCTATCAAGGTGCGATCGACATTTGGAATGGCTGGCAGCAGGTCGGCGCATTCGCTTGAAACGACGATCGTGAGTTGTGTATCCGGAAAGCTTTCACGCAAAGCTGCGACGGCGGGCGTCGTCAAAATCAGGTCGCCGATTCGTTTGAGTTGCAGCAGGAGGATTTTCACGAACTTCTAACCGTAGCGGCGATCTGTGACCGCCAACACAGGGCAATCAGCGGTCATCCCGCACGCGCGAGACTACAGAGATCACCGCGCCATTCGCATCGCGGCTGCATACGCGTCCAGCAATCGTGTTCGAAAATGGTCCCACGTGAAATTCTCAGCCACTCGACCTCTTGCCGCAGTGCCCATTTGCTGAACGGCCTCAGGATGTCGATACAGATGCTCCAGGGCGGTTGCGACGGCGCCGACATCCCCTGGTTTCACGATGATTCCCTCAATGCCATCGCGCACCACATCGCCTGCCTCACGCGTCGTAATTTGAGGCAACGCGCACGCCGCCGCTTCATATGTGACTTTGGCGCTCCCCTCCCATTGCGACGGAAAAACATGCACCGTGGCTTGGTTGAGATAATTCTCCGGATCGCGTACGAATCCGACCACGCGAATGTTGTCGCGCCAAAATTCCTTGAGATAGGGCTTCGCTTCGTCGTGCACGAAACCAATCAACCAGAGCTCGGCATCGGGCAGATTGAGGCGGTGCCATGCTTCGAGCACATGTTGAATGCCTTTTCGCTTGATCAATGCGCCTGCAAAAACAGCGCGAAATTTTGCCGGCCGCGGGCCCGGCTTGAAGCGATCCACGTCCACACCGCGCGGCAAATAGAACAGTTTTTCCTCCGGGAAACCGCGGTTACGAAAAGTCTCGGCGGCCGTCTCTGATAGGACGAGCAGAAGATCAGCGCGTTTGTACTCTTCGATAAAACGTCTCCGGTGGAGCAACAGTCTGGCTTTCCATCTTTGAAAACCCCATAGCTTGCCAGGCGGTGCGGCAACTTTCGCCTGCTCAAATTTCTGTTTGCCGCCATCGCGATGCCAGGTTGGGACCTCAACGATCGAAGGGACTCGGCGTTGTTTTGCCATTCGGAGGGAGCGCAAACAATCGCCCGACCAGCTATGAAACAGATCGTAACGCCCGGTTGCCAGATGCTGTGACGTCATCCAATCGAGATACTTTTTTTTCGCGCCGTAGTAATAAGGCCGGTCAAGAAAGGAAATGAGCCGTACCGGATGCCAGCGCAGCGAATGGATGAGCGTGCTGGGAATCTCGTTCTGCCGGTTGCCATAAGCGACTGCTTTACCCAGGAATCCACCGCGATACGAGGCGCGCAGGGTTTCAAATGCATCTGTATCCAGGCCGGAACCCCCGATGCGGGCGAAAATCGAATAAATCAGGCTTCTCGGTAAAGTACGAGCTGCGTGTGCGGCAGAACGTGGTGGGGGAGGAGCGTTTAAGATTTCACCCGGCATCGGGTTAGAAGTATTCTGGTGAACGTGGAACATGTAAAGTGGGTCTTGCGGGCTTGGTCAGACTAGTCCGACGCGTCCGACGTCTAACCGAATATGATGCCAAAAAGACGAAGCATCGCTCTTCTTCGGCGCGGCTATTCTCCCACCGGTGGAGCGGAGGCGTACTTAAAGCGCCTTGCGCAAGGAGTCGTCGAGGCCGGGCACAAGGTGCAACTGATCGCCACCAATAAATGGCCGGAAGATCAATGGCGGTTTGGAGCGATGACGCGCCTGCGCGCAGAATCCGTCGTTGGGTTTGCGGATGAATTGGAACAAATCCGGTCGCAGCTCGACTGCGAGGTTTTGTTGAGCCTTGAACGTGTCTGGAGCTGCGACGTTTATCGTGCCGGCGACGGTGTCCACCGCGCATGGCTCGCGCGTAGAAGAGAATTCGAGCTTCCTCTAAAGCAATTCGTCCGGGCTCTCAACCGCAAGCATCGCGACCTTTTGCATTTGGAGGAGTCGCTTTTTGCTAGTCGCAAAGCCGGCCGGGTGATCGTTACTTCACAAATGGTCAAAAAGGAGATCGTCGATCTTTATGGCTATCCGGCAGACAGGATCGACATCGTTCACAACGGCGTTCCGCTCAATAAATTCCGGTTCGATTCCGGGCTTCGCGAAAAATCGCGTGAAGATTTGGAACTGAAACCGGATCAAATTGTGCTGCTGTTTGCAGGCTCTGGCTGGGAACGCAAAGGATTGCTGTTTGCAATCCACGCGATGGCGCTCTGTAAGAACAGAAAGATGCGGTTGCTCGTTGCTGGCCGTGGAAATGCAGCGCTCTACGAGACGAAACGCCTGCTCTTTTGGCGCGACGAGCCGGTGCGGTTTATTGGCGAAATCGCAGACCTCGTACGTGTTTACGCGGCTGCGGACATTTTCATTTTGCCTACGATTTATGATCCGTTTTCGAATGCCTGCCTGGAAGCGCTCGCCTGCGGATTGCCGGTAATCACAACGCGTTCCAACGGCTTCAGCGAAATCATCGAAGACAGCGTCCACGGATCAATTGTCGATCACGCAGGTGATCTGATTGATTTGCGTGATGCTATTCGCTTTTGGTCCGATGCGTCGCGCCGCGCCGCAGCGCGGTCGGCGAACATTGGGCGAGCTTCGCAGTTCGACATTTCAAAAAGCGTCGAGCACACAATGGCGATTATAACGCAAATTGCGCTGTAGTGCCCCACTTGTCCGCCGGAGCCTTGCGAAGGAGAATGTACTCAGCGGCGATCAATTCGCCAGCGCGGCGTCCACGTCTGGGAAGATCTGAAATACCTGATCGAGGCGGGAGATTTCAAAAATCGAGCGCACAGTTTCCTGCAAGCCAGCGAGCAAGAATTTGCCGCCGTAGCCTTCCACCTTTTGCATCGCTTCGATCAATGCCGCCAGACCCGCGCTATCGATGTAAGTCACACCGGAAAGATCGACCACCATACGTGGCGGCTTTTTCTCGATCATGGAATTGAGTGATGCCGTAACAGAAGGAGAGACGTGCAGATCGATTTCGCCTTTGAGCGGCAACACGTACGCACCGTCTTTTCGCGGCGTCCGGCCAGGGGAAGCGTCTTTTTTCATTTACCTCTCCAATCGTCAATGAATCACCATCCGAGCGTATCGACAATGGTTTCCACATCTGAGAGATCATCAATCAAAAAATCCGGCTGATATTTCGCAAGTTCATCGCGACTCCATCTGCCGGTTGCGACCGCAATGGTGCGCGCTCCAAGCGCTCTGCCACACGCAATATCGCGCGGCGTATCGCCGATGACGTCGATCTCCGATGCGCCAAATTCACACCCATGCTTCTCTTTTGCGCGGGCGCGAGCGAAACGCCCGAGCTGGTTGCGGTCCCGATGATCGTCGGCAAAAGCGCCAAATTCGAAAAAGTGCCAGACACCATAGTGCTCGAGTTTCAATCGCGCTCCACGGGAGACATTTCCAGTGAGAAGCGCGAGCACCAGATGTGGTCGCAACTTGAGCCTTTCGAGCAACTCGAGCACGCCGGGGAGCAGTTTGCCTTTGCGGCGCGGTAATTCCAACGACAGAAAATGCACGTAGCTATCCAGGAACGCGCTAATGTTTTCGTTCGTCACGGGAATTTTATGCTTGTTCAGGATGCCCACAACGATGCCTGAATCGGTCATGCCGGCGATTTCGATGTCGTGCAGATCATCAGCGACACCGAAGCGCTCTTTGAAAGCGGATTTGAGCGCTTGCACACCCGCGCCTCCCGAATGGATCAGCGTGCCGTCGATGTCGAAAAGCAGGAGGCGCTTTGTCATTGCGGACTGTGGATTGCGAATTGCGGATTGAGTGTGCATTGCGGTAGCGGCGCTCTGGAAGTGCCGTCGTAAAGTGGTGCAACTTTCCAAATTGCGCATTTCTAAAATCGAGAGTTGAAACT
>Ga0306922_10000189_pt1 | contig 45541 bp, 69 predicted proteins | sample sta12Cox44000082_FD_203758 | JGI IMG/M metagenome (GOLD analysis project Ga0306922, IMG submission 203758) | Lab enrichment of tropical soil microbial communities from Luquillo Experimental Forest, Puerto Rico - statoxic.12C.oxic.44.000.082 (v2)... | ecosystem: Environmental > Terrestrial >... | reverse complement strand
TCCGAAGCTTTTTTAAGAGGAGAACAAGGATGATTTCGATGGAACTAGAAGCAGGCGAAGGAAAAAAAGGCCGCCGGAAAGGCGATGGCGCGGTTGGGTTTATAACCAAGCTCGGGGCCGCGAAGCAAGCCCTCGCGCTCGCCGAAGATATCCCAGATATTTCCGAACTTCTTGACAATGCCGAAGCGATCCGCGCAGCGGCGAAAGCGAAACATGTCAGCACACCGGGCGTCAATGCTTGGACGCGCTTCGTCGTTGACATCGAGCGCACTGGCTGGAATCGCATCGAAGCGATGCAAAAAGCTGGCGAGCTACCGAAACGTGGCGGCAATAGAAAATCAAACCCCGAAGTTCGGGGATTGACTTTAAATGATTTAGTCCCTGATCAACGCGCATCTGAATGGTCAATGCTGGCGCGGCTTACTAATCAACAGCTTGATGAGATGGAGAGCTTGGCGAATGCAGAGGATCGCCTTCTTACGCGCACTGAGCTTTTGAAGCTCGCCAAAGGCGGAATGCCGACGCCTTCGAAGGCGGACGGAGCAGCGAAAATGCGCTCCGTAGAGGATCAAACTTTGATCGCAAAAGCGCGCCTGATCGCAACGGATGAGGGATTTGCGGGCAATGACATCCAAATCGATGACGACGCCGAGATTAACAAGGAAGATCGCGGCGCTTGGATTCAGGCTTGGATTTTCCTCGAAGACGAGCTGATCCGCAGCGATCTTCAAGACTAATACCATACACAGGGGAGAGAGAAGGATCATGACTTACATTGACACTTATAAAGGCAATGGCGCAGTCGCTTTTGTGAATAAGCTTGAGTCAGCAAAGCAAGCTCTTGCGGTCGCAACTGAACTGCCTGACATTGCTGCGCTTCTTGACAATGCCGAAGCGATCCGCGCGGCGGCGAAGGCGAAGCATGTCAGCGTAACCGGCATTAATGCTTGGATGCGTTTTATTATTAACGCTGAGCGTAAGGGGTGGGCACGCATTAAAGCAATGCGAGACGCTGGGGAATTACCGAAAAGATCAGGTAGGCCGAAATCAAATAATATCTTGACTTTAAATGACTTAGTTCCTGATCAGCGCGCTCATGAATGGTCTATTCTAACTAAGCTGACAGAATCCCAACTCGATATTATGGAACGCTTGGCGAATGCAGAGAACAGATTATTGACGCACACCGAACTCTTAAAGCTCGCTAAAGCCGATACGCCTAAGTTGAAAAAACCAAAGCATTCCGAACCAAAGCTGAAGCTAATCGAGTATGCGCAAGATATGGTTTCAGACCTAAAAGAAGTTGTTATTAAAGTAAATGACGACGCCAAAATCATCACAGAGGATCGCTACTCTTGGGTTGAGGCTTGGATTCGCATCGACTAATCAAACAGAAGGAACTGCCATGGCCAGAACCACAGCCAATAAAGGAAATGGGCGCGGGAGGGGGCGAGCGAGCCATCCGATCGTTTCCGACGACTTGCCACCGCCGCCGAAAGCGGAAGCCAAGTTCGAAACCGGAGGCGAAGCCTTTAGGCGCATCGCGACCAAGCGCGTGGATAATGTGCTCAAGAAGCTCAACGTCCTTGCCAAGCTTGCTTCCGGCAAATACAAGTACGGCTATACCGACAAGGATGTGGAGCACATTCGCGCTAGCCTGCTTGTCGCTGTCAATGCGGCTTGCGACCGGCTTCGCCGCGAGCCACCGGCGAAAGTAGGCTTTACCTTCGATCGCCCCGATGCAGCCGCTTAATTATCCCGCATCTGCGGCGCGCGGGCTTGAGCGCTTCATTGCGGCAGGCAAGGCGGCGGCTATCCCAGGATCCGAGCACGACATTTTTTCGTGCGAGCGGTTGCTAGATTTGCTGCTGCTGCCGCAGTGCGCGCATTTTCAGCTTCCTGAAGGCGGCCACCTTTTTGACGATAAGCTTAAGGGAATCCAGGGGAAGCCGGTCAGGCTTCCATATCCCTTGATTTCGGTGAGCTACCGCATCGATACCCAAAGCGCCCTGGACAGCGATACTTTCGACGGCAGCAAGCTTATCCATGTGCCGAAGCGCTGCATTATCGCTATCGAGCTGCCGCGCGATAAGCTGCCAGCGGGGGCGCAGCATGTCTTTCCAGGATGCCAGTGGATTTGCATGGTCATGGCGCTTTTCGCCGTGCAAGGCGACGACTGGCGGCCCTGCATGTCCGTGGCGCTTTTGCCAACGGACAAGTGGGACGGCACCGGCTACGAAGGGCCGACGGTCGATCCGCCGACCTTCATGAAGGAGCCGACCGGGGCTACTTTCATGGGCAGAATTTGCATCATGATGCCGTGGCATTTCGAGCGGGCTAAGCGCATGCATGGCGCAGAGTATGCGCAGCGCTCAATTTATCACGACATCGGCGGCGAAGCGGAGGCGGTGCTCGAAATTTGCGAAGCGCTAGCGTGCTCGAATGTCTATGAAGAAGAAATACAAAACGTTAAGCCAAGGGTCAATGCTCAGCGCATCAAGCAAGGCAAGCTCCCTCTTTGGAGCACAAAGGTCTTAAAGGTGCGAGTCCCGCGCAGGCGCGAGCAAAAGCCATGGCAAGGCGGACATCATGACACGCCCGGCTTCCACATCTGCATGGGCTACACTCGTCGCGTGCCTTATTCGAACGGAACCAAAACTGAGTGGATTCAGGATTATGCCCGCGGCGATCCGGCGAAGGGCGTGATTAAGAAAACTTACAGGCTGACGACATGATGAAGCTTACTGTCGAGATCGAGTCTAAATGCCAGGATGTAAGTTCTGACGCCATAGCTGCTCTGCTTTATGAGCTATCGGATGGTTTGCGATCCAATACTTTCTTCCTGCTTAAAGGGCCGCCGGAAGCGCGCACAGTGCTGATAGAGCGAAGCGTAGTGGACAATTCGACTCAGTCATCTTTAACCGGCAAGCTAGTCGCGACTCCGCCGGAATCTTGATCCTGGATGCGATGACCTGTCCCGGAAATGAGCTTGCCTACGCCATGCCCAATAGCGCAAAATATGGGCTTCCAACCCAGCCGCTAAAAAAGGAGCTAAAGCTATGGCTAATGATGGTCATCATGATGATGACGATGACAATCATGATGGTCATGATGAAGGCAAGCCGATCAAATCAGGCGAGACTGTCAAAATTAAGGGAACATACATCACCCCAGAAGGGACTAGCGCGCCTATTGAGATCGACGGAATTATCATAAGCATCGATCTATCGGCGGCACCCCCTCCGGTAGCTACACCCACCTAAAAAGGAGAGCGAAAACTATGGCTGAATATGAAGTAACCATCAAGGGAACTCTCACGCATGCCGATGGCACCAGTGAAGCAGTGACGCTGGTTGGGCAAGCATTAGCTGAGGGTGGAACTAGCCCTGTCAATAGCGGCGATACGGTCAAGATCAAGGGCGTCCTCGTGACCTCCAGCGGTGGCAATGAAAGCGCCGACCTGTCGGGAACCATCAGAAAAGAAGAGCCTGAGAAGGGGCCGAAGACATAGCAAAAAGGCGCAGCTAGCTTAGGGGCTTTAGCTGCGCCTTTTCAGGACCGCGCACACACGAGAAGAGAAGGATCACCGATGCGATGGAGCCCGCACAAGGAAGATGGGATCATCCTCGCGAGGACTATAGTTCGCGCTGAAAAACTTTTCAAGAGTGCGCCGCGCCATCTTTAAACAAGAAGAAAGGAGCGGCCTGCCATGCCCGCGTCAGTCTTCAAGGAGAATTTTCGCTCTTTTATCAGTTTAGGCTACTCTCCGCTGGCTCGGTTCGAAAGCAGTTGGCCCAAGGCTTGGTCCGACTATTGCCTTGCTGTTGCGCCGGATGAAACGCTTCGGCGATGGAAGCGAGCGCCAAACGCCATGATTGCGCTGGCTTGCGGCTTCAGGGGGCTGGTCGCCCTCGATTACGACTCCGACGATCCGGTCATCAAAGCTGAAATACTCAAGGCGCTGCCGCAATGCCGCGTCGCGCGCTTCGGCTCGAAAGGCTTTGCGCTGCTTGCGCGCTATGTCGGCGAAAAAGAATGTCGGTTCACTAATATCTACACCGGCGAAGGCGCGCAAAAGCGCGCGCTGGTTGAGATTAAAGGGACAGGGCAGAACATCACCGTGCCGCCTTCGATCCACGCCAAGACCGGAGCGGCTTATTATTGGATGAACCCGGAAACCGGCGAGTGCACCGAAGCGCGCCCGGCATTTGATGAACTTCCCGCTATCGATGACGCCAATATCGAGCGCTTACGGGCCGCCCTGGCTAGGTGGGCTTCGCCGCCGCGCCCGGCTGCGCCGCGGCGGCCTGGCTTCGATCCGGCTAAGATCGCCAAATCCCGCTACGAAGCTTGGTTTCGCGCCGGGCTCACCAACGCCCAATCAGAGCTTTCCGGGCTTCGCGAAGGCCGGCCCACGGCGCTTTTCAAATCGGTCTGCGCTTTGGGGGCCGGGGTCCATCATCAATTTATTCAGCAACGCGAGTTTGAGAGCGCCTACTTGGCTGCCTGCGATGCGAACGGGCTTTCAAGCCGGGAAGGGCACCACGCGATCCTAGCCACCATCTACAGCGGCTTGCGCTGGTCTGCTGATGACGATTTGCCAGACCTCGGGGAGCAGCCTGCCCGCCAAAAGGCCGCTAAGCGCCAAGATAACGGCGGCGGACAAGCTGACCATACAATTTGTCATGACACTGGAAAAGCGACCAGAGAACATTCAGGGAACGGGCTAGATCGCGATGCCGCCGCAGAAGATCCGCGGCCGGTTATTAATATTCATGAAGATCTCAACATCGTTGTGGATAAGGCGGAAGAAGCTTTGTTCGAAGCGAAGGCGGAGATCTATCAGCAAGGCGGGGTGCTGGTATGGCCAAAGCGGTGCTCATTAATAGACAACAAAGGCGACAAAGTTCATGTCCCGGCTATTGCGGCGGTTAATGCGGTTATTATCCGCGACGCATTAAGCCGCCACGCCCGATGGCACAAATGGGATGGCCGCGGCAAAAAATTCGTCAGAACCAATCCGCCCCAGGACATTGCGCAAACTGTTTTCAGCCGCCAAGGGCAGGGGGAATGTTGGCGCATTCTCGCCGGGGTTTCGGCTTCGCCGATGCTGCGGCGCGACGGGACCATTTTAGCGAAGAAAGGCTATGACGAGATGTCTGGCTGGTTTCTTCAAGATCTGCCGTCGATGCCGTCGATGCCGCCGCATCCAAGTGAAGGCGACGCGCGCAAGGCGCTGGAAACGCTTAAGCCGCTTCTCGAAGAATTCCCTTTTATCGATAGCTTGCATTCCGATAGGAAGCCGGAAAACACAGCCAGCTATTCGGTAGCCATGAGCGCCATCCTGACGCTGCCAGCTCGCCCCATGATGAACGTCGCGCCGGGGCACGCCGCGCGCGCCAACGAGGCAGGCACCGGCAAGACCTATCTCTTCAACATCGCCTCGGCTATCGGACTCGGCACCAAATGCCCGGTGATAACGCAGGGCGAAGACAAAACAGAAAATGAAAAGCGCCTCGGCGCTTTAATGTTCTCAGGCTCACAAATTATCTGCATAGACAATGTGAACGGCGATTTGCAAAGCGACCTGCTCGGGCAAATCATCAGCGAAGATCTCGTGCAAGCGCGGGTGCTCGGCAAATCGGAGAGTCCCAAGCTCAGCAACAGATTCCTTGTTTTCGTCACAGGCAACAATCTGCAAATTGTCGGCGATCTCAACCGGCGCATGCTGATTTGCGAGATGGACGCGGTGCTGGAGCATCCCTATCAGCGCCGGTTCGATCACGATCCGGTCGCCATGGTTTTCCAGGATCGAGGGCGATATATCGCGGCCTGCCTGACCATCATCAGGGCGCACTATTTGGCGGGCTGCCCCGGCTCCGCCGATCTCGATTCCCTGGTGACCTTCGAGCAATGGACGAACGTCGTGCGCGGGGCGCTGGTTTGGCTTGGGCTGCGCGACCCGGTCGAGTCCATGGAGGTTCTTAAAAAAGCCGACCCTATGCGCGTCGAGCAAAGCGCTTTCGTGACCGCTATGGCTGAGCTTTTCGAGCCGGATTACGCCAAGCCGGTGACGGTCAGCGAGATTATCGAGGAAGCGAGCAGAATGGAGGAAGATGGGAGGAACGACGCGCGGAAGCGCCTAAAGGATATGCTGAAGGAATTCAGCGACAGGCACGGCAATCCTTCAAGCCGCCGGGTCGGGAAATGGCTCGGCCGATTCTTGACGCGGCGCTTTGGGGATTTCCGCTTAGTAGGAACCAACGAGAAAAGACCAATGATGGAATATTGGGTCGAAAGGCTGCCATGACTAACGATGAAACCTACCGTTTGACTGCTGCTGATGCGGCTATTGTGAAGGGGCTGCTTGCTCGCGGTGAGAAGCAACAAGATGTTATGGCGTATTTCATCGTCATGCATGGCAGCCTAAATCAGGGGCGCATCGCAGACATAGCGACTGGCAAAAAATTCCCAGATGTTGAAGCCGCCAATGATTTGCCGCTTCCGCTCGCCAGTATTTTTGAACGATGGCGCAGCCTTTTGCGGCTCGCCATAGAATTAGCCGACGCTATCAAGGGAGCTAAGTCATGACGACTGAGCTTGTCTATTACCAAGCCGCTAAGACGGCGTTAGCGCAAGTCGTGAAGGTCGATGAAGCGAAGAATATTCGTGACAAGGCTTTGGCGATGCAAGCTTATGCGAAGCAAGCCAAAGACAACGAGTTCTTCAACTACGCCACCGAGATCCGCATGCGGGCGGAGCGGCGCATGGGCGAGCTGATGGCGGATCTGCCGAAGGCGACCGGCACCCGCTCGCAGTTCAAGGGAAAAGATGCTTCTGGCGCATTCACAATAAATGCGCCAGAAAAAGTCGTTCAATCCTACAAAGAACAAGGCATCAATCCGAGGCTCGCTGATCGGGCGCGGAAGTTCGCCGCCATGCCGCCCGATGAGTTTGAAGGAAGGATTAGAGACTCAGCGGAAGCCGGGATCAAGGCGCAAAGCCGCCACGAAAGGCAGGAAGATAAGCGGCAAAGGCGCTCCGAGCGCGAAGAAGAGCTTGCTGAAAAAACCAACGCTATCAGCAACCAAATAGGGCACCAGCTCTACAATGTGATTCTGGCTGACCCGGCTTGGCGCTTTGAAGTCTATAGCGTGAACGGAATGATGAAGACCGCGGATAATCATTACCCGACCAGCAGTGTCGAGGAATTCATGGCGCTGGATGTCGCCGGGGCGGCGGCGGACAATTGCGTGCTCTATCTCTGGGTTACGGTGCCAATGCTACCGGAAGGGCTGCGGCTGATGGCGGCGTGGGGCTTCGAATATAAATCACACCTAGTATGGGTCAAGGACAGATGGGGAACTGGCTATTGGCTGCGTAACAAACATGAATTGCTGCTGATAGGAACCAAAGGTAATCCGCCAGCGCCGCTTCAGGGAACGCAACCAGCTTCAGCCATTGAAGCGCCTGTTGGCGCGCATAGCGAAAAGCCAGAGATCTTCTATGAGATCATCGAAGGGATGTTTCCGACTGTGCCGAAGCTCGAAATGTTCGCGCGCGCCGAGCGCGCGGGGTGGGATTATTGGGGCAATGAAATGGAATGATTAGCGCTGCGAGAATGAAGGAGCTTGCGAAGATCGAATGCACAATCAATGGAAAGACCAAAACGCTCGGCCAATGGGCGGTTTATTGGGACTTGAAGCCGGACACGATCCGGGGGCGGTTGGACAAGGGCTGGCAGGCGCACGACGCTTTCACTTTGCCGAGGGGCTGGGTGACCAGCTACAGGCGGCAGGCCCGTTCGGATCGATTCTTGCAGACCCGCCATGGCGGTTTCAAAACTCGACCGGAAAAGTAGCGCCAGAGCACCGGCGGCTGCGCCGCTACGCCACCATGTCTGCGGAGGAGATCGCGGCGCTGGCGGTCGCCGATATCGCGGCCGACCCGGCGCACCTGTACCTCTGGTGCCCTAACGCCATGCTTTGGGAAGGAATGCATGTCATGCGGGCTTGGGGCTTTCAGTACAAAACTGTCATAGTTTGGCACAAGGTCCGCAAGGACGGCGGCTCGGATGGCCGCGGCGTCGGGTTCTATTTCCGCAATGTGACCGAAATGCTTCTGTTCGGCGCGCGCGGCAAGAACGCGCGGACGCTGCCGCCGGGGCGGCGGCAAGTGAACTATATCGCCTCGCGCAAGCGCGAGCATTCGCGCAAGCCGGATGAGCAGTATGGGCTGATCGAGGCGTGCTCGCCCGGCCCATGGCTCGAATTGTTCGCCCGCGGGCGGCGGGCGAATTGGATAAGTTGGGGAGATGAGGCGCGATGAGTAGGCTTGAATGGCTCATGTTTTCGCTGATGGTCGCGGTGATGCTTTCTTTCGTCGTCGCGATCATCGCCTGCGCAATCACTGGAGGAGACTGCTGAAGATGACGAAGATCCATGTTCTGAAATGCGCGGAGCCACATTTCACCGATGTTGCGGAAGGGCGCAAGCGCTTCGAGATCCGTTTCAACGATCGTGGCTATGCGGTCGGCGATATCCTGGAGCTGATCAGTCTGGGGGATGGCCGCCGCCAGCGGGTCGAGGTTCTGCACATGCTAGAAGATTATGGCGGCGAAGGCAGCAATTACGGGCTCGCGGAAGGCTTCGTCATCATGAGCATTAGGCAAACAGGATGGGAGACTTAAAATGAACGACCTTCTTCATAAAGATATTCTGATCGCTGAGCGCCTTGCGATCAGATTCATCAACGCATGGTTCGACGGGCTTCAATTCTGGATCATGTGGAGAAAGAAATGGTGACGGAAGCAGAAGGGCTGCTCTTACTGCTGGCCGCCGGGGTAGGCGGCGCAATCGTTGGCTATCATGCCGGGCTGAAACGGGCCAGCGCGGCGATCTGGGAAGCCTGCCAAGCGACGGCGCAAGACACCACCGCCATGAACCAAGCGGCGTTGCCGGTGCGGGAAAGGATCATCGCCGAATGCATCAAGGCGGTCGAGAAGATCAGACCCGAAGTTACGGCGGATCTGAAGGATAAGCAGCGCGATGCGGCTATCTGGATGCGCAGCGGAGTCGAAGACGCCCTAGAAGCTTTGCACAAGCTCATCGATATGCGCAGTTCATTGTTTAACGCGCCGTTTAGAGAGCGCGGCGAAAGTAAGTATCGCTGGCAGCGCACCAAGCTGGAAGAGGATGAATTCTGACGCTGGCTAATTTTGCTAGGAAATCCCATATAAGACTCGGCGTGGCACGGCGTGGCCCGGCGTGGCGCGGCAAGACATGACGTGGCGTGGTTTGGCAGGCGAGACGCGGCACGACGTGGCTTGGCGGTGCGGGGCTGGGCGAGTCGAGGCTTAGGGAAAAGGTCCACTTCGGTGGACCTTTTTCATTTAATCAAGTAGTTCCCAATCAACGACGCCTTTGCCTTCGATGCCAAGCATGCTGGCTAAAGCTGGGCTTAAATCGATACCAGCTTTATTTGTGGGTATTTTTCCTTGGTTCGGCCCGGATGGCAGCGGCTTGCTTTCGTTGTGGCATGTCTCTGCAATGGGGCGGGCGTCGCCATCGATATAAGCGGCGTCATCAACAGTCCACGGACCTTTATCGCGAACTGCCGCGACTGCGCTTAGCGAGCCATTCCACACACGCACCAACGGTGCATTTTCAGGGAACAGATCCGGGTCGAAGCTATAGGGCAGCGACAGATAGAGATCGCTGTCGTTTAGATAATCATAGGGAGCGTAAGCGCTATTCTCCTGATCTTCCACGCCTCCAAAAATAGTTGCTTCGATTCCGCAATGGTTGTCCTGAATGCCGGTTTGTTCGGTTGGCGGATGAGTTTGAGAATGAAATTCTTCGCCATTTAGACACAAAACTACATCGCCAGACAGTTTGATGCGCATGCGCACCACATGCGGGGTGTTGGGCTTGCCGACGACTCGGGTGCCGTTGATGATGACGGCGACGTTGCCTTCAGCTGTGCCGACGATATCGACGCGGGCTTCGCCTTCGCCGGGTTCTTCCGGTGCTGGCGGCTGCTCGGGCGGCTGATCGGAAATTTTTTCGCCAGTCAACGCTTCAGCTAGAGCAGTGCAGATAGCTTCAAAATGTTCGTTAAAAAGATTGGAATCAGAAGTGTTGTCGCAAAAACAAACTTCGACTAAGACACAAGGCTCATCGGTATTATTAAGTACATACAAATCAGATCTATATTTCGCGCCGCGATTAGTAAAATGACCGGCTGCGCTCATGCTTGAAGCAATCTTGCCAGCTAGACTTTCTTGAGTCACATAAAGACATTCGCAGCCGTGGGCATTGCCGTCATAAGCATTCAGATGAACGCTGACATCGTAATCTCTATCTTGGCTGTTATGCCAGTTCGTGATTGTAGATAAGTTCGTGCTTGAATCATGACTGGTATTGTCATGAAAAGTAGTAGCTGAATGTCCAGGCAAAGCATTAATGACTTGCGCTGCTCGATCAGTGACTCGGCGCGCTGCATCGACTTCGTTAAGCTGAGGCGGCACCGGGTAGCCGCTAGCGCCTTGGCAATGCTTTGCATGACCACTTGAAATTGCAAATTTTGTCATTCCTTTTTGCTCCCTTGGAACACTAACGCTCGCCTATTATATACGAACGCCTTCCGCGATTTGGCATGGAAAGGCAGGCATGGCTCGGCTCGGTGGGGCCAGGCGCGTTCTGGCCAGGCTGGTCCAGGCGGATCATGGGGAAAGGGGTCGCTTCGGCGGCCCTTTTTCATGCAACTGGCACTGCATCGCCGACCGGCTGGATCGTCCCGGAAACGGCTTCGCCAGCAACTAAGCCGATATCGGCAGTCGTGACCAGTTGCTTCACGCCAGTTCCAAGATCGACATCGGCGCTCGCTGACACTTGAACCTGCCCAACTGGTCCAGCCGGAACGACTGTGCAGATTGTAGAATCGGCGGCGTCAGCGGTGACTGTAGCCAGCGAAGCGTCCGATGCAACCCACGCTACTGGTCCATCGACTGCGGCTGGGTTGCCGTGGGCGTCAACGTAAGATACTTGCATAGATACTTTATGATCGACTGGAAGCGTGTACACAGCAGTTGGTCCTTTCGTCCTGATGCTAAACCCGTCGTAGTTGATTGTCAGATACTGGTCGCCTTCCGATTTCCGAAGCGCGATGCCAGAAATGGTAATTGCTTCGCCAAAGCTGATATCGAGGACATAATCAGCCGCCATCACGTCTTGCCGAAAGTAGCCCAGCCCACCCATGCGCCGATCAATGCGCCTACGCCGCCCACAGCGGGCTGCACAGCCCATGAGACGGATTCCCAGCCCACCAGAGGCGAAACGAAAACGAAGGCATAGCCGAGCAACGTCGCGCCCACAATCGCCCCGACGCTTACGATGATGGCGGTGGCTTGGCTCGATCCGGGGGTTTCCCAGGCAACTTCAGGAAGGATGACGGGCTTAGACTCGTCGGGCATGGCGGCGTTCCTTCGATGGCAGTCCCGGCTTCCGGCGACCAACCAAGTTTTCGAGTGAAAAAAGCCGGGACCGAAATAGCTATAGCACCGACTCCCCGGTTGGCGCGAGCGCAATCGTCCGCTTGCCAGCCCGTGCGCATAATGGGATGATATTGGGCGAAATTGTGGCTCTAGCTAAGGCATTGCCATGAACCCAGGTCTGCCGGAAGAAGCCGGTCAAACCGCACGCAGCTTGATCGATACGCTTAAATCGCAGCCTCATGTCATCGGACTGCTTCTTGTCATCATCATGCTTCTCGCGTTCATGTTTTACGCTTTGACTGAGGCGGCCCAATTCAGGCACAAATTAGTCGATCAAGTCTTTCAGAATTCGAAATCCATCAGCGAAATGCTTCAGCAAAGATCGGTTCCATGTCCGAAATAAGCGAGCATATCAAAATGCTCGATAAGCGCGCGCTCGACGCCGCCTATTGCGCCTATATCGGGGATCTGTTCGCCGTTTGGATGCGAGATCGAGCCGGGCAGCCGGAGCGCATGATGCGCGGGGCGGAGCAGGCGCGCCGGGCATATGCTGAAGCCTTCGCGGCGATTGAAGGGCGCAAGGCATAAAAAAAGGGCTGCCGAAGCAGCCCTTTTTCACAAGCATATCAAGCCCAGCCCTAGCAGGAAGCCTAAAGCGAAGATCGGCGGCGCATGAAGCGCGACGACGACTCCAAGCACGAGCGCGATGATAGCGGATATTCCCTTGCTGGCGCGGCGTCGCGAGGTCAAGGCTTGGCGGTGGGCGCGCAAGCTCTTCATGCGGTCGGCGATCCTGTCGCTTTCGCCATAGTCCAGTCCGTAATCTGGCAATGGCAGCGGGTCGAATTCATTAGCGGTAGGCATGGCGGACTCCTATTTCAGCGGGGTTGGAACGCAGACTTCTTCGGGCTTGGCGTTGGAAAAGACATACAATCGCCGAAGCATTTCCTCGGCTTCGTCGCCGATTCCTTCGTCTTCCGTTGGGAAGGCATGCTTTGGATAAAGCGGCTCGCATTTCTTATAAGCAGCCGCAGTCGCCGCTTCTGCGATCTTTTGGTTCTTATTGGCGTCAACGCCATAATCAAGGTCTAGCAGCTTGATCGCGGCTTGTCCGACAACGCAGCCAATATAGCGATGGGCTGCGGCGTTGCTGACTTCGGCTGAAGCTGGCGAAGCGAAAGCGATGGCGAGGGCTATGGACATAATGTGCGCGGTCGGCATGGTATTCCTCCTTACCAGATTAGCGCGCAATGCCGCAGCATTTGCGCTGATAGGTGCTGCTCCCAAGTTTGGGCCGTGTCCTGCTTGGCGACGTGCAAGGAATCGACCAGGGCGTCATGGGTGCAGGTTTCGGCTTCGAGCTTGGTTTTGCCTGCGGTCAGCAAGCGCTCCCGATAGTCGGATAGCGGATCGCTGGGGCGCAAGCGGTCGCTGATCTTGCTGGAGATCGGCTTATCCGATTTTTTCATGACAGTCGGAACGGCTGAGATGGCGAGCAGAACGATTAAGACGGCGGCGATGAGCGCCGCCATTATGGCTATGTAACTTCGCGTCATGAACGACTCCTTATAGGTGGGCGGCGCATTCCGGGCCGATGCCGCGGGCGATGGACTCGGGCACGGTCAGCTTGCGTCCGCATCGGCCGCAGCGGCCCTCGTGCCAGATTTCGAGATCGTCAGGCATGCGCCCCGCGGCTAGCGCGCGCCAAGCCCAAGCGAAGGCTCGGTTGCGCTTGTCGTCTTCCTTGATCGGAGTCTTGCCGTATGCCCAATGGTAAATCTGGTTGGGCTTTATGAAGCCGAGATAAGCGAAGTCGGTTTCATTGTCGGGTCCGAACATCACGCGAACGAACCAGATGGCCGGCCTGCCGCTGCGATCCGGCTTTGATCGGATATGGTAGGTATAGCGGCTGCCTGTCGGCTTGGATACCAGGGTCAAGGTTGCGTTGCCTGCTTGCATGAAGGCGACGGCGTCAGCCGCCTCGAGGAGGCGGCCTTGGGTGAAGTCTTCCATAGATTTGCTCCAAAAATGATTGCAGTACCGCCGATGCCCGCGCTTGGTGGGCGCGGGCAGGCGTTAGCTAATTTTTGGTTTTATTGGCGTCGGCATCCATCATTTTCTGGCAGTTTGCGCGCATCGTGATTTTCATCATTCCAGGGTGAATCTTGTCATAGCTCGGGTCGCTATAGACTTGCTCGATGATGCTGAGCGCGGCCATTTGATTCAGCAGCGTATCGAGATTATGCGCCATAAGCTCCATGGCGGATTTTGATGCTCCGCTTTGCTTTCCAGTAATAATTCCTTCCCAGAGGTAGCCTGCATCAAGGCAGATTTGAGAATAATGCGCCTTCGCCCAATCATCATTTTCATCGGCGAAAGCAGGCGTTGCGAAAGCCAGCGCTATGGCGATGGCGGCGGCGATAGTCTTTTTCATGGTTGGTCTCCATTGGTGTGTGATGGCACCGCCAATGGCGCGCCTTTTTTGGGGGCGCGCCTGGTTGATTATCCTTCCTTTATGAAAGGCTTGCCGCGGATATGGGCGCTGAAGTATCGGCCGGGCGACTCGGATTCGAGAAGCTCGCGATAGGTCTGCGGGTCGATATCCTCGTAGTTGTAGGCGCTTTCGCCGCCTTGGCGGAGCCGGAAGGTGATTCGCAGCAAGCGCTGCGCCGGGTCATAGCCGACAGCGTTGATGTTAGAGCTTCTGATTTTGTGCATCTTCATGGCTGGTCCTCTTTTTTTCGACCGAAGAAAAGCGAATCGGGCCGCGATGCCCGTCCGCATAGGCGGCGCGCCGCGCATGCCAGTTGGCGTCATTCTTGGAAAGAGCTTCGACCTCGTATTCGATGAGCGGGCCATGAGCAAGGCGGGCGGTGGCGATATAGGTCTTCATGCTGGTTAATCCTCCTGGATGCCGGTCAAGACGCGGCGATTGCGGCAGGCGTTGGCGGCGATGCGGTCGCGCAAGTCGTCGGGGCTGGTGGGATCCTCTTCGGCTTCCAGCGGCAGCATGATAGTGGTCATCATGGGAATGAGATGGCGGCGCTGCTTTGCGCGCTGCGCTGGCGGCGCGGCGGGGTTTGGGCTGGACATGGGGTTGGCTCCTTTGGTTTCTACCGCCGATGGCGCGCCTTTTGGGCGCGCCGGGCTGAATCATTGCTGCATGCGGTTCTGGTAGCGCCATGCGCCGTCGAGCGCGCTGATGACGCGCCCCTGGAAGAGGCGCTTGTCGAGCTTTTGCTTGCGCGCCAGCTCGGCGAGGACAAAGGCAAATATGGTTATAGCGTCTTCCGTGGTGGCGTAAGCCACGGCGTCGGCGATGCGGGCGTGCATAAGGTCGCGCATAATTTCCGTTCCTTTTGGGTGTTGGCTATACCGCCGAAGCCCCGCCGTTAGGGGGGCGGGGCGGGGCGGACTTAGCGGCGGCGATAGGGCGCGTCGAGCGACTCGCCAAGCGGCCAAGTCTTGTCGTAGTTGGCGCAATGCGTGCTGCTGAAGCAGCCGGATTCTCCAGCAAAGCGGGTGCGGTCGTACCATTCGCGGTCGGATCGATAATGCGGCGCGGGGAATTTGCCGTTCCGAAATGGCTTTGCTGCCCAAGCAGGCGCATGATCGCAGGTGAAGCGGTTGACATAGCGCGCGCAAGCCTGCTCGAAGGTCATGGCTCGTTTGGTGGGGGTTAGGCGTTTGGCGAGGGGGCTAAGCATTTGGGTTCTCCTTGGGTTGCTACCGCCTATGGCGCGCCTTTTGGGGCGCGCCGGGGCGGGATTAAGCTGGGGTTTTATAAGCGATATAGCGGCGCGTTTCTGTATCGATGGAATAATAGGTCGGCATGTCTTCGAGCCGGTAGCCTTGCTTGGCGAGCTTATTAAGCTTGCCGCAAATAAGCTTGATTGAGCGGGGCTCACCCGAATGATTGCCGCAGCAGCCGCAGCAGCATCGCCCGGCTTTTCCGCTATAGACTTGGTGAATGGTGGCGGGATCGATCATTGGTTTTCTCCATGGGGTTGATACCGCCAAAGCCCCGCCTTTAGGGAGCGGGGCGCGGGCGCTAGCGGCTCAGCGCGATCAAGGCGAGCTTGCCATAGGCGACGATCGGCTTGCGGCTTGAGCAGCCGGGCTTGATGGTCTTGATGAATTCGGCGAGTCCGGTCAGGTCCCGCGCGGCCGCCAATTCGACGGCGCGCGCCAAGTGCTTGCGATAGAAGGCGTGCACTTCCGAGCTAAGGTCGGGCTCGGCGGGCATCTTCCCTGCATAGGCGGATTCCAGCGCGCCAAGGTGGCGGCGGTCGGGGCGCTTGCAAGTAAAGATGTCCGCTGCTTCGGCGGCGCGGTCCTCTGGATCGGCAGCGCGGATTTGGGCTGCTTCGATCTCCGCCATTAGCGGGACGATGCCCCTGATCTTGGCGGCGTCGGCGCGGGCGGCGGCGATGCCTTGCTCTGCCGGCGTCGCGGCTGGCGCGGGGGCGGGCGACTCGGCGAGCGCGCCGGGCAGCTTGATTATCTCGAATTTGCCATCGGCGGTCGGCTTGATCTGGAATTCGGAAGGCTCAAGGTGGAAGCGCTTCAAGGCTGCCTTGCGGGCGTTGCTGCGGTCGGTATAGCGCGGGAATGCAAAGTCGATGATTTCGGCGGTCATTGGATTGTTCCTTAAGTTGGTAGTACCGCCGAAGCCCCGCCGAAGCGGGGCGCTGGCTTAAAATCGATGGCGGGGCGCTGCTTCTGCCAAAGCAGGCATTTGGCGGGCGTCGCCGCCATGGCGCTTAGCATAGGCTTCTGCGCGGGTCTTGGTGATGCCGAACATTCGCTGGCTCATGTGCGGTCCGATCCATTGCCAATCGGTCGGCTCGGTCTGCATGGCGTCGGCGAGGCGGCGGAAGTAAAGCAATTCTTGTTCGGTCATGGCTGGCTCCGGGTTGGGGTTGGGTTTACCGCCGATGGCGCGCCTTTGGGGGGCGCGCCGATCAAGGTTAATCGAAAGCTTCGATCAGCCATGTAAAGACATGGGCGTCATGCTGGGCTTCGATGCCGCGGTTGAGCAGCCAATCTTTGTTGAATTCGAGCCAGCGCTTGGCTTCATGCAGGTCGCTGGCGAGGTATTCGATTCGCTTGGTCCAATCGCGGGCTTGATTGTCCCAGGCATAGCCATAGGCTAAGGTCTTGGTATCGGTCATGGGTTGCGTTCCTTTGCTGTTACCGCCGATGGCGCGCCTTGGAAGGGGCGCGCCGGTCAGGCTAGCGAATCAGGTCTAGGCGAAGCGATTTAATCGCCAAGTTCGCCTCGCGCGCCTTGCAATGGTCGGTCTGCTCATAGGGCAAGCGGACGGTCGCTGGCTTATGCTTCAGGATAGCCAATTCGATCATGCAAGCGTTGAGTCTGGAAGCCTTTTCGAAGTCGTCTTCGGCGTCCAGCAAGGCATCCAGAATAGTCAAGGCGTCGTCATAAAGGTGATCGGTGGTCATCATGGCGGTCGTTCCTTTTGGGTTGGGGGTGATACCGCCTTCGCCCCGCTTCCCTGGCGGGGCGGGGCGCTTGGCTTATTTGCCGGGGCGATTCAGATAATCATAGAATTCTTCGCCCGATGTCGGCTGGACTCCCATGGTTTCGCCGGCAAGCTGCCAATCAACCCAAAGGCAATTGCGCATGGTTTGGGCTAGCAAGTCGCTGGCTTCGGGGGCTGAATTGGCTTCAATCAGGGTCGCCTTATAAAGCTTAGGCATTGGATAGTTCCTTTGGAAAGCGGGGCGATTATCCGCCCCTATACCTCCTATGCCCGCGCTTCGCATAAAAGGCGAAGGCGGGCGAATCCCGAAGTGCGCGGGCGATAGGGGGCTGGGCTGGCTATGTTCCGTTCCTTGCTAGGCGGGGGTTGAGGTCGCCGATTGATCGGGGTTGGATTGCCGATCGGATCCGGGGGATCAAGCTAGCGGGGCTTCATTATGGCAGCGGGGGAAGCCCCTTCCCCTTCGATTTCCTTTCATTATTAACATAGCGCCTTTTAGCAAAAAAAGCTAGCAAAAAAAAGCTAGCAATGGAAAAAAGAGACATCTTTTTCTTTAATATCAAGGGGATAGACTTAAAATGACATAAATGGAGCTATGCCAATCAAACCTAGAAACCTAAGCCTTTATTAGGTTAGGTTAGGTATTGCCCTAACGCTCGTAACGAGAAATGCAAGTAATAATATATGTAATATATATATTATATGTATATATAAATGCATTTCACCTAAGAAGGGCTGGGCGCAAACCTTACCTAACCTAATCGGCTAAGCTTGAGGTGGCGGTCTCCGATCGAGGTAGGCTATAATGCAAAGCGCAAAGCATCAGCTAGGAAATTAGAAAAATGTCTCTATCAAAAGCAGACAAGAAACGGCGCGAATTGATTAAAGCGAAGGTCAAGGACCAATTCGGAGTCGACGCGCCCTATCCATCTACCGTCGTGATCGATCGATGGCTCAGGCGACAGCGCTCGAAGGGAAGTCGCAAGGTCCCGGAGCCTTATCTGTCTTGGGACCATATTAGTTGTTTCTTTGATAGAAAGTTCTCCAGAGAGGAAATAGAGTTCATCAGCAATCCGCGCCTTTGATGGACTTCATTTCCGACTATTGGCTGCCAACCGTCATCATCTTGGCGCTTATTTTGTTTTGGCTTTGGGGCCATGGGCGACAAGGGCGATGGCGATGAAGGCGGATGAAATTGCGTTGCTGGTTCTGGGGCTGGCGCTGATTTGCTTGGTGGCCTGGGCGATTTTCGGGTAGCGGGAGCTAGGCAGTGAAAGCTTAAGCTGGGTGGGATTTGAACCGCCGAAAAGACGCGCCCCCCTTCGCGCGCGATAGCGCGTGCGCGACCATCCCCGCTCTCCGGGGAATGATTTTGGACCAAAGACCGAAGACCGAAGACCGAAGACTGTCCCCCAGCAAGCATGCCGCGGCTAAGCCGTTGGTTCCCAAGCAGAACTTTGGACCATGGCGTCCCGCCTTGACGCGCGGGCCGGCCCGCGCCTATGATCGCGCCAAGCCGTCGCGTCCGAATCAACCCTCACCCGTCCGAGGATGCGCTAGGGGCGCGGCGGCGGCCCCGCTTGCCAAGCAAGCAGATTTGTGTCTATCCTGGTGTCCAATCGCCTGTCTGCCTCCGAGTCTCGTTGGGGAATGGTCCAGAGTCAGCCATCCGATTGCCGCAAGCCTGCAAGCTGCTTGCGGCGCAGCGCCAAATCGCCGTCCTCGCATGCGGCGATTTGGCGCTCCCCCCGCCGCCCCGTTGGTGCGGCATTTTGCCGGTTGCGTTGCGCGTTGCGCATAGCAAAAAAGAAGGCGGATCATGGTGCAAAATATAAGCCCAGCCAATGGCTTAGATAGTGGGGTCGAGAGCTGGTCGGCGCTTGGGTCGCCGACCATGGGGTGGCTGCTTGCCGCCATGGAGACCGACTTGCGCCGGGCTGCGCCGGACAGTCAGACAACTGCTCCGGCACTGGGAGACAGACTGACCGCCGACAGACAGCCGCGGCGACCTGACCAGTCAGCCAGAAAGCCAAATGGACAACGCCAAGCTAGCCGAGCGGCGCGCCGCGCGCGGGCTGCGACGAGGCATCACATGACCTGATAGTCACAATAGGGCGGGACCCCGTAAGGGTGGGGCTCAGCGGCAAAGGCGCGCCCGGACCCCTCCATTCACAACTACCCCACACCCCCACCAATCCAACAATCGCCCCACAAAAACTACGACACCACACACCGATTCCACACATGGACGATCCCCGCATAGGCCAGATTCACCCCCCGCCGCCCCCCGGGCCTGAGCCGCCCAAGACACCGCCGGATTTATCAGGCTTGCCCCATGGACGACTCCCGCGAATCGGCGACCTCGTGCACTTCTTCCCGCACCGCGGGCACCACCCCGAATGGCATTTCGGGCCGCACGCCGCCATCATCATCCGGCTTCACCCCAATGACCCCCGCATCGCGAACATCTACTTCGTCGGCCCGAAGGGCGAAACCGGCAGCTACGCCGACATTCCGCACCGCAGCATGCGCCCCGAATGCCTGCCCCTAAGCGCTTGGCTGGGCCACGCCATGCCGCCAAGCAGCCATTGGGCTTACCCGGAAGAATCATCCCCATGAAGGTCGAGCTGTGGCCGATCGAGCGGCCCAAGCCTTACGACAAGAACCCGCGCAAAATCACCGAACGCGCCATCGACAAAGTTGCCGCCAGCATCCGCGAGTTCGGCTTCCGCCAGCCCCTGGTTTGCGACGCAAAAGACACGGTAATCGTCGGACATAAACGGCTTTTAGGGGCTAAAAAGCTGGGATTAAGCCGAGTCCCGGTGACTGTCGCCGCGGATTTGAGCCCCGCCCAAATCAAGGCGTACCGGCTGGCGGACAACCGGACGGCGGACGAAACCGAATGGGACGATGACCTCCTATCCCAAGAGCTGGCGGACCTGGACTCCATGGGCTGGGACTTGGGGCTGACCGGCTTCGACCCGATCGAGATTTCCGCGCTTAGGGACCCGGCGGGCGACCCCCGCGAGACCCTAGCCGAGCGCTTCCTGGTCGCGCCATTCAGCGTCCTCAACGCCCGCGAGGGGTGGTGGCAGGCGCGGAAGGCGGCTTGGATCGCATTGGGCATCGAAAGCGAATTAGGGCGGGGCGGCAACTTGCTGCGCATGAGCGACACCATCCTGGACCCGGACGGCGCGCTGGGGATCAACCCCCGCGCCCGCGCCGCCCCGGCCGCCGCCCTAACCCCTTGCGAGCCCGCCATCCACGGCGGCGAGCCGATTTGGCTGAAGCGGGATGACTTGTTCGAATTCGGCGGCGCGATCGGCGGCAAAGCGCGCGCATGCGCCGCCATCGCCCAAGCCGCCCCGCCGCCCAAGGGACTCATCACGGCGGGCAGCCGCGCCAGCCCGCAAATCAACATCGTGGCGCAGATAGCCAAGCACCTTGGAATCCCATGCCGGGCGCACTGCCCGCAAGGCGAGCTAAGCCCGGAGCTGCGCGCCGCCCGCGCCGCGGGCGCAGAAATCGTCCAGCACCCCGGCGGGCGCAACTCGGTGATAACCGCCCGCGCCCGCGCCGACGCCGCGGCCCGCCCCGGCTGGCGCGAGATCCCCTTCGGCATGGAGCACCCCGCGGCGATAGCCCAGACCGCGGCGCAATGCGCGAACCTGCCCCACGCCGCGACCCGCTTGGTCGTGCCCATAGGCAGCGGCATGACCCTGGCGGGCATCCTGGCCGGCATGCAGCGATTCGGCTTCGGCTTCCCGATCCTTGGGATCCAATGCGGGGCGGACCCGGCTCGGCGGCTAGACCGCTGGGCACCGCCCGGCTGGCGCGCTATAGTCACCATCGCAAAGCCGCCGGAGGACTACCACGCGGAATGCCGCGCCAAAGCGGCCGGCGTAGAATTGGATTGGCACTATGAAGCCAAATGCGCGCGCTTCCTCAAGCCGGGCGACTGCCTCTGGATCGTCGGAATCCGGGCGACCCAAGCCCCAAGACTGGCCGCGGGAGCGGCACAAGAAGCGCATCTTGCGCCGGGGGCCGCCGGACCATAAGGGGCGGGTTTTCTTCGACATTTTGTTCTGGGCCGGCAATTTGCGACGCCACCATTGCGCCTTCGACCTGCCGCCCGCGGGGCCGCACATCGACGACGACGGGAGCTGGGTATGATCGAAATCGTGCTGACAGTCTGCGCCATCGCCGACCCCAAGAATTGCCATGACGAGCGCATCCCGATCTTGAAGGAGAGCATCACCCTGCTTCAATGCATCATGAACGCGCCCGGCGCGATCGCCGACACCAAGCGCCAGTGGCAGATAGAGCGGCCGGGCTGGCGCATCGCGGGCTACCTCTGCCGCGAGGCGACCGCGGAAAAGGACGCCTAGCATGCCGAAAAGCGGGCGCACATACGGGCAGGACATCTTGAAAGGCGAATATAACGGCATCAGCGGCGAAGGGCTCGGCAAGCGCTTCCGCCATAGCAATGCTGAAACGCGGGCCGCCAAGGCGGCGACGCCGGGCGGCGGCACCGGGCCGAATAGCGCTTATCTTTTCAAAACGGAAGAAGGGTATAAAAAGGGCGCGGAGGCGCAGGCTTCCGGCGCTGGCACCAGCATCTTCGACCCGGTGCTCTGCGAGCTGGCTTACGCTTGGTGGTGCCCGCCCGGCGGCCTGGTGCTCGACCCCTTCGCCGGCGGCTCGGTTCGCGGCATCGTCGCGGCGATGATGCGCCGCCGCTACCGCGGCATCGACCTCAGCGAGCGGCAGATTCAAGCCAACCGGGCGCAGGCTGCCGACATCCTGGATGACTCCGCCTTGGCGGCGTGCGAATGGATCGTCGGCGACGCCAGCGACCTATCCTGCCCAGATCCCGCGGACTTCATTTTCACTTGCCCGCCCTATTTCGATCTTGAGCGCTATTCGGACGATCCGCGGGACTTAAGCAACATGGATCCGCCAGCCTTCCTCGCCGCCTATCGCGAGATCATCAGGAAGGCTAGCGCGCGGCTGCGCGACAACCGCTTCGCCTGCATCGTCGTCGGCGACGTGCGCGCCCCTGACGGCGCGTACCGCAACTTGCCCGGCGAAACCATCGCCGCTTTCCAGGCGGCGGGGCTGGCGCTCTACAACGAGGCGATCCTGGTGACGGCGGCGGGCTCGCTGCCCATTAGGGCAGGAAGGCAATTCGAGCTAAGCCGCAAGCTCGGCAAGACTCACCAGAATGTCTTTTGTTTCGTGAAAGGCAGCGCGGCGGAGGCGACCAAGGTCATCGGCAAGTGCGAGTTCGGCCGCGAGCTGGAGCCGGGGGCCGATGAGTTGGCCGAATTAGACTCGTGATGGATAGGTGGATCCTTAGCGCCAAATGGGCGGCGAAGGAAATAGACTGCACCGTCCATGGAATCCTCCGGCCCGGGGGATGCGGCGCGGCCTGCTGCCGCGGCTTCGCCTTTTGGCCGCCCCGATCATCGGGCACCGGCGCTTGCGGCAACTTGGGACCCGATGGGTGCCGCCTTGGCGCGGATAAGCCGGTCACCTGCCTGCTCTATCCCTTCCGCCCGCCCGAGCCCCCTAAGCGGACCTTGGGGCTGCATGGGCGGGCGCTGGTCGGCACCTGCCGGGCGTGCTACCGGCGCGGCGGGCAATCCATCCTGGCCGCCAACCGGGCGAATTTCGAATTGCTGTTCGGGCATGAAGCCGTCGCCGCCATGCTTGAGTCAATCGCCGCCGGGCGCGACTTCGAGTTCGAGCCGCCCGCGTGGGTCCTTTCCGCGCTTGCGGCAGAAGCCCCTTGGGCGGTGGCGAACGCGCGCCCGCCGGGGCGCGCCGCTATGGCGGCCGGGCCGCCGCCTGAGCACCCGGCGCTGGCGGCGCTGCGCTAGGCTATTTGCCGCCCGCGGCGGCGACGGCGGCGCGATAAGCTGAGCGAAGCGGCTCCGGCGCATACAGCTCAAGGTGATCCAGCGCGTTATCCGCGCCGACCATGCCCCACCCCTGGCAGCCAGGATCTCCGCAGGCGCACGGCAGCGCCAGCAGGACTTTTTCATCAACGTCAATGAAGCCGATGTCCGCATATTCGGCGGGCAGGCCGGATGCGACGGCGTAAGCCCGGATGAATTCCGAGCGGGTCATTGCCCCCTCCCTTCCTGGCTGAACTCGACCAGCATTGTCTCCACGACAATGACATGCCGGGCGATGACGCGCCATCCGGCGTTGGGGCGCGCTTCGACCTCCTTCGCGAAGATCTCGACAAGCTCTTCGAAATGGGGCGCGATGACGCTGTCGCGCCACCCTTTATCCGTCATAATTTGCAGGGCGAAGCCTTCGTCTAATTGCGCTTCGGACAATCCGCGGCGGTCGAGGGCTTCCTTCATCTCCTTCAAGATGGAAGGCGCGGATCCGTGGTGATCATTAACCATTGGCGGTCCTTTCTAAAAAAAAGAGCCCGGCTGGCGGCCGGGCTCCCTTTCCGCGCTGACGCTGCGGAACTCGTCGGGTCGCGGCCCCCACCCAAAGGAACGCTGTGCTTGGGAGCCCACCCGCACTAGGCGGTTAGATTAGCGTGCCACCATCCTAGTATGCGCACGGGCGGGGAGTATAGCATGTGAAACCTCCCCGCGATTCTTAGTAAGCGAAGATTGCAGAATTCACGAAGGCGCTGACATTATCGTCAGAGAAGAAATGCACGGCTTGCTCGAAATTTTCAGCTATCATCGAGTACGGCGGGGCAACGCAAATTGCGATTACTCCGGGCGATCCTGCCCCTTTGAACAGACCCTCGGCCATTGGGAGTGAGTATACGGTGAAGACTGGCTTTGCTCCTTTCCATCCGACATGCATCTTTGGATTCGTAAACTCCAAAGCTCGGCTTGCTTCCTTGACTTCAGCCATTCAGGCGTGCTCCTTGCTAGGTTGACTGCGGTTGCTAAAATGATTCCGACAAATAGCCACAGAAACGCAACCAGGGCTATGAAAGATGCGACGCGCTTGCAAATCGTCATAGCTGGTATCGCTCCTTCAAGGCGGCGATCCCGGCGGCGATCGCCGCTTCGGTGTTACGCCCAAGCTGCTGATAGAATCCGGGGTTCCAGATGCATTCGCGGGCGCGCCTGATCGCAGCCTCTTGCGTTCCAAGATCCTGGAATTTGGCGGCGATCGATAGCGCTTGCTTCCAATTTCCTTCGCTGGCCGCGCGCCTTAGTAAACTCAGCTTGGTGGGCGGCTGCGGCATGATTCCATTCCCTGGCTGTGTGAGCTATATTATAGCCCAGAGCTAGGGGCAATTGCTAGCAAAAAAAGCTATGAATCGATGCCAAAAAAAGGATACGGAATAAGGCTCGGCACATGCTCGATCGAAGGATGCACCTTCAATGTGCTCGCGCTTGGGCTATGCCAGCAGCATTATGAAATGCGCCGCGCCGCCGAGCAGCGCGCGACTCAGGAAGCCATAGACAAAAACGCGCTCGCCATTGGCAAGAACGGCAGATCCAAAGGCGGCCCAGGCGCGGGGCTTGGCGTGCATAATGGCGGCGGCGGCCCGACGAAGCTGACTTATGACGAGCCGACCCTTAAGCGGATTCGGGATCTCGCCGGGCTGCAATGCACCTTGCCGGAGATCGCCGGGGTGCTGCAATGCTGCGACGACACGCTGCGCAAGTTTCTGGATGATCACGAGGAGGCGCGCCGCGCCTTCCGCGAGGGCAAGGAAAACGGCAAAGCTTCTTTGCGCCGGATTCAGTTCGTGCAGGCGAAGCGATCCGCGGCGATGGGGATCTGGCTCGGCAAGAACTGGCTTGGGCAGACAGACAGCTACCGGATCGGGCCGCTTAACGGCCAGCCCGGATCGGCGGCCGATGACCTTGGGTGCCTGGAATCCGCAACGGCGCTGCTGCGCGCCGTCCGCAGCGAGAGCGAATAGGTGAGGGGAGGCAATCCATATTGGCGCGATAAGGATCCGCCGCGCGAGCCCAAGCCCGAAGAAGATCTCATTCCGTGGGAGCAGGCTTATCGCGAGCTTCGCGAGGAATGGCGCGAGAAGCCCATTGCCTACGCGAAGCACCGGCTAGGGCTCATCGCCACCCACCAACAGCGCGAACTCTTAAACGCCATCAAGGAGCCCGGCGCGAAGGTCACCGCGCGATCCGGGCATGGAACCGGCAAATCCGCTGGCTTGGCGGTCGCCATCTGGTGGAAGCTCGAATGCTTCGACTATTCCAAGGTTCCGTGCACTGCCCCGAGCGCCGTCCAGCTTCGCGACATTCTTTGGGCCGAAATCGCTAAGTGGTATCGCCATTCCCTTGAAATGAGCCGCGCTTGGGGCATGCCGCAGGAATACTGGCTGTCGTCGCTTTTCGAGATCACGCAAGACAAGATCGCGGCCCGCGGCGCGCCGCGGGAATGGTTCGCGGTCGCTAGAACGGCGCGCCCCGAGCAGCCGGACGCCTTGCAGGGCTTTCATGCTTCGGACATCACTATCAGCGAAGACGGGCGCGCCATCATCGTAGACGAAATAAGCGCCGATGATCTGCATAAAGGGCAGATCATGTTCGTGATCGAGGAAGCCGGGGGCGTTCATGACAAAGTCTTCGAGGTCGCGGAGGGCGCGCTTTCTTCGCCTAATGCGTCCCTCCTTATGGGCGGCAATCCAACGCGCTCGACGGGCTACTTTGCGGCGTCGCATAAGCAAAATCGGGCTGAATTTAAAACCCTCCACTTCCGCAGCTCAGAAAGCCCGCTGGTTGCGCCGGGATACCGGGATGGATTAGTCCGCAAGTTCGGCGAGGGCAGCAACGTCGTTCGCGTCCGCGCCGATGGCGATTTCCCGCGCCTCGATGACGATACGCTGATTCCGCTCGATCAGGTGGAAGCCGCTATCGCGCGGCCTCACGTCGATACGGTCGAGGCGGGCGACCGCCGCTTAGGGGTGGATATCGCGCGCTATGGCGACGATCGCACTGTGTTCGTTTTGCGCGACGGCCAGAATGTCGAACAAGTTCGGGTTGAATCGAAGCTCGACACCATGCGTTGCACCGGCATCATCGTGTATCTGATTCGCAAATGGGCTGCGAACAGCGTCCACATCGACATCAGCGGCGGGCTCGGGGCCGGCCCTTATGACCGACTCAGAGAATTGAAGCGGGCGGGCAAGCTGCCGGAAGGCTTGGTTCTGGTCGGCGTCAACGTCGCCGAGAAAGCGCCGCATCGATCCGGGCTCGCCACCGATTACCAGCCTTACCGGCTGCGCGACTACATCTGGATCGAGATGGCGGATTGGATCGCCAACAGCGAGCCGTCTTTCGCCGATATTCCAAGGGATGTAGCCGAGGATCTTGCGGGCGAATTATGCAGCGTCCGCTTCGCGATAGACTCGTCTGGCAGGCTCGTGATAGAGAGCAAAGACATGATGAAAAAGCGCGGCTTGCGCTCATGCGATCTTGCGGACGGACTCGGCACCACTTTCTTCTCAGCCGGGGTGATCGGTCCCGGCGCAGCGCTGTTTGAGATCGTTCGCCGCCAAGCGGAAGCCATCAAGAAATCCAAAGAGGAAGCCAATGTCGGGAAAATCGCCGCGTAAAGAAGCTAAGGGCAAGCCGAAGCAGGATAAGCCAGCCCAGAAGCAGGAGCAGACACAGCCCGTCAAGGATGCGCTGCGGCCGAAAAAGAAAAGCTGATGTTTAAATGGGCTGAAAAGCAGCCGGACGAAACGAAGCCGAATCCGCCGCCGCCGGATCCGCGCATGCGGATGGCGAAATGGTTCGTCTACACTCATTTGCCGGCGCATTTGCAGCCCATTAGCCGCGTGTTCTACGAATTGTCGGTCTGGATGATGAACACCATTCCGCCCGGGCCGGAAGCGACGGAAGCCATGCGCAAGCTTTTGGAGGCGAAAGACTGCGCTATTCGCGCGTTCGTAGACGGGCAGCCGACCGCTTTGAAAGATCCGCCTCCTGGCGAAGGCTAAAAAAAGACCCGGCGGGATTGGCGTCCACCGGGTCAGTCCACCACTACCACAACTAGGGAGGAACCGCTGAGAGAAGGAACCAACAAAGCGGGTCCGCGTGTTTAAGGATGGCATACAATCGGGAATTGTCAAATGGCCCTCCCCACAGAAGATACTCGGCGGCTCGCTGAAACTATCATCGAGCAATGGATCAAGAATGAAGCGTTCTTCTCAGATCTTGATGTTGTTTACTTGCTGGAATTTGAAAAAAAGGCAGCATGCGTCCCATCTGGGCAAGAGGACGCCGAGCAGCCAAGGGGCGGCAGCATCGAGCATGTTCGCGACGGCTATTTCGAAAAGCGCATAGGGCGCATCGCGGGCGGCCCGCCGCCGCGCGGCAAGCCTAAACTGTCATCAAAGGATGCTACTATCGATCCTATCGCTGGAATCGAATCGACCGCGGCGGTTCACCGGGCGATCATGATTGCCGAAAAACAAAGATAGGATTACGATGACCGACGATGAATGGAAGGCGGTTCTTGAGCAGCTTCGCAAGCTGTATCCGGGCGGTCAGATTCCAGCCAAGGAAATATACCAGCCGGATCCTGTAGCAAAAAGCGAACAAGGGCCGCTTGAAGTAGTGCAGGCGACATTTGCTAACTGCAAAATCAGGAAATAGCCATGCCGATCTTCTTTGACCCGAATGCAATGAATCAGAATGCCCAAGGCGATCAGAACCAGGGCAACAATCTAAACTTCTCGCAGCTTGGCTCGCTCTTCAATGCGATCAATAACGAGGTCACCGGCGGCGTCTCCGCATCCAATCAGCAGTTGCTCCTCGATCAAGTGAACACCATGCAGCAAGGGCTTCAGACCCTTGCTACTAACGGGATGTTCACGGACGGGGCGACGATCACCCATCTTCAGAACATGGCCGACCAGATGAGCTATCTGTCGGCAGGCATCAGCCAATTCGGGCAAGGAGCGATCACTGGCAACGGCTTCAACGTCTCATCTGGCACCTTCGATCCGAAGTTCATCAATGATGTTGTGCGGGATGTCCAGGACATCGCCCAAGCGGATCCCAACCTCGCGGGCATGGTCGCTGGCAATCATGGGTTCCAGCAAGTCTCCAACCTCTTGACGCCGCCGACGCCTTACAACGACACCGCGGCGCAAGACGCTTTCATGGTGAATTTCGTCAGCCAATCCAACTCTTTGGCTAATCGAGCCGTGGCGGTCGCCAATGGCGGAACCGATCCGAATCTCGTCACCGATCTTCAGAACTTCCAAGCCGCCAACGTAGCCTTCGACGCCCAGCAGCCGGGACTCTATCAGGCGCGCTTCATCAACGAGCTGGCGAACAATTCCGTCTCTTCGACGGCGATCAACGAAATCATCAACGGCATTCATAACAATAATCCAGCTTTGATTAACGGCGCTGCGACCGTTCTGACGCAAAACGCCGCCGACGTTTCCGGCAACAACCAGTTCATGGGCATCGATATCGGCACCGGGCAGCCGGTGCCCGCTCCTTTAGCGCCGCCGGCGGCGGATAGCGTTCACAATGGCGGGCTTTTCTTCAACGACGCGGCCACCAAGCTGATCGGCGGCGTCTACGCCGGAAATCAGGCTTCGATCGTTTCTGACTTGCACAATGCCGCGACTGGCGTCCAGACCGATATCACGGCGCAGCCTTTGACCGGGCAGGCGCTGACCGACGCGCAAAGCGTTATTTCCCTTCTCGGGCAAGAGGCTGGCGCGGTCGCCGGGATCAACACGGCCAATCCGACTCCGGTGGCGGCCGTCAATGCGGCTATTGGCGCGGATCAAGCGCAGATCCTCAATATCGTCAACAACGACGCGACGCTGCACAACCTCGCCAACGGCGGCTTTCTGCCTAATCCGCCTACGCCGTTTCAGAATCAGAACGACCAGGGGCAGAACCAGCAAGTCGCGCAGGGCGCGCAAGGCAACCAAGGCGCGCCGACGGCGGGAACTGCTTCGGCCGGACAGGATATGTCCGCATCCCATGATATCGCCCCGTCTTTGGCGATGGATATGTCTCACGTCAACTACGCGCATATGTGGCACCACGCCTAAGCATCCCCATGGGCGGTTATGGCTAACGCTCTGCTGATAGTTCTGCGGCTAGCCCTCGCTGTCGGGGTCGTTTTTGGGTTGGGAATGTGCTTCTACGCCAGCGTCCACGGCGATTGGCAAATCGCCTTGATTTCCGGCGGAGTCTATGCCTTTAGCCTGATCATGCTCTCATGAAGAAAGCCGACCTCATCATCGTCATGATCCACTGGATGATGGTCGTTATTCTGCTTGGGACCGCGGCGACGGGGATCTTGCTGTGGGATAAGGATCTCCAGCCGCTCGCCGCAGCCGTCTTCGCGCCGGAAAATGTGGGCGTCATCCACATTTCACTTTCCGGCGCTGTGGTGGCAATTTTCCTCCTCCATTTGTGGTATCTGAGGCATAAGAATTTTCTCGGCCGCGTCGCCCTTCAATGCCGGATGCTGAGGGACGGGAAATGCATCTGGAAGCGGGTCAATGTGGCGTTCTATTGGGTTCTCTTGACTGCTGTCTTCCTGGAAACCGTTTCCGGGGTTCTTTTGACCAAGCTCGTCAATCAGGACGTGCTCGCGCGGATCTTCATGATCGAGAAGGGTCCGCTCTTAACGTTTCACCTGTATCTGGTTCTGCCTATTCTCATCTTTCCGTTCGCGCATGTGACCGTTCATTGGCTGGACGGGCGCTTGGGCAAGATCCTCTCGATCTTTCGGCCGCACGTGTTCCCACGAAAACCATCATTGGTTGATATCATCCTGACGCTTAAGCTCCAAAATGTCAGGCTTAGGGAGAAGCTCAAAAATGCTAATAGCTAGCCTTTTCTTCGCTGCCGCTCTTGCGCCTGCCAGCATCTTGCTCGAAAGACCTGATTTCGGCTATCGCGACGATCCACAGACCGTTGACGAGGAGCCGCAAAGATTTCCTGATATTCTGTCTGGCATGATCGTTTCTCACAATGGCGCTAAGTATCTTTGCGGCAGATCCAAGACGCCGGACGGCAGCCCCGGATCCAGGCGCTATGTCTTTTCCCTTGAGACGGATTGGCAGGTTTGGGAGCCGCGGCGGGACAACGACACATGGGAGGCGTGGAACTCGACATACACAGAGATTTGCAATGACGGGGTCGAATAGTGCTTCCTGTCCAGCAAGCCTTCGCCATCGCCAAGGGGCGCATCATCAAGGTCGCGCTCTTCTCGGGCATCGTTAATGTCCTGGCTTTGTCCGGCAGCATCTACATGCTGCAAGTCTACGATCGGGTTCTGCCGACCCGGTCTTTCCCGACTCTGATCGGGCTGTCAGCTATCCTGGTTCTCGTCTATGCGCTGCAAGGGTTCTTCGACTCCTTGCGGATTCGCATGCTGACCCGAATCGGCGCGTTGTTCGATCAATCGCTACAGAAGCAGATTTACGACTGCATCCTGGTTCTGCGGCTGCGCGGCTGGGACACCGCCGCCGTCACCCAGCCTATTCGCGATCTTGAGGTCATCCGAATGTTCTTGTCGGGGATGGGGCCGACCGCCTTCCTCGATCTTCCCTGGATTCCGTTCTTCCTGATTGTGATGTTTTTATTTCATCCGATCATCGCCGCTGGCGCGCTGGTCGGCATCGCTCTTATCGTCGGCTTTACTTTTCTGGTCGAGTATTCCACTCGAAAGCACGCCGTGGAGATCGAGAAGCTTGGGGCTTTGCGCGGAGCGATGGCGCGAATTACGGCCTACAATGCGGAAGTCATCTACGCCCTTGGCATGGCTTCCCGCTTCGCCAATCAATGGCGTAGCGTCAACGTCGCCTATATCCGCGAGATCTTGCATATCCGTGACATCGAAGCCGACATCGGAACCATGGCGAAGATGCTGCGCTACATCCTGCAATCTTCGATCCTGGGGCTTGGCGCGGCGCTGGTCATCACCGATCAGGCGACAGCCGGAATCATGATCGCCAGCTCGATTGTGATGGGGCGGGCGCTTGCGCCAATCGAAATCGTGCTCGGCACCTGGAAGCAGTTCCAGATGATGATGGAGGCTCTGCGCCGTCTCACCGGCATGCTGAACACGAACGCTTCCCTGGCTGTCCCGACGCTGGTCTTGCCGCGGCCGAACGCTTCCCTGACCGCCAAGGGCCTGTACATCGTGCCGCCCGGCTCCAAAAACCTTGTAGCCAGAGACATCACTTTCGAGCTGACGCCCGGAACTGGCTTGGCTGTGCTTGGCGCGTCTGGCTCCGGCAAGTCGTCGCTGGCCCGGGCGCTGGTCGGCGTCTGGAAGCCGCAGCAAGGCACTGTCTGCCTTGACGGCGCGCACATCGATCAATGGGACAGCGATCAGCTTGGGCGCTGGATCGGCTACATTCCGCAAGATGTGGCGCTGTTCGACGGCACCATCGCCCAGAACATCTCGCGCTTCGAGAAGCGCCCCTCGGATGCGTATATCATCGAGGCGGCTAAAACCGCAGGCGTCCATGATTTGATCGTTTCATTCGACGGGGGGTATTCGCGGAGCATCGGCGAGAACGGCAAGCTGCTTTCCGCCGGGCAACGCCAAAGAATAGCTCTGGCGCGCGCTTGCTATGGGGATCCGTTTCTCATAGTTCTGGACGAACCAAACGCCAACCTCGATACTGAGGGCGAAAAGGCTTTGTCTGAAACCATCATCAGGCTGCGCGACCGCCAGTGCATTACGGTCGTGATCTCGCATCGGATTTCGACGCTGGACACCCTGAATATGGCGATGGTTCTGACTCAAGGGCGCGTTATTGCGTTTGGTCCGCGGGATCAGGTTCTCGCTAGCATCGCCGTGGCCGCGTCCGCGCCGGCGGGAGGATGAAATTTCGACCCTATCGATCGGCTTAACCACTAATCCGTATGTTATTCGGTCTGCGAAGACCATCAGGGATCACAGGATAAAAGCTCCGATTCCTGGCAAGGTTGTCTGGAAATCCCGCGATCTTGTGGTGGCGAAGCCGGCGGCGGCAGAGCCGGATGACGGCGGCTTCGTTTTGGAAGGCGATTTGTCTTCTCATTATCGCCGCGGGTTCATCACTTTCGTCGCAATGCTTTCCATCGTTGTTTTCTGGGCTTACATCATGCCGCTCGCGGGCGCGGTTGTGGTTGGCGGCACTTTTGTCATCCATTCGAATGATAAGAAGATCCAGCACAAGGGCGGCGGCGTCGTGAAGGAGATTGCCGTTCAAGACGGCAAGCGGGTCAAAGAAGGCGATCTCCTGGTCAGGCTCGACAGCAACGAGGCGAAAGCCCAGAACGCCGCTATCGTGCGCCAAATCGATGAGGCTCAGCTTCGGATCGCCCGGCTGACGGCGGAGCGCGACGGCTATGGCAAGATTATGATTCCTGACAAAATTTTCATTCAGCCGGAAGAGTATTCAAAAATGGCGAAAGCCGAGCTTGAATTTTTCAAAGCCCGGCAGGCGAATCAAGCCGGGATCCGAAAGCTCGCCGAGGCGCGCTTAGCGCAATTGGAGCAGGAAATAGCCGGATACCAAGCCCAGCTAGACGCTAACAAAAAGCAGCATGCCATTACGGAAAAAGAGCTGGCCGGGATGCAGGAGCTGTTCGACAAGAAGATCGCTACTGTCCAGAGGATTACGCCGCTTCAGCGCGAAAAGGCGCGCCTGGAAGGGGTGGACGGGCAGCTTGAATCCGCTATCCGGTCTGACAAATCCAGGCTTGGCGAGATCAAGCTTCAGGTCCAGCAATCCGAGGAAGGCTTTCGCGCCGATGTCATGAAGGAGTTGAGCGAAGCTTCGGCGAAGGTCGGGCAATTGCTCGAAGTGTATCTGGTGACGAATCAAACGCTTCAGCATACGGACATCGTCGCGCCGGTGTCGGGCATAGTGCATGAAGTCAGCGTTCATACGATCGGCGGCGTCATCAATCCCGGCGACACCATCATGACCATCATCCCGGATGACGATAAGCTTGAAGTCGATGTCAGGCTGGCGTCGGACAGGATCGACCAAGTGAGGCTGGGGCAGCATGCGCGCGTCAAGCTGACCGCTTTCGAAAGAACCGTCCCCGATATCCCCGGCGTCGTCGAATTCATTTCTCCCGATCTCGTGGAATCCAAGGTCGGATCCTATTACGACGTGCGAATCGCCGTCGATCAGCACCCCCACGGAATGAATCTCACGCCGGGCATGCCAGCCGAGGTCTTCATTAAAACCGACGAACGCACTATGCTGTCCTATCTTATCAAGCCGCTCAGCGAGCAAGCGGACAGAATGTTTCGCGAAAGGTGATGATCCATGGCTTCCAGCTTAGTCGGACTCTGGTATCGGATTGATCCGATCAGCGGCAAGTTTATGTGGCTCGGCGATTCGATCGCCGCCGCTTCATCGCCGGGGCAGACCTGCGTTTGCGTGACAGCGGTCGGCGCAGATCCTGAGAATTGGGTTTTCCAGGCGCTGAATAACTCTGCTGTCGTGCCTATGCCGCTCGGCGGCGGGCGATGGACCGTTGTCTGGGCTACCTTGAAAGCGGCGTGGCTGGGCAGCACGACTACGCCTTTGGTGCCAACGATGGCTTAAAAGCAGTGCCTCCGTATCCGGTTAGCCCTTTTCAACTGCCGCCGCCATCCCCGCGCCAAAAAGGCGTGAATTGGGAAGAGTGGCCGCAGATCTTCAATCCGCCGCAGTCGATGTTCGCGCCGGGCGAGCCGCTGCATCCGGTTGAGCCGGAGCAGGTTCGCAGCTTAGATTTTCCGGTCGGCGTTAACCAAGTCATTCGGCAGCGCTGGCCGGAGGTTTTCACCTTCTCCGAATTGAAGGCGTTTGCGAATGTTGAACTTTGCCGATTGGCGATAGAAACGCGCAAAGACCAGATAGAACGGCTCGATTGGCAGATTCGCCCGCGCGCCGCCTTGGATAGCTCCGGGCAGCCTAAAAAGACGCGCAAGGATTCTCTTGAGCGGGTTAGGGCGGCGGAGAAATTTTTCGCCCACCCGAATGAATGGGAGGATTTCCATACATGGCTGCGCATCGTCGTGGAGGATTTGCTTGTTCTCGATGCGCCGACTTTCGAAAAGCAAAGAACCCGCGGCGGCGATTTAGCCGCGCTTCAGCATATCCCAGGCGATACCATCAAGGTGCTCGTGGATCACAACGGGCGGCGTCCGCCACCGCCCGCCCCCGCCTACCAGCAAATCATCAAAGGGCGCGTGTGGGCGAACCTCACCGCCAACGATATCGTTTACGCGCCGAGAAACCCGCGATCCGGCAAGCTGTACGGCTTCGGCCCTGTCGAGCAATGCATCGTAACCATCAATACCGTCATGCGGCGGCAAGCATCGCAGCTCGCCTATTTCTCCGATGGCACAGTGCCTGCCGGCATGGCGACTGTTCCTGATGGATGGACCGTCGATCAGACCAAGGATTGGCAGGAATGGATGGATTCCGTCTTTAGCGGCAATCTCGCGGAAAGACGGAAGCTGCTGTGGGCACCTGCCGGATCGAAATATCAAGCTTTCAAAGAAGCGCCGATCAAGGACGATTTCGACGAATGGCTGGCCCGTATTATTTGCTATTGCTTTTCGCTGCCGCCGACTCCCTTCATCCGGCAAATGAACCGCTCGACGGCGCAATCGGACACCGAGCGCGCGCTAGAGGAAGGGCTTGCGCCGCTGCTTGTGTGGGCGAAGCGCGTCGCCGATCACCTTTTATGGAATGACCTTGGCTATCGCGAGCTTGAATTTTCCTGGGGCGAATCGAAAGAAGTCGATGTCGAATCAAGGGCGAAGGTCAATGACATCTATGTTCGCGCCGGGGTGATTACGATCAATGAAGTGCGGGAAACCATGGGGATGGAGCCTATAGAGAATGGCGATACCCCCTTGATTTATTCGAACCAGGGCGCGATGACGATTGAGATGATTTTGAATCAACCGGATCCGCTTGAAATAGCCGCCGCTAAAGCGCCAGCAAAGTCGCCAAGTCCAACGAAAGCAGCGGCCTTCGAGATCGAAGATGATCGCATTCGCGAGATCGCCGAAATAGCGGGCGGCATCGAAGCGCTAAGAATCCCACTGTTGCAGACCATGAAACGATGCCAGTATGTCAATTCTGAGCATGTGGGAGTTTAATCCCGCCCGGAGTCCAGGATGAAGTTCTTTAGCGAATTCCAGAAAATCGAGCCTCTTCAGGACGGAACTATTAAAGCTTACGGCTTCGCGAGCGCCCCGGTTCGGGATAATCATGGCGAAATAGTCACTGCCCAAGCCATGTCCAAGGCTATCGCCGATTACATGCGCTTCCCGGCTGTGCGCGAGATGCATGACGCTACCAAGGCTGCCGGGCGCTGCTTGGAAATCAGCCTTGACGATAATGAGCGCACAGTCTTTGTCGCTCATGTCGTTGATCCGATTGCGGTCAAGAAAGTCAAGGCTGGCGTCTATTCCGGCTTCTCGATTGGCGGCAGGATCAAGCGCCGCAATCCGCAAGACCCCTCGATCATTCAGGACATCGATTTGACAGAGGTCAGTTTAGTCGATCGCCCCTCTTGCCCCGAAGCGACTCTCAATCTCTGGAAGCGCGATGAAGGCGGCCCGCTCGGCGATGCCCAGCGCGACTTGATGAACGGCGCGCGCCATCAGCAAGAGCTGCGCAAGCAGGAAGAAGATTCCGGTGAATTCGAGGACAAGGGCGAGTGGGATGACGGCTTCGATCCTAAGCCGGAAGGTCCGACTAGCGTCGCTAGCGGCGGTCCTTATCGCAGCAGCGTGCCAGATAGGGGCTCAGATGCGGGACGGTCTTCCATGCCAACCAATCCCAATGAAGGCAAGGGTTCTGTAGGCGCGGGGCAAAGAAACGCAACGCAAGACACTCAAGGCGATTCGGTGTCTTCATCCAGCCATTCCGATTATTTCACCCCAATTCCCGGCGCGGCGAACAAGGGCGATGATAGCTCGCCGTTGCAACGGCTTTTCAACATGATTTCCGAGATGTACGCGGCGTCGCACCGGCCGCCGGTCGAAGGCGCTGGCCCGGTTTTCGAAAAGCGGTCGTTCACTTCTGAGCAGCGCCGGGCCGCCGCCAAATCCGGCGCAGCGATGAAGGACGGCAGCTATCCTATCGAGAATCGCGACGATCTATCCAATGCGATTCGCGCAATCGGGCGGGCGAAGAACAGAGCCTCAACCATGGCGCATATCAAGAGTCGCGCTCGGGCGATGGGCGCAACATCGATGCTGCCGGAAGATTGGGGCAAGAGCGCCGAGTCCGAAGGCGGCTTGAATAACAAACAAGTCACGCCGGCGAAGATCGACCATATTGACGGCGACAACGATGCGCTCGCAACGCGGTTGACGAAGTCAAACGATCTCTTGCAAGGCACGCTTGCGGCTTTGGAGCGCTTGGAGGTTCGCCAGCGCCGCGGCAAAGCTACGCCAGAGGCGTATCGGCTCGCCAAAGCTTACAAGGAAATGGATGTCGATGCGCTCGCAGAGGTCTTGGCTGCCGATGCGCTCGCCAAGATCGCCGACAATGACGCCAAGGTCGCCAATTCCGAAGCTATCGCCAAGCGGTTCAGGGAAGATAACGAAGCGCTTCTGAAGCAGCTCGATGACACCAACAAAGGGCTTGAAATGCTGGCGCAGCGCTTGCAAAGGCTCGAAGCGCAGCCGCTGCCGACCAAGACGGCCGGAAGCATTCATGTCCAAGATGATCAGCAGGAGCAGTTCAACGCCGACACCATCGCCAAAGCCAAGGCTGCTTTTGAGGTTATGTCGGACGAAGAACGCGCGATGTTGTTGACCAAAGTTGCTTTGCAGCATCCTCGCAGAATGAATCTTGCTCCTATGCCGTCTCCTCCGCGCAGCGTTGGCGGGACTGCCGGTGGTAAAGACGAGATTCGTTAGGGACTAGACTTTAGGAGATGCCCAGGAGGGCCGAGTAAATGGGTACGCAAGACGCAATCCTCCGCCGACTCGTGGATGAGGCTTATCAACAGCCTAGCGAGGATATCGCGGCTTACATTCTCCGCAATGCCGGGATCGATCCTGGTGAGCTGAAAAAGACGATTACGACCGGCACGGGGCTAATCGCATTTGATTTGCAAGCCCCAGCCAAGAACCTTTACCCGGTCAATACCCCTATTCGAAACCGGATTCCGCGCGTCGGCGGCGGCGTCGGCACGGCGACGAACTGGCGGCAGGTCAACGCCATCATCGGATCAGGATTCGACAATACGGGCTGGATGCCTGAAGGTCAGCGCGCCGGTCAGATGAGCTACAACACGTCGAACCGCTCGGCGACTTATGCGACGCTTGGTGAGGAAGACGCGGTCACCTTCGAGGCGATCTCGGCGGGGCGCGACTTCGAAGACGTGCGCGCCCGGATGACGATGCGGCTGCTTCAGAAAGTCTTTCTCAAGGAAGAGATGGGCATTCTATCCGGCAACAACTCGATGCAGCTTGGCACCGTTGGCACGGTCACGGCGTCGGCTGGCGGCGCTGGCAGCACTCTTCCTATCGGAACTTATTCTTGCATTTGCGTCGCCTTGACCAATGAAGGTTATCAGAACTCTTCGCTGGCTGGCGGCGTCGCTACCTCGCAAACGGTCGCAGGCGCGGACGGCAAGACCTTCGTGCTCAATGGCGGGGCTTCGATGAAATCCGCCGCAGGAAGCTCTGGCCTGACGACTGCCGGGCAGGCCGTCAGCGTTTCAGTCGCGCCGGTCCAAGGCGCAGTCGCTTATGCGTGGTTCATCGGTTCTTCCATTGGCGGAGAAACGCTGCAAGCGATCACCACCATCAATTCCTATGTCCAGTCCACGCCTTTGGCTACCGGACGCCAGAATGCGTCGGCCGTGACGACGGATTATTCGACCAACTCGACCGCTTTCGACGGCTTGATGACCACTGCGTTTAAAGCCGGCAACAACGCCTATGTGAACATCATGCCGACCGGCACTGTCGGAGTCGGCACGGCGTTGACCGCATCGGGGCGCGGCTCGATCAACGAAATCGATCAGATGCTGCTCACCATGTGGAATACTTTCCAAGTGACGCCGTCCGTGCTTTGGGTGAATGCGCAAGAGCTGCGCAACATCACGACCAAGGTGCTGTCGTCTTCAAGCGCTCCGCTCTTGAGCTATCGCCGCGATCCGAATGAGGGCGAATATGAACTGACCGCAGGCGGCACGATCCGGTTCTACTACAACCCGTTTGCGCAGGATGGCGGCGACAAGATTCCGATTCGCATCCACCCGAAAGTGCCGCCGGGGACAATTCTGGGCTGGGCGGAGAACCTTCCGATGCAATACCAGAGCAACGAAGTACCTAACGTTGCAGAAATGAAAGAGCGCACCAGTTTTTACCAGATTGACTGGCCACTTGTCACTCGTCAGCGCCAAAGCGGCGTATATGTCGAGGAGGTATTGGCCGTTTACGCGCCGTTCAGCATGGCGATCATAACTAATATTGCGAACGGTTGAGCTTTAGCTTGCAAACGGAGTAAGTTATGGCAGCGCCTACAGGAATGGTCTTCAACATCGACGCGAGCGGCAACCCGCAAACGACGTTCTTCAACGATACCGGGGCTGCGGCCCAAGGGAATGCTGAAGCGCCGTACCCTGGGGATATGCTGCTGGTCGTGACTGGCGTTCCGTCAGGAACCGCGCCGGCGACGATCGCCGCCTCGATCCTGTCTTCGCCGGTCGCCATCCCGCTCGGATGGAAGACGAAGCACTGGCAAGTCGCCTATGGCTCGCTTGGATCGGCGGTCACTGCTACGGCTTGGTAAAAAATGCCATATGGTTCGAAGGCTGAGCTTCCGGCGGCTGTTCGCAAGCTCCCCGAGCATGCGCAGACAATTTGGATGGCTGCCTGGAACGCCGCTTTCAAGCAATACAACGGCGATGAGCAAAAGGCGTTCGCCGTCGCTTGGGCAGCCGCAAACAAGCACAAGAAAATCAATGAGCCCGGCCGCGCGAAGCGCGAATGGGTTCCCTTCGGAATGTTGAGACAATTATTCACGCCAGATTCATGATCGTTGCGCTATTCTTTATGCGTGCCGCTTGAGCGGCATGGAGGACAATCATGAAAAGTTTGATCGTAGCGTTAGCAGCTCTGGCTGTCGTGCTCTTCGCGCCAACCGCGACTGACGCTCGCGGCGGCTTTGGTGGCGGCTTCGGTGGCGGTTTTCATGGCGGCATGGGTGGTTTTCATGGCGGCATGGGCTTTGCTCCAGGCTTTCGCGGTGGCTTCGGACCCGGTTTTCGTGGCGGTTTTGGGCGCTTTGGTCCGCGCGCTTTCGGCTTCGCCCCTGGCTTTCGCCGCGGCTTTATCGGGAATCGAGGCTTCCGCTTTCGCAGGCGGTTCAGAGAATTCGGCTTCGGCGGCTTCGGCGGCTTCGGCGGCGACTGCTTAGTCTGGGTGCCAGGGTACGGCGTCGTTCCTTGCAGCGCTTTGTTCTAGGGCGTATATCTGTTTGAGGGGCTTCGCTCCGAGTAGCCAATCCGGGAACCGCGGATAGCCTCGGGCAGTGAAGGCGAGCGCGACCCTGGATGAAACGAGGCCAGTAAGCCCCTAGTTCTTTAACCAAGGACATCGACTTTCGATGCCTGCCGCGCCGCAGACAAACTGGTCGCCAACCAGAACCTTAACCCAAGCAGAAATTCGCGGCATTATCAGCCAGCGCAAGAACGGCCTCGATATCATTCACATCGCCGCCGGAATGAACCTCCCGACGCTTATTGTTCAGCGCGTTATTAAAGGCGAGGTCTGGCCGGAGCTAAGCGCTCCGATTTTCGCAAAAATGATTTTTCCTGGACCAGATTAGGGTTCATGCTTATCTAACAATTCAGGCAAGGCACGGCATGGCTTGGCGCGTCAAGCTATGGCGGGGCGCGGCTGGCAAGAGATCGGCGGGGATGCATAATCCTCGCTTATCTTTTTTAATGTGATATTCCACGGGCCTGACTAAGCTGGTAGGCTTAGCGGGAACCGGAGGTCATAATGGCAGGCGAATTAGGCCAACCATGTCCACATGCCCGAGTGTATACTTCATTCGGGTCGCCTATCGTGCTCAATCCTCCAGCTTCAGGCGGCATCATCATTTCTAATATTGCGAATGCAAGCGCGCCTTTGTTGAACATAACAACTATTTCTGGTGAAGTTCTTAGTTTTACGGCTGCCAAAAGCGCACAACCGAGCGGTCCAATCTGGCTAGAGTTTCAGGTCGCAATCATCAATTCGGCGACCAACATCGGCGCAATCACCGCTCTCTGGCATTAGGGGGATTCGATGTCTAGCAACCTAAGCGATCCATGTCCGCATGCGGTGGTGTACACTTCATTTGCATCGCCTATTGTGCTTAATCCGCAAGCTCTCGGCGGCGTCATGATTTCTAATTTTCAGTCAGGCGTGTCTACGGCTACTTTTACGACTGTCGGCGGTGAGGTCATTACCTTGACGGCTGCTTCCAACGCGCAAGCAAGCGGACCCGTCTTCCTGCCGATTCAAGTCGCGGTCATCAACACAGCGTCCAACATCGGCGCAATCACCGCTCTCTGGCACTAAAAGGGGTTTTCAATGGCTACTCCCGCTAATAATGTCGCTGTCTTTCCTGCCGCTAGCGCGCCTACGACGATCACCGTCAATGGGCGCGTTTACACGAATACGGTCGGCTCGGCACCTATCGTCGTTCCAGATTTTGACGCTTTTATTTTGCTGTCGAACGGCTGGCTGAAATCCGCAGCCGATGGGGCAGGCACGACGGCCCAGAGGCCGGTCGGGAATCACCAGCTCGGCATCTCGCCGCCCGCTGTCGGCTTCAAATATTTCGATTCGACCATCGGCGCAAATATTATCTGGAACGGAAAAAACTGGATTAACCACGCGACCGGCGCGACCGCCTAAATCTTAGCTGATGACGATAAAAGTCATCATATTAACTGCTACTGGCGGCGGCTCTGGAACCGTTCCGTTAGATTGGAACAGCTCCAACAACTCTATAGAAGCGATTGGCGGCGGCGGCGCTGGCGCGAGCGGAAACGTGGGCGTTAGCGGTGGCGGTGGCGCTTACGCTAAAATCACCAACGTCTCCATGACTCCAGGAGGCACCTATTACTATTCAGTAGGAACAGGAGGGGTAGGGTTTAGCGCAAACGGCGCAGACAGTTGGTTCAATAAAAATGCGAATGCCGCTCCGACTTTATCCACAGACGGTATTCTTGCTAAAGCCGGGAATGGCGGATCCGGCGGCGGCGGCGCGGGGGGTTTGGCTGCTTCTTGCGTTGGCACAACAACTTATAGTGGCGGTAGCGCTCCCGCTACTTCTGGCATTTCCGCAGGAGGCGGAGCAGCCGGTCCATTAGGCGCTGGCGGCGCTGGGGGTAATACTCCTGGTGGAGTCTATGGCGGAGCTGGCGGCGGCGGTAATGGCGGTGGATCGGCAGGTTTAGGCAGCACCCTCTACAATGGCGGCAATGGCGGCGATAATAACGCCGGAAGCGGCCATGGCGTCGGCTCAACATCCAGCAGCGTCGCTGGCGGAGATGGAACTAATGGCGGCGGCGGCGGCGGCGGTTATGCCGATGGAGTTTCTATTACTTTAGGCGGCGCTGGGGGGAACGGAACGGAATGGGACGCAACCCATGGATCCGGCGGCGGCGGCGGCACGCCAGGATACAACGGTACTGCCCAACCTGGAAAAAATGGCGGTCTTTATGGCGGCGGCGGCAGCTCTCCTTCTTCTCCGGCAGGGGCTGCTAGCGGCAATGGCGGGCAAGGCATCGTCGTTCTCACCTATACGGTGCCGGATCTCGCGCCAACTCAATCATGGTGGTTTCAGCCGCCCGATCTGTTGTGGCATGCGCCGTCGATTGACACCAATCTGCCGAGGCGGCTGCTTCCTCCGTCAGTCACGATCTTAACGAGCACCGGCGCAGGCACTTTTACTGTGCCGAGCGGCGTTTATTCGATCGCAGTCAAAGGTATCGGCGGGGGCGGCGGCGGCGGCGGATCTTCGACTTCGGCGGCGGCGGGCGGCGGCGGCGGCGGCGCTTACGCCGAAAGCACGATCGCGGTCACCCCAGGGCAAACCCTTTGGTTCAATGTCGGGATAGCCGGGACTGCCGGATCCAATGGCGCGGGCGGCAATGGTGGCGATAGCTGGCTTAGCTCCGCATCCAATGCGCCACCCGCTAATTCAAGCCAAGGCATTGTCGCCAATAAGGGCGGCGCTGGCGGCGTTGGCGCTTCCGGCGGCGGCGGCTCAGCGGGACTCAGCATTGGGACGCTTATCAATGCGGGTGGCGGCGGCAATATAGGCGGCGGCGGCGCTGGCGGCCCCAATGGAGCCGGAGCAGGCGGCGGTAATACGCCTAGCGCCAATCAGGGCGGCGGCGGCGGCGGGGGCGCGAATGGCGGCAGCGTCGGCGCGAATGCGTCGAGCGCTAATGGCGCAGCGGGCGGCAATAATCGCTTTGGGGCTGGCGGCGGCGCGGGCGGCACCAGTTCGGCTAATGCTATCGGTGGCGTTAGTGGTGGTGGCGGCGGCGGCGGTTATGGCAGCAGCGGCGCTTTCAATGCAGGCGCGGCTGGCGGCGAGGATATGTGCCTTGCGACTAACGTCGGCCCCGGCGGCGGCGGCGGCGCGGGCGGACGCTCAGACACTATAGGGCAAGGACCCGGCGGCGCTGGCAGCACCTATGGCGGCGGCGGCGGCGCGAGCGGCTTTGCAAGCGTCAACCTTCAACCCGGTGGGGCCGGGGCGCAAGGCGTCATTGTCCTGCTTTACATGACCGGCGGCAATCAGACGCCGACATGGCGGCTGCAAGGGCAGCAGCTCGATCTTCAAAAGCGCGCCGTCCATTCCATCGACACCAATCAGCCTGACATTCCGCAGGTTCGTCCGCCGTTGTCACCAAGCGCGCTGTGGTGGTCACAGCCGCCGGATCTTTTGCGGCGCGCTCTGGCTTTGGACACCAACCAGCCCAACGACCAGAATTACATGGGCTGGCATCTACCAGCCTTCGTTCCTCAGCCGCAAACGACCGATGGGCCTTACCTGACCCTTCAAGCGCCGAACATCGCTACTCCTGAGCAGCATGGGGCAGCGCCGCTGAATCAGACGCCAAGCGCGAATTGGTTGATGCAGCCGCCGGATCTCTTAAAGCATGCGCTGTCGTCGATCGACACCAATCAGCAAGACATTCCGCAAGTCCAGCCGCCATTGCCGCCATCGGCGCTATGGTGGATGCAGCCTCCAGATTTGTTGCGGCGCGCGCTCAATATAGACACCAATCAAGGGCTCGATGCATGGTACGCCGCGCCGACAGCGCCGATCGGCCCGATCACGCCAAGCGTGCTGTGGTGGGGGCAGCCGCCGGATCTTTTCAAGCCAAGACTGCCTCTCGACACCAATCTGCCAAGGCTTTGGGTTTCGCCAACCGTAACGAATGTTTACACCACTCCAGGCGCTGGCAGCTTCACCGTGCCTAGCGGCGTCTATTCCGTCACAGTAAAGGGCATCGGCGGGGGCGGCGGCGGCGGCGGATCCTCTGGGGCATTGGCGGCGGGCGGCGGCGGCGGCGGCGCTTACGCCGAAAGCACGATCTCTGTCACGCCGGGGCAAACCGTTTGGTTCAATGTTGGGGCGTCTGGAAGCGGGAATATTAATGGCTGGGCTAGCGATGGCGTCGATAGTTGGCTCAACTCAGCATCAAATGCTGCTCCATCCAACGCAGTAAACGGGATTCTCGCCAAGGCAGGATCTGCCGGGGGACCGGGTTCTAGCGGGGGCGGCGGCGCGCAAGCTTCATGCATTGGAACTCTTAGCAATAGCGGCGGCGGCGGGGATTCTGCTGGCGGAGGCGCGGGCGGCCCGAATGGCGCTGGCGCGGTTGGCGGTAACGCCAACGGCGTGAATTATGGCGGCGCTGGCGGCGGCGGCGCGAATAATGGCGGCGCTGGCGGCGCTTCAACCGGAAGTCCGGGGGCGGCGGGCGGAAACAACCGCTTGGGCGCTGGTGGTGGCGCGGGCGGCACGGCTTCGACTAATGCCACTGTGGGCGTCAATGGCGGCGGCGGCGGAGGCGGCTTCGGCGGCAGCGGCGCTTTTGATGCAGGCGGCAGTGGCGGCACGGATAGCTATATAGCTGCCGGTGTTGGCTCTGGCGGCGGCGGCGGCAGCGGCGGGCGCACAGACGGCGTTAATCAGGGGGCAGGGGCCGCTGGCGGAAATTATGGCGGCGGCGGCGGCGCGAGCGGTTGGGCGAATGCTGGATATTCTTATGGCGGCAATGGCGCGCAAGGCGTCGTCGTAGTCACTTATGCGCCGGGACCAGCCCCTGCCTTTATCCCAACCCCATTAACGGCATACGGCCCGTATCTTACTCTGCAAGCGCCGGGCGTTCCTGCCCTTCAGCAGTATGCGGCGGTGCTGCCGAATCCAACGTCAAGCCAGCAATGGTGGAATCAGCCGCCGGATCTGCTGCGCCATCCGGCGCACCTGGACACCAATTTCGACTTGACGGCATGGCAGGCAGCGCTGCCGGTTACGCCAAACACGAAATGGTGGAATCAGCCGCCGGATCTGCTGCGCCATCCGGCGCACCTGGACACCAACCAAGGACTCGATCTCTGGTTTGCGCCGATCAGCTATATCGGCGCGCTGACGCCAAGCGCGTTCTGGTGGACTCAGCCGCCAAATCTTTTCCGGCCGATTGCGACGCTCGACACCAACGAGCCGCAATTGCCGTTCGCCAGCTTCTGGCCGCTGGCGACTTCGGCCGCCTTCCGATGGGAGCAGCCGCCGGATCTGCTGCGGCATGCGCCGACGCTGGATACTAACCAAGGGCTCAATTTGTGGTTTGCGCCGATCAGTTATATCGGCGCGCTGACGCCGGGCCAATTCTGGTGGAGTCAGCCGCCTGATCTCTTGCGGCATGCGCCGCGCTTGGACACCAATCAATTCACGCTGTCCTATCCGGGACATATCTTCGATCCGCCGCAAGCGTTGTGGTGGACTCAGCCGCCTGATTTGCTTCGCCATGCGCCGCATCTCGACACCAATCAAGGGCTCGACCTCTGGTATGCTCCGATCGCTGCCGCAGCGACGGCGACGCCTGCGAGTTGGTGGTGGAGTCAGCCGCCAGACCTGCTTCATCAGCCGCCGTCGCTGGCGACAGAAACGCCGCGGCAAGCGACTTGGTTTAGCGCGACTCCTGCCGAGCTTGCCCGCGCATGGTGGAATCAGCCGCCCGATCTTCTGAGGCATGCGCCGCCGCTCGATACGAACCAGGGCTTCGATTACGCCGCCGATCCCATATCTCGCGGGCCGACCATCACCCCGTCGATCTATTGGTGGTCACAGCCGCCGGATCTCTTGCGGCACCCGCCGCACCTGGACGCCAACCAGGGCGTCGATTATTCTTTCGGCGCGCCTGCGATCACTCCGCCGGTCTATTGGTGGGTTCAGCCTCCGTTCCTATCGATGACTCCGCCGGGGCTATTGCCCCTAGAGCCCTACGTTGCCCCAGGATGGGCGTTCACCGGGGCCGGCCCGTTCATC
>Ga0306922_10000187_pt1 | contig 45590 bp, 38 predicted proteins | sample sta12Cox44000082_FD_203758 | JGI IMG/M metagenome (GOLD analysis project Ga0306922, IMG submission 203758) | Lab enrichment of tropical soil microbial communities from Luquillo Experimental Forest, Puerto Rico - statoxic.12C.oxic.44.000.082 (v2)... | ecosystem: Environmental > Terrestrial >... | reverse complement strand
ACAACTTCAGTCTGCTCCTGCGCTGGCTGGAGCGGCTTTTGCGCGCCTTGCTGCGGATGCTGCTTGCAGCCCCGGCGCCAGCCCCAAATGCCTAAAGAACGCTCACCCTCGGTTCTTCACGGACGACGAAATGACGACGCGATCACGCAGCAGCACCACAGCGTAGCGCGGGAGTGCGGCAGCCCGGCAGATCTGTCACTCGCCGAGTGGGTCAGCGCCTAAGCGGCCCATGAAAACGGCGCGAAATGGCCGTTGTTGCCCCTTCCGGCGAGGTCCATGTCGAGGCCGAAGCCATGCATGTGCAATTCCTTGGCGCGCGCGAGCGCGAGTCGGCGGCTGGCCGGGTGCGAGGTATTGTCGATGTACATCGGTTCTTCGCTCCGGCGCCTCGGTGTGACCCCCTCGATCTCGAAGGAGACGATACCCGGGATCACGGTTGACCGCTTCAGCCCGTCGAGCGTGAACTCAATCGGCTTGTACTCAACGCCGCGAAAATCGGAGACCAGGTTCTCGCGGATGAAGCCCGGCGGGCCGCCCGCCTGCCCGCTGGCGATCGCGGCCAACGCCTGGCGCTGAGCGGCCCCCGCGAGCTCGTCGACGACCGCGGCAAAAATCCAGTTGCCGTCGGCCATGACCTTGCCCGAGCGGATCACCAGCGCGAATTTGAGCCCATCGAGCTTGGTGTCGCCAAAATTACCGGCATCGATCCGAAACACCAACGCCGCGGTGCAATGATCGTATGTAACCGGACCCTGCGGGTTCGTGTAGATGCACGGGCAGAGGTAGTCGCAGTTGCAGCTTTCCATATATTCGCCACGGATCGTCCATTGCTGCTCTGCCATTTTCCGCCTCTATTTAAGTTTTACCGCAGAGATCGCTAAGGATGCGCAGAGGTCGCGATGGCCCTTTTGCGCCCTTTGCTAGACCTCTGCGTCCTCCGCGTCGAAAAACTATTCCGCACTGGGTTGCTGTTTCTTTTCGAGGATGCGCTTGTGCAGGTTGTGCACGATCATGCCGGTCAGCCGCTCATTGTGCATGAAGAGGCGCTGGCCGATCGGGTAGGGGTCCTGCCTGGTGACCTCGAGCGGCTGCTGCAGTATCTCCTCGGGGCTGAGGCCGCGCTCGACGAAGCGCTCGATATAGCCGATCCAGTTCTCGACGATCTGGCCCTGCTCTTTGAGATAAGCCTTCGTACAGGGTTCGCCGTGCCCGGGGATGATCGTCTCGATATCGAGCGCTTCGATGCTTTCGAGCGCCGCCAGCCATTTCCACGGATCGCACTCTTGGAGCCATGACCGGCATTTGTGGAAGACGTTGTCGCCGGTGAACACGACCCCTTCCTCCGGCACATGGACCGAGGTCTGCGGCGCGGTGTGGCCCGGCATATGAATGATGTCGAAGGTGTGGTTGCCGACATGGAGAGTGAGCCGGTCGGTGAAGGTCATCGTCGGCGGGTTGGCGGACGGGTAGTCCGGGTGCCCGACGAGCCAGACGCTGTCCGGATCGGTCTCCTTGAAACGCTCGCGTTTCTCTTCGAGCGAGCCGAACGCGGCGAGATAGCGCTCGAAACATTCCTGCAACTTCACCTGCCCGACCACTGTGACGTTCGGGAAATAGGCGTTGCCGGAGATGTGGTCGCCATGGGGCTCGGTGTTGATCAAGTAGCGTATCGGCGCTTTGTCTTCCATGCGCTCGCGCCAGCGCACCGCGTCGATCGGCTGCTGCGGCGAGTCGATCATTACGTAGCCGTCGCTGGTCTCGACAAAGCTCGGATTGCAGCCGGCGAAATAGACTTCGGTAAGCGAGTGCGGTCCGACCCTGCGCATCTTCCTCTCCTCTTTTTGAATCTCTCCGATCTGCCGCGCGGTTACTCCGCGGCGGCGGCAGTCATCACTTGGCGGCGGAACCCGGCGCGTGCGCCGCCGGCGCATAAGAGGCTTAATACCAGCAGCGCGGCGGCAGCGACCAGCACGAGATCGGGGCGTCCGGCGTCGATGATCATGCCATAAGGCACCGGCATGATCGCGGCCCCCAGCGACATGCCCGAACTGACAAAGCCGAACACCTTGCCGATCTGCCCCGGCGGCGCGGCGTCTTTGACCATCACGTCGCGCGGCGTGCGGCTCGCGCCGGTGGTAAGCCCAGCAACAAACAGCACGCCGATCGTCGGCATTTCGCCGAGCGAGACGGTGCCGACGAGCAGCAGCAGTGCGGCGGCGCCGATGGTCAGGACCACGACGAATGGCAAATGATGCTCGGTGCGGTCGGCGACCCAGCCGCCGATGAGGATGCCCGCGGTCGCGCCGATCATGTAGCCGGTCAGGGCCGCGGATGCCGCTTCGATCGCCAACCCGTGCATCTGATGCAGGATTGTGATCAGCCACGACTGGATCCCGGCTCCGGCCATCGCCGAAACCATGAAGAACGCGAAGAACATCATCACCGAGCGCGACAACAGCAGCTTGGCGCCCGCCGCTTGTAGTTGCGCGCGGTCGCGCGGTCGCCGCGCCCGATCCACCAAAATGCGACTCTGCCAGATAATCGTCAGCACCAGGGGCAGTCCGAGCAACCCGACGAAGAGCAGCGCGCCGCGCCAGCCGAAGGCGAGCGCCAACGCCGCCGTCACCGGCGGGGCGGCGGCAAAGCCGACATTGCCGGCAAAGGTGTGAAACGCGAAGGAGCGTCCTAGCCGCGCGCGATCCACCGACCTGCTCAGGATCGCGTAATCCGCCGGGTGGATGACCGAGTTGCCGGCCCCCGACAAGAGCGCTAGCCCGACCACCTGCCAGTACGCGGTGGCGAGCCCCATCGCCGCAATCGACAGCGTCATCATCAAGGTGCCGCCGATCAGGAATGGGCGCGCGCCGTAGCGGTCGACGAAAAACCCCATCGGCGTCTGCATCAATGCGGCGGCCGCCGCCATTACCGCCATCGCGAGGCCGAGTTCGGCGAAAGAGGCATCGAACGCCTTCTGCCAGGCGATGAACAACGGCGGCAGGCAGAGCTGATAGAAATGCGACAGAAAGTGCCCGGCGCCGAGCAGCGCATTCACGCGGGTATCGCGACCGGAGATGAACCACTGCGCCATAGCGATCAATGTTGCTATAAAGCGAGGCGCTCAGTCGAGTAGGAAATCACCCCGCATACAACCGAACTAGGCCCACTCGGATAGAGGCCGCCGCAGCGCCGAAGGCAATGCGGGAGTCTTACATGCGTCGGCATCGGATGACAGAAAAACGGCGAGGCGCACCGCCTTTGAAACCTGCTCGAGGCGAAGCACCAGTTTTGCGATGCAATCGTTAGGGTTCTGCCCCTGGGGCTCAGACGGAGTCGCCGACCTCAGCGTCCACGCGCCCGGAGCTGGATCGATGATTCGAATACAAAACCGGGGAGGCTCGATGCCATCGCTTTGCGCCGGATAGATGAGCGTCGCCGCAGCATTATCGAGCCCCACATGAGCCGCGGTGTGCATCTGCCAATCAACAGATGACAGGGTTTCTTTAGGCACGATTTCGTCCACGATGAGCACGTGGCGCCGATTGATCAGCGCAAAGCCGCGCCGGACACTCCCGGCACTGGGATACGCCCCCGAAAGGTCCATCACGACAAAGGGCGTCTTTTCCGTCAAATTTTGGTGAGTGATGATGGCGCAGGCGGTGAGAGGTTGGCACTCACCGTTGATGACGATGGTGTTATGGCCAATTGTGCTCGTGCGATAGTAACGGGATCGCATCTCGGGCGAGAAATAGTCGGGGAGGTTATAGTCGTCCGGCCCCAGATCCATGGCCCAACGGACACCTCTGGAATCCAGTACAAAACTACCAAGATCGTAATGCCCGTGCTCGCATGCATTGTTGGCGCCTCCCTTGATTCCAAGATAAGTGGTATCATGATCACGCCAGTCGCCGCGGAGCATCACGGCACCGGCGGCGCGAAACCGCTTGGCGGTTTGCAGACGGGAGGGTTTGCGGCCGTTTTCCTCGAACCACAGCAAGTCCATCGGATGAACTTTCTCGACATGCCGCTCGATCCCGGCGTCCACCGGTTGACGGTATCGTTTCGCCAACCAAAACAGCCAATAGCCGCCGCTGTGGCGCTCCTCGCCGTCTGCGAAGTTGAAGAGCTTGCCCGATGGCCCCGCGGCGTGCAGCCGGAAGAAGCCCGTTTTTGAAAGTCCGGGCGACGCATCGAGCCCTAAATCCGTGCCAAGCGCTGTCGACAGACTGTCGAGGAGGTAGATCGCGTATTGGGTAGCGTAGTGCCAATAACCCGGGCCCTCCACCCACCCGCCATCGGGGCTAAATTCGCCGAAACCGGTGGATACAGAATCGCGGCACAGCGAAAAGAGCTGCGCTGCCCTCTTATCAGACTCCAGTACCGAGAGTGCGGCGATCATCAGCCCACCGTTGCAGACCAAATTCCAGTTCATCGCTGTCTTGGTCCAAAACGGGTGGGATGGTTTGGCGAACTGATCGAGGCCTGGTTCAATGGCCTTGTCGACGATCGCCTGCGCGATCTGCTTGCGCTCGGCATCTGTCAAAACATCGTAGAGCCAGTCGTAGCCGATTGCTGCGCCGAAAGCGGTCTCAGCAGTGGTAAGAAATTTGTCGTCTGCCCAGTCCGGAAAGGCAGACGCCGCGAGGAGCTCGGCTTTGGCGCGATCGCGATATCGCGGATGGCCGGTGAGGAACCAGGTGATCCCGAGGGTTTGTATTCTGAGACAAAAGAGACGTGCGATGTCCAGCCGAGCAGCTGGGCCATGCGTTGATTTGGGGGGCGGCACAAGCGTCAGCGGCGCTGCGGCAGTCTCGCGAGGGTAGTGCACCCAGGCCTGTGTCAGCGTCGGCTGGTCCAGGATAACATTGGCCTGTGTTGCTATTTGCTGCTGCCACTTCTGCGCAGTGCGGTTGTGCCCAAGTAACGTCTGTGCCCGCGCGATCGCAGCTTTGGTTGCCATCAGCCGGGGTCGCTCTACGGCAATGTTCGCGAGCAGGTCGGAACTGTCTCTGGCCATGTCTATCCGTTAGTCGGCGAGCGCCAGCGGCGATCAGCTGGATTAGCGCCGATGCGTCCTTCGAGACGGCCGCTTCGCGGCCTCCTCAGGATGAGGACCTTTGTCAATGTCATCCAAAGTGTTCCTGATGCTGGGGAGCGCCAGTCGGGCGCGTCTCGAAGCACACACAACCGCATTGGAGCCATTGAGGGGTCATTCTGCTCCGCCCACCGCTGCGCGGAGGCCCGACAAAAACAGTTCGCGGTCAGGGGAGCGGCGCAGCTGAGCGGCGCTCGGCAATAGGTGCGGAGTTATCTTGCGCAGCCGCGAGATGAGCGCGCGCGCTTCGTCGAGCCGGCCCATGTGGATGTAGCATGCCGCGAGAACGCGGTACGAGTGCGGGTAGCCGGGGTTTTCTTGGATCGACAGCAGCAGCTTCGCCGCCGCTTCCTCGAATTCGCGTTTGTAGAAATGGGCCTCGCCGATCAAGCTCAACGGCGTACCGGTTCGCTCGCGCGGGCTCAGCCGCAGCGCGGTCTCGGCATGCTCGATCGCGAGATCATGTTGCCCCGCCCACAGCCTCAGCACGCCACCCAGAAACCAGCCACGCGAAAAACTCGGGGTGAGGGTGAGGGCGCGGTCGATCAGCGCCATCATCGCATCTATCCCCTCGCCGAAATTGGCGAGTACGAAGGCGGCGTAGGCGAGGATGCTTGGGTCGTCCCCTCCCACCTGGAGCGCCTGCCGGGCGAGATCGACGCTCTCGCGAGTGGCATCCTCCGGCGCGTCGGCCCAGCCCTCTCTGACGAGCCGCATTCGGCACATTGCCGCCAAGGACAGAGCAGGACCGCAGTGCGGATCAATTGCTATCGCTTGTTCCAGGAATTCGAGGGCATTGAGAAGCCGCTCTTTTGTTATGGGGTAATAAATCGCCAGCGCGCGTAAATACAAATCGTAGGCAGTAATGTCGCTCGTCGGACGAGCGGCCGAGCGGTGGACTTCAGCGGCTTGCAATGCAGGCTCGATGACCCCGGCGACGCTGATCGCCACCTTGTCCTGAAGGTCGAAAACATCTTCCAGCGAGCCGTCAAAACGATCGGCCCACAGGTGGGCACCGGTCCCGGCTTCAATCAGCTGCGCGGTGATGCGGACGCGGTTCCCGCCCTTGCGCACCGAGCCTTCGAGGACGTAGCGGACCCCGAGCTGGCGTCCCACCTGTTTCACATCGACGGCTCTTCCCTTGTAAGTGAAGCTGGAATTGCGGGCGATGACAAAGAGCCAGCGTATGCGGCTGAGCGCGGTGATGATTTCCTCGACCATGCCGTCGGCAAAATATTCCTGCTCCGGGTCGCCGCTCAAATTCTGGAACGGCAGCACCGCGATCGAGGGTTTGTCGGGCAAGGGAGGCGACGCTATGGTTACAGGATCCAGGGCTAGAGCCATTGTTTCTCCGGCCAAATTCACATCAAATATACGGACCGGCCGCGCGATATTCTTGACCTGCTGCTCACCCCTGTCGTCGAAGCTGAAATTGAGCTTGTCGCGCACCTGATCTCGCACCACGCGGCTGACGCAGATGCCGCCCGGCGCTGACAACGCTTCTAGGCGGGCCGCGACATTGACGCCGTCACCATAGACATCGCGCCCGTCCTTGATGATGTCGCCGAGATTGATGCCGATGCGGAACTCGATGCGCTGATTGGCCGGCACCTCGGCGTTGCGCAGCGCCATCTCGCGTTGAACCTCGACCGCGCAGCGAACAGCGTCGACGACGCTGACGAACTCGATCAACAGGCCATCGCCGGTGGTTCTGACGACGCGGCCGCGGTGCTCCTTGATCTTCGGATCGGCCACTGTGCGCCGCAGCACTTTCAGCCTTTCGAGCGTGCCCTCCTCGTCCTCACCCACCAGCCGGGAGTAGCCCGCGACATCGGCCATGAGAATGGCTGCCAACCGCCGCTCGACCCTGCGTTCGCTCATCGTGTGGCCTGGCCAGGAAAGGAAACTGATAACATCTTAACGCAAAAAGACGCTTGCTCAACGCGGGCAACCAAAAAAGCCGGGCGAAGGGACGCGCCTGCGAGCCCGCTTGACCCGTCGAGGGAATTCCGTCCGGCAGACTACGTACGGCCCTGTCACCACATCCGACCAAGATGCGCCGGGATATCGAGGCCGATCGGGCCGTGGTTGCAGATCACCATGCGGAGGTTCGCAAAATTGCCACAATCGCGTGATATCCAGATCTCTGTGGAAATGCATCGGGTGCGGAATTTATCGCAACTGTATGGTAATCACTGCGCCAGCAGAACCGGTCTTCTGTGCGGGAGCTCGGTTTTGCCCAAAAAGCAATTTCTTATGACTAAACCAGGAGACGGGCGCCTGTTTTTTTCCTGCAATAACAGGTGCGCCTCGACTCTTCGCTCGGGGGTCGGGTGTCGTGCCCGGCTTGCTTGACTAGCTATCCGCCCGGTCCTACGGTTCGCAAACTGACGACACGGGTTCATTTTCGCCGGCGCGCGCCGAGCTCAGCCGGCGAGAACGGAGGAGGTGGCTGATGGCGGAGTACAAGCTGATTTCGGCGGATTCCCACATTGTCGAACCGCCCGATATGTATTCGAGCCGGATCGATCCCAAGTTCCGCGACCGCGCGCCCAAGATGGAGCGGCGCAAGACCGAGTCAGGTCGCCAATACGATGCCTGGATGATCAACGGCATGCAGGTCGGCACTCTCGGAGCGGTCATGCAGGCGGGGCAGCGTTTTGAAGATCCCTCGCAGATCGATTTTCTCGGTGTCTGGGAGGATGTCCGCAAGGGCGGCTACGACGCGCGTTCGATGATCGTTGAAAACGAGGAGGACGGGGTGTGGGGCTCGTGCCTACAGCCGAGCCAGGGTCTCTTCTGGTACCGGCTGCCGGATAGCGGGCTCTTGACCGAGATCTGCCGCGTCTACAACGACTGGATCACCGATTTCTGCAAGCCCTATCCCGAGCGCCTCAAAGGCATTGCGATGCTCAATGTCGATGATGTCGAGGAAGGCTGCCGAGAGCTCGAGCGGGCAAAAAAGCTCGGCCTTGTCGGCGCCTTCATCCCGGTCTCGCCATTGCCCGACAAGCCCTATCGCGATCCCGCCTACGACCGGCTGTGGGCGACGGCACAGGACAATGAGATGCCACTGTTGCTGCACATCGCCACTAACCGTGCCGGCGTGCCGGGCTGCGAATTCACGATAAATGTCGGCGAGTTGACCGGCGCGGGTCGATCGACCACGGACCATTGGGTACGCTATTCGCTGTCGGCGATGGTGTTTGCCGGTGTCTTCGACAGCTTTCCGCGGCTCAAAGTGGGCTCGGTCGAGCACGAGACCGCGTGGATCCCGCATTGGCTGAAGCAGATGGATTTTACCTATCGCGAGCGGCCGGTGTTCACGAAGGGCTGGAAGTCACAGAGCGGCATGCTGCCGAGTGATTACTGGCGGCGCAACATGTTTGTCGAGTTCATGGAAGATGATCTCGGCGTCGAATTGCGTCAGCACATCGGGGTGGACAACATGCTGTGGGGCAGCGACTTCCCGCACGCCGAGTCGACATGGCCCAAATCTCAAGATTTCTTGGGACGGATTTTTGCCGGCGTCCCTGAGGAGGACCGCCGAAAGATTACCTCGGACAACGCGGCGAAATTGTTCGGGTTCCGGCCGAACTAGCGCCAAAGTATCTCACCGCAGCCCCCTCTCTGCAGCAGTCGGGGAGGGGGCGGCTGCACACCATGGCCGATGAATTCGTCGCAGTGGCCAGAGCGGGTGATTTGCTGCCAGGCCAAATGAAATGGGTCGCCGTCAATGGCGAACGCCGGGTACTGGCCAATGTGGCGGGCACTTATTACGCAATCAGCGATGTCTGCGGACATCGTAATGCGCCGCTGTCGCGCGGCAAGCTCGAGGGATATCTGATCGAGTGTCCGTTGCATTTCGCACAGTTTGACGTGCGCACCGGCGAATTAGTGAACGGGCCGGTCTCGACGCCCGTCGCGACCTATGAAGTCCGGGTCGAGGGCGAAACGGTCTACCTCAGACGGTAGGGAAGGGGGTCGAAGGCGGGGCGCTCACCTAGCGGTTTGCGGACGGTGGCGCCTGACCGCTTCGGGATTGGTCGAGTCGGCACCCATATAGATGCCGCGCTCCCAGCTGCGCTTTAAGGGGTCGGCGACTTTCAGCGACATCCGGCCGATGCGCTCGATCTCGATTTCGACAGTCTCGCCGTCCTGCAATGCGCCGAGCCCTTCGTGGTTGGTGCCGCAGGCGATCAAATCGCCGGTGTTCAAGGTCATGATCGTCGACGCGAACTCAACGAGCTCCGGCACCCGGTGCTCCATGTCGTCGGTATTGTAGTTGTGGCGCAACTGGCCGTCGTTCCAAAAGCGCACGACCAGATCGTTGGGCTCGAGGATCTCGTCGGCTGTCGCAATGCAGGGGCCGATCGGCGCGAAAGTGTCGAATGATTTACCGAGCCAGCTGCCCGCCTTCCATGTCCGCCTGCCCTCGCCGCGTGCCGACACATCGATGAGGCAGGTGTAGCCAAACACCGCGCTCCGCCAATTCGCTTGGCTGACTTTCTTGACCGGGCCCTTGATGACGAGCGCCAGCTCGGCTTCATGCATGAAAATCCACGGCTCGGTAAATTCGGGCAGCACGATCGTGTCGCCGGGCCCGACCACGGCCTCGGGATTCTTCAAGAACATGTTGAGGGGTCGCGGCTCCCGTTGCGCATGTTCCCAGTAATTGGCGATGCAGCACAGGATCTTGCCGGGCCGCGGGAGCGGCGCGCGCAGCCGCACCGATCCAAGCGGCACAGCCTCGCCCTCGGCGGCTTGCCGCTCCAACGCCGGGCGCAGTCGCTCGAATGAATCGATCAGCCGTTCCATCGTCAATTGCGGCGTGTGGCTGCGCTCGACCGTCCTGGAAATATCGACAACGCCGCGATCGGTCAGCAGTCCGGGAACCGGCTCGGCGCGCTCGGAAGTCTGAAACAGTACCAGCTTCATGATGTCCTCCCAGTTTCGGCACCAAGATTAGCCGGTTCGATGCGCGTCGAAGGAACGCTACCGTAACGATAGCTTCGATTTCGCGAGGTGCCGCGCGACTGCAGCGAGATCCGCCGGGTCCGCTTCGACCCGGTGGTTTTCTTCCAATAATGTGGCCACCGTCTGCCTGATCTGCTCCTCGGTATGGGCTGCAGTCAGGAAGAATCGCAGCCGCGCCGCCCGCTCCGGAACCGCCGGGTAGAGGATCGGTTGGACGTTGATACCGCGCTCGAACAGCGCCTGGGCGAGACGCACGGCGCGGATCGAGCTGCCGGTGATGACCGGCACGATCGAGGCGCCGATCGATCCGCCGACATCGAGACCACCCTCTCGGGCGAGTTGCAGAAACAGCTCGGCTCGCTCGTTGAGCCGGCGCACCCGCTCCGGCTCGCGCCGCAACAGCTCGAGCGCAGCCAGCGCCGCGGCGGCCGCGGGCGGCGCCATTCCGACCGAAAACACAAAGCCCGGCGCCATCAGCTTCAGATAATCGATCAGCTCTTTGTTGCCGGCAATGTAGCCGCCGCAGGACACGAGGCTCTTGCTCAGCGTCCCCATCCAGATGTCGACCTCAGCGGGATCGACGCCGAACCGATCGGCGCTGCCGAAGCCGCGGGGTCCGAGCACACCCAGCGCATGCGCTTCATCGACCATAAGCCAGGCGCGATGGCGCCGGGCGGCGGCAATGAACCCGGGCAGATCGGGGACATCGCCATCCATGCTGTAGTGTCCCTCGATCACGAGCAGCGCACGTCCATTGCGGGGACGGGTTTCGCGCAGTAGCCGATCGGCCGCTTCGTGGTCAAGGTGAGGGAATGGCACGCGGCGCGCCCCCGACAGCGTGGCGCCCTGGACAATGCTGTTGTGGATCAGGCTGTCGTGCACGATGACGTCGTTGCGCCCGAGAAGATGCCCGATGACCGTGACATTGGTCGAATGGCCGCCGACCAGGATGACACTGTCCTCGCTACCGTGAATGTCAGCGAGGGCGCGCTCGAGCTCACGATGGATCGTGCGCTCGCCGGAGACCGGACGGCTCGCTGAGACGGAGGTCCCGTACCGGTCGATCGCCGCCTTTGCGGCGCTAGCGATCTCCGGATGCCCGTTGAGGCCGATGTAATTGTAGGACGCGAAATTGATATAGACGCTGTTGCCGATCACCGTTTCGGCACCCGCAATCCCTTCGTGCACACGAAAGAACGGATCGGCGATGCCGAGGAACTCCGCGGCTTCGCGGATCATGTGGATCTCGCGAAAGCCTTCGAGCTCTGCGACGTTCAGCCGCCTGTTTCCGTTGCCCCCGTCCGGACCGGATCGGTGGGACAAACCCGCAGAGCGAACCGAGGATGCCGAGGACAGTCTTTCGATGAGGCGAGCCTTCGCCTGCGCTGAAAGGCCGAACAGGTTGCGCCCCGCTTCCATCGGCTACTCAGCGGCGACTGATCTCGCCGTGACCATCGCTGAAGCCGCCCCTTCAGTCACTGCGGGCACGCGGGTATCGCCAACCCCTTCATGACGGACGACAAGCGCAATCAGCTCGCCGTCCGTGGACCCAGTTGAGACGGCCGCGGCGAGCCGAGCGGCAATTGACGCGACGCTCGTCCCTTCAGCGAGAGATACAAGCGGCAGGTCGATTCGAAGACGGTTCTCGAGAGCGAGGCGGAGCTCGACTGCCATCAACGAGTCCATCCCCATTTCCGACAGGGGTCGGAGCGGATCAATGCCGCCGGCGGGAAGCCGCAAGATCGTCGCCGCTTCCTCGGCGACGATCGTCGTAAGCAGCGCAAGCGCCGCCTCCGAGTCGAGCGATGCGAGCCGGTCACCGAGTGATTCGTCGGAGGGGGCCGAGGCGTTGGTGCGGATTTCCGAAAACAATGGCGTCGTCAGTAGCGGCAGAAAACGTCTGGCTTCGCCCCAGTTGGTCTCGGCGCAGGCGACCACCGGCAGACCGCTCGCGATCATCGCCGGGAGATCTGCGAGCGCCTCGGTCGCGGCGATCGGCTGGGCGCCGAGCCGCCGGGCGAGAGAATCGCGGGCCTCCGGCCTCGCAGCGAGATAGCCGGCGTCGGCGATCGGTCCCCAGGCGACGGCAAGCGCCGGCCGCCCTTCGGCGTGGCGCTGCCGCGCCAACGCCTCGACGGCCATATTTGCAGCGACATAGGCCCCTTGCGCGGGCGCGCCGACCAAGGTCGTAGCGGAAGAAAAGATCAAAAATAACTCGATCGGGTCATCCCGGGTCAGCGCGTCGAGAGCCAGGGCGCCGCCTAGCTTGGAGGAGAGGACCGCCCGTGTGCGCGACGGCGCGAGTTCGGAGGCAAGGCCGTCAACGACGGTCGAGGCGGCGTGCACGATCCCGCGCAGCGGCGGCTGTCCCGCCCGGATAGCATCGAGAACGGCGGCCAAAGAAGCGCGGTCTGAAATATCGCTGCGATAGACGCGCACGTCGGCTCCGGCAGCTTCGAGCTCCCTGACCCTTGCTTCGCACCCCGACGTCTCGGGCCCGCGGCGACTGACAAGCGCAATCGAGCCGGCACCGCATGCGACGAGCCAACGCGCCGCCTCGAAGCCGAACCCCTCCACCCCGCCGGTGACGAGGTAGGTCCCGTCTCGGCGCGCCGCCACCGCCGGCGGCTCGCGAAGCCGCACGCCGGCGTTTGCATCGGGTACCAGTACGATCTTGCCAATGTGATTCGCCGACTGCATCAGTCGGAACGCGTCGTCGAGCTCCGCGAAAGAGAAAATCCTGTGAGCGAGTGGCCGGATCTCACCCTCCGACAGCGCCGAGGAGACCTCGGTCAGCAGATCACGAGCCAGGTCGGGTCTGCGAATTGGCAGCTGATCAATGTCGATCGCGAAATAGGAGATATTTTGACGCAGCGGCCGCAGGTGAATGCGGCGATTGAGGTAAACATCCCGTTTCCCGAGCTCCAGGAAGCGTCCGAACGGCGCGAGGACTTCCAGACTTCGCTCCATTGCTTCGCCGCTCAGCGAGTTGAGCACGACCTCGACGCCGTGCCCCTCGGTAATCTCGCGCACGGTATTGGCGAAAGCAACATCGCGCGAGTTGAGGACGTGATCGGCGCCGACCAAACGTAAGAACGATCGCTTTACCTCCGAGCCGGCGGTGGCGATGACGACAGCGCCACGATATTTCGCGTACTGTATCGCCGCGAGCCCGACCCCGCCGGCTGCGGCATGGATAAGAACCCGCTCTCCCGGCGCGAGCTTTGCCAAGTGCCCCAATGCGTATACTGCGGTAACGAAGGTCACAGGGATGGTCGCGGCCGCGGCAAAGCTCATTTCCGACGGAATCTTCGTCAATGCTGCCGCCACCGTCACGACGCGCGTGCTCAGCGATGCGGGCGCGAAGCCCATGACCCGATCGCCGACGGCCAACTCGGTGACCCCCGACCCGACTGAGCGGACCACCCCTGCGCATTCCAACCCAAACGTCGGCCCCGCAAACCCGTCTATCAGAGCCTCTTCCGGGAGCAGCCCCATCGCCCACATCATGTCGCGGAAATTGAGGCCCGCGGCATATACGTCGAGCTCGACCTGGTCTGACCCGGCGGATTGTGGAGCGCCGGCCTCCCAGCCCAGGGCATCAAGCCCGCCGGGGCGGCGGCTCCCGAGTGTCAGGAAGGCCGATTTATCCGCCCAGCGCGGTGGAAGGCCCCGGCGCACGCGCAGAACATGGCGGCCCCGAGGTGTCCAGACGATTTCGTTCTCGGTAGTGTTGGTGGCCAATTCGGCGGCGAGTTGCCGGGCGCGGCGGTCTGGCGCGACACAGCCGGCGAAGTCGATCAAGCGCACTAAGAGCCCCGGCGTCTCGTTGACGAGCACTCGCGCAAAACCCCAGAGCGCGCCGCCTACAACCCCGCCAGGTTCGACGGCAGGCGCCGCCTGCTGTGCGTCGCAGGTGGTGACCCACAGTACCGATTCCTGCGCTGCAGCTTTGGCCGCGGCCCGCGCCAGCGCAGCCATTTGTTGCGAGGCGGACTCGATAGGATCGAATAAGGGCTCTTCGGCCAAGAAAACAATCGCCTCTTCCTTCCCGCTGCCGCCGCTCCCTTTATCCGATGCGGGTTTGGCGAACGCGTCCGAGGGATCAACAAGGGTGACGTGATGGCCTGCCTCGCAAAGGCTTTCACGTACTGCGGCCGTGAACTCCGTCTCGCCGGCGAAAAGCAAGATCGCTCTCGGTTCCATGCGAGCCGAGGAACCTTTCTCTTCTCGGGGTGGGGCAGTTCCCCAAAACAAGGCCCAAGGCCACGGCGTTCCGCCACTCGAAGTCGAAGCGTTGGATCGGAAGCCGGCGGCAGTAAGTTCGGCCTGCCATTGTTCGGCGGAGCGGATTATCGATGCGCCAGTCTCGCGCGGCACCCGCCGCTGCCATTCCGGACTTTGACCGAATACGACCTCCCAAAGGGTGTTGGGCTCTGGCTCCATCGCGATAAAGCTGCCGCCGGGGACGAGAAGCTCCCGGAGACCCGAGAGGTCGGTCGCATCGAGTTGTAAATGTGTGCAGCTATTGATGGCCAGGATGATATCGAACAGACCACCATTCAGGCTTTCATTGCCATCCTGCGGCGACCATTGGCGCGCAGAAACCCCGTTGACTGATTCCGCGAGGAAAGAAAGCCGTGCGGCCTGCTCGGGATCACCGTTCGTGGCAACGTAGCTCAGCGCTACCTCGGATTGTGCCAAATGGCCGAGCATGCGCCGGGTAGCGCTGCCGCCGGTTGACCCGATTTCGAGGACTCGCAGCGGCCGCTCCTTCGGCCACTCCGACGCGATTTGATGCAGCGCTTCGCAGAGGATTCCAATGCCGACAGCGCTCGCTGGTGAAGACGATAGCAGATGCTCTACCAAAGGCGAGAGCGAACCATCCGGTTGTGTCGGACCATGCACGAGAGTCTTCGGTAGATTCTCGACGGCGGAGGCTATGAGGGCGAGCTCGGCTACAAGGTCGGGCGCGTCTGCGAGTAATAGGCGCCAAACCTCCTCTATCTCGGGCAGGTCACCGGCCTCGTCGATCCGCCACTCAGTTACGGCCTCGCTGGCGATGCCAAAGCGTTCAAGTAACCGGAGCAGGTATTCGGCAAGCCCGCTGGATTCCGGCGCGATGAGCGCGCTATCGACGAGCTCTGCGATCGTGAAAGGGCGCCCAGGTTCGACGACACGCAACATTGACCGGCGGGCAACCGAGCCGATCAGGGCGTCCAGCAATAGCGCCTGTTCGTGCCGTCCGGCGTCAGGCTCGCGAGCGACGGCCAAGCGCGACAATACAACGCCGCAATGATGTAATGTCGCCGGAGCGGCGGACTCGGCCAGCGGACCAGGGATCAGATCCACGTGCAGGGCGCGCTCGTCGGCCGAAGCGCGACGCGTCAACTCGACCCGGCGGAACCAGCAATCCGAAAGTTCCGCGACGACTTCTCCGGTTTCGTCACGCAGCTCAATATCGGCGGAGACCGCCCGAATTCCGAGTCGAGTGAGGCGAAGTCGGGCAGTTCGCGGGAGGCGGCCGAACGGCGCCAGCAGGCGCACGCGTCCAAACCGCCAGGGGAGAAAGGTTGAGCGCTGAATTTCGGGCTGGCGATCGGCAACCAGTCCGAGCAGCGCCTGCAGCGAGCCATCGATGATGGCAGGATGAAGCAGGTATGGGGAGAGTTCCCCCTCGACGCAGGATGGATCGAAATGCGCGACCGCTGCATGCGGGCCGCTCACCTCGATCCGGCTCACCGTTCGAAACCGGTAACCGTAGTCGAGACCGGCGAGACTGGCCAGGCGGTAGAGCGTTTCGCCATCGATCTGATGCGAGTTGGGCGCGGGATCTGCCCAACGGATCATGTGGCGAGTATCGCTCTCGGAGCCGAGGCGGCCGACCGCATGGACAGTCAAAGGCTCGCGCGATAGCCGCGGACGGCTCGCCAGCTCCCAGTCGCCCTCCTCTGAGCCGATCATCGTCCGCAATTCGCGCATGCGCCCTTTGTCGAAGGGCAGCGGTCGGCGGACTTCGAGATCGCGCACCTCGAGCACCGGGGCCTCCGGCCATTGCCACCGCGCGGCCGCAAGAGCCATCTCGACGACCGCCGCCGCTGGGAACACCGGCACACCCTCTATCGAATGATCGGCTATCCACGGCAGAACCTGCTCATCGAGATGGTTGAGCCAAAAAGGTACTGGGCCGCGCTGACGAAAACCGAGAAGCGGGTGATCGAAAGGGGGATTAACTGGATCCCCGGCCTCGGCCGTCGTTCCAAACCAGAATCTCTGCCGATCCCATGGGTAAAGTGGCAGCTTGCGCGGGTTGGACGGCCCGTCGAAAATTGATGATTGTGTAAAGTCGTAGCCTGAGACGTGGCAACGCGCGGCGATCGCGGGAAACGGGTCCTCGCCGACCGGCTGGCGGGAAAGACTCGTAAGCACGCGGCCCTCTGTCTGCACCGTGCGCAACGCGTCGTTGAGATAGGACTGGAGGATCGGCATGGGGCCGATCTCGACAAAAATCCGAAACCCTTCGCTTATCAACCGCACAGTGGCATCAGCAAAGCGTACCGGGCGTCGAATGTTGCGCCACCAGTGATCGGCATCGAGCAGATCGTCCTCAACGACTTGCCCGGTGACCGTCGATACCAGCATTTTCTCAGGGTGCCGCGAACACAACCCGATCAGGCTCGTGAGCAGATCCGCGCGTATCGGATCCATTGCTCGCGAATGGAAGGCGAAATCCAGATCGAGGGGGCGAAACCATAATCCGCGCCGTTCCGACTCCTCCTGCAGACGCTCGATTTCGGTTTCGGGTCCGGAAATTGTCACCGAATGAGCAGCGTTGAGGGCAGCGATCTCCGCCTGGCTGTCGAGGTCGACCAGAAACTCGCGCGCCGCATCCGGTGCCAGCGCCAGCGCCGCCATGCGACCCTCACCTTGCGTTCGCTGCTGGTACCGGCTGCGCGCGATCACCACTTGGCCGGCCTCGGCCAGCGATAAAGCCCCGGCGCCCCAAGCTGCGGTGATCTCGCCGACACTGTGCCCAAGATACGCCGAAGCACTGACACCGAGCTCGCGCAAGGCCTCGACGATACCCACCTGCACTGCAAACAGCAGCGGTTGCGCGACGTCGGCTCGCCGCATCGCTGCGGCATCAGCGCCGCCGGCGAGAAGCTCCCGCACCGACCAACCGAGCTCCAGCCGCAGCAACCGATCAACCGAGTCTATCGCGACCAGAAAGGCTTGGTTGGTGCTCAACGCATCGCGCGCCATTCCGACGAATTGCGCACCGTTCCCGGAGAACACAAACGCGAGCTCATCCTGTCTTACCGCGGTCCCAGTGATAATAGAGGGCGACGGTTCCTCGTTGAGGTAACCCGTCAGCATTCGCGCGATTGACGCCGGGTCCGGGGATAGCACGACGAGCCGTTGCGGGTGATGATCACGGCCGCGGGCCGCCGCTCGCAACAACATCGGGGCCCGTTCGGCCGGCAGCTCCGAAAGAGCACCGCGCCAGCTCTCCACCAGCCGGCGCAATGACGTCTCGCTTTGTGCCGACAGCACCAGCGGCGGCATCGGTCCGATAGCTGCGGTCTCTTCGTCCTGTGGCGGCTTGGCGAGGACGACGTGAGCGTTGGTCCCGCCGAAGCCAAAGGAATTGACGCCGGCATAAGGACGCTCGGGCGCCGCCGCGACTGGCTCGGCATCGCGAATCAGCCGCAGGTTGAGCGCGTCGAACGGTATCTTAGGGTTGGGCCTCTCGCAATGGAGCGTCGGCGGGATAATCCCGTGGCCGAGTGCAAGCATGCCCTTGAACAGGCCGGCCATCCCGGACGCCGGCTCAAGATGACCAATATTGCTCTTCACCGATCCGATGGGGAGCGGTATCGATCTTCGCTGTCCGAGTGAATGTCCCACGGCAGCGGCTTCGATCGGATCCCCGGCGGCAGTACCGGTGCCGTGCATCTCGAAAAATGCGAGGTCGTCCGGATCAATGCCGGCACTGCGATATACCGACTGCAACAAGGAAGCCTGCGCTGTCTCGCTTGGCAATGACAGGCCAATCGTGCGCCCGTCCGAATTCACCCCCGAAGCGAGGATGACCCCACGGATTGGATCGTTGTCGGCGAGTGCTTTCTCCAGCGGTTTCAGAATTACGACGGCGCCGCCCTCGCCGCGGACATAACCGTCGGCTCTTTCGTCGAACGCAAAACAGCGACCACGCCGCGACAGCATTGATGCTCGCGAGAACCCGATGAACGGGTACGGTGCGAGCAACAAGTTCACCCCGCCGACAACAGCGCTATCGATCCGCCGGCTGCGAATTGCCTCGCAAGCGTCGTGCAACGCAACGAGCGAAGACGAGCACGCCGTATCAACGGTGAGGCTCGGCCCCCGCAGATCGAAGACATAGGATATCCGGTTGGCCAGGATGCTGAGCGTGCTCCCGGTCATAAAATAAGAATCGGCCCCGGCTGGATCTCCGAGCCTCAGGTCGGAATAATCGGTAGTCGAAGCCCCGATATAAACACCCGCAGAGCTGCCTGACATCCTGCTGGGGGGGATGCCGGCATCTTCCAGCGCGTGCCAGACGAGCTCCAGCAGTATCCGCTGCTGCGGATCCATTTGCGCTGCTTCTCTCGGCGAGATCCCGAAAAACGCGGGTTCGAACAGATCAACGCCATTGATCAGCCCAGCAGCCCATGTATAGCTTTTGCCGGGCTCGCTGCGGTTGGGGTGATAGTAAAAGCGGGTTGACCATCGCTCGTCGTCAACCTCGGAGACGGCATCGCCTGCTGACGCAAGCAGCCGCCAAAACCCGTCGAGATCGTCAGCTCCCGGGAATCGACAAGACGCTCCGACGATCGCGATGGAGCCGTCAGTCATCGCGAAAGAGCAAAAGCGGCAGTCGAGGGGAACTGTGCGGTGACCGTTGCCAGCCTAGCCCGCTTTGCGCAGACTGCAGAGTCAAATGGTGCGTATCTCATCGATCCCCGATGTCGTAGATCCGCGGATGAGCCAAAAAGCCCACTACCGCGGCATCTTCCCACGTCCCCCTAAGCATCGGAGCCCTTCCCCTAAAGGCTGGTTGCGGATCGTTAATCAGATCTTCCAGGATTTTACTCGACCAAGATGAGAGCGATGTCAACCTCGGCGAGCGCGGCAAACCTTCGCCGAACCTATTCACGACGGGCGCGAACCTGCGGCCGCGGCCCGAACAATTTCGGCGCTTACACTCGGTGCTGCTAAAATATCAGGTCCGGACGCGCCAGCGGGGTTCCGGTCCCCCCACTTCGCCACGGATTTCTGCCCAAATGCACCCTCTCGCAGAAATCCAACGCCGACCAATACAACGGCACAGCGCGACCTTTGACGAAGGGCATTGCGCTGAGATCGAACCCGAGCCAGGGCAGAAACGGATTACGACGCCCGTAAGCCCAGATCTCGGCGCGAGCCGACGGGCGGGCACTGAGGCCGCGCGCATGGAAACCGACTGTATCGGCAACCACGAGCGTATTTTGGGGCACCGCGAACACCTTGGGCTCACCGAGGCCGAGCCGGCGCACCGCCTCCGGCGAGATCCGCAACGAGCCTCGCGCGGTCTGAAAATCAGGGCTCTGTGCCGCAGTCACCGAGGCGCTGCGCTCCCAGGCAAGGCGCCTCACGGTCGGCCGGTGCGAGCCCGGCACATAAATAAAAGGGCCATCCTCTTCGCTGACGTCGGTCAAAAACAACCAGGCCTTGACCGACGGGTGGAACGCGTCGGCGTGCAGCCGTGTCTGCGGGTCGGGCGGGGCGTCGCGCACCTGCGAGAAGATCGTCTGGATGTAGATCAGCGGCTCCAGCATGAACGAGCCGACATAACGGACAAGGCCCAGCCATTGCGGGTTCTCGACCAGCTTACGCAGCGCCGGCAGTCGGGCCAAAGCACGCCGGTCCACGGCCATGCGCCGGGTCAGCGCGTTGCCTTGAAGCTGATCACGCGCCGGCCCCTCGAACGACAGCACTTGCTCCTGCAGCACTGCGAAATCGGCGGCAGGAAAAAAGTTCCGCTTCAAGACAAAGCCGTCTCGGTCGAAGGCCGCTCGATCACCGGCTGCGATCAGCGAGGCCAATCTTTCGCGGCGCCATTCGGCCATGCGGTGAGCCAACCGCACGCGTGCGACATGCAACCCGGCTCGATTGAGCCTCGGGCTGCCGATAAACGGATTGTCGCGGAACGATTTCGCGCCGGTCGCCAGCGCCGCAACGTGCAGCGGCGCCAGAAGCCAGGATAGCCGACCGGCTCCCATCGTCATCCTCTGGCCTGGAGCGCCCCGAGCGCGTCGTATATCGCGCGGTCGAACTCGATCCCGTCTCTTAGCGCATGTTCGCGGCTGCGAAACGCCCGCTCGCCCGGGATACGGATTTCGCCGACGCCTGGTTGACGCGAGGTATTTTTGATGCGATCGAACAGCCGGCCGAGTTGTTTTTTGAATTGCTCGCGGCTTACCAATAGATCGGGCTTGAAGGCTACTAACAAGTAGCCGTCGTCCTCGCCCGCGTCCAGTGCTGACCCGGCGAGCAGCCCCAATGCCTGAACGATAAAGGCGAGTCCGTACCCCTTGTAGCCGCCGAACGGCAACAGCGCGCCGAGCCTGGCCTGCACCGGATCGCGCGTCGGCCGGCCTTCGGCATCGACTGCGACACCCTCCGGAAGCAGCAGCCCGATCCGCTCGCGATAGGCGAGGTCGGTGCCCATAAAAGCCGAGGTGCCCATGTCGAAAACCACCGGCCCGCGTGACGAAGGCATGCCAAACGCGATCGGGTTGGTACCCAGCACCGGCCGGGTGCCGCCGGGCGGGGCGACGGTGCGCCCCGAGGCCGCGGTATGAATACCGACGAGCTCGGCGTTCGCGATCATCTCCATGTAATAGGCGCTGCGCCCGCTCATCCAGCTGTTGGTGACCGCGATAATTGCTACCCCGCGCGCCGCCGCCTTGTCGATGGCGGCGCAAGCGGCGTGGTACATCACCAGCATGCCGACATTGTTGCCGCCGTCATAGAGCCTCGAGACCTCGGTGTCTCGCAACACCTTCATTGGGTAGCGAGGCTGTTTGAACCGCCGGTGCTCGGGGATGTTGAGGATCTTGGCGAGCCCCGAATACTCGTACCCGCACAGTGCCGCGTCGATCACGTGATCGGCGATGATCTTGGCTTCCTCGACATTGTAGCCGATGCCGCGCAGCGCGCGCTCGGAGTGCTCGCGCGCCTCGGCGACGCTCAGACGAATTCGCTGTGACGACATCGGCAGCCCGGCCCTAATCCGCCGCCTCGCGCCGGGCTGGCTCGGGGCGCCAGCGCAGGACCGGCTTACGTGCGGCGGCAGTCTCGTCGAGGCGATGGCGCGGAGTAAACTCCGGCGCCGAGCGAAAGCGAGCCGCGTCACCAGCTCGCGCCACGGCGGCGAGGCGCTTCATCACGGAGATGAACCAGTCGAGCAAGGCTTTGCTCTCCGTCTCGGTCGGCTCGATCAGCATTGCCCCGTGCACGATCAGCGGGAAATACATCGTCATTGGGTGATATCCCTCGTCGATCAGCGCCTTGGCGAAATCGAGTGTCGTAACGCCGGTGTCTTTTAGAAAACGGTCGTCGAACAATACTTCGTGCATGCATACGCCGGGGAAGGGGAGGCTGAGGTCGTCGGCGAGCCGGGCGCGCAGATAATTGGCGTTGAGCACCGCATCTTCCGCGACCTGCCGCAACCCGTCGGAGCCGTGGCTCATCATATAGGCAAGGGCTCGTACGAACATGCCCATTTGGCCGTGGAAACCCTTCAGCCGGCCAAGAGAATGCTCGGCTGGACCTGATTTATGTTCGATCAACTCGAGCCCGTCGGAACCGTGCACGATCCACGGCAATGGCGCGTACGGAGCGAGGCTCGCGGCCAGCGCCACCGGACCGCTGCCCGGTCCGCCGCCGCCATGCGGTGTCGAAAACGTCTTGTGCAGATTGAGGTGCATGCAATCGATGCCGAGATCAGCCGGCCGCACGCGCCCGACGATCGCGTTGAAGTTCGCGCCGTCGCAGTAAAAGAACGCGCCCGCGGCATGCACGGCTGCGGCGATATCGATCATCTCCCGCTCGAACAGCCCGCAGGTGTTCGGATTGGTCAGCATCAGCGCAGCGACATCGGTACCGAGCTTCGCCTCGAGCGCGGCGCGATCGACCCGTCCCGTTTCATCGGCGGGAATGGGATCGACGGCATAGCCGCAGGCCGCCGCCGTCGCCGGGTTCGTACCGTGCGCCGATTCCGGAACCAGGACCCGAGCCCGCCGATCGCCGCGCGCCTCGAGCGCGGCGCGAATCGCCATGATGCCGCACAGCTCGCCGTGGGCGCCTGCCGCCGGGCTCAGCGCAATCGCCGGCAGGCCGGTCAAGGTCTTTAGCCAATGCGCCAGCGTATCGATCAGCGCGAGCGCGCCCGGCACGGTCTTGACCGGCTGCAGCGGATGGATATCGGCGAAGCCGGGGAGCCGCGCCAGCTTCTCATTCAGGCGCGGATTGTGCTTCATCGTGCACGAGCCGAGCGGGTAGAGCCCGGTGTCGATCGCGTAATTCTTTTGCGACAGCCGCGTGAAGTGGCGCACGATCTGCGGCTCGCTGATGCCTGGCAGACCGATCGGGCCCTGCCGTTCGAGGCCGCCCAGCCGGCTGCGGAACGGGGCCGGCTCGGGGAGATCGACGCCGCAATGTCCCGGCGAATCCTGCTCGAAAATCAGCGCCTCTTCGATCTGCAGCCCGCGGTTGCCGGTCACGCTGTCGATCGGCGGGGCCAGATCATCACCTCGGCGGGCGCTTACCGCCCGGCTCCAATCGTTCATGACAGCATCTCCCGCAAGCCTCCCTCAAGCCGGTCGATGTCCGCGTCGGTCGTCAGCTCGGTTGCCGCAACCAGCAGGAGATCGGCCAGCTCGTTCCGGCTCGGATAAAAGCGGCTGGCCGGAACGCCCGCGAGAATGCCTCTCTCGGCGAGCCTGTCGACGACTTCTGACGCGGGGCGCGGCAGCCTCACCGCGAACTCGTTGAAAAACGCGCGGTTGACAAGGCGGACGCCAGGCACCGCCTCGATCCGTTCGGCGAGTTTGACTGCGGCGGCATGGTTCAGGCAGGCGAGGCGCTTCAACCCGGTCTCCCCCAGCAGCGCGAGGTGAATCGTGAAGGCGAGCGAGCACAATCCCGAATTGGTGCAGATGTTGCTCGTCGCCTTCTCGCGGCGGATGTGCTGCTCGCGGGTCGACAAGGTCAGAACCCAGCCGCGCCGGCCGGCCGCGTCGGTGGTCTGGCCGACGAGCCGCCCGGGCATCTGGCGGACAAATTTGTCACGGGTCGCGAACAGCCCGACATGGGGGCCGCCGAAATTGAGCGCATTGCCGAGGGACTGGCCCTCGGCGGCAACGATGTCGGCGCCCATCTCGCCGGGCGCGCGAATCGCGCCGAGCGAGAGGATTTCGGTTACCACGATCACGAGCAGGGTGCCGGCCTCGTGGCAACGCTGCGCAAGCTCGGAATAGTCCCGCACTTCGCCGAAGAAATCAGGGTTCTGCACAACGACGCAGGAGGTGTCACGGTCGACGAGCGCGGCGAGGTCCTCGCCGCCCGGAATTGGGTGCTGCGCATCAACCGCGAACCCGACGAACCGTGCATAAGTCTCGCAGACCTCGCGGTAATGCGGATGGAGTTGGCCAGACAGCACAGCCTTCCGGCGGCCGGTGATGCGGCCCGCCATCATCACCGCCTCGACGCACGCTGTGGCTCCGTCGTAGAGCGAGGCGTTGGCGACCTCCATTCCGGTCAGCAACGCCACCTGCGTCTGAAACTCGAACAGATACTGCAGCGTCCCTTGCGCTATTTCCGGCTGATAGGGGGTGTAGGAGGTCAGGAACTCGCCGCGCTGGATCAGGTGGTCGACGGCAGCGGGAATGTGGTGGCGGTAGACCCCGGCGCCGATGAAGAACGGCACCGAGCCGGCAGCGACGTTGCGCGCCGCCATGCTCGAGATCGCCCGCTCGACCTCGATCTCGCCCATTGCTCGCGGCAAATCGAGCGGGCCCTGGAGGCGAGCCGGTTCCGGGACGTCGGCAAACAGTGCATCGATCGAGGGGGCCCCGATCGCCGCGAGCATTTCCGCGCGGTCGCTCGACGTCAACGGCAGGTAGCGCATCAATGCTGCTCCTCGACGAACTTCCGGTAGGCTTCCTCGTCCAGTAACCCGTCCAATTCCTTGGCATCGGCAAGGCGCAGCTTTAGAAACCAGCCTTCTCCCATCGCGTCGGCATTGACCTTGGCCGGATCGGCGGCGAGAGCGTCGTTAACCTCGACGACTTCGCCCGACGCCGGCGCATAGACCTCGCTCGCCGCCTTTACCGATTCGACGACTGCGGCCTCTTTGCCCTGGTCGACGCGCCGGCCGATTTCGGGCAGCTCGACATAAACGACATCTCCGAGCTGCGACTGCGCGTAATCGGTAATACCGACGACGGCGAAATCACCGTCGAGCCGGATCCATTCATGGTCCCTGGTGAAGCGAAGCAAGCTCATCGGGATTTTCCTTCTGCGGTGTCAGCCGCGGTAATAGCGTGCCGGAATGAATGGGAGCCGAACGACGCGCGCAGGGCGGGGCACGCCGCGCACGATCAGCTCGACGGCGGTGCCCTCGGCGGCATGGTCGCGATCGACATAGCCCATCGCGACCGGCCCGCCGACCGAGGGGCCAAAGCCCCCGCTGGTCACACGGCCGATCGGGTTTCCCTGCGGGTCGGCGATCTCGGTGTCCTCGCGCGCCGGCGCCCGTCCTTCCGGACGGATGCCCACTCGCTTTCGAGCGGGTCCCTCGCGGAGTTGCCGCAGTACCGTTGCGGCGCCGGGAAACCCTCCCTCGACGCGCCGCCGCTTTCCGATCGTCCAGGCGAGATCGGCCTCGATCGGGGTCGTTGTTTCATCGATATCATGCCCGTATAGGCAGAGCCCAGCTTCGAGCCGCAGCGAATCGCGGGCCCCGAGGCCAATCGGCAGTACCTCCGGCTCGGCGAGCAGCCTTCGCGCGAACCCCTCGGCCGCGTTCGCCGGCAGCGAGATCTCAAACCCGTCCTCTCCGGTATACCCGGAGCGCGTCACCAGACATTTCCGGCCATCGAGCTCGACTTCGGCCGCGGTCATGAAACCGAGCCGGCCAACCCCGGCGATGTAGCGGGAGAGCACGGTGGCGGCGGCCGGTCCCTGCAGCGCCAGCAATGCCCGGTCGAGGAGCGGTTCGACGGTCGCCGCCTGCGGGAGACGCCCGCGAAGATGGGCGAGATCGGCCTCTTTGCGCGCCGCGTTTACGACGAGAAGAAGCCCATCCCCGATCCGCGTCGCCATCAGATCGTCCAGGATTCCGCCGGCTTCGTTGAGAAACAGCGTGTAGCGCATCCGCAGCGGTGCCAGTGCTTCGAGATCGCCCGGGACGAGCGCCTCGAATGTCGTAACGACACCGGCCCCACCGAGCCGTATCTGGCCCATATGCGAGACGTCGAAAAGCCCGGCTTGCGAACGCGTATGGAGGTGCTCGGCGAGGATACCGGCAGCATAGTGAACCGGCATCTCGTAACCAGCAAACGCCACCATCTTGGCGCCGAGCTCGCAATGGAGCGGGTATAGCGCGGTTCGCTCGAACGGCGCCGCCGTTGCGGCGATGGTCGCCGGGTTAGTCACCAGGGCACCTCCGACAGATCGGACGCGGAGCGTCCGGGCGGTGCCCCCTCTGTCGCGGACCCTGAGAGATTCGCCTCAGGCCGCGGGCGAGCCGCGGCCGGGGTTTACTCCTTCGGTGAGCGGGCGGGATCTCGACCCTGCCCGCTGCTTTCCAGAGCGCCCTTGCGCCTGCGGTCCTTTTGCCTGAGAGTTTCCGGGGCGGTTGCTCCTTCGGCGCCGCGCTCGTGGCGCGACCTCTCCCGCGGGCGTGCATACAGCGCCCTTGCTTTAGCACCGTCCTCCCCGAACGCCAAGCCCGTTCCGATCAACGCTGACGGCGTAACGGGACGAGATCGCCCTCAAATGGCGGCGATCGGCACGCCAAGCGCGCGCGCGGCCGCGAGGAGCCGCGCGGCGTAGCTTGCCAGCTCTAGCGAACCGTCCTGCGGAATGAGCCCGGAGCCTCTCCGGCGCGGTGCTTGTCGCATCGGAGTATGCGATAATCGAACCGGCATATTTGGCTCCGCCGCGAGCCTCCAACGAGACGTGACAGGGGGAGAAATGCGACGCCGTGAGTTTGTCGTGGCTTTCGCCGGCGCGGCGGTGGGCTGGAGTCCGGCCTCGGCCGAGGTCAAGACCCCGCGCGTGGGCTTTGTCCAGCCCGGGTCACGAGAGGAGAATCAGGGTCTACTCGACGCCTTCAGAGACGATCTTTCGACGCTCGGCTGGAGCGACAGCAGCAACATCGCGATCCTCGACCGCTGGGCCGAGGATCGCACCGAGACTTTGCCCGGCATCGTCAAGGAACTAATAGGCTCCGGCGCCGCTGTCCTGGTCACTGGCGGGAGCCCGGCGACACTCGCCGCGACGCGGGCGAGCGCGACGATTCCGATCGTCTTTGTCGGCGTCGATGATCCCGTCTCCGCTGGTGTCGCCGACACCCTGGGTCAGCCCGGCGGCAACGCCACGGGCCTGTCTCTAACCTCATCCGAGGTCATTACCGAACGGTTGCAGCTGCTGCGCGAGTTCGTCCCTAGCCTGCATCGGCTCGCGGTCATCGTCAGGGATGATCCCGGTCTCGATCAAAAGTTATTGGACATCCGCAGCGAGGCCGGCCGCATGGGGATCGCGCCGTTGATGCTCGAGGCAACCACGGGGAAGGCTCTCGAGCTTGCCTTCGCGCGGATGCGCGGCGCGCGCTGCGAGGCGGTCTATGTGGCTTCCGGCCCGCTGGGCCCCGCCAAGCGCGCCCGGATCATCGCGCTGGCTGCTGAATCCCGTCTCCCCGCGATCTACTGCTTCCGCGTCTTTCCCGCGGAGGGCGGATTGATGTCGTTCGGGGCCGATTACCGCGACCTCTTCCGCCGCGCCGCCGGTTTCGTCGACAAGATCCTCAAGGGCGCCAAACCCGCCGCTATGCCGGTCGAACCGCCCCACAAATTTGACCTGACCGTCAATCGCAAGACGGCAAAGGCGCTCGGCCTGACGATCCCGCCGGCGGTCCTCGCCGGCGCCGATGACGTGATCGGATGAAGCGGCGCACCCTATTGCTCGGCGCGGCAGCTACGGCCGCCGCTTGGCGAGCCGGTGCGCAGGAGGCGCCGAAGACCGCCCATATCGGTTTCATCGTCACCGGGGAGGGGTTCCCGCGCCGTTCGTTCGACGAGGCGATGAGGCGGCTCGGCTGGGTCGAGGGGCGCAATCTCGTCGTCGACCGCCGTGTAACCGGCGAGGACCCGAAGCAACGCCAGACTGCCGAGCTGATTGCGGCAAATCCCGATGTTATCGTAGCCGCCGGCATGATCGACGCTCTGCCGGTGCACGCCCAGACGCATACGATCCCGATGGTCGTGATCTCCGGAGGGGATCTGGTCGAGGTCGGGCTCGCCGATAGCCTGGCGCGCCCGGGTGGCAATGTCACAGGCATGACGCTTCTGTCTAGCGATCTCGACGGCAAGCGCCTCGAGCTTTTGCGCGAACTGGTTCCGGTGGCGACGCGGATCTCGGTGTTCGCCTACGCACGAAGCCCCGAGGACCATCCCTCGCATCAATGCCATCGAGGCTCTGGCGCGCCCCCGCGGCTTGCGGGTTGCCTCCAGACTGGTCAGTGAGGTGGGGGAATTCGACGGCGCGTTTGCAGCCAGCGCCGCCGACAACGACCAGGCAATGCTGGTGCTGGGGAGTCCGGTGGCAGACGAGAACGCGGAGCGAATTATCGCTCTCGCGGCTCAATACCGCCTACCTGCGGTTTACGACAGTCGTCGGACATATGCGGAGCGCGGCGGTCTCCTATTCTATGGCCAAGTGTGGCGAGAGAATTTTGAACGCGCCGCTGTACTCGTCGACAAAATCCTGAAGGGCGCCAAACCCGCGGACCTGCCGATCGAGCAGCCAACCCGGTTCGAATTGGTGGTCAATCTCAAGACGGCCGCAGCGCTCGGCCTGACGATCCCGCCGTCGATCCTCGCCCGCGCCGACGAGGTCATCGAATGAGGCGTCGCGACTTCACCGCTAGTCTATTGCTCGCTGCCGCGACGCGATCCGCGTGGGCACAAGCGCCAGCGAAGCAGCACCGGATTGCGATCGTCGTCCCGGCCGGTCCCGTCGCGTACATCGACGACTCGGGAAGTCGCTTCTGGCGGGCGTTTTTCGGAGAGCTGCGCCGGCTGGGCGATGACCTCGCGCGCGAGATTGGCGTAGCTCTCGGGTCGTCCCTCGCCGGAATACCGCTCTACGGTGAGGTTTTGCCCCTCGAGCGGAACCCGGATCTGATCGTTGCCAGCACCGATGCCATCGCGCAGGCAGCCCGCGCAGCGGATGGCGTAGTCCCCATCGTTTGGATAGGCGGCGACCCCGTCCAAGCCGGACTCGCGGCGAGCCTGGCGCGTCCGGGCGGCAACGTTACAGGCGTCACCGTTGATGCGGGGATGGAGCTCTGGGGAAAGCGCCTTCAGATCCTCAAGGAGGTCATCCCTTCGGCATCCAAGGTCGCATTCCTTGCGATGCGCGGGCAGTGGGAGGGTCCCTATGGGCAACAGCTTCGTGAGGCAGGCGAGAGATTGAAGATATCCTTGATCGGTATGCCGTTGCAGGAGTCGACACCATCCGAATATCAGCGCGCGTTCGCAGAAATCGCTCATGAGCAGCCGGGTGCGATCATCGTGAGTTCCAGAGGTTCCCTTTCGCCCTACCGTCAGTTGATCGTCGAGCTAGTCGAGAAAAGCCGTCTGCCGGCGATGTATCCCTACCGTGATTATGTCAACGTGGGCGGGCTGATGGCCTACGAGGGCGACCTCGGCGAACTCGGGCGGCGCACGGCCGATGACGTGCACGAGATCCTCAAGGGCGCCAAACCGGGCGACATCCCGATTTATCAGCCCATCAAATTCGAACTTATCGTCAATTTAAAGACCGCCGCAGCGCTCGGCCTGACGGTCCCACCATCGATCCTCGCCCGCGCCGACGAGGTGATCGAGTGAACCGCCGCACCCTCGTGTTCCTTCTGGCCGCGACGGCGGCGCGGCCGTTCGCCGTATCGGCGCAGCAATCTGGCAAAGTATTCAGAGTGGGCGTGTTGAACGCGGGCACCGGCACTCCCAAACCGCTGGCGGATGTTAGCAGGGAGGCTTTCGAGAAGCTCGGCTGGTTTGAGGGCAAGAACATAAGCTTCGAGCGCCGATACGCAGAGAACCATCCCGATCGGCTGCCCGACTTGGCGGCCGAATTGGTCGGCCTCAAGGTCGACCTGATCATGGCAGGCGGCACCCTGGCGCCGCTTGCGGCCAAACGAGCCACCACGACGATCCCGATCGTCATGACGACCGCCGGCGACCCTGTCGGGAGCGGCCTGGTCTCGAACCTGGCGCGACCCGAAGCGAACGTCACCGGGCTGAGCTTTATGTCGCCCGATTTGGACGGGAAACGGTTGCAGCTGCTCAAGGAAGTCGTCCCGCAGGTCGCGCGTGTGGCGGTCATCTGGGATGCGGCCAATCCCTATCCCGCGCGGGCTTTCAAGGAGACTGAGCGAGCGGCCCAGATCTTGGGGATCGAGGTTCATTCGCTGGAGGTGCGTGGGCCGGATGATTTCGCCGGCGCGTTCGACGCGATGAAACGACTACAGCCTGACGCGTTGTTTGCGATCGGCGATCCGCTGATTTCGGATTCTCGCAGGCAGATTGTCGATTTCGCCTCGAACCAGAGATTGCCGGCAATGTATCCGCTCAGGGAGTATGTCGAAGTCGGTGGTCTGATGTCCTACGGGAGCAGTATTTCCGATATGGTTCGGCGTGCGGCCGGGTACGTCGATAAGATCCTTAAAGGCGCCAAGCCCGAGGATTTGCCGGTCGAGCAGCCGACCAAGTTCGAGCTCGTCATCAATCTGAAAGCCGCCAAGGCGCTCGGCCTGACTATCCCGCCTCTTCTGCTCGCGCGCGCCGACGAGGTGATCGAATGAAACGGCGCGATTTCACGATCGGTCTGTTGATTGCGGCCGCTGCACCATCGGCATCGGCGCTGGAAGGGGCGAAGCAGCACCGAATTGCAATCGTCATGGCCGGTGGCACGATCGCCCGCATCAGCGAAATGGCCAGCGACCCCGTGGCTCGCCGCTTCTACCAAGCGTTCTTTCAGGAGCTGCGCCGGCTGGGCGATGTCGAGGGACAAAACCTGACAATCGAGCGATATTCTGGCGAAGGCCGTCCTGCGGGCCATGCCGATCTCGCGCGCGAGGTCGTCAGGCGCAATCCCGAGGTCATCGTTGCCTCCACCGGCCCGGTCGCCCTGGCGGTGCGCGCGGCGACCGCCACGATCCCGATCGTTTTCGAGGCGGTCGATGCGGTCGGGATTGGATTGGTGACGAACCTCGCGCACCCCGGCGGCAACATGACCGGGGTCAGCCTTTTCGACGCCGAGTTCATTGCCAAACGCCTGCAGATCCTCAGGGAAGTCGTCCCTTTGGCTTCCAGGATCGCCGTCTTGAACATGCGCCGGCAGTGGGAAGGCGCCTATGGCCAGGCGTTTCAGCCGGCCTATCAGGAGGCAAGCGAGCGATTGCATATCGAGCTGGTCCCGATGTCGCTCGAGGAGTCGACGCCGTCTGAGTATCAGCGCGTCTTCGCCGCGATCGCGAAGGACCTGCCGGACGCGATCCTGGTCACCGACATAGGTGACCTGATCCCGTACCGCCAGCTGATCGTCGAACTGGTCGAGAAGAGTCGCCTGCCGGCGATGTACGGCTTGCGCGACTATGTCGAGGCCGGTGGGCTGATGGCTTATGAGGCCGAGTTCGGCGAAACCGGGCGGCGCATGGCCGATGACGTGCACGAGATCCTCAACGGCGCCAACCCGGGCGACATTCCGATTTATCAAGCGACCAAATTCGAGTTCGTCATCAATCTGAAAGCCGCGAAGGCGCTCGACCTCACCCTCCCGCCGACGCTGCTGGCCCGCGCCGACGAGGTCATCGAATGAGGCGGCGCGATTTCTCGCTCGGTCTATTGCTCGCTGGCGCAGTCCCGCCAGCGCCGCCGCAAGAGCCGACCAAGCAGCAGCACCGGATTGCGATCGTCATCGCTTCGGGTCCCGTCGCCCGCCTCAACGACCCGACAAGTCACGCTTGGCAGGCGTTTTGGCAGGAGCTGCGCCGGCTGGGGGATATCGAGGGAAAAAACCTCACCGTCGAGCGGTATTCGGGCGAGGGGCGGCCAGAGGGCTATGCCGATCTCGCTCGCGAGATCGTGAGCCGCAACCCGGATGTGATCGTTCCCATCAGCCCTCCCATTATGCAGGCTGTCAGCGCCACCACCGGCACGATACCGATCGTGGGCTCGGGGGCTTACACCGAATTAGGGCAGGTGCCCAGTCTGGCGCGCCCAGCCGGCAACATTACCGGCATCACGGTGACCGCTGGGTACGAAATTTATGGGAAGTACTTGCAGATCCTCAAGGAAGCCGTCCCTTCGGCAATCAAGGTCGCATTCCTCGACATGGACACCGGGGCCGACCGGCAACACCGCCGGGAAGCGCTTGAAAAGGCGAGCCGAGTACTGGAGATCTCGCTTATCGGTGTGCTGCTTCAGCAGTCGACACCCTCCGATTATCACCGCGCCTTCGGTGAAATCGCGCAGGCCCGGCCGGACGCGATCATCGTCAGCGGCGGGTCTGAGGTTTATGCGTACCGTCAGTTGATTACTGAGCTGGTCGAGAAGATCCGATTGCCGGCGATGTATCCGGCGCCAGCGCGTGATTGGGTTGAGGCAGGCGGGCTGATGGCCTACGGAACCGACTATGCCGAGCTCTGGCGGCGCCTCGCCGACGACGTGCATCAGGTCCTGAACGGGGCCAAACCGGCTGACATCCCAATCTATCAACCGACCAAATACGAGTTCCTGATCAACCTCAAAGCCGCCAAGGCAATTGGTTTTAACATCCCGCCCGCACTGCTCGCCCGCGCCGACGAGGTGATCGAGTGAAATGCCATTGTAGCAATGTATTGCAGAAATAGATGATCATAGAATAGCCTTATTCACATCGCATAATGGGCGTTGCGGGAGACGCCGAATGGGCCCGGTGGTTGGAATAAGGAGAGCGAGTTGGATGAGATACCGATCTGGCCAGGCGGTTACAACTATTCCAAGAATCTGCTGCTGATTCGCTGCAGATTGCACAGACGGTAATGATTAGCTCAATTTGTGATTGTAGACGCGCAGCCCCTCAGCGGCCGCGGAAGCGCTTGTAGAAGTCGACGGCCTCGGGGCTTTGCTGAAAGCCGAGCACGACGTTGAGATCGGCCCCGGTACGGCCACCCAGCGGGATCGTTTCTTCGATATGGTCGGTCACGCCGGAGCGTTTCTGATTGGCCACGAAGGCGATGCTCACCGCGAACGGCTTTTTGCTGAGGATCGTTTGATCGGGCGCGGTTACGGCGACGAAATAAGGGAGGTCCACGGTGTCGCCTCTTGCCGCCGGGCCGCGTTCGCCGACAATGACCGTGTCGAGATCGATGTGCATTGCATCGCCGGTATACGTGCATTTGAGCTCGGCCTCACTCAACAGGCCGTAGAACGCGACGTTCTCGGGGCGACGCTCGGGGCCGGGTGCGAAGACGACGGTGGCGGCGAGCGGCCGCAGCACAACGGCGCCCGGGCAAGCCTCGGCCGATGCCGATTTCGATGACGAGAACCAGCTGCAGCCCGAAAGCGCAAGAAGACCGGCGAGCGCTGCGCCCGCCGCAGCCCGCGCGAGGCTCACAGGGTGTCGTGCGTACCGTCGCAGAAGGGCTTGCCGCCGCTCGATTTGCACCCGCACAGCCACACTTCTTCGGTCGCTTCGGCGGTGAACGGGATGGGGGTCAGCCCGGTGCCCTGATGCGAGCCGTCGCAAAAGGGCTGCGAGCCGCTGCGCCCGCACGCGCACCAGAAATACCTTTTGCCCGCCTCGACGGTGACGCCATAGGGCTCCTTCTGCGCGGGGATCGGTGTGTTCATGCTTTCTTCCCTGCCTCTGCCCTTGATAGTGTCGCAGTCCTGCGGCGGCGCGTTTCCGCCGCCGGACTCTATGCGAGCCGCACCGGGCAAACAAGCCGGTCGGAGGCGGAGAACCAGATGGCCGTCTATACCGATGTGGCCGATGACGAGCTGAGATTCTTCATCGCCCTTTACGACATCGGCGAGGTGCTGTCGTGCAAGGGGATTGCCGAAGGGGTCGAGAACTCGAACTTTCTCGTCACCACCGAGCGCGGCAATTTTATCCTGACGCTCTATGAGAGGCGGGTCGCGCCGGAGGATCTGCCGTTTTTTATCGCGCTGATGGAGCACCTCGCGCGGCATGGTGTCGCGTGCCCGACACCGGTCCGGGGCCGCGACGGGATCGCGTTGCGCGAGCTGTGCGGACGCCCTGCTGCCTTGGTGACGTTTCTCGCCGGAATGTGGCCGCGCCGCATTCAGCCCTTTCACTGCGCCTCGGTCGGTGGGGCACTCGCCGAGCTGCACCGGGCCGGCGCTTCGTTTGGGATGTCCCGGACGAACGATCTCTCGGTCGCGGGGTGGCGGCGATTATACGAGGCGTCGCGCTGCCGCGCGGCCGAGGTCCAGCGGGGGCTGGTCGAAGAGCTCGACGCAGAACTCGCTGCGCTCGAGCGCGAATGGCCGCGCGATCTGCCGACCGGGGTGATCCATGCCGATCTCTTTCCCGACAATGTGTTCTTTCGCGACCGCGAGGTTTCCGGCCTGATCGATTTCTATTTCGCCTCCACCGATTTTCTCGCCTACGATTTGGCGATCTGCCTCAATGCCTGGTGCTTCGAAGCCGATGGCAGCCTCAACGTGACCAAGGCCCGACTGTTGCTCAATGGCTATCGGCGGGTGCGGCCGCTCAGCGCAGCCGAGCTCGCCGCCCTGCCGCTGCTCGCGCGCGGCAGCGCGCTTCGCTTTCTGCTCACTCGGCTGTTCGACTGGCTCAATCAACAGGCGGGGGCTCTGGTACGGCCCAAGGATCCCCTGGAGTTCCTGCGCAAGCTGCGCTTCCACCGCGGCATCACCGGCCTCACCGCCTATGGGCTCGATGCCTGAGCCGAGCGCGGTCGAGATCTTCACCGACGGGGCCTGCCGCGGCAACCCGGGTCCGGGCGGCTGGGCGGCGATTTTGCGCTATCGCGGAGTGGAAAAGGAACTGACCGGCTACGATCCGGATACGACCAACAACCGCATGGAGATGATGGCGGCGATTGGCGGGCTGGAGGCGCTGAAGCGGCCGTGCCGGGTGCGGCTCTACAGCGACAGCCAATATCTCCGCGACGGCATCACCAAATGGATCAACGGCTGGAAACGTCGCGGCTGGCGAACCGCGGACAAGCAGCCGGTCAAGAATGTCGATTTGTGGCAGCGGCTCGATGCTGCCTCGGCGCGCCACGTCGTCACCTGGGAATGGGTGCGCGGCCATGCCGGCCACCCCGAAAACGAACGCGCCGACGCGCTCGCGCGCACCCGCATTGCCGAAGCCGCTGGGTCCAGCGATTCGGCAGGGAGCGCGCGGGGCTAACCGGCAGAGGAGGAGGGGCGCCCTAAAGGGATTTCAGCATCGCATCGGCGCCGGATGCTTCGACCTGGCCCGGCTGCTGCTCGACGTTCAGCGATTTGACGACGCCGTTGTCGACCAGCATCGAATAGCGCTTCGAGCGGATGCCGAGGCCGCCCTTGGTAAGGTCGAGTTCGAGACCGAGCGCGCGGGCGAGATCCCCGCTGCCGTCAGCCAACATCCGTACTTTGCCCTCTGCTTTCTGGTCCCTTGCCCACGCCGCCAGGACAAAAACATCGTTGACAGCGACGCAGGCGATCTCGTCGACACCCTTGGCCTTGATGTCGGCTGCCTTGTCGACAAAGCCGGGCAGGTGGCGCTGCGAGCAGGCCGGGGTGAATGCGCCCGGCACCGCAAACAGGACAACCTTCTTGCCGCGCAAGAGTTCGTCGGTGGTGATGTCCTTCGGCCCCTCCGGGCTCATCTGCTTGAGCGTTACCAATGGTATTTTGTCGCCAACCTGGATGGTCATGGAGAGTCCCTCGGGTGGTGTTTGGGTCAAGGCCCCTTTGGCACTCGTGTGCCCCGTTGCGGAGGGGTCCGGTGGCGGAGCGATAACATAGTACGCCCCTCCGGGCAAACCTCACCGCGAGGTGCTTTTTTGCACGAACGGGCAATGAAAGGGTCTTATAGATGTATAGCTTCGCGGGATCGGAGCGAAGGGCATGATGAAAAGCGGAGGTCGCGATGACGTCTTTGGCGGGCCAGTTCTTGGTGGCGATGCCGCAGATGGAGGATCCGCGGTTCGCCCGGTCGGTCGTGTACATGTGCGTGCACAGCGAGGGTGCCGGCGCAATGGGCCTAGTGATCAATAAGCCGCTCGGCTCTCTGACGATGGGCGAGCTGTTCGCGCAACTCGACATCGCGTCCGGTGGCTCGGCCAACTCGCGCCCCGTGCATTTTGGAGGCCCAGTGGAAGGGGGGCGCGGGTTCGTGCTGCACACAAGCGATTACAGCGAGGAGGCGACGCTGGTGGTCGACGACAATATCGCGCTGACCGCCACTCTCGACATCCTGCGCGCGATCGGCGAGGGACACGGTCCACGCCGGAGCCTTTTTGCCCTCGGGTATGCCGGCTGGGCTCCCGGCCAGCTCGATGCCGAAATCCAAGCCAACGGCTGGCTCTCGGTCGCGGCCGACCACGGCATCATGTTCGATCTCGACCACGAGAAGAAATGGAACCGCGCGCTCGCCAAGCTCGGCATCGATCTCACAATGCTGTCCAGTGCGGCGGGACACGCCTAGCCGTGCCCCAATCGCGGCATGCGAAACGCTTATTAACCAGGCCGTATCTGGGTCTTCTGAGCCACCGCGGCTCGGCGACTAGCTCCTGCCGTAGCTATCTTCGAAGCGGACGATGTCGTCTTCGCCGAGATAGCTTCCAGACTGCACCTCGATAAGGTGCAGGGGGATCTTGCCGGGGTTTTCGAGCCGGTGGGCGGTGCCGATCGGGATATAGGTCGATTGGTCTTCCGAGAGCATCATTTCCTGCTCGCCGCGGCGGATCCTGGCGGTGCCCTGAACGACGATCCAATGCTCGGCGCGGTGATGATGCATCTGCAGCGACAGCTTGCCGCCGGGCTTGACGACGATATGCTTGACCTGCACCCGGTGCCCGTTATGGAGCGATTTGAAACTCCCCCACGGCCGGTGGACAATCGGTAGCGCATCCGCTTCGTCGCGCTGGTCCTTGACCAGGCGGGCGACGAGGTTTTTCACCTCCTGGGTTCGGTTGCGCGGCGCGACCATCACCGCGTCGTCGGTGGCAACGACGACGAGATCTTCGATACCGATCGCCGCAACCAGCCCGGCCTCCGACCGCAGATAGCAGTTCCGGGTTGCCTCGGCGATCACGTTCCCGGCGATCGAATTGTCGTTCTCGTCTTTCGCCCCCAGCTCCCAGAGGGCATCCCAGCAACCGACGTCGCTCCACCCCATGCTGACCGGCACGACGGCCGCGCGTCTCGTATGCTCCATGACCGCATAGTCGATCGAGTCGGCGGCGCAGGCAGAAAAAGCCTCTTTGCCGAGGCGGATGAAATCGCTTTCACGCCGTGCCGAGGCCAAGGCCTGGCGGCAGACCGCGACCATGTCCGGCTGAAACCGTTCGAGCTCGTCCAGGTATACCCGGGCGGGAAACATAAAGATGCTGCTGTTCCAGAAATATTCGCCAGAGGTCATGTATTTTTGGGCGCGTTCCAAGTCGGGTTTTTCTTTGAACTCGCCAACGGCGAAGGCGCCGTCCACCCCCTCTAATGCCGAGCCACGACGTATATAGCCGTATCCAGTCTCCGGCCGCACCGGGGTGACACCCAAGCAGACAAGAGCGCCCGCACGTGCCGCCGCGGCGGCACGATCCACCGCGGCCAAAAACGCGCCCACATCGGCGATCGTGTGGTCAGAAGCCATCACCAACATCAGCGGATCGGGCTCGGTTTCGGTCAGTATCAAGGCTGCGGTGCAGGCAGCTGGAGCGGTGTTCCGGCCGATCGGCTCGAGCAATAGCGCACGGGGCACGACCGAGATCTCGCGCAGTTGCTCGGCGATGATAAAGCGATGCTCTTCATTCGCGACGACGAGAGGCGGGACGAGGTCCGTCCGACCGGCCACCCGGCGTACGGCCTGCTGCAAGAGACTGTCGCGACCGAGCAGAGTCAAAAGCTGCTTCGGATGAAGTGTGCGCGACATTGGCCACAGCCGTGTACCCGAACCGCCGGACAGAATGACGGGATGTATCATGCGACTTCCTCGTGACCCGAAGCGATGAACCTGCTGGATCTTCACGGCCAACGGCATACACCGTTTTCGCGAAGCCGCAAATCCTGGCGCGGCTTACACAACAAAACCTTAATCTCCCGGAGCTATCGGACACCAGCGTTAACCGTAAAGGGCGCGTGGAGGGTCTCATGACGGAGTGGAAGCGCGAAGGAGTAAAGGCCGTGAAAGAGACACGCGGACGGGCGATGAAGACCGTACCAATACTCAGAGCCACCGAAACTTGGAAAGCGTCACCCATAGCGCACAGGTATACGAGAAACAGTGTCGACTCTAGCTCGAGCTTCGTTGCCTGGGCAGCAGTGTTCTTGACGCATCCGGATAGGGCGCCCGTTCCGAATGCGTCGCCGCGAGCTCTCGCTCCAACGCCTCGATACGCCGACGGCGGTTCCTGAGCTCATGACGATCGCGGCGGCCGGCTATCCATGCGGCAGCAACGCCGCCGAGAGCCCCGATTAGCACGCTCAAAAAAACCAGCAGATAAAGTGGTGCCTCGGCAAGGTAGGGCAGCGGCCAAAAGCCGACCGTTACCGTGCCGCGATTAGAGATGGCGAACAGTATCAAAAATATTACCAAGAGAAACAGAGCGGCCCGATATATGATTTTCACCCGCCGGCCGGGACGCGAGGCTCGGCTTCAGGCGCGACCGGCGCTGTGGTTCAAACGGTCGCGCAACTGCTTGCCGGTCTTGAAGAAAGGGATGTGCTTTTCGGCGACGGAGACGCTGTCGCCGGTCCGCGGATTGCGGCCAACCCGCGCGTCGCGACGTTTGACCGAAAAGGCGCCAAAGCCCCGTAGCTCGACGCGATCACCCCGCGCGAGCGCCGCGGCGATCTCGTCGAAGATGGCGGTCACGATGAGTTCGACATCTCTCTGATACAGATGAGGGTTGGCCTCGGAGAGCCTCTGGACGAGCTTCGATTTCGTCATGCGATCGTCGCTCCCGCCTCATATCGCAACACCCGCACAGCGTGCCAAACCCCCTGGTGACCGTCAAGATCGGCGGCCCCGCCGCCTGCTCTCCGCCGCGGCGAGGGGGCTCAGCTCTTGTCCTCGGCTTCGCCCTGCCGGCGGGCTCGGTTAATCGCCGCGCCGAGGATGTCCCCAAGGCTGGCGCCCGAATCAGAGGACCCGTATTCGGCCATCGCCCGCTTCTCCTCGTCGACCTCGCGCGCCTTGATCGACAGCGTGATCTTACGCGTCGCCCTGTCGATGGCGGTAATCTTGGCATCAACTCGCTCTCCCACCGCGAAGCGCTCGGGACGCTGCTCGCTGCGATCGCGCGACAGCTCGGACTTCCGGATGAAGCCCGGAACACCCTCGCCGATAGTTACGTCAATGCCGCCTTCGTTGATTGTGGCGATGGTGGCGGTAACGACCTCACCCTTCTTCAGCTTGGTCATCCCGGCTTCGAACGGGTCGGCCGCGAGCTGCTTGATCCCAAGGCTGATACGCTCCTTCTCGACGTCGACATCAAGCACCTTGACCCGCACCGCATCGCCCTTGCGGTAATCGCTAATGGCCTCCTCGCCGGGCCGGTTCCAGTCGATGTCGGACATGTGGACCATGCCGTCGATGTCGCCGGGCAGGCCTATGAAGAGGCCAAACTCGGTGATGTTGCGCACTTCGCCTTCGAGCTCGCTGCCCGCCGGGTGCTCTTCAACAAAGGCCTCCCAAGGGTTGGCCAGAGTCTGCTTTAGGCCGAGGCTGATGCGCCGCTTTTGAGGATCGACATCGAGCACCATCACCTCGACTTCCTGGCTGGTCGAGACGATCTTTCCGGGGTGGACGTTCTTCTTGGTCCAGCTCATCTCCGAGACGTGGACGAGACCCTCGACGCCCGGCTCCAGCTCGACGAAGGCGCCGTAGTCAGTGATGTTGGTGACGCGCCCGCGGAATTTGGCGCCAACAGGGTATTTCAGCTCGACGCCTTCCCACGGGTCGGATTCGAGCTGCTTCATGCCGAGCGAGATGCGCTGTGTCTCGGGATTAAAGCGGATTACCTGAACCTTGACGTTCTGCCCGATGTTGAGCGCCTCCGACGGATGATTGATGCGCCGCCAGGCGATGTCGGTGACGTGCAACAGCCCGTCGACCCCGCCGAGATCGACAAAGGCGCCGTAGTCCGTAATGTTCTTGACGACGCCGTTGAGGATCTGGCCTTCCTTGAGACTGGCGACAAGTTCGGAGCGTTGCTCGGCGCGGCTCTCCTCGAGGACGGCGCGGCGCGACACGACGATATTGCCGCGCGAGCGGTCCATCTTCAGGATCTGGAAGGGCTGCGGCGATCCCAGTAGCGGAGTGATGTCGCGCACCGGGCGGATATCGACCTGGCTGCCGGGCAGGAATGCGACCGCGCCGTTGAGGTCGACGGTAAACCCGCCTTTGACACGGCCGAAGATGACGCCGGTCACGCGTTCATTCGCCTGGAAGCTCTTGTCGAGCTGGGTCCAGGCCTCCTCGCGACGCGCCTTCTCGCGCGAGAGCTGGGCCTCGCCGTTCTTGTCCTCCATTCGTTCGAGGTAGACCTCGACCGTGTCGCCGACATGAAGGTCGGGCTCGACCCCCCCGACGGCGAACTCCTTTAGCGACACCCGGCCTTCCGATTTGAGGCCGACATCGACGAGCACCGCATCATTCTCGATGGCGACCACGCGGCCTTTGACGACGGTGCCTTCCAGACTGTTGGCGACACCCAGCGATTCATCGAGAAGCGCGGCAAAGGTATCCTTTGCGGGCGCCTCTCGCGTGTGGAGGTCTACTGCTGCCATTCCTTCTCCTTGAGCGAGCGCGCGACGAGGGCGGATGCGCGTTCGAACACCGCATCGGCATCGAGCGCGGTCGTGTCGATTACCTCGGCATCGGCCGCCGCCATCAGCGGGGCGGCCCGGCGACCGCTGTCGCGTGCATCGCGTTCGTTAAGATCTTGCAAGACATTCTCGTATATAGCGGCACTGCCTTGCTCAGACAACTCTTGGACCCGCCGCGCAGCCCGCACATCCACTCCGGCGGTGACGAACAGCTTTACGTCCGCTCCCGGGCACACGACGGTGCCGATATCGCGACCGTCAAGGACGGCGCCACGCGCCGGCGGCGGCGGGTGCTCGGCAAAATCCCGTTGCAGGCCGAGAAGCGCCCGCCGGACCCCGGGAATGGCGGCGACGACCGAAGCCGTGGATGCGATCCTGTCGCCGCGCAGACGCGGGTCGGCGAGCAGCTTCAGATTGACCCGGCGCGCGGCTTCTTCCGCGGCCATCGGATGCATGGGATCGCCGGTTTCGTCGAGCACCAGAAGCGCTGTCGCGCGGTAGAGCGCGCCGGTGTCGAGATGAGCAAAGCCGAAGCGCTCGGCGAGCCGCTGCGCCAGCGTGCCCTTTCCCGAACCGGCAGGCCCGTCGATCGCCACAACGAACGGGGGAGAGGTCATAGCTGCCGCGGCATCCGATCAGCCTCTGACCGCGACTCCTCGGCGCGCCTCATCGCGTAAACTCGGCGCAAGCAAAATTGAGGAAGGGCCACGCGGCCCCTTGCCGAGGCTGCCGACCTGTTTTTACAGGAGATCTACAGGTGACCGGACCGCTTCTGACCACGATGTGCACACCCGCAGGCACGGAATTGCGAATTTGTAGGTCTGGTTGCGATTTACGGCTCAACCTGATCCTCGGATTTGCTCGCTGATATACCAAACCGCACCAAAAAAGTCAACCTCTAGTTTGCGATTTTGTTCAATATATCACTAGCCTTCCTCCTCAACAACGGCGCCGAGCCGGGTCATCAGCCCAATGAAGTCGGGGAAGCTCGTGGCGATTGGGGCAGCGTCATCGATATGTACCGGATTGCGGGCGGCGAGGCCGAGAACAAGGAATGCCATCGCGATGCGATGGTCGAGCTGCGTCTCGATTAACGCGCCACCCTCCGGTGGCCCGTTGGCGCCATCGATGATCAGGTCGTCGCCATCGACTGCGACTTGCACGCCGCAGCCGTCGAGGCCGGCGGCAATCGCCGCGAGGCGATCGCTCTCCTTGACGCGCAACTCGGCGAGCCCTCGCATAACCGTGCGCCCGCGGGCGCAGGCGGCGGCAACGGCAAGGATCGGGTATTCGTCGATCATTCGCGGCGCCCGCACCGCGGGGATGTCGGCGCCCCACAACGTCCCGCTACGGGCGCGAATATCGGCAATAGGCTCGCCGCCTTCCCCGCGCCGGTTCAGCACAGCGATATCGGCGCCCATCTCGTGCAGGCACTCGAGGAGACCACTGCGCAGCGGATTGATTCCGACCCCCTCCACCGTGACCTCGGACCCCGGGATGATTAGCGCTGCGATCAGCGGAAAGGCGGCAGAGGATGGATCGCCCGGCACCCTAATCGGTGCCGCGGCGAGTTCGGGAAGACCCTCTAGGGTGATGCGGTGCCCGCCGCCTTCGTCGGGCTCGCTCGTGATCGTCGCACCGAAATGGCGCAGCATCCGCTCGGTGTGATCGCGCGTCGGCTGCGGTTCGACGACCGTGGTTGTCCCTGCGGTATTCAGGCCAGCAAACAAGACCGCGGATTTGACCTGGGCCGAGGGAACTGGGAGGCGGTAGTCGATCGGAAGCGGGTTGGCGGCGCCGGTCACCGCTAAGGGGAGTCGAGAGCCTTCGCGAGTGAGAAAGTGCGCCCCGAACCGGCTCAACGGCTCGACCACACGGCTCATCGGCCGCTGCCTCAGCGAAGCGTCGCCGGTGACAAAGGCGGTGAGCGGGTGAGTAGCCAGCATGCCGAGAAGAAGCCTCGCGCCAGTGCCGGAATTGCCGAGGTCGAGCACATCCTCGGGTTCGGCGAGCGCGCCTACCCCGATGCCGTCGACGGTCCATCGGCTATCGCCGACCGCAGCTGTAGTCGCACCGAGCGCATTTATTGCCGCGGCAGTCGCCAGTACGTCCTCGCCCTCGAGCAAGCCGGCAATTTCTGTCCGACCAACCGCAAGCGCGCCCAGCATCAAAGCCCGGTGCGAGATCGATTTGTCGCCGGGAACCCGGATGGTGCCAGCGAGCGGCTCGGAAGGCCGTCCAACGGCCTGCCGCACTCGTTGGCGAGAGGGGACGATGTGAGCCATCGTGGGAGTGGGCCTCGGAAATTTGAGGGACACGGTTGCAGCCTCGCCACGGCCAGCCCATATCGTCCGGCCGAACGGCGCAATCTCTTCAATTTACCTTCGGAAGTTTATTTTTGACAGAGGTAATGCCCTGTGGCAATGGCGCGCCGAGGAGTTTTGCTAAACATCTGATGGAGTAAATGGTGGCGAAACCCGAATGGGGGTCCAAACGGATTTGCCCGAGTTGCGGAACCCGCTACTACGATCTATTACGCGAACCGGTGATTTGCCCGAAATGCGGCACGCCATATGACCCGGAGGCCTTCCTCAGATCGCGACGTACGCGCCCGGCCCCGACGGTCGAGAAGGAGGTCGAGCCGGTCGGTTCCGACGAGCTCGACGCCGAAGTCGAAACCGAAGATGCGGAGACCGTCGAGGAGGAAGAGGGAGCCGTAGCGCTCGAAGAAGCCGAAGAGGAGGATGAAGAACTCCTCGAGGACGCTTCCGAGCTTGGCGAGGACGAGGACGACATGGCCGAGGTGATCGAAAATGTCGAGGAGGAGGAGCACTGACGCTAAACCCTGCGTATGGTGGGAAATTTCCGCTTGCCGACGGGCCTCGATATTCCTAATTTCGCCCCCGCGTTCGCTCCTGGGGCCATAGCTCAGCTGGGAGAGCGCTACAATGGCATTGTAGAGGTCACCGGTTCGATCCCGGTTGGCTCCACCAGTTAAAACAAGGGCTTAGCGAGAGATCGCTGAGCCCTTTCATATTTCGGATAACCACAGGGTAACCTTTGTGCGGATTTTCATGAAGGGGTCAGTATCCGTCGTCCTTTTCAAGGGCGACCGGGGCTTTCTCGCGGAAGGGAGGACGGCCGGCAAATTGTGCAGATCCGCATCCGGCCGCTGTTTGATCACTGAGCGCCGCCGCCGAGAAGCTGTGAGTGCACAGCTCTTCGATTATCGCCTTCACCTTGCGCGTCGAAACGCCTTGCACATGCATCTCTGCCGGTGCCGCCACCAGCGCCCATTTGCTGAACCTCTCAGACGCTACGCTCCTGCTCGGCCGCACGGAGCACAGATCGCGGTTCTCCAGCCGCCTAGCCCCATTCAGTTGCAGGCGGCTAATGGCCGAAAACCGGACCTACCGTTATCGCTGACGAAAGCGAGGCACCGACGGAGGCTGTTCGCCGGGAGCCGCAGAACAGCAACGATCCTAGGGGTTACTCGAGGAATGAAGAATGAAGGGCGGGTACGATTATTTTCCTCCGTCTACCGCCAATACCTGACCATTCACGAACCCGGCTAGTTCGGAGGCAAAGAACACCACGGAATTCGCGATGTCCTGCGCAGTACCCAGGCGCTTCATGGCGATCCGTTCGACCAGCGCCCTTTGCCCTTCTTCTCCGTAACCAGCCCACTACCTTTCCGATGCCGCGTTGGAGCGGACGAACCCCGGCGCCACGCTGTTAACGGTGATCCCGAATGGCCCCAGCTCGTGCGCCAGCTGACGGGTCAAGCCGACGACCGCGTGTTTTGCCGAGCAATACGCCTCGATGCCGGTAAGGGATGGGCCGAGAGCAGCGCCCGAGCTGATGTTGATTATTCGACCGCTACCGGCTCGCTTCATGCCTGCCGCCACTGCCCGGCTCAACGTGAAGGCGGCACCGACGTTGACCGCGAAAATATGGTCCCAATCGGCGTCCGGCACCTCCTCGATGGGGTGCATCTCCTGGTGCGCGACGCCGCCCGCATTGTTGACCAGGACATCGACCGCGCCGGCGGTTGTCACTCGATCGGCACGATCCATGCCGCGGCCGCAGCGCGGTCGGTCAAGTCCAGCACCGCTGTGTCGACCCCAGCCCTCGCGGTCTCCGCAAGTTCCGCGGCGGATAGATCGCAGCCGAACACTCGGGCGCCCAGTTGCGCAAAGGTCTCGGCGATGCACCGGCCGAACCCATTCCCGGCGCCGCTCACTACAACCGTTCTACCGTCGAACCGGATCCGCATCGGACGACCTCTCGTTGCCTCGTGAACCGTGCATAGTTCGGTTGACGATCCTCTTCCGCGAAAAGCCATTCTGCCGCAGAGTTCGAAACCTACCAATCCGACGGCGCTAGCCGTCGGGGCAATCGGAGTGAGCGATGCCCGCAAAGCGCGCCTATGGCATGGACCAGGAGTTCTATTCTTGGTCGCCGATCGTTACGCGCCCGGTTCTCAGATGGCGCGATAACGCCCGCGTCGCCCTCGCCGTCATCGTCAACCTTGAGCATTGGGACTGGGAGGCGCCGGAAGGCACCCCGCTGGCGGTGAGCCCGATGGGCGGCCCGGAGGGGATATGGACGGGTAACCAGCCGAGCTTTCCCGACATCGGCGGCTACGGCAACCACGAGTACGGCAACCGCGTCGGGGTCTTTCGCATCCTTGCTGTGCTGGACAAATACGGCATTAAGCCTACCTTAGCGCTCGACAAAGCCGTTGCCGACCACTACCCGTACCTGGTCAAGGAGGGCTTGAAGCGCGATGCCGAGTTCATCGCGCATGGCCTCTCGCGGCGGCGCATCATCCATATCGGCATGTCTGAGAGCGAGGAACGGGAGTACATCCGCCACTCGATCGAGGCGGTCGAGAGGGCTACCGGCAAACGGCCGATCGGCTGGTCCGGCCCCGACTTTCAGGAGACGCCAAACACCCCCAATCTCCTGGCTGCGGAAGGTATCCGCTATGTGTGCGACTGGGGCAACGACGAGCAGCCATACAAGATGACTCCGAAGACCGGGGAGCTCTACTCGCTCGGCGTCCATGCCTATCTCGACGACAACTACATCCACCTGCACGGCCGCCGCACGATCAATGAGGTCAACTTGTTGTGGCGCGAGTGGTTCGATGGTCTTTA
>Ga0306922_10000186_pt1 | contig 45631 bp, 36 predicted proteins | sample sta12Cox44000082_FD_203758 | JGI IMG/M metagenome (GOLD analysis project Ga0306922, IMG submission 203758) | Lab enrichment of tropical soil microbial communities from Luquillo Experimental Forest, Puerto Rico - statoxic.12C.oxic.44.000.082 (v2)... | ecosystem: Environmental > Terrestrial >... | reverse complement strand
AGCAATGTCCGGCGCCGGACCTATGACGTCGGCCGAGCTCGCCAAGAAATCCGGGACCACAGAGCGATACGTGCGCGAGTGGCTCGCGGCGCAAGCGGCCGGGGGATTTATCACCTACGACGCAGCCAGTGGAAAATACACGTTACCGTCCGAGCAAGCACTCGCTCTGGCCGACGAGACGAGTCCCGTGTTTCTTCCCGGATTTTTCGAGGTGGTGGCTGCCTGCGTGAAGGATGAACCGAAAATCACGGAGGCGTTCCGCAGCGGCAAGGGCGTCGGCTGGCATGAGCACGATCACGGTCTCTTCGCCGGCACCGAGCGATTTTTCCGGCCCAATTATCGCGCGCATTTGATCAGCGAATGGATTCCCGCGCTGGAAGGCGTCGAGGCCCGCTCAAAGCGGGCGCGAAAGTGGCCGATGTTGGATGCGGCTTGGGCACTTCGACGATTTTGATGGCGCAGGCGTATCCGAAATCGACGTTCGTGGGCTTTGACTATCACGACGGCTCAATCAAGATGGCGCGCGAAGCGGCGACGAAAGCCGGTGTGGCAGATCGCGTGAAGTTCGAAATCGCGAAGGCGAAGGATTATCCGGGGAAGGGATTTGACTTCGTCGCATTCTTCGATTGCCTGCACGATATGGGTGATCCGGAAGGCGCGGCCAAGCACGTGAAAGAATCGATGGCACTTGATGGGACATGGATGATCGTCGAGCCCTTTGCGCACGACAAGCTGGAAGACAATCTCAATCCGATCGGGCGCGTTTATTACGCGGCTTCGACAATGCTGTGCACCCCGGCTTCGCTTTCGCAGGAAGTGGGGTTGGCGCTTGGGGCGCAGGCGGGGGAAGGGCGGCTTTCGAAGATATTGAAGGCGGCGGGGTTTTCGCGGGTGCGGCGTGCGGCGGAGACGCCGTTTAATATCGTGCTGGAAGCGAGGGCGTAAAGTTAGTTTTGTGAACGAGCCTTCCTCAATCTGCGCTGGTTTTCAGAGCGTAGGCTTTTGCCTGCGCCGCAAGTTGCTGCCACCCAGATCACTCGATGGGAGAGAACTTCTGCTGCGTTGGCACACTGTGGAATGTTTAAAAATCAAAGAACGCTCGCGCGAGAAAGCCGAGCATTTGTGATCGAGGTTTTGGGTTACTGTGACGCAGGCTGAAGCCTACGCTACTGAACTAGTTGGCGCGGCGGCGGGAGAAGACTTTGCGCAGGACGCGGTCGGCGGCGCTGTTGAGTTCGAGTTGGAATTTGCCGGCTGCCCGGCGGGCCTGGTCCATCAGGGATGGATCGAGGAGCATGGCAGTGCGATCCACGAACGGGCCTGACGCGTTGCCGCTCGCGGCTTGGCGGGAGTTGCCGCGGGGATCTTTGGCCGAGAGTTTTTCGTAGAGCGAATAGTCGCGCCAGAATTGCTGGGCATCGTCCTGGGACCAATCGAGCGACTGGCCGAGGGCGACGAAGAATTCTTCGCGGAAAAGATCGAGCAGAGGGATCGCGATTTCGAGTCCTGCGCTGCGTGGTTTCTTTTGTTTTGCCGTCTTTTTCCCCTTCCGTTTTTTCTTCGCCGGACTCGTGCGAGCGTTTCGCACTGATACCTGCACTTTCAGGCGTGTGGGAAGCGCGGCCTCCACCCGCAGCGTCATGGCAAGAATCGCTTCCCGGCGGATGGTTTGAAGTTGTTCGCGGTAATGGACCGGTTGATCGGCGCGGCCTGGGCGGCGGAATTCGGCGGCGTACATATCAAGGAAGCGCTGGACCATTTCGTCGCGGTCGAGGGCGGCGAGGAGGAAGAAGGCTGCTTCGCGGGCGCGGATTACGAGTTCTCTGGGGCGGTAGGGCATTCGAGTGTCTTAGCTGTACTTGAATCGTGGGCTGGTCGCAATAGGAAAGCTTGGATGGGAGGACGGGACTGATTGGGAAGCGGGGCAGCTCGTTTGTGCTTGGGGCAAATAACGGCGCACAGGCAGAAGTGCCTGTGCCACTGGAGGCTGGAGCGGCGCGAAGCCATTGGTAACCTCCGAGGCGGACGAACGTGTTTGGACGCGATCACTGGGTGGCGCAGCGGTGGTGTTCCGGCGTTCGGGCACGGCATGCGTGCCCTATTGAAGAAAGAGCAACGTCGAAAGAACGAAGTGTTGCGGAAGCCAAGCAATAAAGGTCGGAGCACGTTGCTCCGCTGGCGCAGGCTGAAGCCTACGCTACTAAGAAAAGGCCCGGGGGCTTGGCTTTCCCGGGCCTTTTTTGGGGCTGTCGTCTTATCGACGCGAAACCGCTGACATGCGGCTTCGGAGTTGGGCCTGGCCTTAGTGGACTGGGCCTGCCGCGGGTTGATCTTTCGGGAATCCGCCAGTTGCGGGCCGGACGGACCTCTCGAATTTGCCGAGCGCGATTTCGAGAGCTTCCTCAGCGGTGCGGACGAAGTGGACCTGCACGCCCTCAAGCATCTCGGGTTGCAAATCCTCCTTCACGTTGGGTTCATTCTCCGAGGGGAGAATGACCTCGCGAATTCCCGCACGCTTCGCGCCCAGAACCTTTTCCTTCACGCCGCCGATGGGCAGCACGATTCCGGAGAGCGAAATTTCACCGGTCATCGCTACGCGCGGCCGGACGGGCCGTCCCGTCAGCAAGCTGACGAGAGCGGTAACCATCGCTACGCCCGCGGACGGGCCGTCTTTCGGAATCGCGCCCGATGGAACGTGAACGTGCAAGTCGATCTTACGGAAGAAATCGGGATCGATGCCGTAACGCTCGGCGTTCGCGCGCACCCATGTCAAGGCGGCGCGCGTGGACTCCTGCATCACTTCGCCCAGATGCCCGGTGACGGTGAACTGCTTGCCGCCGCGCATCTTGCTGGCTTCGATGAACACGATGTCTCCGCCGACCGGTGTCCAGACGAGGCCCACCGAAACGCCGGGTTTCTGAACGCGCTCTTCGACTTCCTTCTCGAGGCGAACTTTCTCGAGACCGAGAGCCTCGCGAATCACTTCGGGCGTGACGATTTGTTTCTCCGTCTTGCCCTCGGCGATGCGACGCGCCTGCTTGCGGACCAGCGTTGCGATTTCGCGTTCGAGGTTGCGCACGCCTGCTTCGCGCGTATAGCTGTGAATCAGGTAGTGCAAAGCCTCATCGGTGAATTCGATCTGCTCGCCCAGGGCCAAACCGTGTTCCTTGGTCTGCCGTGGAATCAGAAAGCGCTTCGCGATGTGGACCTTTTCCTCTTCGGTGTAACCGGCGAGTTCGATGATCTCCATGCGATCGCGCAACGGCTCCGGAATTGGATCCATCCAGTTCGCAGTCGCCACCCAGAGAACCTTCGAAAGATCGAAAGGCACATCCAGGTAGTGATCGCGGAAGGTGGAGTTCTGTTCCGGGTCGAGCACTTCCATCAAGGCCGCCGCCGGATCACCGCGGAAGTCGCGTCCGAGCTTGTCAACTTCGTCCAGCATAAAAACCGGATCCAACGTTTCCGCTCGGCGAATTCCCTGAATGATCTGGCCGGGCAAGGCGCCGATATAGGTGCGCCGATGTCCGCGGATTTCCGCTTCGTCATGCATGCCGCCCAGAGAGATGCGGACGAACTTGCGTCCCATCGCTCGCGCGATTGATTTTCCCAGCGAAGTTTTGCCCACGCCAGGAGGTCCCACGAAGCAGAGAATCGGACCCTTCATGCCCGGTTGCAGCTTCTTCACCGCAAGATAGTCGAGAATGCGTTCCTTCACCTTGACCAGGTCGTAGTGATCTTCGTTCAAGATCTCCTCGGCCTTGGGAATATTGATGTCGTCGGTGCCGGAAGTCTTATTCCACGGCAGCGAGGCCATCCATTCCAGGTACGTTCGCGAGACCATGTATTCGGCCGAGGCCGGAGTCATCTTGCCAAGCCGCTTCAGTTCGCGGGCGCATTCCTTTTTGGCGTCCTCGGACATTCCGGACTCTTCGACTTTTTTGCGAAGCTCTTCGATTTCCGCCTGGCCGTCATCGGATTCGCCAAGTTCCTTCTGAATCGCCTTCATCTGTTCGCGAAGCAGAAACTCGCGCTGGCTCTGATTCACCTGTTCTTGTACCTGATCGTGAATCTTGCTGCGGAGTTCGAGCACTTCGCGTTCTTTGGTCAGCTCGCTGATCAAGGTCTCCAGGCGTTTGCGGACGCTGAAAGTCTCCAGCAGTTCCTGGCGGACCATGGTGTTGAGCGACGGCAAAGTGGAAGAGACAAAGTCAGCCAATCGCCCGGGCGAGTCGATGTTCATCACTTCCGTTTGCAAATCGTCGGAGAGCTGCGGCGAGCGGGCCACCACTTCGCGGAACAGCTCCTGAACATTGCGCTGAAGCGCGGTCAGTTCCGCGTCGGTTTGATCTTCGAGATCCGGCTGCGCTTCGACGCGCGCACGAATAAACGGCTGCAAGCCGATTACTTCCGCTACGCGGATGCGGTCGAGGCCTTCGAGAAACGCGACCACGTTTCCGTTGGGCATGCGCACCATTTTGTGTACTTTTGCGAGAGTTCCCACGCTGTGCAGATCGGAACCGACGGGATTCTCCACGCGCGGATCGAGCTGCGCGACGACCCCGAGAAGTTTCTCCGTTCCGTCCAAGGAATTCAGCAACGCCAGGGAGCTTTCGCGGCCCACCGGCAGCGGCATCACCGCGCCCGGGAAGAGAACCGTGTCGCGCACCGGCAGGATGGGGAGCTCTTGCGGAACCACTCTAGTTGGTTTACTCACTGTGTCCCCCTTTTGAGCCTATAAAACTATGAATCCGAATGAATCCCACAGCGGCTTATCGGCCGCTGTAATCGTTTAGATGCAGGCAAAAGCAAAAAGGATTGCGAGGGTTTCGTTAAACGTTATAAGTCTTAGTGAGTCTATCAGACTAAAGCTTGGATTGCAAGCTGCCCTGCCCTCTAGCGTCGGGCCGCCTGCCCGTATCCTATTTACAACAGGGTTGTTAAGTCCATCCGGGTGAAGCCGTAAAGTTGTCTCGAATGAGCCTGAGGGCTTCTTCCCGGTTGCGGATGGTACCGTTTAGTTGAGCATCTTCGAGAGCAGCTAGAATTTCTTTGAAACGTGGTCCTGGGGAGTAGCCGAGAGCCTTGAGGTCTTCGCCGGTAAGGAGGCGGGGAGGGCGGACCTGTTCGGCCGGGGTCTCCGCCAGGAAGTGCTGGACTAAATCATAGGCGCTGAGATCGCGGTGGCTCGAGAGGCAATCGAGGCGGTGCAACTCAAGATGCTGCTCGAAATCATGGAGGCGCACGAAGCGCTTGAGGGTGGAGGGCTTCATTTGCGCGACATCTTTGAAGCGCAGGTGATTGGCGACGAGCGCAACGATCTGCGCCGTGTCGTCATTCGAGAAGCGCAGGCGGCGGCAAATTTCTTCCGCCATTTTGGCGCCGACTTCGACATGGTGGTCGAAACGGATGCGGCTGTTGGGTCCCGAGGGTGGAGTGAAGGTAGGCGGCTTGCCGACGTCGTGGAGCAGGACGCCCCAGGCGAGCGTCGGCGAACAGCCCGCCTTGAGCTGTTCAAGCATCATCAGAGTGTGAATCCAGACGTCACCTTCGGGATGAAATTGCGGTGGTTGTTCAACGCCTTTCATGCGCGTGATTTCCGGCAGGATTTCGGGAAGTAGCCGGGTCTCGTCGAGAAGCTCGAAGCCGCGGCGAGAGGCGCCTTCGGTGAGGATTTTGGTCAGCTCGTCACGGATGCGTTCGGCGGAGACCTGGAAAATATCCGGCGCGAGCTTGGTGATCGCGATGAAGGTGGCGCTTTCGATCGCATAGCGGAAACGCGCGGCGAACCGGACGGCGCGAATCATGCGCAGCTTGTCTTCGCGGAAGCGATCCTCGGGATTTCCAATGGCGTGAATGATTCCTGCGCGCAAATCCTTCTGGCCGCCGACGAAATCGAGAACTTCATTCGAGAACGGGTCGAGCATCAGGCCGTTGATGGTGAAGTCGCGCCGCTTGATGTCTTTTTCGGGCGAGCTGGCGTATTCGATACGATCGGGATGGCGTCCGTCGGAATAGCCGACGTCGGATCGGAAGGTGGCGATTTCCACTTGCGTGGAACCCTCGGTGACGATGACGACTCCGAACTTCGCGCCCACCGGGAGGCTGTTGGGGAACAGCTGCTGCACGCGATCCGGCGTGGCGTCGGTGGCGACGTCATAATCCACTGGCTCGCGGCCGAGCAGGATATCGCGCACGCAGCCGCCGGCGAGATAGGCCTGATGGCCGCGATCGCGCAGGGTGCGGCAGATGTGGTCGGCGAGTTGGCGGCTGTTCATGACGTTCATAGTGAAATTATGCGGGAAAACGGAGAGCGGGGGAAGTTCGGAGGTTTCGCGTTGAGTAACTTCGCGAACAATTCGGCGCGATTCAAGCTACGCGGTGACGCGAAGGACCAGGCAGGTGATGTCGTCGTGTTGGCGAACCTGGCCGACGAAGGAGTTGACGTCGAACATCACGCGGCGCAGGACGTCTGCCGCGGAATTTTCCACCGGCGCGGCCTGAAGACAAGGAAGCAACCGGCGCTCGCCATATTCCTCCTCCGATTGGTTGACGGCTTCGACGACGCCGTCGGTGAAAATGAAAAGAAGGTCTCCGGGCTGAAGCTGGACGCGGCTTGATTGATACGGAATTTCTTCCGGCGTGAAGAGCGGGAGGCCGAGCGGCGGTCCGCCTGTCGAGAGCCGTTCGATCTGGCCGGAGGCGCGGCGAAGGATCGGGTCGTTGTGGCCAGCGTTGACGTAGCGCAGTTCTCGCGTGACGGGATCGATTTCGGCGATGAATGCGGTGGTGAACCGGCGGCCTTCGAGGCTGTGGGCGCGAGCGTAGCGTTCGAGGCCGGCGACGATTTCGTCGAGCGAGGCAGGCGTTGCAGCGAGCGCGCGAAGGCTCGCTTGAAAAGTAGCCATCAGCAGCGCAGCTGGGACGCTCTTGCCGGCGACATCGGCCACTGCAATGATCAGAGGGCCGGTGTTCGCGGCGGCGCCTCCGGGGACGGGGCGCGTGAACGCGTCGTAGTAGTCGCCGGCCACCGTGTTCTGCGGGCGGGTGGCAAAGGCGATGTCGGCGCCTGGAACATGCGGTGGATCATTGGGTACGAGCCACTGTTGGATTTCGCGCGCGATTTCGAGATCGCGTTTCATCGTGACGCGGTCGGCAAGCTCGAGTGCCAAAAGCAAAAATAGAATCAACGCTCCCAGTCCGCCTAGGCTGAAGCTGATTTGTGCTTCGCCGGTGTGAATCTCGGGCTGGACGACGAGAAGCACGATCGCGACGAGCAATAGAACTCGGCGCGCCGGCGAAAGTTTCATCAGCAGCGTCTGAAACAGCGCCCATCCTGCGAGGAGCGGACGCTTCCACCTCTTCTTCTCGCTGCGGATTACGTCCCAATTCACATCTTTCGAGTAAAGACCGTAGCTCGCTTCGGCTTCGGCGCGGAATTGTCCCCAGAGCTGCTCGATCTCGAGGCCTTCGGTGACGCGGGCCCAGAAATCGCGGGCGCGGCTTCGCATCGAGCGTTTCGGAACGGCTGCGGGGATGGGAGCTGACGACATCGGCGGAGGAATTATAGGACAGGCGCGACGCCGCTGCGAAATTCGTTGGCCTTCCGTCACGCGCTACTCGACTAGGTGCGATTCGAGCGGTGCTATTCGTCGCGGCGATCGCGATTGCCTAGCGAGCCTCCGAATTGCACTTTGGAGAAGCCGAAGCGGTCGCGGAGGCGGTCGGTAGCGCGCGCGAGACGTTCCAGTTTTTCGCGGCGGCCGGGATCGAGCAGGTCGAGTTGCGCTGCATCAGAAGAGAATTGCGAGAGTTCGACGCCGACCAGACGCAGCATTTCAATTCCGTTCCAGGCGCGCGCGAAAAGTTCGCGGATCGTGCGCAGGAAAATCTCGTCGAGGTCGGACGGCTCACCGAGCGTGTGGCTTCGCGAGACGGTTCTAAAATCCGTGTAGCGAAGGATGAGGCCCACCGTTCGCGCGCGCAAGCCTGCATCGCGCAGGCGCTTCGAAGCTTTCTGGCACAAATGGCTCAGCGTGGATTCGAGCGCCGTGCGGTCGATGGTGTCGACGCCGAAAGTCTGATTGTGCGAGATGGATTTGGGCTCGGCGTCGATAAAGAATTCGTAGGAATCGATTCCGTGGGCTTTGCGAAAGAGTGCGGTGCCCCAGCGGTCAAAGGTTTCTTCCAGCTGTTCGAGCGAAATTGTTTGCAGCTGGCCGACCGTATCGATGCCGAGCGATTTCAGCGCGGCTTCCGTCACCTTGCCGATGCCGGGAATTCGGCGCACGGCGAGCGGGGCGAGAAACGCGGCTTCGCTTCCCGGGGCCACCCACACCAGACCCCGCGGTTTCGCCTGATCCCTCGCCACTTTTGCAACGAGGCGTGTGGCGCCGAGGCCACCCGAGCACGGCAGGCTTGTAGTTGTGGTGATTTCGAGCAGCAGCTTATGCGCTGCTGCGAGCGGCGGACCGTGCATGCGCTCAGTGCCGGCGAGATCGAGATAAGCTTCGTCAATCGAGGCCATTTCGACAACCGGAGAAAATTTCGCGAGAATCGTAGCCACGCGATCGCTCCATTCCCCGTAGAGCTGATGGTGGCCATCGAGAAAGATTGCCTGCGGGCAGAGCTTCGCGGCGGTGCGCAGCGGCATTGCGGAGTGGACGCCGAATTTTCGAGCTTCGTAACTCGCTGCCGTAACCACGCCGCGCTGGTCGCGCTGGCCGCCTACGACGACGGGCAAGCCACGCAGTTCCGGCCGCGCCAACAGCTCAACGGAAACAAAAAACGCGTCCATATCAATGTGCAGAATCGAAGCGGTCGAATCCGCGGAAACCTGCAGCGGGGCGTCGTGCTTGGCGCGAAACTGGGCCAGCTTAGGCATGCATTCCTGTGCAGCAACTATACAATGGGGAATCGGGAACGGGATGAAGCATCAAACTGCGTGGCCGTTTAGGATCGTTCGGCAGCGATCACGCGCGGGATGCCGGCCAGATCGTTGGTCACACTGACGTTCACCCAAGCGGCTTGGCCGTAGAGCAGAGGCCGTACATGATCGAGCGAATCGTATCCAAGCTCGAGCACCAGAATTCCTCTGTGACGAAGCGCCGCCGCTGCCTGTTCGATGAGGCGAGGATAAATTTCAGCGCCGGTCGGGCCGCCAAATAGCGCCGAGGCCGGCTCGTGTTCGCGCACTTCGCGCGGAAGCTCGTGCGACTCATTGCGAGCCACATAAGGAGGATTGCTGGCGATAAGGTCGAATGAGTCCGCTTCCTTCTCAGACTCGAGCAGATCCGTTTGCAGGAATTGAACGCGATCCCCAAGGCCGTGGCGGGAAGCGTTGCGCCGCGCAACTTCCAGCGCCGCATCAGAAATATCCGTCGCGAGCACTTCGGCGTGCGGCAGTTCGTGCGCCAGCGCGACGGCAATGCATCCCGAACCCGTGCCCACATCCGCGATCTGAAGCTGCGGACTGGGAAGGCCGGTGGTCATGTTGATTTTGATTCCCCGCGCTCCTAAGCGCTCCAACGCGACTTCGACGACATGTTCCGTCTCCGCGCGCGGAATCAGCACCGCCGGCGTCACCTCAAATTCGAGCCCCCAGAATTCCTGCTTGCCGGTGAGGTATTGAGTAGGTTCGCCGGCCGCGCGGCGCGCCACCAAAGCGAAATAGCGATCGACGGCCGTGCGTTCGAGCGTGTCTTCCGGATGAGTATAAATCCAGGCGCGATCGCGCCCGAGGACGTGCATCAGGAGCAGTTCCGCCGCAAGCGTATGCGAAGGAACTTTCGCGGCGCGCAGAGCCGCCATGGCCTGGCGCAACGCGGCGCGCGCATCCATGGCAGGTGCCGGCGCGATCACGATTCGTCGAGCTCCTCATTCAACCGCTCGGACTCGAAATGCGTGACTAGCGAATCCACCAGCGGCCCGATCTTTCCGTCAATGCCTTCGGTGAGCTGATGCAGTGTGAAATTGATGCGATGGTCGGTGATGCGGTTCTGCGGGAAATTGTACGTGCGAATTTTTTCGGAGCGATCGCCGGTCTTAATCTGGCCTTTGCGCTCGGCAGCAAGCGCGGCATGCTGTTTCTCTTGCTCGATTTCGTATAAACGAGAGCGCAGCACGCGCATCGCTTTCGCGCGATTCTTGATTTGCGACTTTTCGTCCTGCTGCGAAACCACGAGCCCGCTGGGGATATGGGTAATGCGTACAGCCGAATAGGTGGTGTTCACAGATTGCCCGCCCGGCCCCGACGAGCAAAAAGTATCAATACGCAAATCCTTCGCTTCGATTTTAATATCGATATCTTCCGCTTCCGGCAGCACCGCCACCGTGGCCGCCGAGGTGTGAATGCGGCCCTGCTGTTCGGTGGCAGGGACCCGCTGCACCCTATGCACACCGCTTTCGTATTTCAGCTTGGAATAGACTTTCTTGCCTTGAATGGCCGCGACCACTTCCTTCATTCCGCCGATGGACGAAGGCGAGCTTTCCAGAATTTCCACTTTCCATCCCTGTGATTCGGCGTAGCGCGAATACATCCTGAAAAGCTCGGCCGCGAATAACGAAGCTTCGTCACCGCCTGTACCGGCGCGGATTTCCACGATTACGTTCTTTTCATCGTTGGGATCTTTGGGAATGAGCAGAAGCTTCAATTCGCGTTCGACGGGCGCGAGGCGCGCCTCCAGCTCGCGTTGCTCGTCATGCGCCATTTGTTTCATTTCAGCGTCGGTCGATTCGGCGTACAGCTGCTTCGCACCCCCGAGCGCGTGCTGAAGGTCTTTCCACTCGCGATATTTCGCAACGATCACGCCAAGGTCAGAATGCGTTTTGGCGAGCTTCTGGAAACGGTCGGTGTCAGCGACAGCGCCCGCCGAAAGCTCGCTGGTCATTTCGTCGTAGCGAGATTCGATCCGGTCCAGTTTTTCAAACAGCGTCATTCTGGGCATTTCAGAGCCTCATCAATGCGGAAACACAGAATTCCATGGGTCGGTCAAACCAAAAGAAAGACGTCGGAGCCCGGCGCCGGGCGGGGAAGAATCGCTAATAGAAGGAGGCAAACATCAGAAACAAAGAATAATTCGAATTCTGTCGGGTGTCAATTTCCGCGATTCCGGAACAGCCGCGCATGCGAAATAGGGCCTGTTTTATTGCGAAAATGCATTGTACCGGTTTGAAACATTCAGCGCGAGCCTTTTCAGAAAGTCCCGAAACGGTAGTACCTTCGTAACATTGACCGCACCGGTCCCGAACGCTACTTTGATCCTCGACAATTCGTAGAGGCTCTGGCTTGGCCAGGAAGGGAGGGGTGTGTACCGTTTGGACACACACCCCTAAAATTTCCCTCTTGACGGCAAGATACCGCTTATAAGCTCCCCCGCGTAGTTCTCCTACTCGGAGGGGTCAATGTATAAGTGGTCGCTTGTGGCGGTGTTGGTTCTGCTCGTCTTGACCAGCGCAATGGGTCTTCAGGCGCTGGCTAACTCGAGCGGCCCGATGCCACCGTCACCCTGGGCGAACTCGAGCGGTCCCATGCCGCCGTCGCCTTGGCTGGCAGCCAACAGCAGTGGACCAATGCCGCCTTCACCTTGGGCGAATAGCAGCGGACCAATGCCGCCGTCACCCTGGTAGTTAGAGGGACGGTCCCGCGCTAGCGGGAGTTGGTTGGGTCAAGCCTCGGAAATCAGGTTGAATGCTTGGCCCGTTTGATTACGCGCTTTGGATATTAGGTTTCCTCGTGGAAATCGGCGTAGTGGTGTGCGTAATTTACCGCAGAGATTTCCTTCGGTACTTATCTCTCACAATCTACTTGTTTTGCGTGGCTTTAGTGAACTGCGGGCAATATTTCTATGTGGAGCACTACGGCTTCAGCTCGCAAGAATACTTCTATTATTACTACTACACCGAGAGCCTACTGACAATCCTACTCTTCTGGACCATCATTCAGTTCTATCAGCAGATGTTCCGCGAAATGAATGTGGGCGGCTACATCCGCGGAGCCGCCATCCTGCTCTTGCTGTCCACCGCCCTTTTCTCTTACGCAGTGGTTCATACAAACCGCAGCCACCTGACTACCCACTTCGTGGTCGAGCTGGGGCAAAATCTGCATTTCGTCGGCATGGTACTGACGTATCTCTTGTGGGGCGCGATCCTCAAACTGCGTGAAACTCGCACGCGGCTGATTCAGATGGTTCTGGCCCTCGGCATCTATTTCAGCGCGACAGCATGCACCTACGCGCTGAGGAACCTCTTCCCTGTCCTGCAGCCCTCTGTTCTCCGTTGGGTTCCGCCGATCATGGGAGTGTGGCTCCCGATCGCTTGGGCTTACACGTTCACAAAGGTGTCAGAAGATTCGAGGCTTGCAACAGCTCGGTTGGTAGCGAGGGCTCGATAATGGCAGCAGCACTTATTTGCGTCCTGTCCGTGGCCGTCTTTCTGCAGTTCTTCGTTTCGTACTGCCGTTCGGTTTTGGCGGTCAGCCGCAAGGTTGAATTGTCCGACCGGGTGCGCGAAGTGAGCGGCATTTCCAACCGAAACGTCAGCGCCGACGACTTCTCGCGGCTCGTCCAACTGGTGCGCTTGTGTCCCGAACAGGGTGATGATGAGACCGAGATTCGCGCCGTCGGGACGTACTACGGCTTGCTTCGCATTATCAAATATTTCTCGACGTTCCTGATCCCCGGCTTTGGACCATGGACCGAGCGCGAATGCAGCAATTGTTCGCACTTCGCCGCGGTCGCTCTCGACAGGCGAATTTCATACAGCCGGGATCTGTTCACGCAGCAGGTTGCTGATCGCACCTAGCCTCGCGGGTTTCCACCGCGCGGAAGATCCAGCCCCCCGCCCTCGACCCCTTTTGGCGCGACTGCTACGATAGGGATCAATCAGAGTTCAAACTCGGTACAATTCATTTATGCGTACAGCACTCGAACAGCGCGTGCTCAATTTCATTCGCCAATCGCGGATGGCGTCGGCGGGTGACCGTGTTGGCGTTGCCGTTTCCGGCGGCGCCGATTCCGTGGCGCTGCTGGGTTTGCTCGAATCACTTCGCCACGAACTTGGAGTTACGCTGCTCGTGGTTCACTTCGACCATATGCTCCGAGGTGCGGAGTCCGATCATGACGCTAGCTTCGTGGAAGAATTGGCTCGGGCACGCGGGCTGGAATTTGTGAGCGCACGCGAAGACGTGCGAGCGGCGGCAAACCTGAACACAAGAAACATGGAAGAGACGGCGCGGCATTTGCGCTACGCATTTTTCGAGCGCATCCTGGCGAGTGAAAAAGCCATGTGCATTGCGGTCGCCCAGACCGCCGACGATCAGGCGGAGACGGTTCTGGGACACATCATCCGCGGAACCGGACCCACCGGCCTGGCCAGCATCTATCCGGTTGTTCACTCGCCGGGCGGAGGCACGATCGTCCGTCCGCTCCTCATTATTCGTCGCCAGGAGTTGCGCGATTACCTGCGTTCGCGTGGACAGGAATGGCGCGAAGATGCGTCCAATGCGGATCAGACTCGTCTCCGCGCGCGCATTCGAGCGCAGCTGTTGCCGATTCTTGAGCGCGACTTCTCGCCGGCGGTTGTCCAGCACCTTGGCGATCTCGCCCGCTTGTCAAGAGAAGAAGAATCGTTTTGGTCAGCGCTGGTTGAGGATTGCCTCGCAAAACACGCCAGGATCGCGAGCAACTCGCACTCCCGCACGGCGCTCTCGATCGGCGTGCACGATCTGCTGTCGCCTATCATTTTCAATGGCGCAGGCGATGGGACCGCAGCGCAGCCGGAGCGAGCGCTTACCGAACGCCTCATTCGCCGTCTCTACGAAAAGGTGCGCGGCGATCGCCGCGAACTTTCAGCGCGCCATGTGCAGCAGGTGATCCGCCTGGCCGCGGAATCGATCAGCGGCAAACAATTGCGGCTGCCGGGAAGAATCGCAGCCGAGCGCGTATTCGACCTCATCACGTTTTCGAGGATCGAGCAGGAAAGCATCAAATCGGAGCACGGGCGGCAAAATCGAGCCTCCCTCGCCCGCGAAACCAAAGCGGAACGGGCTTCGTATCAATATGTGGTGGACTTGCCCGATCGCGGAGCCACGACCGTGGCTGTGCCGGAACTCGCAACGTGCTTCCACCTGAAATTAGTTGACTGGCCCTTGAGGGAGAGCGACACTAAAACCGACAGCGGCGCCTTTGACGCCGGAAGACTTCGCTCGCCTTTGCTTCTACGGAGTTGGCGGCCGGGCGATGCCTACCGACCGCGCGGCCACCGGCAGAGCCGAAAGCTCAAGCAGATGTTCCTGGTAGAGCGAGTCCCCCGTCACCAACGCGTCCGTTGGCCAGTTCTTGAAAGCGCAGGAGAAGTGATTTGGGCGCGCGGAATGGCGCCGGCCGAAGGCTTTTGTGCTCGTGAAGGCACTCGGGTGGGTTTGCTGATCGAGGAGGAAGGTCTTTGATCTTCTTCGAGTTAGCTGCGAACGTCAGGGACCCCTTCAGCATGCATACTCAAGGGTCGCGCCCGCATCTAATGTGGCAGGAATGCTTCCTGTCTCCGTGAGCTTCTGTGAAGCGAAGGTTTCAGGGCGTCGAGAGGGTGAGGTAACAAGGTGAACTCTACAGTCCGCACTATTCTATTTTGGCTCTTAATGATTTTGCTTGCGGTGGTTTTGTGGCGAATGGCTTCCGGCACCAGCCAGTCAGCCAAGGAAGAGGACTCCAACTACACCAATTTTCTCGGGAAGCTGGACGAGGGGAAGGTGAAGGAAGTCACGATTCTTCTTTCTCCCAATAGCGCCGAGCTGAAGGGCGACTATCGCGACGGCGGGAAGTTCCGCAACGTGACGATTGCCAATACCGCGATTCCGGACATCACCAAGACGCTGCAGGAAAAGGGAGTCCGCTACAACTACGCGGAAGTAAAAAATGCGGACTGGCTCACCTTCATAGTGAATTTCGCTCCGCTGATGCTGCTGGTCGCCTTCTGGATTTTCATGATGAAGCAGATGCAGGCTGGCGGGAACAAGGCGCTCAGCTTCGGGAAATCACGCGCCCGTTTGCTCACCGCGCAGCAGAAGAAAGCCACCTTCAAAGACGTGGCCGGAATTGACGAGCCCAAGGAAGAACTCTACGAAATTATCGACTTCCTCAAAGATCCTCAGAAATTCCAGAAGCTCGGCGGCCGCATTCCCAAGGGCGTATTGCTCGTCGGGCCTCCCGGAACCGGCAAGACTTTGCTGGCACGTGCGATTGCGGGCGAAGCGAATGTTCCGTTCTTCTCGATTTCCGGCTCGGATTTCGTCGAGATGTTTGTCGGCGTGGGCGCCAGCCGCGTTCGCGACCTTTTCGAGCAGGGCAAGAAGAACGCCCCGTGCATCATTTTTATAGATGAAATTGACGCGGTCGGCCGCCATCGTGGCGCCGGGCTTGGCGGCGGTCACGACGAGCGCGAGCAAACCTTGAACGCGCTGCTCGTCGAAATGGATGGTTTTGAATCGAACGAAGGCGTCATCCTGATTGCGGCCACGAACAGGCCGGACGTACTCGATCCGGCGCTTCTGCGCCCGGGCCGTTTCGATCGCCGTGTCGTCGTGCCGCGGCCGGACGTGAAAGGCCGCGAAGAAATTCTCCGCGTGCACACCCGCAAAGTGCCTCTTTCAGACGACGTGGACCTTTCTGTAATCGCCCGTGGCACACCTGGCTTTTCCGGCGCCGATCTCGCGAATCTCGTGAACGAGTCCGCTCTGTGGGCGGCCCGCCAGAATCGCAAGCTCGTCACCATGTTTGATTTCGAAATGTCGAAGGACAAGGTGCTCATGGGCGTCGAGCGCCGCTCCATGATTCTCTCCGACGAAGAGAAGCGCAACACGGCGTACCACGAGGCCGGCCACGCTCTGGTCGCCGCAATGACGCCGGGCGCCGATCCGCTTCACAAAGTCACGATCATCCCGCGCGGCATGGCATTGGGCGTCACCATGCAGCTTCCCATCGACGACAAGCACACCTACACAAAGGAATTTCTCGAATCGCAACTCGCCGTGCTAATGGGAGGACGCGTCGCCGAGGAGATGTTCCTGCACCACATCACCACCGGCGCCGGCAACGACATCGAGCGCGCCACCGAAATCGCGCGCCAGATGGTTTGCGAATGGGGCATGAGCCCGCTCGGCCCGCTCACCTTCGGCAAGAAAGAAGAAGCGATTTTCCTCGGCCGCGAAATCGCGCAACATCGCGATTATTCCGAAGATACCGCGATCAAGATCGATGGCGAAGTCCGCGCCATCATTAACGCCGGGTATGCCAAGGCAAGGAATATCCTCGACACCTATAAGGACGCGCTCGAGCGCGTCGCCCAGGCTCTGCTGGATCGCGAAGTTCTCGACGCCACGGAGCTCAAGCTCCTGATGGAAGGCAAGCCGCTTCCTGAGAAACCGCCTCCGCCGCCTCCCACCGCTCCGCCGGTTACCGCGCGAGAGCCACAGCTTACATTGCGGCCCGAGCCGCGGCCAATCCCGGGCCTGGCGAAAGGCGAAAAGCCGGCTCCGGCTTAAAACCTCGGCAATTTAGAAGCCTTTTTCGAACGGCGCTCTGCAATTTCCGAGCGCCGTTTTTCTTTGTGGTCGCCCGCAGGGCGATCACGCACGCAATCCGTTCCCCTTTGCGCAAATTGGCGTAGAATGCCTCCATGGCGCGCGAACACAAACAAACCTTTGAAACCGATTGCCCCTGCTGCCACGCGAAGCTCACTCTCGATCGCGAACTCGGAGTCGTGCTCTCCCACGTTCCGCCGCCCAGGCCTCCGTCATCCGTTGATCTGGACGATACGGCCGCGCTCCTGCGCCGGCAGACCGAAGCCGTCGAAGCGAAATTCCGCGCCTCCGTCGAAGCCGAAAAATCCAAAGAAGACGTTCTCGCCCGGAAATTTGCCGAAGGCTTGAAGAAAGCCAAAGACGGCCCCGTCGAAAAGCCGCTGCGCAATTTCGATCTCGATTAGTCCGGAATGTTCCTTCGTCGTAATCGGACATGGCTGCTCCTCGCGGCCGTTGTCGCATCCCCCGCATTTTTGATCCCGGTTTCTTCCGCACAGCAGCCAACGCTGCAAAAATCCGCAGCGCAAAAAAAGAAGCTGCCTAAGCCGAGGCCGCTCGATATGGACGTCACCTGGCAACGCGATCCCGCCACCGGCGAGCTCATCTCAGCGCCGCCAGGCGCGCGCATTGATAGTTCTACCGCCGCGAGTTCTCGCGCGCCTGCCATCCGCGTCACATCGCAAATCGTTCCCGTCACCTGCAGCGTTTTTGTTTCCGGCGGCACCGCCATCACCGATCTGCAGCGCTCTGATTTCCGCATCTACGAAGACGGCGCCCCGCAGCAAATCGCCTATTTCGCCACAGCCACGGAACCGGCCAGCGTCGCTCTCGTCATCGATGCCAGCCCCAGCGTCCTCCGCGATTCCGACGAAATGAAACGCGCAGCCGTCGCTCTCGTGAATGGATTGGCGCCCGCCGACCAGGTGGCCGTCGTCGACTTTTCTGCGCACACATATCTGCAGTCTGATTTTTCAAGCGACCGCGAGCTGATTCGCCGCGGTATCGATCGTGTGGACGTTCATCAGCTGCTCGGCGACGTCGGCGGCTCGAATATCTATCAGGCCGTTTATCTCACCGCCGCGAAAGTGTTTCTCGGCGGCCGGGAAGGCCGCAAAGCCATCGTGCTGCTCACCGACGGCCAGGACAGCGGCCTCGGCCTCACCCTCGATCCCGCCACCGCCGCGCCCAAGCCCGGCCAGCCGAATAATCGCCTCACTTTCGAAGATCTCGCGCGTTCGCTCGCCGCCGCCGATATTCAAATCTTCGCGGTATCCACGGAACCCCGGCCCCGCATCATGACGCCCGACTGGCTCGCCGGGCACCAGGATTCCTCTCTGCTCGTTTCCGACGCCCCCAAATCCGGCGTGCCCGCATACACTCTCTATCTCGCCGAACTCGTCCGCCGCTCTGGCGGGCAACTTTACTTCCTCCGTGATTCCGCGAGTCTCGCCGATATTTTCCGCCGCATCGCCCAACGCATCGGCTCCGAATACACGCTCGGCTATTACCTCCCAGCCGTGCCATCAAATCACGCAGCCTGGCACCGCCTGCGCATCGAAGTCCTCGGACATCCAGGCGCCACAATCATCCATCGCGCCGCCTACTACGCCCCGGCAACCACACCATAGTCAAAAGTCTAGGCAGCCCATTCGGAGTGCCACTTGTCCTAGCGCCGTAGGCGCGACACACGGTTTCTATGGAGTGCGGCGGCTTGCCGCCGCCTTCTTAAGGCCCAGCTTGCCGGGGCGGTTCGAATTCGGCGAAGGCGTCACAACGCTGTCTCTGCCTCCGCCATGATCCAACAAAGCAACTTATCCTCCGGCCCCAACCGTGGTTCAATAGCGCTCTTGATTTGGCACACCCATTCCATAAAATGATCACCCGAAAAATATTCCACCTGCGCCTCCCATCGCGCACGCTGCTGCTCGGCGAGCGCACGCTCCTGATGGGCGTCGTCAACGTCACCCCCGACAGCTTCTCCGGCGACGGCGTGCATCTCGATGCCGAAGCCGCCGCCGCCCGTGCGCTCGAGATGCAGCGCGGCGGCGCCGACATCCTCGACCTCGGCGGCGAATCCACTCGCCCCGGTGCCGACTGGCTTGCAGCAGAAGAAGAGCTGCGCCGCGTGATTCCCGTCTTGAAGCTGCTCCGCGGCCGCCTCAAAATTCCAATTTCGATCGACACGAATAAATCCGCAGTCGCCGAAGCCGCCGCCGAAGCCGGCGCGGAAATCATCAACGACGTCACGGCCCTCCGCCGCGATCCGCGCATCGCCGAAGTCGCGCGCCGCCGCAAACTCCCTCTCATCCTGATGCACATGCGCGGCGAACCCCGAACCATGCAGACCCAGCCCTTCGCGCGAGATGCGATGCGCGAAGTCACTCAGGCCTTAAAAGAGGCCGCCAATGCGGCGATTCGCGCCGGCGTCCCCAAATCCCAACTCGTTCTCGATCCCGGCATCGGCTTCGGCAAAAGCTTTGCCCAGAACTACGAACTGATCGTCCGCCTCCCCGAACTGGCGCGCCTCGGCTTTCCGCTTCTCCTCGGACCATCGCGCAAAGGCTTCATCGGACGCACGCTCGGAGGCGTCCCCGAAAGCGAACGGGCATTTGGCACCGCCGCCGCCGTCACGGCATGCATCCTGCAGGGTGCGCACATCGTCCGCGTCCACGACGTGTGCGAAATGGCCCAAGTGGCCCGCGTCGCCGATATGCTAGTATCCAAAGAACTGCGGCGCCGGGGGATTGGTTGAGCTTCCTTGGGAATTTTCACCAGCTCACTCCTGTTCAGCGCAACACCTTCGTCGCCTGCTTCCTCGGCTGGTCACTCGATGCCTTCGACTACTTCATCCTGATCTTTTGCGCCAGTGCCATTGCCGCGCATTTCCAGCTGAAAATCTCCACCGTTCTCGAAGCGAATTTCATCACCCTGGCCATGCGCCCCGTCGGCGCGTTTTTGTTCGGTCTTCTTGCCGACCGCTTCGGCCGCCGACCCACCCTGATGCTGGATATCGTCGCGTATTCGATTTTCGAACTCGCCAGCGCCTTCGCCCCAACCTTCAAGATTCTTTTCATCATGCGCGCGTGCTTCGGCATTGCCATGGGCGGCGAGTGGGGCGTTGGTGCCGCTTTGGCCTTTGAAACCCTTCCCGCCAAAGGCCGCGGATTTTTCTCAGGTCTTCTGCAGGAAGGCTACGTGGTGGGAAATCTTCTCGCGGCGCTCGCCTTCGGCACTTTGTTTCCGCATATCGGCTGGCGCGGTATGTTCGTCGTCGGCGCTCTTCCCGCTTTTCTCATCGTCTACATCCGCACGAAGGTCGATGAGTCGCCCGCGTGGCAAGCCGGAAAGGCCCTGGCTGACCCGGAGCGCAATCTCGGGAAAGACATCCTGGCGTATCTCGGCAGTTTTTTATTCTTGGCGCTGCTCATGTTTGCTTTCAATTCTTTCAGCCACGGCACGCAAGATGTTTACCCCACGTTCCTCACGAAAAATCACGGTTTCTCTCCGCAACTCGTCAGCCGCGTCGCCATCGTCACCAATATCGGCGCGCTTCTCGGCGGCGTTTTCTTTGGCGCGTTCTCAGAACGGGCGGGGCGCCGGAAAGCCATTGTCGTCGCCTCGCTCCTCGCCATCCCGGTGACTCCGCTGTGGGCCTTCTCGCACACGGCCGTCATGCTGGCCATCGGCGGCTTCGCAATGCAGTTTGTGGTGCAGGGCGCATGGGGCGTGATTCCCGCGCACTTGAACGAGCTTTCTCCACAGGCCGTGCGCGGCACATTCCCCGGATTTGCCTACCAGCTCGGCAATCTGCTTTCGTCGAAAAATTCCGTGATTCAGGCTCGTATTGCCGAGGGGCGCTACGGCGGCAATTTCGCTCCGGTCCTGGCCGGCACTGTCTTGATCGTCGCCATCCTGGTCGCAATCGTCACAGCCAGCGGAAGAGAAGCCAGAGGCGCCGACCTGTCAACTACAACCAACCAGCCAGCTTAGCAATCCTTGCCTTTTCCTGCTTCCTTGCCTCCTGCCTCCTCTTGGCAACCCCCATCCATGCGCAAGCGTCCCACTTAAGAGGTTTAGGAGCGAATGGTTGCAGCAGCTGATAAGCCAGTTAGTTAGCTCAGGTCCGAAGGATCTGCCATAGCCGCCCGGCGGCTATCTCACACCCCTCCCACCCCAGTTTCTAATCTACAGTCCCGCGATTAGACGCCGCCCAAGCGCAGTAAAATCAATACTTTGCGATTATCTAATCGGCGGTATTCGAGGGGCACGGGCGTTCAGGACAAAGCAGGCCAAGATCGAATCCTTGCTTGCCCCTCTGCTTCCTTCTTCCATGCCTCACTGCAAGAAGCCTAAGCCTTGACCAGCTCCCCGGTCTGAAACGGCAGCCTACGCAATCTTTTGCCCGTCGCCGCGAAAATCGCATTTGCCACCGCCGGCGCAATCGACGGCACAGGCGGCTCGCCGCATCCACCGGGCGGTTCGTGGCTCGGCACGATGTGAATTTCCACGCGCGGCATGTCGTTGATGCGCATCATCGGGTAATTGTTGAAGTTGCTCTGCTGCGTCTGGCCGCCCGCTATCGTGATTTCGTCGAAAAGCGCCGCCGTCAATCCGAAGACGATTCCGCCTTCCACCTGCGATTTCACCATGTCCGGATTGATGGTCTGCCCGCAGTCAATCGCGCAGACCACGCGATCCACCTTAATGCCGCCATCATTCGCCACCGTCACTTCGGCGACGTACGTCAGATAAGTACCCCATCCCGCTATCGCCGCAACTCCGCGACCGCGTCCCTTAGGCAACGGCGTACCCCAGCCGGATTTTTCCGCCGCGAGATCGAGAACGTGCCGCAGCCGCGCCACATCCACAGGCGGCTGATCGCCACTGCCGGCTTCCGGCTTCGCCTTCGTAGCGATCAGTTCACGCCGCAAATCGAGCGGATCTTTGCCCGTAGCCGCGGCGATTTCATCGATGAAGCTCTGCACCACGAAATTGTTCCAGGTGGGATCCACGCCGCGCCAATAGCCGCGCGGCACGCGCGTGTGCAGGAAGCTGGTCTCAAGCAGGTAATTCGGAACCACGCCGCCGGGCAGGCCTGTCCCGGCCACTTCTGTTCCGCCCATGTCCGGGAGATCGCCACCGACGTACACGCCGTCCGTAGTAGGTGCTGCAATGTGCTGCATCCAGGCAGTAACCTGATTCTGAGCGTCCACGCCCGCGCGCAGACGGTGGTGGCTCATCGGGCGGTAAAAATCGTGGCGTACATCGTCCTCGCGCGTCCAGATCACCTTCACCGGTGCGTCTGCGGCTTTCGAAATCAGCGCCGCTTCCACGCCGTAGTCAACGTTCAGCCGCCGTCCGAAGCCGCCGCCCAGCAAAGTGATGTGAATCGTGATGGCCGAAGCTGGAATCCCCAACGCGCTGGCGAGCGCCGTGGCCATTCCTCCCGAATTTTGAGTCGGCGCCCACACTTCGCATTTTCCGTCGCGAACGTGCGCCGTGCAGTTCGGCGGCTCCATCGTCGTATGCGCCACGAATGGCAATTCGTATTCCGCCTCGATTTTCTTCGCAGCTCCGTCGAACGCCTTCAAGGGATCGCCAATCTTCCGCAATTCTTTGCCCGGTCTCTTCACCATCTCCGCGCACGCCGCGCGTTGATTCTCGCTCGATTCTTCCGCACCCGCGCCGGGGTCCCAATCGATCGACAACACTTTTCGCCCGGCAATTGCCTGCCACGTGGAATCGGCTACCACCGCGACGCCGCCCCACAAATAGTGCTGGTGCCCAGAATTCGCCGGCCGCTCCTCACCGAAGAGCGGCGTCATTTCCACCGCTGGCACTTCCACAACTTTCTTCACTCCAGGCACCGCCTGCGCTTTTTCCGCGTCGAATTTCTTCACGCGCCCGCCGAACACGGGTGGCCGGGCGACTACCGCATACAACATGCCCGGCACTTTCGTGTCGATGCCGTAATGCGCCTCGCCGACCACGATGGCACCGCCGTCAACGCGCGGTTTCACTGTGCCGATAATCCGGTAATCCTTTGCTTCCTTCAGCGGGACATCTTTGGGAACGGGCAGTGCCATGGCTTTTTCCGCAAGCACGCCATACCACAATCGTCGCGAAGATTTCTTGTGCTCCACCACGCTGCCGCCGATCGCGCTGCACTCGCTTGCCGGCACGCCCCAGGTTTCAGCCGCCGCCGTAACCAGCATATCGCGCGCCGTCGCTCCCGCTTTTCGAAGCGGATCCCACGAGCTGCGCACGCTCTCGCTTCCGCCCGTCGTCATATCCCCATATTTCATTTCGGAAGTCGCCACGGCCTGTTCCACTTTGATTTTCGACCAGTCCGCGTCCAATTCCTCCGCGAGTATCATCGTCAGCGAGGTTCGAACGCCCTGGCCCATCTCCGAACGCGCCGCAATCACCCGAATCTCGCCGCTGGCATGAATTTCGATATACGCATTGGGCTCGAAATCTTTCGCCGCATCCGCCGTAGCGCCGGCCTGCGCTGGGCCGCCCCAGTAGAATCCAATCACCAGGCTCGCGCTTCCCGCAGCTCCCGCCTTGAGGAAATCGCGTCGTGAAACTCGCGCTCTCTTTCCAGCCCCCGCGCTCATCGCGTTTCTCCGGCAGGCGTCAGTTGCGGCGTGTGCTTCGTCGCGGCTTCATGCACAGCCGCGCGGATTCGCTGATACGTTCCGCAACGGCAGATGTGGCCGCCCAGAACATCGTCTATGTCCGCGTCGCTGGGCTTCGGATTCTTCGCCAGCAGCGCGGCGGTAGTCATAATCATGCCCACCTGGCAGTAGCCACATTGCGCCACCTGCGCATCGAGCCACACCGCTTGCACGGGATGACGTCTATGGGGAGACAGCCCTTCGATTGTGGTGATATTTCTGCCGGCCACCGCCGAGATTTTCGTCGTGCACGAGCGCGTGGCCTCGCCATCCACGTGCACGGTGCACGCGCCGCACAGCGCCATGCCGCAGCCGAACTTGGTTCCGGTAAGGCCGAGCGTATCGCGCAGCACCCAAAGCAGCGGCGTGTCGGGTGTCACCTCCACCGATTGCGGCTTGCCATTTACAGTGATCGAAATCGCGTCCATGAATATCCCCTTATGCCAGCGCGACAAATCTACGTTTCGCGCCCCGGAAATGCAATCCGTCTTTCATGCGCGGCTACGGTTCAGCCGATACAGATAGAAACTGATTCGCAGACGGCAACTGAAACGGGTAAGATTAGATTCCCACTACGAACGCAAGGAGATTGTTATGAGCGTTACTTCCCCCGCAGGGCCGTCGCAAGCCACAGTCGAAGCGATTAAACAAAAAGCGCGCCTCTTGAGCATCTATTCGATGATGTCCACCACGGCAGCCGGTTCGGGCCACCCCACATCCTGCATGTCCGCCGCGGAACTTATGGCTGGAATATTTTTCTACGCCATGAAGTTCGATCCCAAGAATGCCAATTCGAATAACGACGACCGCTTCGTCCTGTCCAAGGGCCATGCCGCGCCGGTGCTCTATTCCGCGTTGGCGGAAGCGGGCGTATTTCCCGTTTCGCGCGTGATGACGCTGCGCGAATTCTCAAGCGAGCTCGAAGGGCATCCCACGCCTCGCATTCACGGCGTGGATGCGGCCACTGGCTCTCTCGGCCAGGGACTTTCCGTGGGCGCAGGCCTGGCGCTCGGCGCGCGCATGGATAAGAGTGACACGCGCGTTTACGTTTTGCTGGGCGATGGCGAGATGGCCGAAGGGCAAATCTGGGAAGCGGCTGAATTTGCCGGCCACTACAAGCTCGACAACCTGACTGTGATCGCGGACGTCAATGCGCTCGGCCAGAGCGAGCCCACCATGTATCAGCACGACATGGAAACCTATCGCAAAAAGTTCGACTCCGAAGGTTTTGCGACGGAAGTGATCGACGGCCACGATGTTTCGGCGGTTCTCGCGGCGCTCGATCGCGCGAAAGCCACGAAAGGCCGCCCGCAGGCGATTCTCGCGCGCACCATCAAAGGCCACGGCTTCAGCGAAGTTGCCGGAAAAATGGGCTGGCACGGGAAACCGTTCTCGAAGGAACAGCTCGCCCGAGCCATCGCCGAACAGGGCGGCACGCCGCCCGTAGTTCCACCCGATCCCGGAAAATCCTATGAACGCAAGCCGCTCCCCACGCCTCCGGATTTTCCCGCTGTCGCGGCTCCGGACTACGACACGGCGAACCCGGTTGCGACGCGTGAAGCCTATGGCTTTGCGCTCAAGCGCCTTGGCGCGGTGAATCCGCACGTGGTGGCCCTGTCCGGCGACGTGAAGAATTCAACCTTCTCCGAATTTTTTGGCGACGCCTATCCTGACCGCTTCCGCCAGGGCTACATCGCCGAACAGAATATGATCAGCGTCGGCGTCGGCCTTGCCGCGCGCGGCAAAGTTCCATTCCTCGATACGTTCGCCTGCTTCCATTCGCGCGCGTACGACGAAGTGCGCATGGCCGCCATCAGCCGCGCCAACATCAATCTCTGCGGTTCGCATTGCGGCGTATCGATTGGCGAGGACGGGCCATCGCAAATGGCGCTCGAAGATATCGCCATGATGCGCGCCGTTCACAGCTCGGCCGTTCTGTATCCTTCCGACGCGGTTTCCACCGAGCGATTGACGGAGACGATGGCGCGCCGTCCCGGCATCAACTATTTGCGCACGTCGCGTCCCAAGACTGCGATCCTTTATTCCAAAGACGAGAAATTTCCTCTGCCCGGATTCAAAGTTCCGCGACAAAGCGCGCAGGATAAAGTGACGGTAATCGGGGCGGGCATCACGCTGCACGAAGCGCTGAAGGCCGCCGATCAATTGAAATCGCAGGGGACTGCAATTCGCGTGATCGATCTGTATTGCGTGAAGCCGATCGACGGCAAAGCGCTTGCCGAACAGATCAAAGCCACCGGCGGGCGTCTGGTGACGGTGGAAGACCACTGGCCGGAAGGTGGACTCGGCGAAGCAGTGCTCACAGCTTTGGTCGAGGCTGGCGTCGCGCCTTCGAAATTCAAGCTCCTCGCCGTCAACGGCATGCCGCATTCCGGCAAGCCGGATGAACTAGTGGACGCTTTCGGAATTTCGGCTCGGCACATCGTGGACGCGGTGAAGGAAGTGGCTAAGTAGCGAGCGGCCTGCCTGCTCTTCCGGCGCGCGGTGTGCGTCGCGAAGCTCAAACCGCGTGATTGCTGTGGCCGGGGGTGAATTCCATCGTGCCGTCGTCTACTTTGCCGAGCCGCAATGACAGCGTGTCCAGCGCGTAATTCTGATAAAGCTTCCAGGGTTTTTTTGAGCCCTGCTTTGGAAGCATCGCGCTGGCGCGCAAAAAATATCCGGACGTGAAGTTCACCATGGGTTCTTCGACAATATCCGGATCGCGTCTGCGGGGCGTGCAGAAAGAAAATCCTCTTTCATCCATGTAATTCAGCAGACGGCAAACGTACGCAGCCGTCAGATCCGCTTTCAGCGTCCACGAAGCGTTCGTGTACCCAAACGCGGAGGCGAGATTTGGAATATCGCTGAACATCACTCCTTTGTAGCCAAGCGTCCTCGACATATCGACCAGCTTGCCATCCACGATAATCTGCATGCCGCCCAGCAGCTTCAGCCTCAGGCCGGTAGCGGTCACGATAATGTCCGCCTTGAGTTCGTCGCCGGAGCGAAGACGCAGACCTCGTTCGGTGAACGTTTCAATCTCGTCCGTAACAATCGAAGCCTTGCCCGCGCGAATCGCCGCGAATAAGTCTGAATCGGGAACCAGGCAAAGGCGCTGATCCCATGGGTTGTAGCGCGGCGAAAAATGCTTATCGACGTCATATTCAGCGCCGAGCTCTTTGCGCACCAGATTCAAAATTCCCTGCTTCATGTAGTCCGGTTTTCTTCGCGAGAGCCCGTAGAAGTACATCCCGATCAGCACATTCTTCCAGCGCACCACGGCGTAAGCGGCGCGCGCGGGAAGAATCCTGCGCAGAAAATTGGCGATTACGTCCTGCGAAGGCCTGGCGACGATGTAAGTGGGCGAACGCTGCAGCATCGTCACGTGCGCTGCTTCGCCAGTCATCGCAGGAACCAGCGTCACCGCGGTTGCGCCGCTTCCGATCACCACAATCCGCTTGCGACTGTAATTCAGATCCTCAGGCCATTTCTGCGGATGCACGATCTGGCCGCGGAATCGTTCCATGCCCGGCCAGCCCGGCATGTAGCCTTCCGAGTAGTCGTAGTAACCGCTGCACATGTAGAGAAAGTTGCAGACGAATTGAACAGGTTCACCATTCGCGCCGGCCGCTTCGACTGTCCATCGCGCGTCTTCGGATGACCAGCAAGCGCGCGTAACGTGATGGCCGAATCGGATTTTGCGGTCGATGCCGTGCTCGCTGGCGGTCTCGCGGATGTAGCGCAAGATCGAAGAGCCGTCGGCAATGGCCTTCGGCTCGCGCCAAGGGCGGAAACGATAGCCCAGCGTGAACATGTCGGAATCAGAGCGGATGCCGGGGTAGCGGAACAGATCCCATGTCCCGCCGGTTGCGTTGCGCGCTTCCAGGATGACAAAACTCTTGCCGGCGCATTCCGTCTGCAGGTGGTAAGCCGCGCCGATGCCGGAGAGTCCCGCCCCAACAATCAACACGTCGAACTGTTCGGGCCGCGGCTTTTCGTTTGCGGTCGCGATCGCGCCGGAATCGATTTTCACGCTGTCAGCCACGTGGGTTCCTTATGCGGGCGGAGCGCCAAGCTGCGAACACAGTGAATTATTGCCGCTCACAGCAAGTGGAATCAACTGGACAGTTTGTAAGGCAGATTTTCCGCTGCCCGACGCGGCGCAGCATACCGGATTTCACGCATGCCGAAGCGGTACTTTTTCTATGGCGCGCGTTTGCAAAGTAGCGGATATTAGATCTTGGGCGCCGTCCCGCTAAGCCGGAAAATTCAAAACCCAAGCCACGTTCCAGTTCACCCTCCAAGCGCGCCCGTCCCAGCCACCACAAAACTTAGTCTGGCTCTCGATTCAGTCGTCGGCAACGGCCGGCCACACAAGCTGGAAAAGTTGATGCGAATACCAAAATCAGGCCCGCGCTCTCCATCGAACCTCTCAAAACGAGAAGGTGCCGACCACAGCGAATATCTTCTGCTGATCGCTCTGATCGTCCTCATAATTGGGGTTGTGGTGCTTCACCTTGCCAACGTTCGATTCCCTTAACGTTCGCGTTTCCTCAGGAGATGCGTATATAGCGAAAGTCAAAGGCCTTAGGTCATCCCGATCGGGAGGGACCTGAGCTACGGCATCGGGAGGAGGCTGAGCTACGCGCCGGTTACGTCTCGGCTTTCGGGCGATCGAGGAGGAAGGTGCGATCGAGACGCTATTTTTCTCGCAACAGAATCTCGCCGTGCGCGACGACCGCGTCGTTGAGCGATAGCTTGTAGCGGTAGGATCCGGGATTTGTTCCGGGACGCACCGGTCCGCTGACGAGTCGAATTTCAGGCGGCGCTTGAAACACATTCGAGGAAAAAGGACAGCGTTGCGGATCGAATTCGATTTTCAGGTTTCCGGCGTTTGAATACCACACCGCATGATCGCCCGCATCGAGGACGATCACTTCCGGCAATACCCCTACCATCACCAGCTTTTCAGCCACTCGCAGCCTCTCCTGTTACGCCCGGTTTCTGCAGTTCGCGGATTTCGGCGCCGCTATAGTCTCACACTTCGAGCGCGGCTCTCTCGGGGACGCTACTCGGGAAGCGCTCTCTTGCGCAACTCCACGCGCAGCTTTACCGTTCCAATCGATTTTCCGTTCGACGAGCCGTTCACCGTCACTTCCTGGGCGTCTTGTTTTGTCTCTTTGCCGTTGGTGAGTGCAGGCAGGCTGATCTCGACGCGCGCCGCGGCCACTTGCTTTGCGGCCACTCGGAATTTTCCGTCGCCGCTTTCCACTTTCCATCCCGAGGGCACATCAACTGCCAACGTGATTTCTTGCGGCGCAGCAGTTTCATTGCGCACCCAAAGTGGAATCACAAGAGTGGTGCCGGCCTGAAGCGCAATTTCCGGCGGTTCGGGATGCGGCAGGTTGTCGAGTGCGTGGGCGCGACGAAATTCCACGTAGAAACGCCATGGCCCGGCCAGCTCGATTGCAACGTCGGGGAGTTCAGGTGCGGGTGGGATTTGTGGCCGCGCGAATGGGATTGCTCCGGGCGTAATTCCTTCGAAAATATCTCCGGTGACGCTGCCGCCGACGAGCGATTTTCCCAGAACGAAATCGAGCGACTGCGTCCAGCCATTGGCTTCGGCCTTTTTTGCGATTTCGGCTTCGTCCATTTTAGCGAACGAATCGATGTAAGCTTTCGCTTGTGTCTGGTGCGCAAGGAACCCTCCGAGCGCCATGCGCCAATAGGGCTGCTTGGTTGACTTGGAAATACCGGTGAGTGAGATGCTTGGTCCCTTGCCCTTGAAAATGTCTTCGCGAGTGGCGTCCGCAAAGTAATAGATTTTCTTTGGCTGCCACGGGCGCAAATTATCCAAGTAGGGCTCGAGGCGCCGCATGGGACCTGTGACCTGCTCGGGAAACACCAGCGGATCGCCGGCGAGATCAAAGGCTTCCGTGGCCAGCACTCCCGCTGCTTGATGATCGCCGTGGTCCTCGCCGATGAAGGTCCCCGGCAAGAAGGTGAGAATCACTTCCGGGCGCGTCAATCGAACGATTCGCACCATGCGTTCGAGCACCGCACCGTGATCCCAACTGGAAAGCGACTGCAACACATCCTGCGACGCCGTGTCGCGTCCGTCGATGAACCACACGTCCGTGATTTCCAGCTTCGCGAGCGATTGCCGCGCTTCGATCTCGCGGATGTCGCCGAGCGCGGCAGCTTGTTCCGCACCCGCTTCATTGGCTCCGCTGCTTCCACGCGTTCCGAATACGACGCCGGCGCGCTTGCCCTCGTCCATCGCCTTGGCGAGATAAGCCGTGGCGGCTGCTTCGTCATCCGGATGTGCCACCACCAGCAAGATATCCAGCTTGTAGCGCTCGTCGGGAGCCGGCAGCGTTTTCACGTCCTGCGCAAAGCTCGCGACCGCCGCAGCCATCAGCATGGACACCAGCATACACATCCGCATGAGCCCAAGTGTCATCAACCATATCCTCGTGATTTTCCGCAGTAGCAAGCCGCTGCCAATCGCCCGATATGCTCCCATTGGATGGGTTTGTGGCTAGGCGGTTGCAATAAGTTGAATCAGTATTTCCAGCTTTTCACGTCGGCGCCGGCGGGCGCTGTGTCTTCAATGTGCTTCACCATTTCGCCGATGCGCATCTGCAATTCGTTGGACCGCTCGATGGCCGACGAATTGAGCGCGACTCCCTGATAGCAATGCGGTTGAAGCGGGCCGTATTTGAACTTAGCGTTTGCCGGCGGGAACAGCTTCGGGTCGGTGAGCACGGATTCGGCCAGGTGCACCGCATTGTTAAGGTACCAGGTGTCCATGTCGCCCACCGCAAGATTCAGCTTGCCCGCGAGCTTGGGTCCCAGCGTGGCCCAATCGCGCTTCATGATGTAGGTGAGATCGGAGTGCTCGCGCCAGTAATCGGCCACAGATTTATCGATTTCGCCGGTGCGCTTGTCCCAGATTGCTTTGGGATAGCCGTCGTCGCCCATGGGGCCAAAAACGGCTTGCCAGATATCCCATTGTTCACCGGAACGGCCGTGCGTGCCGAGAACCAGCTCGTGGCGATTCTCCATTTCCATCGTGGTGTCGATGGTCCCGTTGGTTTTGCGTTTTTCCGGCCGGGGCACCTTCATGAAAGGACCCTGGCGGAAATACGCGTTCTCGTCTTCGTAAATATTCACCGGCCCGTAGGCGCGGAAATCGATCGGGTCGGGGCAGCCGGCCCACGCGCCGTTGATGTCGTCGGGATAAAACACCTGCGCCGCGAGAGTTTCCCAGCCGCCTGTCGAGCCGCCGAATACGGTTCGCGCCCAGCCTTGCGCGAGACCGTGGAATTTCTTTTCGATCATCGGCAGTAGCTCGTGCATGATCGCGTCGCCGTAGGGGCCGAGGTTCTCTGAGTTCACCGCGTAGGAATCGTCGAAATAGGGGTTCGCGTGCTGTGGCATGACGATCAGCACGCGCGGCAGCCGCCCGCTTGTCCAATCCTGAAAAAATCTCCATGCCGATTGTTGCGAACGCTCTTCTCTTTCTTGCGCCGCCTGATCGGGAGGCGAGGTGCGAAAGCCGGGGAAGAAATGGCGATGGTAATGATCTTCGGAAATCAAGACCGGGTAGCGCGCATCGGGGTGTTCCTCCCAGCCGTCGGGCACTAAAACCACCGCGCTGATTTCCGTCGGGCGGCCCCAGAATTTGGAGAGCAGCTCGCTGCGCATGTGGACGTGCTTCTCCCACTTGTTGTCTTCCACGCTTGCCGCGTGCGCCATCGGGCGCCAGTCGAGCACTGAGTCCACATCGGCGAGTTCCTCATCGAGCGGAGGAACTTTGTGGTCGAGGGTGATGCGAATCGTGCCGGAGGTTGCGGGATCGAGATGCAGATTTTGCGGCGCACTCAGGAAATTTCCGGGCTTCGTTTGCCAGTGCTGGCCTTCGCCTTTGTCCGGAGGGAGCTTCACCACCTTGCCGTTGCCGAGGTGAAAGGTTTCGTAGACGTTAAGCACGGCGCGCACTGTGTAGTCGCCGGGAACCAGTTCGCGCAGGCTTTCGAGGGGATAGCCAAGCGTGGACGAATCCACGCGCGCGGCGGCGCCCGGCTGCCAGGCGCCCACATCCACCCCAAACATCTGCTGCGATTCGATGCCTTCCAGAACGCCGAAGCCGGTTGCGGCAGGATCATCGCTTTTCGCGATGATCAGCAGGACGTGGCCGTCCATCGGTGATGCGGACAGCTCTTTCGAGTAGGCAATTTCGAACACCAGTGGTTTTGGCGGACTAGCCGGAGCGGCGATTGGCGCCGCAAGCAGAATTAGTTCCACAGCAAGCAGGCGTGGGCAAAAACGCACGAAAATCCTCCAGAAAGTCTTTGTGGAAAACTAATTCGGGATGCGCATGTTAGGTGCGTGGGCTGTGGCAGTCAAGGCTTTTGCGGGAACTAGCAGTTAGCAACAAAGCGGCAGGCTACTGATTCGGCGTACGATGCAGCTACGCACAATCGTCAAGATCCACAAACTGTTCCTTCGACGAATCCCAGATCCGATACTCTTCGCGTCCGTTCGATGAGAGGCTGATCAGCCGCTTTTTGGCGGTGAAGATGTCTTCGACGGCCTCGACCCACACAACGGAGCCGTTGGTTTTCCTGAAGATGTCGTACTTTGGAATTATAGTCATCGAGACCTGGGAGACTGAAAATGCTTAACCTATAGTGTCTTTCGACCCTCATTCACCAGCTTGGTTTTCGGCAAGCCGCGCCCGCGGTTATCCACGCACCCCACGACCTCACTGAGCGACGTACAGTAGATGAAATACGCACCGGGAGTTTGAGCGGCAATTTTTTCCATGCGTTTCATAGCGTCGGCAAGTGAGGGCATACCTTCGAGCCAGAGTATGTCCTCCTTGCTGTGTTCCCTGAATATTTCGAACATTGCACAAACTCCGGAAAGCCGGGAGGCGCCCCAACAAGGAAGGTGAGCGTAAGAGAGAAGAGGTTTGCCGGGCGCCTTCGGCTGAAAACGAAAAATAACAAAGTGAAAAATCGAATTGCAAGTCTTAATATCAAGTGATATTAGAGGCCGATGAGCGGCCGGACAGCCCTTTTAATTTATTGCTCGGTTGAACAGGCAGAGTTGATCCGCGAGCGGGCGGAGCGGGACCGCCGGACGATCAGCGGATATCTATTGAACATCGTCATGCGGGCTGTAGAGGTGCAAGAAAAGATTGCGGTAACGATTACCCAATATCAACGGTTGCAACCGATCGGACGAATGCCCATACCAGCCGCGCAGAGAACCACAATGCTGCTGCGGTGTTCGCGCGCCGAAGCCGACAGAATCCGGCAGGCCGCAAAGAAACGCGACACAACGATCAGCGGGTTCGTTTTTCGCTGCGTCGAACGCGCCTGGAAACTGCAGGCGGAGATATATAATTAGTATCGCGTTCGGGCTACGTGGTCTATGCCAGCCGAGGCTCTTGCGGGATAGCCGGCACCTATTGCAGCTTCGCGTACTCGCCCTTTGCTTCCTTCAGGATCGGAATGCCGGAATCCGCGCACAGCGAAGGGAAATCCTGATACGCGCTGCAGGCTTTGTCTGTGTCGCAGGCTGTAGGCGCGCGCCAGTCCCAAGCGGGCCAGCGCTCCCCAAGCGAAATTGATCACCACTCCACGGTGGTTAACGAACTTCTGAAATTCTGCTGCTGCCGGGTTGCCGTCGCGTAAGGCAAGATAGGCTTCTCCGCGCAAATACACTGTGACCAAAGCCACGGTGAAGACGGTGGTGGGGCTGGCCCAGCTCGATCGCGCTTGTGCCTTTCAAGAGTTCCACAACCCGACTCGGGTCTTTATGCTCCATCGCAAATGGAAGACTATACAGCTTGTTGGATATTGGAGCTCGATCATTTGACCTCCATGTCCAATTCGCTCCATCCCAATGCGGAAGGCTTCGGTGTGCAGGCCACCCCGTGCGGCGATTCGCCGGTCACTGCGCTGGCACGACGATCGGAGTGCCCTTGTCCTTTACCAGGAACACCACGAATTTCGCCGGCTTCGTCTGGCTTGCGTTCTTCCCCACGACATGAACGTCATCGGGGCCTTCGTAAAAGGTCTGGCCAGGCTTCAGCGTCACTTCTTTTCCTCCCCGCAACTGCATCACGATGGAGCCCTCGAGGACATAAACAAATGCGTCCGCGTTGTGGCGATGGATGGGGTCCGAGCTGCCCGGAGGATATTCCACAGTGATCATCACACCTTCCTTGCCGGGAAAATCGGGCAGGTCCTTGGTGAAGAGCGGCGTCACCTTGGCTTCGTTGGGTGCCTCTTTAGGGCCGAGCGTGACGGGCATCAGACAAACCAGCAGCAAAACTAGCTTTGTAAGCGTCATGAGCAAGCCTCTCTTGAGTTCGTTCTGTTAGTGGGCGGCTGCCACCAGTTTCGCTCCGGGCTGTTTGAGCCAGTCCGCGAAACGCGTTGTGCCGAGTTTTGCGCCATCGTCGGGAATCAGGGTGCGCTCGCTCATCTTCACGCCATAGTAAGTCGCCTGAGGATCAGCAATCACGTCGCGCGGATCCTTCATTGCCGCCAGGGCTTCCCGGATGAAGTCGTCGAGCCGGAACCTTTCGGGCCCGCCTACTTCCACCGTGCCATTTACAGGCACGCCCGTCGCCACCTTTCCCACCGCACTCGCCACATCTTCGGCAGCCATCGGTTGGAAAAGCACGTGTGGCAAACGGACCGTGTTGCCGGCGGTTGAAACGTCTGCGATGCCCTTGGCGAATTCGAAGAACTGCGTGGCATGCACGATGGAGTAGGGGATTGACGAGCCTTTGATCAAATTCTCCTGCGCGAGTTTTGCCCGGAAGTAGCCACTCGTGAGCATGCGGTCGGTCCCCACCACTGATAGCGCAACGTGATGTCTCACTCCTGCGGCCGTTTCTTGGGTTAGAAGATTGCGGGTGGACGTTTCGAAGAACTTCATCACCGCCGCGTCTTCCCACGACGGCGAATTCGACACATCAACGACCACCGCCGCGCCTTTCAGCGCTTCGGCCAGGCCCTCGCCCGTGATTGTGTTGACGCCCGTATTGGGTGACGCCGGAATTGCTTCGTGCCCGTGCTCGCGCAGCTTGGCAACGAGCTTTGAGCCGGTCAGTCCAGTGCCTCCGATCACTACGATTTTCATGATTTCACCTCTTCCCTGATATTGGCATTTCAAATCTTCTTGTTGTAATCCCTCTACTGTAAAAACTTGAGTGCGCTCGGTTATCAGGTGAGTCCTTGATCCTGAAGGTTGAAATCCTGTAGATAGCCCGGATACTTGTCCGAATTCCTTGGCACCACCAATCTCATAGTGGGTGCTAATTCCCAGGACTTGACCATAGTAAAGTTCCCGCAGCATAGGTGCCGATAAATCTTCGAAGTGCCGTAAGAGAGGCCGAGCACAGTTGTAACGCAACAATCCGTTTGCTAGTTTTGGCGTAGATGCCGCCTGCGCCCGAACAGCTCAGCAGTACCATTGAGAATCTTTACCGGTCGGAATCGGGCCGGGTCCTCGCGACGCTCGTGCGCCAGCTCGGAGACCTGGATCTTGCCGAAGAGGCTATGCATGAGGCATTCGCCGTCGCTCTCGAGTCCTGGTCTCGGACCGGCATTCCTGAAAATCCGCGCCCCTGGCTGATTTCCACGGCGCGCTTCAAGGCCATTGATGGGCTGCGCCGGCGCGCCCGCTTCGACGGAGCACAGAAAGATCTTGCACTCTATACCGACGCGCAAATCAACGAAGCTGCCTTACGCCACCGCGAGATCAATGACGAGGAGATTGAAGACGACCGCCTGCGCTTGATCTTCACCTGCTGCCATCCCGCTCTGCCTCCGGAAGCACAAATTGCGCTAACCCTGCGCGAAGTCTGCGGCCTGACCACAGAAGAGATCGCTCGTGCATTTCTGGTGACGCCGGCATCGCTCGCCCAACGCATCGTGCGCGCCAAGGCAAAGATTCGGGAGACGCCGATTCCCTACGAGGTGCCGACGCCCGAGGAATTACCCGAGCGGCTGGACGCGGTGCTTCAGGTAATCTATCTCGTCTTTAACGAGGGCTACTCGGCTGCGGCGGGAGCGGAAGTAACGCGCGCCGAGCTGACCGGCGAGGCAATTCGACTCGGCCGCTTGCTGTCCGAACTCCAGCCCGAACCGGAAGTGACTGGGCTGCTTGCCCTGATGTTGCTGCAGGAATCCCGCCGCGCCGCGAGAACCTCGCCTACCGGCGAGCTGATTTTGCTCGAGAACCAGGATCGCTCGCTCTGGAATCGCGCGCAGATCGCGGAGGGCGTGGATCTGGTCGAGAAAGCCCTGAAATCCAGCCGCTTCGGCCTTTATACATTGCAGGCCGCGATTGCGGCCGTCCATGCGGGGGCGGAATCCACTGCGGCGACCGACTGGCGGCAGATTGTTGTGCTTTACAACCAGCTAGTGCGCATTCAGCCTTCGCCGGTTGTCCGTCTCAACCGTGCCGTGGCAATTGCCATGTGCGACGGACCGGAGGCCGGTCTGGCGCATATCGAAGCGCTCTTGGAACGAGGCGAGCTGGCAAATTACTACCTGGCACATTCAGCCCGTGCCGATTTGTACCGCAGGCTGGGCAGGACCGCCGAGGCTAAGTCCTCTTATGAGAAGGCGTTGGCGCTGACCCGACAGGAGCCGGAGCGGCAATTCCTGCAGGAGCGGATCCGGCAGCTGAAATAAAAATCGGAGTGGCTGTCGATTTTCAGTCGTCCCAACGACTATCTAGTGACAGAACGATGAACTACGGTTCCTAAGTGGACAGGAAACGAGTCATCAGAAACGCTCGACAGAAACCAAGGAGAAAAAAGCGATGCCACAATATCTGGTTTGCAACTACCTCCCCGACAACTTCGACCCGTCCTTCGTAACCGAAGCGATGATGGAAGAGATCCACGCGCTCAACCGCGAAATGATTGCTGCCGGCGTCAGGAAGTTCGCCTGCGGCATTTCCCCGGCCGCCAAAGCAAAGACGCTGCGCAAGCAGTTCAACGGCAAGGTCCTCGTCACTGACGGACCGTACACCGAGACCAAGGAGCACATGGGCGGATTTTGGATACTGGAAGCCGCCAATATGGATGAGGCAATCGCGTGGGCGACGAAGGCTGCCATCGCCTGCGATGTGGCCGGCGAGGTGCGCGAGCTTCTTTTCTACCCGGCTCCGGAGGAAGGAGAGGGCGGAAGAAAGTAAAACACCTGGCCACTGCGGCCTCGGAACACGCGCCGCAGTGAGATGAGCGAGCCGGCGCAAGTGCTCTGCTGCCGGCTCTTACGATATGAGGAGAAAAACAATGAAATACATCTGCCTGGGTTACTACGACAAAGGCCAAGTTGACGCCATGACTGAGGCCGAGCGAAACGCAATGTTCGACACGTGCTTTGAATACGACGACCATCTTCGCGCCAACGGGCATTATGCCGGTGGAGAAGCGCTGCGGGGTCCGGACACCGCCTTGACCCTTGCGTGGAAGAACGGCAAAGTCGCAACCACGGACGGTCCCTATGCAGAAACCAAGGAGCTACTCGGCGGCATTCTCATCCTTGAGGCGCGGGACATGAACCAGGCAGTACAGCTCATGGCGCAGCACCCGGCCCTGCGGTACAGCAGCATTTTTGAGATCCGTCCGACGGTGGAATTGAGCGAATTGAAAAAGGCAAGATAAAATCAAGCAGGACTCAAAGGAATTCGGCCATGAGAAAACTCAACGTGCTTGAATTTTTTTCCCTGGATGGTGTCCTACAGGCTCCGGGGGGCCGGAGGAAGATACCAGTGCGGCTTCCGGTATGGCGGGTGGACGCGTCCACCGGAAACGATTGTTTGGCGAGGACACGATCCCGGCGGCTTTCAAGGTGACGCAGACCAGGGTCACCTCGAAAGGAGTCATTATCGTGAACTACGAGCGTGCAGGCCCAACCGGAAGTCCATAAACCTTGTCCATCTTTGCGACTATTGAACGCCCCATGCGGAAGCCACGAACGGATCCGTAGAGCGTTGTGTCTCCGCGCAACCTTGTCAGGACTCTCGCTATTTGGGCACTTCTAGAAGGCCGCGCATTGACATCCCCTCCTGCGCTGAATACGCTTCTACGTCTCAGATGGGAGTCATCATGAAGCCCGCAAAATTCGCTCGTGTCGCTCTAATTGGCGCTCTATCGCTTGCGCCACTTGCGCTCTTCGCTCAGGAACCCGAGCACCATCACGACGCCGTCGAAAAACTCGGCACCGTCTCCTTTGCCACTTCCTGCGCTCCCGGAGTGCAGTCGCAATTCGAGCGTGGTGTCGCGCTCCTGTATTCCTTTGAGTACGAAACAGCCGACGCGCAATTCGAGGAGGTCGCCCGAAAAGATCCGCGCTGCGCCATGGCCTACTGGGGACAGGCAATGACTCTCTATCACGAACTCTGGAATCGCCCCTCCAAGGCCGACCTTGCCCAAGCCGCCGAGCTGCTTGCCAAAGCGCGCTCCCTCAACCCTCCTACGGATCGCGAACGCGACTACATTTTGGCGCTCACCGTCTTTTACTCTGACACCGATAAACTCGACCACAATCACCGCGTCGACGCTTACGCCAAAGCAATGCAAGGCGTCTATGAACGGAATCCCAACGACCACGAAGCCGCCATCTTCTACGCGCTCTCGCTTCTCGCCTCAGGTCCCGACCGCGATCCCGATCTCGCCAACGCCAAAGCCGCAGTTGCCATCCTCAACAAGCTCTACGACGAGCAGCCAAATCATCCGGGCATCGCTCACTACATCATCCATAGCTGCGACAATCCTGCCATGGCCGGTCTCGCGCTTTCCGCTGCCCGCAAATATGCAGGCATCGCGCCGTCTTCCCCTCACGCCGTGCACATGCCTTCGCACATCTTCGCGCGCCTGGGTCTTTGGCAGGACGACATCAACTCCAACCTTGCCGCTATTCGCGTTGCCGATAGCATGGTTGCGCATCATCACGTGATGCACCACAAAGTGCATTCCATGGATTTCCTCGAATACGCGTACATGCAAATTGGCGACGACGCCAGCGCCGAAGCAACCATCGGGCAGGTCGCAGCGATTCGTCCCGAACAAATGGATCGCGATTTTGAGGATTATTTGCTCGTACGCCAGGCGGAAGGACCTACCAAGTACGCTCTCGAGCGCCGCCAGTGGAAAGAAGCCCTAGCCCTCGAGCCCATCGCCGGCGCGCCGTCCGACGTTCAGCTAATCACGTATTGGGGACGCGCCATTGGCGCCGGCCGTCTCCACGATGCTGCGGCCGCACAAGACGCGCTGAAGCATTACGACGAACTGCTCGAAGCCACGCGCAAAGGTCCGCGGTCCTACCTCGCCGACCGCCTGAAGGACGAGCGCGAAGTGGTGCAGGCCTGGGCCGCCTACGCTGCGGGCAACTCCGGCGATGCGGTTGATCGCTTGCGCGCCGTTGCCGATCACCAGGATAAAGTCGGCAAAGCCGAAACCGAACTGCCCGTCCGCGAAATGCTTGCCGACATGCTGCTTGACCTCCAGCGTCCGCAAGATGCGCTCGCTGAATATGAAATATCCCTGCGCACCGATCCCAATCGCTTCAACGGCCTCTATGGCGCCGCGCAAGCCGCCGCGCAGGCCGGGCAAAAAGGGAAGGCGAGCGCCTACTACACCCAGTTGCTGAAGAATTGCGAAGGCATCCGCTCCGATCGCCCCGAGTTGGCCCAAGCCAAAACCCTCCTCGCCTCTGCGAGCAGGGGTTTGTAGTCATAGATTTTTGAACTCCGAAGTAACGCGCAACTACTCAGTACGCGTGTGTCTCATCCACTGTAGCTGCGAAGAGGATTGTTCCCAGAAGCCCGATGATTCCCGCCACCGCAAACGGAAGCTGAGGTCGAATTTTCCAGAGCAGGCCGCCTATCGCCGATGCGGGCGTGATTGAAAGGCTGCGGACCAGGTAGTAGAGGCCCACCGTGCGTGCGCGCAGATTGTGTTGCGCAAAATCAACAATCATGGCCTTGCGAGAAGGCTCGCCAATCTCGCGCAAGCCTCCCACGATGAACGCGCCCACCAGCCATTTGAAATCAGGCGCCAGAGCCACCGCCACCGGGAAGAAGGCAAAGCACAGAAAGGTGGCGATCACAAAAGGCTTGCGTCCCCAGCGATCCGCCATCTTTGCGGAAGGGAGATAAACCAGGAGTGCGGTCGCCAGCTCTACGGCCACCAGGGTTCCATATCGCGGTATCGCCACTCTCGTAATGTTCGTAACATAAAGAACGACAAAAATATCGGCCATTCCTTCGCAGGTACGAATTGCGATGTCGGAAACGAGCAACCGCTTGAGCGTCGCATGAAAGGAATTCCAAACGCCCCGCAGCCTGGTCGTGTCCCCGGAAACAGGCGGCAGCTGAATGGTTCGAAGCACCGGAATCGTGACCGCCACAAAGACGATCGTTATTAAAAGCCCTGCCCGAATACCGGCCCGAAGGCCCAGCGCCCCGATCATCACCCCGCCGAGAAGCGGCGAAACCACCATGGGGATGCGCTTCAACATCGATTGCACCGTAAATCCCATCGCGCGCCGGCCCCTGGGAAGAGCATCGCCGATTGTCGCGAAGATTCCCGGCGACGCCATGGATTGCCAAGCCATTGCAAAAGCGAGACCCGAAAAAAGGAACGGCCAGGAAGGACTGAACAGGTAGATGAGATAGCCCGTCAGCGCGGCTGCGAGAAACGTCAGAAATGCCCCGCGCCGCCCGAGGTGATCAGCCAGCCACCCGCCAGGGTATTGATATAGCGCGTCGAGGAAGTCTTCCGAGGTGCCGAATAATCCGACGACTGCGACACTCGCACCGAGCGACTCAAGATACTTCGGGAGATATTTCTTCCAGAGCTCTTCGCCCAAGCCAACCAAGAACACAGCTCCCGAAGCAGCTGCAACATTTCGCTCAATCCCCAGAGATTCTGCAAGTCTTTCCAGTTCAGGACGCATCCCGGAAAGCTCCGCCTGGCTTTCCACGCTCCACCATCTCCTGGCAATACGAGTACAAGGCGTCGTAAACAATCCATTCCGCCGCGTTCACCTCGTGATCGTTGCGAAAATTCAAATGCCGGAATCCCTCGGCGATCGCATTCAGCCCGGCGGATTCGGCTTGGCGCCACAGCCTGTTGTCCGTGTCCGCACCATTGACGATTTTGGCCAGCAAGCGAAGAGCGGCGTCTTCTCCGAGCCGGTGCTTTTTCAGAATCGCCTCGAACGAGCATTCCTTGCCCTGATGGCCAAGTAGTTCGACCCCGGGCACGTCAAACGGCACGGCGCCGAGTCTTTGGGCTTCGAGCATCACTTGATCCGCAGGTACAAAGTGAAACTCTGCATTCGGGTCGATGAACTTCTTGATGAGCCACGGACAGGCCACGCGGTCTACCTTCACGTGCTCTCGTGTAATCCATTTCACGTTGCACCTCCTTCGCCTTCAACGCCGTCAGTTCCATAGACTCTACTTGATGGCAACACGCTTGAGCGCTGCGGCGATCCCCGCCGCCACTGGCTCCGGGTTTCCGAGCGCCCAGAAATGCATGAAGAAAAGGCGTGGCTGTTCCGTGAGCATGTGGCTGTGCAGGGCGGTGACGTCGATCTTGTGTTCTTCGAGCGTGGCGATTACGGCATTCACTTCTTCCGCGGTCAGAACGAAGTCGCCGGTCGTCGCCACTTTCCCCGCGCCCGCTTCCTGAAAGTTGATGGACTCGGCGATACCCTGCGCGGGCGCAATCGTCATGCCGTTCATCGTCACCGCTTCTGCGCGTGGCAGCCCGAACGAAAGCACGCCTCCCTTGAACGCGCCCTTGCGGCCGATTGCGTTTTCGACGTTCTTCGCCCACTCGGGCGGGCTGGGTGGTTCTTCGCCGCCAGCCGCAGGCTTGCTGAGCGGCGTCTTCGACAACGCAAGCGCGGCCTGCAGCGTACTCGCCAGCTTTGCGGAGGGCCCTTGGCCCATGTAGTGCATGTACATCACCCGCGGTTCCGCTTCGATCAAATGGTTGTGAACTGCCGTTATCTCGAATCCATCGGCGCGCAGTTTCAGCATCACAGGATTCACTTCGCTTTCGAGCAACACCAGATCACCCATCACCATCGCTTTGTCGTCGGTGCCGGTGAACGCTGCCCAAGAGCCCAGCGCGAGCCCCGGCTTCAAAGTGATTCCGTCAACCACCACGTGCAAATCCGTGCGAGGGAATCCAATTTTGTAGACATCGCCTGTCTTTTGCCCCGTTCTGTTGAATGTCTCGTCGATCTTGGTCGGGTCAAATCCTTGTGCAGAGACGATAATTGGAAATCCCATGAAGCAAGCTAGAATCCATATGCGCAATCCAGAATGCATGGCTAACCTCCTCGGAACACGCAAGCTTGGCATGGTCTGTATTCCACTTAATCCGCAATCATGTACTGAAATTCGCATTGCCATCTGAAAATTGAATGAAAATGCATCGCCCCTTTAGCATCGTCCAAGTTCAGACGCATTTCGCGGTTTATGCATCGGTCTTCGTTGACTTGACTCGATATGCATCCTAAGATGCGCGAGCTATGCAGGATGCGCAGCCTCTCGTCGGCCGCACGATCTCGCATTACCGTATCGTCGAAAAGCTCGGTGGCGGGGGCATGGGTGTGGTCTATCGCGCGGAAGACACCAAGCTCCGCCGCCAGGTTGCTTTGAAATTCCTCCCGCAGGACGCTTCGGCCGACAAGTCTTCGCTCGAACGATTCGAGCGCGAGGCGCAAGCGGCCTCTGCTCTGAATCATCCCAGCATCTGCACGATTTACGACATTGACCAGGACTCGGGCGTGCCCTTCATCGCTATGGAATTGCTGAAGGGCGTCACGCTGAAGCATCGCATCAACGGCCAGCCCATGGCGCTCGATGCGTTGCTGGAAATCGGCATCGACGTTGTCGATGCGCTCGAGGCGGCTCACAGCGAGGGGATCATCCATCGCGACATCAAGCCCGCGAATATTTTCGTCACCGATCGCGGCCGGGCCAAGGTGCTCGACTTTGGGCTGGCAAAGCTAGTGGCGAAGAACGTGGGCGAGACGGTAACGGCCGGCGGCGTAACCATGGGCACCGACCCGAATCTCACAAGCCCGGGCACCGCGCTCGGAACGGTTGCCTATATGTCTCCCGAACAGGTGCGCGGCGAAAACCTGGATGCGAGGTCGGATCTGTTTTCTTTTGGCCTGGTGCTGTATGAAATGGCGACGGGGCAGCAGGCGTTCAAGGGCAACACTTCCGGCGTGATTTTTGCCGCGATTCTCGAGCGCGAACCCCCGTCGCCGACGCGCCTGGTTCCCGAGCTGCCCGTTGACCTTGAACGCGTAATCGCGAAAGCGCTCGAGAAAGATCCCAAGCTGCGCTACCAGCACGCTTCTGATTTGCGTTCCGATTTGCAGCGGCTGAAAAGGGACACGGAGTCAGGAAGGTCGGGATCGGTGCGCATCGCGGCAGCGGCAGCGACAGTGGCGGCAACATCCGGCACATCAGGAATTTCGCCGGCTGCGACTCGCGAGTCCGGCAGCTCGGCAGTGGCGGCCGTGGCGCACGAGCACAAGGGCAAGTTGATTGCGGTTGCAGTGGTGGTCGCGCTGCTGGTGGTGGCTGCGGGCTACGGGGTTTATTCGCTCTTGCGCGGAAAAGCCGCTGCGATCCCCTTCCGGAATTTCACAATTACAAAAGTCACCGACAACGGGAAGTCCATCCAAGCAGCGCTCTCGCCCGACGGAAAATATATTTTGAGCGTGGTTGCGGACGCCGGCAAGCAAAGCCTCTGGCTGCGGCATGTGGAAACGAACAGCGATACGCAGGTGGTCGCGCCGGAAGCCACCCACTACTCGAGGCTCGCGTTTTCTCCCGACGCAAGCTATCTCTATTTCCGCCGTCCCACTGGCACCATGGAGGACGTGCACGACTTCTACCGCGCTCCTGTGCTGGGTGGGACGCCAAAAGCCATCGCGCATGATGTGGACACGAATATCGCGTTTTCACCGGATGGAAAACGCATCGCCTACGGGCGTGCCAACGATCCGGAGGTGGGCAAATTCCAACTTCTCACTGCCAGTCCTGACGGCAGCGATGAAAGAATGATTGCCGGCGGCCCTGCTCGGGGAATTCCGCAATTCATTCAATGGATGCCAGACGGAAAAAGCATCCTGGGAACCACAATCCAGGTGGGCGGATCGCTCACGGGGCTCGAGACTTTTGATGTGGCTTCCGGCGCCACGAAAATGGTGGCGAATTTCAACGACATGATCTTGCACGAGCTTCTCCCATCAGTGAATGGCGCGGGCTCGTTCGTGAATCTCACGCGAATGGATTCGCTCGATTTTCGTTCCCAACTCGCTTTCGTTTCGCTCCCCGGCGCGAAAATGTATTCGATTACCAACGACATAAATAACTACAACGGGCTGAGCCTCTCCGCCGACGACAAGACGATTGCTGTGGTTCTGCGCAAGGATACTCACACCTTTTTTATTCTGCCGAGTTCGGGAATCGCGGGCAACCTGCTGGGCCCAGCGCTTACGCAAGAGAAAGATGTGGATACTTTCGGGTGGACCGCCAGCGGAGAACTTTTGCTCTCCGAGGCGGGTAAACTCGTGCGGGTTTCACCCGGTGGAAACAATCGAGTTGTCGTCCTGAATCAATCGATCACCGAGCCCGTGGGCTGCGGCGGCGGCAATTCCGGTGCGCCGCCCTCGATTGTATTCGTTGCCAGCCACCGCTCAGCGGCCGGAATCGACGGCCGGAGCGTTTGGCGGATGGATGCGGATGGCACGAATCCGAAAGAAATTTCTGACACCATGGCCGACTTCAGCCCTACTTGTTCTCCCGACGGTAAATGGGTTTATTACTCCATCGGGGGAGCCAATCAAATCAACCGTGTTTCGATCGACGGGGGAAAGCCGGAAGCTGTGCCGGGCCTCAATATTCCCGGCGGAATTTTTGGCTCGGCCTATTTCGACATTTCTCGCGACGGCAAGACCCTGACGTTCCTGGGGGCGATTTCACCTCGCCCGGGGGCGGAAGCTCAACAGAAGATTGTGCTGGTGGCGCTTGATGGGGCACCGCAGTCCTCGCGGCGATTCCTGGAACCCAATCCGTTCATGTCGAGGCCGCCGGTGTTTTCACCCGACGGCAAATCTGTGGTGTATGCGATCCGGGAAAACGGAGTAGACAATCTGTGGCTGCAACCGATCGACGGCGCGGGACCAGGCGGTGGCGGCCGTCGGCTCACAAATTTCGACGCGGATGAAATTCGCTGGTATGTATACTCGCCGGACGGCAAAACCCTCGGCCTTCTGCGCAATCACTCCGAATCTGATGTTGTGCTGTTGCGCGAATCAGGCACCGGGGCGCAGTAATCCACGCGGCAAGACAGGGATTCAACTGAAAAGGGTCTTCCGCAGCCACGATTACCACACGGGAACCGACAGGGCGTGCGTAAGTTGCGCGGACAAAGCGAAACTCGCCGTGCGATCCTGCACATTGCGGATCACGATCACGATCACGAACGAGTGTGGCCCGTAAACGATCGCGGCCTCCTGGTGGTTTTCGGCGAATCCGGCTGTGCCCAGCGCCGCGTCCTGGCTTCCCGGCAATCCCGCTGCAATTCCCTGGTACGGGATGGATCGCGCGAGCATGCCCATCATTTCTTGAGAAGCGCTGGGACTCACCGCTTCGCCCTTCGCCAGCGCCCATAACAGGACCATCAGATCGCGCGCCGTCTCCGTATTCCGAGTGCCTTCGGCCAGCCCAGCCTCGCTCTCCACCGGGGCAACGAAATCCACACCATCCGCGCCCAGCTCGTGCAGACGGTTGCGAATGCGCCCGGCGTCGAGCCTTTCAATCAACAAGCTTTCGGCCCGAAGGCTGCCACGCACAATCATTGCTTCGCAAAGTTCCCGAAGCGTCAGGGTCTTTCCGATGGACTCGTAAATAGGATCATTCTTTGCCTCCGCATGCCCTGTGCCCGAATGACCATCCTTTTGCGCGGCAGGCGTCACCAGCAAGGAATCGCTGAATCGAAGTTCGCCCGCCTCCGTTTCGGCATAAAGCTCGATCATCACCGCGATCTTGATCGCGCTCGACGAGTGGAAGGGTTTCTCCGCCTGCACAAAAAGCTCTTGGGTGCCATCCAATGTGCGGAAGGCCACAGAGGCATCTGCGCTGTAAGTTTGAATCAACCTTTCCACTTCGCCGCGCGCAGGACTTTCGAGCGGCGGGTTCAGTTCAGCTCCCTGGCCGCGAGCGGAAGCGGCGCACGCGCACACAATTACCAAAGCAAAAAGACGCCGCGGACAAGAGAGAGAATTCAGCATCA
>Ga0306922_10000185_pt1 | contig 45706 bp, 58 predicted proteins | sample sta12Cox44000082_FD_203758 | JGI IMG/M metagenome (GOLD analysis project Ga0306922, IMG submission 203758) | Lab enrichment of tropical soil microbial communities from Luquillo Experimental Forest, Puerto Rico - statoxic.12C.oxic.44.000.082 (v2)... | ecosystem: Environmental > Terrestrial >... | reverse complement strand
TCGCATCGCTCGAGAAGTATCTGGGCCATATCGGTGCGAAGTCCGCGAAGGAGCGTCTGACGCCCATCGCCGCCTCGATCAGCTACCTGGGTCCGCTCGCCAAGGAGTTCAACATCCGCGTGATCGAGAACGGGTTCCTGCTAATCCTCTCCACCCCGTCTCCGTACTCCAGGACGCGGGAGGTCTTCTGCCAGGACAAGGTGGCCTTGATCGAGAAGATCACCCAGGAGATCGAGGCCTTCGCGAAGGCCTCCCAGGAGCCCATCCCGCCGATCCACGGAGCGGACGCCTTCACGGACGACATCGCGACGGCCAGCTGACGTTCAGCCCATCCCTATCTACCCCCCAGGGGGTGTTCCCCTGGGGGGATCTATCATCTTCTGTGAGGAAGATGATAATATTTGATTACAACTTGTAATTTCTATACTCTTAGGGTAAGGTAGAAACATGTCCTGTACCTGCTTTGACGTACTTCACTACTTGGTAAAGCAGATCCCGCCCAGGATCGTGGCCTGCAGACGTGGGGAACGGTATGAGTCGGACGGCCAGATGATTTCTGCAGTGGAGATTGCGAGGGGGTTAGATGCGCCAGTCGAGACAGTCAGGGTCAAGCTCACACAGCTCTTCCAGTGGGGGAAGCTCGACCGACGAAAAGCCAAAGGGGGCTTCATCTACAGCCCATCCCATTGGGGTTTTAAGTGGCACGCTTTCAGAGTTCTCGTATCCCGTAGATCTGGACGCCCAAAGAAGAGGGGTTCTTGATTACGAATCCTTCATCGAAGGGATTAGAATCTCGGCAACCAACCTTCTTAGTCTTCTGGAAAAGACTCCGTACCGGAAAGCTTTGAAGATCAAGCCTGACTTCTCTGGGGTTTACGCCATTTCAGATCCCTCCGGAAGGGTGCAGTACATCGGAAAAGCCAAGAAGGTGATCCAGAGGCTCAAGCAGCACCTGTCGTATGGGATCGTTGAAAAGATTCTCCAGGAACGTGGGATTCCCGAACGCTTGCCGGGGAAACACGTCTGCGAGTGCTCCAGATCCATCGAGTGCCATTCCGTCACCGGTCCAATCCATCCGATGAAGAAGGTCGTTTCAAACGAGATATTGAAGTCCTGGTTCGTGTCCATCATCCTGTGCCAATGGAAAGTCATCGAGAAGGCGAACCCTGACTTTGAAACCTTCATGCAGATTGCTCTGAGGGTCAAATATGGGGTCAATTGGAGAGCTTAAAACACACCGGCAACCAGGGGTATTTGAGGTCGAAAGGGGTGCCTTCGTAGAGATCTCCAGGCGGCTCAAGCTCTTCTTCGCGAAGGTCCAGGTCGACAAGGCCACGGGCTGCTGGAAGTGGACCGGAGCCGTGCGCCGGTGGTCCCGCGAGCCCTGGGACGGAGGCTACGGCGCCTTCTGGGACGGGGACCGGGTCGTCCGGGCCCACGTCTGGCTCTACCGCGTCTACTTCGGGGACCTGGACGCGGGGCAGGTGCTGCTTCATCAGTGCGACGAACGCCGCTGCGTCAACGTCTTCCAGCACATCCGGCCCGGGAGCCAGGCGGAGAACATCGTGGACATGGTGATGAAGGGCCGGGCGAAGTTCTTCAAGAAGGGAAACTGATGGCTACGAAGAAGGTTCTCGTGACCGACTACGAGATCGCCGTGCTCATTCAGGCCCTGAAGATCTGGAGAGCCGGCCTCGTGGCTCAGATCGAGATCGGGTGCGTCGAGAAGGCGAGAAAGGATCTCCTGTCCGAGATCCGGGTCGACGTCGAGGCCCTCGCGGATAAGCTTCAGAACACCAGACAGAGAGGTGCGGTGTGAGCGTCAAGGTGAACGTCGAGCGGTTCTGCATCCTGGCGGCCAAGGTCGGCGGCCATCGGAAGGAAGTCTGCCCGCAGTGCAAGGCGCTCCGGGCTCTCTCCATCGAGCTCCACGCCGCGACCATCGACTCGATCTGCAACCGGATCGGGGCGGTCCCGGAAGAGACGGTCCTCAAACCGGCCAGGCTGGTCGAAATGCTCCAGGAGCTGAAACGGGACGAGACCGAGCTGAATTAAATACTTGACATTCACTGTATTTCACTGTATACTCCTTATAGTCGGATTGTTTTTGGGGAGGAGATATGGTGAAAGTTCCTGCGGAAGCCCGCAAGCTCAACCGGGAGGCCTGGCTCCGGGCGGCCTATGCGCTGCTCCGGAGCAAGCTCCTCAAGGAAGCACCCATCCACGCCGCGGTGTCCTGGTCCTTCCCGGCGAAGGGCGGCACTTCGGCCACGCGCCGGCGGATCGGGGAGTGCCACTATAAGGGGGCCTCGGCTGACGGCAAGGTCGAGGGCGACCGCGTGCTCCTGATCTCGCCCACCCTCCGGACGGAGTTCGAGCTGATCGAGACCCTGCTCCACGAGATGATCCACGCGGCCCTGCCGCTCGGCTGCGGCCACCGGCGCCAGTTTTCGCAGCTGGCAGCCAGGGTCGGCCTGGAGAAGCCCTGGACGGCCACCCACGCGTCGAAGGAGCTCGCCAAGCGGATCAAGGAGGAGTTCCTGCCCAAGCTGCCCCAGTGGCCCGGCGGCTTCCTTCAGATCCATGCGACCCAGAAGAACCGGCAGCTGAAGGCGATGTGCGAGTGTGGTCGGATCCTGCGCGGCTCCCTCAAGACGTTCGGTGAGGGGCCGATCATCTGCGGCCTCTGCGACGGCACGTTCGAGCTGGACGAAAACTAAGCGTGTACACGGTGACTTTTTTGGGGAGGAGATCATGAGATCGAAGGACGTGAACGCGAAGAAGTGCCCGCACCTCCACGCCGCCCTGGTCCGGGAGGAGTCCCGGTCCAGGGACGGCTGGGTCCGGGTGGTGGAGCTACGACGCGCCGGCCAGGACGACGCCGCGGGGCGCCTGGTCCGGAAGCTGCTCGGCATCCAAGGCCCGCCGATGTCGGAGGAGACCAAGGAGAAGCTCCGCCAGTACAACCTGGAGCACAAGGAGGAGATCAAGGAGCGCCGGCACCAGGAGGTCGAGGTTCGGCGCAGGACCATCGAGATGCTGACGAACGTGAGAAGGAAGAGATAATCAAGGCTGACGATTGTGGAGTTCGACGCGGAGGAAACGATGATGACGAAAGGCGAAGTGAAAAGGACGCCCAAGGGGATCAAGCTCGGGCGGGCGAAGCTGCCGACGCCCTGCGTGGACTGCGGCCAGAAGATCGACGCCAGCAAGGGCTGGTATCGAGACGGCAAGAAGGACCGCTGCCTTGAGTGCGGCGAGCGGAGGATCTTCGGCAAAAAGCGCGACTAGAACTACCATTCTGGGATGGCGAACCATGGACAGCAAAACGCGCAGACTAATGCAGGAGCTTGCCAAAGCCCTTTCCCATGCTGTCGCGGACATCGAGGAGATGGGCTGCACCTGCGTTGATCGTTCGACGGGCCACCAGCGCGGATGCGTTGGGGTCGCTACCGCGAAAGCCTACGACAAGCTGGCGATTCGGGCCTGCAACGTACTCACTCGGGAGGAAGCCAAGAGTGGCGTTTGCGTCTGCGGTCCGAAGGACGTCCATTATCGGCCCGCGCAGAAGGATTGAAACAGGAGGTGACCCGTGTTTGCCATCGAAGTGATCGCTGACAGCTCCGGGAAGTACTGCGGCAACGGCATGTACTACCCGACCATCGATGAAGCCAAGGAGGCCGCGGTCGACCTCTTTCACCGCTGGATGCTCGTCACGAAGTGGCGCGTCGTCCAGGTGTTCGTCAGCTGGGGCGGCTTCACGTCCCGCGTCCCGGTGATGGAGATGGCGTAAGTTTATTTCCTCCCCATGGGGGCCCCGGAGACCCTTATCCTTTCTCTCTCCGGGGCCCCTCTCTTATCGGAGGCGGCCATGCCCGAGACATACCACAAGGAGACCTTCGACGCCTTCATGATCTTCTTCCGGAACGGCGGGAAGAAGATCTACGAGGAGTTCTCCATCAACCGGAAGGTCCCCCTCAAGCAGGTCATGAACGCGATGATCGAGGCCTCGTACAACAATCTCTGCCAGGCGATCCTGGCGAAAGCGATCCTCCTGGGAGAGATCGAGCCGGTCCCGCCGACCAGGATCGTTCCGCTCAGGTACAAGGAGTTCACCGTCGACAAGCTGATGGGGCTCATGTCCCAGGATCTCACGTCGTCCAGCTCTGGCGATGCCTACTCGATCTGGAAGATGAAGCGGAAAAAAAAGAGTTGATCCCTGGCCGGCTCACTGTAAAATCCAGTTATGCCCCTACCGACGGTGAAGGAGAACCTGTACTTCGTCGACAAGTCAGGCGACGTCCGCACGGACGTTCAGATCAAGGTCAAGGACTCCGGGTACAAGCCCAACGCCGAGTACTATCCAACCATGCGGGCGTGCCGCTGCCTCTCCTGCGGGGCCGTCGGGTGCCTGGAGTTCCACAACGGGTTCAACCTCAAGCTTGGTGACCGGGTCATGAACGGGAAGCCGATCCCCGGGAACTGCCCCAGATGCGCGAAGTACACTGAGCTCGTCCCGCTTCCCGTGGACGATCCCAGGACCCAGGAAGTTCGGCTCTACTACCAGATGCAGGAAGCCTTGACCGAGGCCGCGAAGCGCGGGCAGCGGCTGACCGGGACGTCGATTGTGTGGCCGCTCGCCCGGATCAAAGCGTGGGAGAAACACCTTGCCGACTCCAGACAACAGCAGCTCACCGACTCCGCCGGGTAGGTTCAACTGGGAGGAAGAGCGCCAGAAGCTGGCGGCGTCGTCTCCAAGCGATCCCGGCGACGGCGTCCCGAACTGGGACCAGCCGGCGCCGACCGAGTCGCCCATCAACCGCCGGCTTCAGATTCCCGGCCACCTCAACAAGATCGTCGGGTTCTTCAAGGGGATCATCGGGGACGAAGGGCTGCTCATGGATCTGGTCCTCGACCACACCATGGACCTGGTGAAGCGGAACGTCGAGCAGCGGACGTTCGGGGTCGACGGCTTCCAGGGGGAAATGGGCCAGGTCTCTCCCATCCAGTACGCCGCGCTCGCCGGTCCGCTGACCGTCGAGCTCTATCGGGAGGTCACCAAGGCCGTCGCGATGAGAGCGGATGAATATGCCAAACTCCACCAGGAAGCCCTCCAGGAGCTCCAGAAGAAGTCCGTTCCAGAACCGGCGCGGATCATTATTCCTGGATAGACGACTCCGGAACGTCTTCCTCGCGGTTCGGACGTTCGTCGCCAGGCAGTGTTCCGAGATGCGGCACGTCAACCTCAAGCCCGACTGCGGGAAGCTGGTCGACTACCGAAACAGCCATCCCGGGTACCTGGGAGAACGTGCGCTCATGCACGTCGGCTGCGGGGCTCTGACGGTGTGCTCGCTTCGATGGGCTGCCGGCCTATCGGACTCCAACCTTGCGGGCCTGTTCCTTCACGAGTTCGGTCACCTGGCCGGTGGCGATGAAGAGCCGGCGGCGAACTTCTGGGTTGAGCGCGTATTCGGAATCCGAATCGAATACAAAGGCCCGCTGGACCTGGAATGGATTCTTCCAGACACGGCTCGAAGGATCCTGGCGCGTCACTCCTCTTCGCCGGCGTCCTGATCTTCGAGCGGCTCCTTCTCGTCCGATGAGTCGTCCTCCTCCTCGTCGCTGCAGCAACAGCAGCACAGGCAAAAGCTGCACTCCTCGCACTCGTCGCACGGGCAGGGGTCGCAGTCGCAGCTCTCCTCGCAAACGCAGTCTTCGATCTCGGTCCCCTTGCCGTACCGGAGCATGGGGTTCTGGGGGTTTGGCTTGACCTTTCCGGCCACCTGATTGAACACGTTCCGGAGTTCGTCGTCGGAGATCATACGTAGCTCGCGAAATCCTCAAACCAGGACATCTGGTGCTCTTCAGGAACGCCGAGCTCGCCGAGCGCCTCGAACAGCTCGTCCTCGGTGAATTCGAAGTCCGACTGGACGAGTTTGATCATGAGCAGCCATCCGGCATCCACCGGATCTTCTCCAGAGCCAGGATTCATCTGGACCTGGGCGCTCTTGACCTCCTGGAGGATCTTCGACAGTTCGTTGTCCATGGTCAGTGGGTCAAATAATTGACCGGCTTCTCCTTCCGGGTCCAGCAGACGCGACACTTGACGGCAGCGCAGGAGACCTCTTCGGCGCCTTCGTAGGCCGGGCAGTTCCACACGGGAGCCGGCATCCGACCGTCGATGGACGTCGAGCCTTCGGCCAGATTGTCGACCTGGGGAGGCGGAGCCGACGTGAAGAGGGCGCTCGGACGCAGCGCGAGATTCGGAGGAGGAGGATAGTTCTCGAAAAGCCGGCGGTACTTCTCGTAGACCCAGATCCTGGTCGGCGCCCAGAAGTAGATGAGCGGATGCCCTTTCCGTCCCATCTTCCCGGTGAACTGGTCGCAGACGTCGCGCCATCCGCGGTAGTATTCGGGACTGAAGAAGTCGCCGGCGTCGTGGATCCGGAAGAACCGGTTGGAGACGTTTTTTGCCGCCAGCACCCGCTCGACATCCTCGTCGACCAGGGACGCGAGGGCCTCCGACATTCTCCTGGCGAAGGTTCCGGACGTCAGGGTCTTGTTCACCCACGCCAGCTTCGCCATCTGGCCGATGGACATCGACTTGTACATGAGGTAGCGACCCTTCCCGGCGTAGCAGAGGTCGCAGATGAACTTCTGGCCTTCCGACATCGAGTCGAGGGACGGATGATACTCCTCGTAGGACCCTTCGCTCGTGATCGACTCCCTGCGGGCGGCGATGCAGGTCCCTTCGCTGTTTTTCGGTCCCGCAGGAATCGAGAAGCTCGGGCAGGACATCTTCGACGTCCAGGTGAACAGGGTCGCCTTCGAGAAGGCCTTTATCTTTCCTTCGGCGGTCCTGTACTCGAAGGAGGGGGAGATCCTGATGAACGGACCTCCGTTGATGGACACCTGACCGTCCTTCCCTTTGGCGACGGTCGGACGCTCGAATCCGATTTCCTCGGAGACGTTTCCGTCCCAGATCTCCCGGTTTTCCTTCAACCGCTTCCAGTTCGCCAGCTGTGGATTGTCCTGAAAGTCCAGGTCATCGACGTCGTTTTCTTCCTCGTACTCGCGCTCTTTCACCGGCGTCTCCTCCTGGACGAGCTCCTGCGGCTCCCTCCCTTTCCACCACCTTTCCCCTGGGTGACCATTGCCGCTACCGTGACGATGGCCGCCGGAAGGAGGAGGCCCTGCATCCCTCCTCCGAACATCGACTCCTGGGCGATCTGGGGAGCCTGTTGACCGGAAGGCGCTCCCCGGGATCCGGTCGGGACATTTCCCCAGTCCGCGCCGGCGTCGGAGGGCATGGGCCCCATCGAAGGAACTCCGCCTCCGCCTCCACCTCCTCCGCCGCCACCCGACGGCATCCCGCCTCCGCCGCCGTAGATCGACGGCGTGGTGACCGGAGGACCGTAATCCGGAGGAGGAACAGACGGGCCAGGTCCAGGCGTCGGCGCTGCCGTAGTCGTCGTGGTGGTCGGTTGCGTGGACACCGCGGTGGTGTTCGGCGGGATCTGGCCGGTCGTTCCGGAGTTGATGAGGTCGATCTTCTGCTGAAGCGAGAGCTGGGCCCACTTGTCGGGCGTGACGCCCAGCTGGGTCTCGAACCAGTTCTGGTTCTGGGAGTAGAACTGGTCGACCTGCTGCTGGACCTGGGCCGTCTGGGCGTCGGCGTCGGCTTGCATGGCCCCGGATTCCTTCTTGGCCATCTTCCGGGCGTAGGCGGCCTGGGCGTGCGCCTGGTAGGCCTTCTGGGCGGCGATCAGGATCGCTGCAGCCGCCACCGACGCGCCACCCGTGAAAGGTCCGAGCACGGCGCCGACGACCGTCAGAATGATCGGGCCGTACTTCCGGGCGATCTTCTCGACGCCCTTTACGACCGCCTTCTCGACCTTCTTGAACTCCTTGATCTCCTTCTTGGCTTCCCGCTTCGTGAAGCCGACGGCGCCTTTGATCGCCTGGACCGGGTTGAGCGACTTCTTGAGCGCATGGGTGACGCGCTTCCAGAAGCTTTTTCCAAGTACACCAAGGTCTCCGAGATTGGTCTCGAAATCTCCAAGGCCAGATTCCTCCATGTCGAGCGCGGCCAGGCCCAGGGCCATGTCGTTCAGGATGACGCCGTAGGGGTCCTCGCTCTGGAGCGTCGGGATCAGGTAGCTGTCGAGAAACTCCGGACATTCCTGGACCGCGTCCGAAAGGAACTCCCGCATCCGGTCGGGAAGCCGTTTGAAGACCAGCTCTTCCCCGTATCCCGGGTACCAGCCGTCCAGGTACGTCCTGGGTTCCAGCGTTGAAATCATGTCACTTCTTCATCAGGAAAAAGGCAAGCAGCGCGAGCTCCCAGATCTGGATCGGGCTCCCCGGGGAGATCGGAGCAGTCACGGCATTGATCACGCCGGCGACCGGGGTGGCGAGCGCCGTCGGCAGCACCGAGCTCACCGCCTGTTGGGTCTGGTTGTTCGCAATGGCGGTCTGCGCGGCGGCCATGGCCTCCTGAGCCTTGATCTCGGCCATATTCGCCTGGAGCTGCTCCTGGGCGACGTACTGCTGGGCCTGCCTCTGCTGTTCAGCCGCGTAGACCGAGGCGCCGGCGCCCGCGAGCGTTCCCAGGAGCGGGGCGATGGCGGTGATGATGCCGCTGAAGTCCTGGCCCAGATCGGAGAGTCCCCCAGGACTTCCGTACGTGCCCGGAGTGGCCGACGTGCGGGAGATCTTGTCGTAGATGTCCCGGGCGATGTTCCGAAGCATCGGCCAGGCACCTTCCATCTCCGGATACGTCCCCGGATCGATGTCGTTGATGATCGCCTTCTGGGCGGAGTTGATGATCGTAGTCATCCCGTCGGGCTGCTGAAGAAGCTCGACGATCTCCGCCTCGAAGTTCGGGTCGTGGGCGCATTCGAGCTCGATGATCTGGCGATCCAGCTGATTGGGAAACGTCAGGACAAAATCCTGAGCTTCAACGTTCACGTCCCACCAGGCTCGAGTAGAACTCCTCGATCCGATGGATATTGGGATGCACGTCGTAGGCCTTGACCGATTCGATGCCGTTACCCTCGAAGGCGTGGAGGGACGCTTTGTTCTGGTAGAGGCGCTCGAGAGCTTCGAGCCAGCCCGCCTCGTCCTGGCACAGGATCCCGTCCACGCCCTGGGTGATCGTGTCCTTGTAAGGACCGATGGCGCTCGCGATGACAGGATATCCGGTTGCCCACATCTGCAGGATCCTGAGGTTCGACTTCCCCAGGTTGAACTTGATGTCCGCGAGCGGGGCCACGGAGACGTCCGCATCGATCTCCGACAGCTTGAACGGATACTCCGCGAAGTTGTCGACCCATGGAAGATTCTCCAACTGGCCGACGGGGATGTCGGTGGTGGTCAGATTCTGGCCGAACATGACGATCCGGACGTCCTGGTGCGCCTGGGCGAACTTTGCGAGCGCCGGGATCGCTACTGCGAGGTCGCCGCTGTGGCTGGGCGAGCCGGCCCAGACCACCTTGAAGAGTCCGTCATGGCGGCTCTTCGGAGCCTTCGGCCAGGAAGCAAGCTCGATCATGTTCGGGATCACCTTGATGAGCTCGCAGTCCTTCCTGTAATGGTCGGCCAGCCACGGAGTCGACACCTGGACCGCGTCGGCCAGGTGCATCATCTCCCGGATCGATTCCTGGCGCTCGGGAATCCCCATCGACGCGTAGGACGAATGCCAGGACTCCAGGCAGTCGAAGGCGTCGTCGATCTCGTAGACGATCTTCTTGCCGGCGTCTTTGAGAGCCTTCGCGAACTGCCGGGCACCCGGGGAGTGGTCGATCTGGAAGACGACGACGTCGTAGTCGAGCGCGGCCCTCGTGTACTTCCCGGTCGTGACGTGGCTCATGCACTTCGAGCCCTGGCCCAGGGCGTAGCTCGGCATCATGCAGCGGTACCAGGCCGAGGCAACCGAGACCGTCGAGTAGAAGAGCACGCGCACGGCGCCCGGTCGGAAGATCTCCTCCGACACGTACTGCTGGGCCATCAGGACCGACCGGATGCACGCGCCCATCGAGATCTGGACGGGCATCTTCTCCTTGACGCGGGAAGCGACCCGGGCGCAGAGATGGAAGTCCTCTTTGGAAAGACGGATCGCGTCTCCCTCGAACGAGACCAGCACCTCGGATTCGGAGGTCTTCGTCTTGGCTCCCAGGACCAGCTTGGCGACGATCTCCGGAAGGAGAAGCGTCTTGAGAGCCGGCTCGAGGGGCCCGACGGGCGCTTCGATTTCAGGCATCCGAGAATTATACCCTTCCTTCAATAGCGAATCTATTTTTGAATGGCCTGTGTCCCCGCCTTGATCTCCAGGGCCTGTGGATGCTGATCCACGGTCGTATTGCCGCTCCTTTTCTTCCAGTCGTCTTCCAGGTCTTTCAGGATCTGCCTGGCGATCTCCTGGCCGAACTTTCCTTCCTTGGCGAAGCAGTAGGCCGCCTGGAACGCGACGTAGTAGGCGGTGTTCACGTCGTTGAGCTGCTGGTAGACCGTATTCACGGTCTGCTTGAAGTCGGTCTGGAGCGTCGGACTCACCGGGATCGCGGAGAACTTGGCCGAGAGCCCGATGATGATGTCCCGGGTCTCCTGGGTCGACGTCGGAGGAGGCTGGATGCACGGCTGGGTCGCGCATCCGGCCAGGAGGACGAGCGCCATCAGATACTTCACTTGGGGGGAGCACCTCCCGGCGCGGGCGCTGGCGTTGGAGGCGGCGGCGTCGGCGCCGGTATCGGCACCGGCGGATTAAGCGTGGCGTCCCCGGTGAACGAGGCGATCCCCTGGGAGATCCCGCTGAAGAATCCGAGCGCCTTAGCCTGGTCGGACGCAGAGAGAGCCGCCGACGGAGACGACATGCCGCTCAACGCCGCAGTGAACGGAATCTGGACGACTCCAAGCACGGCCATGATCTTCGGGCCGCTCGGAGTCCCCGCCAGCTTCGATCCCAGGAGCGTGACCACGTTCGTGACCGACGAGTTCCAGAGCTGGCCGGCGTTGGCGTTCGGGAAGAAGCTCGGGATCACGGAGCTGTTGAGCACGCCGGCGACCACCTTGACGTCGGCGGTGATGTGCGCCTTCTCCTGGGGTTCGAGGGCCACCGCGGTGTTGAGACCGAGCGAGATGCCGGCGGCGGCGTCCGACTGGATCTCCTGCGGCGTGAGGGCGCATCCGGAGATCGCCAGGAGCGCCAGGATCGTCAGGAAGACCGTTGCCAACTTCGAAGTCATGCTTCGCCTCCTTTTTCAGCAAAAAGTTCGACGGCAGAAAGAACGTTGCCGATGGGATGGTCGTCGATCACGGAGAAGTTGAGATCCGCCCTGGAGACGTTGAACAGGTACTCGAAGAGCCCGATGATGCCGGCGAAGCGGATGATCTTCCCCTGGTCGTTGATCCGAACCAGCCGGTCGACGTGCCGGTATCCGATCTTCGGCACGCGGCAGACCAGGTCCTCGTCATGCTGGATCCGGATCGACCTGGGGACGTACTTGTTGAAGCTCTTCGCCCATCCACGGTCTCCAACCCTGGGAGACTCGAACGTGATGCACGTCGTCGGAAGGTCGTACTCCCGGGCCAGGTAGTAGGACGTCATGGACGCAAGAGCCGCCCCCATGCTGTGCCCGGTGACCAGGATGTCGGATCCCCTGGAGTACTGCTTCACGACCTCCATCACCTGGGGCATCAGCTTGTAGAACTCCCGGTAGAACCCGTTGTGGACCCTGAAGTCGTACCAGGAGACGTGCAGGGCCATGAAGTCGGTGAGCCAGTCGAGGATCGACTCCGTGCCGGCGAACGCGATGACGGCGGCGTTCTTCCCGGGATTGATGAATCCCCTGGGACGGGACTGCCCGTCGTCGAGCGCGACGGTGCCCTTCGGCGTCGACCCGTAGGCCAGCTTTGCCTGGCGACAGGCGTACAGGACCAGGTTCCGGTCGATCATCGTGGCGGCTTGTTGTCCAATTTTGCCCGGATATACCGGAGCTCTCCGATGATCTCGTCGAGCCTCTTGGAGTCGTCTTCCCGGTGCGCTTTCAGTTCGGATGTTTCTCTCATGGCGGCGTCGGACTTCTTCTCGAGATCGCGTATCTGGTTCGAAGTAGATCCCCACACAAGGCCGATCAGACTGAGAATGATGGTAGCGAGAATGGGGACCATGATGTCCATGATCCTCCAGCCTCTGGATCTCTCTGTATCTCCCATGCATACCCCTCCGTTCATGATTTTATAGGACGGTCGGGGATTTAACAATAATTGGAATCAGTTCTGGTACCCGGCATACTTGAAGATGGGACGGGGGATGTACGACGGCGTCTGGTCGACCCCGTCCGTTCCTCCGCCGATGCCGTTTCCGTAGCTCGGGTTCGGAGGACCGAATCCGATGAAGCCGCCGATCTTGTTGTTCAAGATCCCGATCAAGGTAAGGTTGTTCTGCCACTGCCCGACCAGGGCTTCGACCACGAGCTCGTTCCGGAACCAGAACGTGCCGTCGCCTTTCGGAAGGATCACGTCCCCAAGCTGCTGTGGAATGCTTCCTCCCGCCGAGGGATTCGCTGGAGGGACCCCAGGGGTGATGTTGACGGTGGCGACGTTCGTAGCCCCAATCGACACTCCTCCGGTCGGCGTGTCGATGGTGACGGTGAAGTTCTGTGTTCCCGCGCCTCCGTTGAGGATGGTGATCGTGATGTTCTTCGGAGCTCCATCCCCGTCTGCCCAGGACAGAGTCCCGCTGTTGGCGGTGTAGGCCACGCCGGCGATGGCCGTTCCGTCGGTCGTGTGGAAGCTGCAGCCGACGGGTCCGTTGAATCCGTTGAACCTCTGGACCTGGAGCGTGACCGTCGTCACGCCGCCGGGACGCTGGACGGAATAAGGCGTTCCGACGAAATCCAGCTGACCGCGTCCGTCACGGATGATCGTGACGGTGAAGGTGATCTTGGTGGTCCCGGGAGGATAAATCGTCGGATCGAAGAAGGCTCCCGGAGTCGTGATCTGGATCGTGAAGGTGAAGAACTGGTTGATGATCTTTCCCGTCTGGATGATCGGAACGAACCCGGCAATCGGACTTCCATTCAGGTTGCCGTTGCCGATCTGACCGTTGGCGAATCCGGTGGACCCGCTCGACGCCGTGTAGTCGACTCCGGGAAGCGCCGTGTCTCCGGGAGCAGGACCGCCAGCGCCGTTTCCAGTGAACCAAGTGAAGTTGAGCGGCCCGATGGTGCCGTTGAGCCTGAAGAAGGTGACGACGTATCCTTTTCCGGCAAATCTTTCGGAGATCTGATTGACGCCCGCGGGTTCAAGATTTCCAATCGCCGCCGTGTTGGAATAGACCGCGATGATCTGGCGACCTCCCCCGCCGTTGATGATCGTCCAGACCGTGTATCTGCCGGAAGTCAGGAATTGGTAAGGCAAGGCTCACCCCTTCCTGATGGCAAACTGCGTCATCCCGTTGGGGCCGAGGTGAAGAACCCGGAACGTGCCGGTGACGCCCGTGTCAATCGGAATGTTGAGGTCGGTTCCGGCGATCTGACTCGAGTCGACGGAGACGCACTGGTAGAGCTTTCCGGCATTCCGATTGTCGTCGGCGTTGGCGACGCTGTCGACGGAGATGTACTGAGGTCCGGCGCAGTCGCTTCCGGCCTGGGTCCGAAAGTGGGTGCTGCCGGTGTCCTGGGCGGGCACTCTCATCCTTGCCAGGAGATTTGCAAACGTCACGCCAGCGAGAGTTCCATTGTAGTAGCGACCGCTCCAATAATCGGCATTGGCGGCGTTTGCAATCCCCGCGCCTCCAGCGGCGTTCCGATGGGTCGCGCACCAGACGAACACCGTCGATGCCGACAGGGGTTCCGGAGTCGGGTCCGTCATGATAGCCCGAGCCGTCTCCCAGGTTCCCCCATTGTTCGCTTCAACCAGAAGATGCCCAGGGCCGCCGTAGATGTTGACGGTGGACCCACCAGCGGCGATGTCGATCTCTCCGTCGAGAAGGACTCCAGTAGGGTCCTCGATCTTGAACTCCATCCGGATGATGCTCGTCCGGACCACCGTGACTTTCATGAAGCGTCCGGAAACGTCGGTCGGAGCCTGGAAAGCTCCTCCGCCGAGAGACGTCCACTGCTCGCCGCTGGGGTAGACGCCCGTCGGCGTGGCCGACAAGGTCGCCGTCAGCATCGTCGAAATCGCGTTGATGATCGTCTGGACGTCCGTCACGCCGGCAAGCGTCGTGAAGGCGAATCCGGTGGCGATAAACGATGGTCCGCTCACAAAGTCATCTCCAGGGGACTTCCGAACATGGGCGAAGCTTGAGCTCCTTCGCCGCTCCAAGAGAGCCACGCCTCGTCGGTCGTCGATCCGCAGGGACCGAGGGATTTGCAGAAGAGACACATGACCCGAAACAGCCCCTTCCACGGACCTTCCTGCTCCCTCCGGTTATGGAGAGCCCGGCTGGAGCAGAACACGCAAGGTCTGGGCTGAAATCCCTTCGGCAGTTCCATCTAGGTCTTCCTCACAGCCATGCGGTCGTGGTACCCGATGCCTCCAGGAGCCCATGAGTTGATGTTGAGAACGCGGAAAATAACGGACGTCGACTGGTCGACGGGAACCGAGATCTCGCTGTCCGGAAGATTGTAGGTGTCCTTGGTCGAGAGACACTGGTACATCTTTCCGTAGATGTTGAAGATGTTGGCTCCACCTCCGTTGTCTCCTCCGCAGATGAGAGGCCACCAGATGTTCGACCCTCCCACCGTCCGAACGATGGCACCGTTTGAATTTCCGTTGATGTTGGCGTTGTAGAGCGGGCACCACAATCCGTTGAAGAACGCAGCGAAAACGTTTCCGTTCCGAATGGCCCAGTACTCCCCAAAAAGCCAGGTGTTGTCGATGGCACCGGCAGCCGTTCTGGACCCTCCTCCAACCAGCCACATGCTGTGCGACGTCTGGGATTCCGGAGACTCGTCGAGCATGATGGCGAAGAGGCCCTCGGGCGTACCCGCGTTCAGCCAGTCCAGCACCATGTGGAACTGGCCGATGTAGTAGTTGACCGTCGTTCCGGCGACTGCGATGTTCGCCTGACGAGTCAGGGATCTCCCCGACCCGTCCGTCATGACCACTTGCATGGTTCCGGCGGCGATTCTGCTGAAGACGAGCTGCATCTTCCGCCCGCTTCCGTCGGGAGGGGAGACAATCGTTCCTCCCACCGGCTGAGTCCACGCGGGAACCGCTGCGAGCGCGAGCGTCTGGATCTCGGCAATAATCGTATTGACGTCGACCACGCCGACATCCTGATGATAGGTGACGCTACCGGTCAGGAATGGAGGAGCCATCTAGGACCCCCTCGCCCGAATGATCATGGTTTGTCCCGGCGTGGCACTGCCGATCTGGAAGATGACCGGTCGGATCTCGTCGTTGATCTGGAGCGTTTGAGCGAAGAGAACCTCCACGTAAGTTGCACCGATAGCAAGAGTCATCCTGGCACCCGGAACGACCACATTGTTCACGAACCAGTCGATGATGACCGCTGATCCGCTCGGAGCGACACGGGCATTCACGTCGAAGGCGACGAAGGCCGTCACCTTCCTCGCCTTGTACGAGTACATGTTGGAATCCTGGTCGGTCCCGACCTGGCCCGGATAGGACCACAGGATATCGGGAGGAGCCGCGCTTCCTCCGCCGCCAGTTCCGTCGGCCATCTACTCGCCTCTTAAGGATTGAACCCGTACACGGCCCAGTTGATCGTCGATCCCGCCTGGGTCGACAGCTCCGTCGGCCACAAGTTACTTCTCCACGACCCAGTCGACGCCGTCGTTCGCCTGGTCGGCGTCGATCCAGATCTCATTGACGTTCTTAACGAAAAGGCGGATGCCGGCATTCTGGACGTTCATGATCTTTGCCTGGCCATGGGTCTGGGCGTTGGCCTGGGTGTTGGACATGTAGATGTTCGTTCCGGAGTTCGCCTTCCGGAACGTGAGGAAGACGCTGAACCCGTCCGGGACCACCTGGCTTGCGAGCTGGACGGCCACGCCCGGATTCGTGACGCTCGACTGCCCCGTGGCGAAATCGCTTCGGTTTGGTGCCGATCCTGTCGAACCCGACAGAACGGTGACAGGCTGGATGGTTCCGTTTACAGGAAGTCCCATAGTTCTATCTCACCTGCAGTCCGTCCCACGATCCATCCTGGACGACCTTGGCGGCGGCAATCGACCAGCCGACCAGTCTGGCGAAGGCGTTCACCGCGGCGGGTCCCCCGGTCGCGGTCACTTCGACAAGTGCCTTGGGGCCGCAGATGAGCGGCTTGGCCAGGAGCGTCGGAGCGTTCGTGACTCCGCGCTGCTGCAGGAACGCGTTGTACGTCCGGTACGGCCTCTTGTTCACCTGGATCGTCCAGCTCACGATCCCCCACTGGCTGGCGTCGTCGAGCGCATGGCCGAAGGACTTGAAGACCGCGTAATGCACATCGGGAACCGTGTAGCTGAGTACGGTCACCGCCACGCCGTTCGAGAGCGCGACCCCGGTCTCGGAGACCCGGTCTTCCGGCTCCGACGTCGCCGGCGGATCGATCCAGCCGACCTTCTGGGTCCTGAAGATTCCGCGCTTGAGCAGCGTGTACTGGTCCGTCACCAGCTGCCAGAGCCGCTGCATGACGTGCTTGTCGACCAGAGCCTGGACCCCTTCCAGGCCGTCGATCACGGGAGGCTGCCATTCGGGCTTGACGATCCAGCGGCCCCTCCCCAGGTGGGGCAGCATCGGATCGATGCTCTTCAGGAGCTCGTTGTTGAGGACGTCGCCCAGGCCGTCCAGCTTGTCGTCGCTCATTTAGTAGAACCCTTCCCCCGGGCTCGTCCCGGGACGGATCAGCTCCGTCTCCCTCTGGTCCGGGAAGATCTTCTTGCACGCAAGCGTGAGCCAGATCGTGTTCTGGGCCCCCGAGATGTCCGTCAGGACCGCGTTGAGCGCGAAGTTCGGCTCGAAGAGCGTCGTCTCCCAGTTCAGGAACGGGAACTCTCCGGATCCGAAGAGGAGATCGTCCTCTATCGGAGTGAAGGGAACCTGAGGCTGTCCCGTCGCGATCCGGCCATCGACGTCGTCCTGGATCGTGCAGTTGAAGAGTCCGGTCGACACCACACTCGACTTCACCCACTCCGTCCAGGCATCGCTCCCGAAGCGCATCTGGAATGCGGTCGCCCCCTGGTTTCCGGAGAGGATGGGAAGCTGGTCGGTGGTGTAGAAGAACGGGATCGACCGGCTGCGTCCCAGGAAGATCTCCTCCATGCGCCTGGCGACCTTGGCATCCGCCTGGACGTAGTACCAGCGGCGACCGTGGAGAGCGAAGCGGATGTTCTGAGTCTGAGTCAGCGAGATGTTCCTGAAGATCGCGACCAGCTGGGCGCCATTCCCTTTCGAGACGTCCATCCAGAACGTGTGGGGCCAGCGGAACCCGCGGCCTCCCGCCGTCGAGGCCGAAAAGGATCCCGAGAGCGCCGTCGAGAATCCGGCGCCCGCCGCGAAGGTCGCGACGTGAATCTCACGGTTCATCAGGATGGGTCGGCTGTTTTCCCCGTCGAAGTTCGACGCGTCAAAGAGCGTGACCGTGAAGAGTGATCCCGGCAGGTCGCTCTGGAAGAAGGCGTCGAAGATCTCGAAGTGGCCTCGCCCGTCGATGGTCATCGGGATCGGCTCCGACACCGCCCCGGGCCCGAGCGTGACGACCGCAGGATCGGTGACCAGGGTGAACGGACGAACCCAGGTCTTGAGCGGGTTCGTGATCACCCGCTCGCGCTTCGTGTCGTCCGGATCCAGGATCAAGGTCGGGATCGGCTGGCCAGGAATATAGTCCTGGACGCTGAAGCCCAGCCTGACCTTGGGCAACCCCTTCGTCAAACCGTCGATCATGGCGTTTCCTTACGGACGGAACGTGAGACGCTTGCCGGCGCCGGCCAGGAAGATCGTATTGGGCGCTCCGGAGAGGTCCGTGATCTGGAAGATCAGGAACTTCTGACGCTCCAGGAGGAACGAGTCCGCAAACACGAACGGGAACTCCGCGTTCCCGAACTGCATGTTCGAGTGGACGACGTCGCTCTGGAGGAACTTGTTCTTCGCCTGGTCGAGCACGCGGACGGTGAAGGCGCCGGTCGAGACCGACATCAGCTTCGTGAGCTCGGTGTCCGAGCCGGCGTCCGACTGGAGCGTGAGCACCTGGGTGCCGAGCGCGGGGCACGCGGGAGGCGTCCCCGTGGCCGGATCGTTCTCGAGCGGAGCCAGGAAGTAGCTGTAGCACCGCTCTCCCTCGCCCAGGGCCCGACGGATGCCGACCGACACGTCCGGATCGGCCTCGTTGGTGTAGAAGCGGCGACCGTACATCGAGAGGCGAACCGTGTTGGGAGCTCCCGAGATGTCGCGGATCGTACACTGGACGTTCCGCTGCGAGGATCCGACGTTCAGGAAGTACGGTTCCGGAAGCTTGAAGGGCCTCTGGCCGGATCCGACGATGAGCGAGCTGTGGATCGGCCCGTTCTGAAGAAGGCGGTTCTTTCCGACGTCGAAGAACGTGACGACGTAGGCGCCCGTCGAGACGCCGACCAGGTAGGCCCAGTCGAAGTCTCCCTGGGAGTCGATCACGAAGTCTAGCTTCGCAACTCCCAGGGGGGCGAGCGCGGTGACGATTCCGCCCTGGGGGTTGACGCCAGGGATCCAGTAGCCGCGGACGAAAGGTTTGACCGGGTTGATCACCACACCCATGACCGGATTGCCGGCGCTGTCGTAGATGTAGTTTCCGTCGCGGTCCCGCTTGTGGACGGTGACGTAGGGTGCGATGGACATCGCGAGCCTCCTGCTTGGTCTGCAGTCGAGTCTCTCAGTACTTCCAAACCGACTTCGACTACGACGTCAGGAGCTCGGATGTCTCCTGGAGTCTACCTCCAGGCCTCCGACCGTGCAAGGGTGCCTTGGGGTCTTCCCCCTTTCGGGGGAAGACGTGCAAGGCACGCTCGCCTCTAGATGTTGGAGTAGAGGATTCCGAGCATGTAGGTCCACCACCGGTGGCCGCTCGCGGTGATCGACAGCGCCGAGCACGCGCAGATCTCGTTGCGGAACTGCTCGACGGAGTCGATGCGGCGGGCCTTCCGGTCGGGCGTGCAGAAGTTGAAGAAGTTGCCCACGACCGGGAGACCGTTGGTGATGATCGTGCCGCTGTTGTTGAAGCCGGTGGGCCCGATGCCCTGGGGGATCTTCGTCAGCTTGGTCTTGATGAAGATCGTCTGCTGGCCGAACTTCCAGGTGAACGACGACTTCGAGTAGAAGTCGTTGAAGTCGGCCTGGGAGACGCCCCAGTCCAGCTCGCCCACGAACCCGACCAGGTCGAACAGGTTGGGCGAGCCCAGCTGTCCGTTCAGGGTCATGTTCGTGTCGCAGTCGCTCTTCGTGTTGTTGAGCGAGTCCTGCTTCGCGTTCGTGAACAGCAGACGGCACGTCGTGAAGCCGTTCGGGAAGGAGTCGTCGTCGTAGAACGGATACCGGAGGGGACGCAGAACCGCGTCACCCTGCTGGTTTCCGACCACGTACTCGACTCCGGTCTCGGGGAGATTCCCCGAGGTGTCCTGGGCCAGGCCCAGGCCGCCGGGTGCGGAGATCATAGTACCTCCAATCCTCGCTTGGGTGGTCCATCGCAAGGATTCATCGACGGATCTCTCGCCCCAGGCCGGTCGTCGATCCACGGCCAGGGGCGACTGCTCACTGCGACTCCGCCTCCGACTTCGACTCGCTGCTGCTAGAGCGTGGTGTCCGTGTTGGTGACGTCGTAGTCCGACACCAGACCGCGGGGCGAAGGATCGTACGCCGAGCGGAGGTTGCGCTGGGTCGCGTAGGACCCGACGCCGGTGCCGCCGTTCAGGGCGCGGGTCAGGTTGGTCCGGAGCGCACCCTTGGTGAGGTACGCGCCCAGGTTCGCCCGAACCCGGCTCACGACCGCGTCCTTCATCCGGTCGGACATGTCGTCACCCATTCCCGAGAGGCCGATCATCTGCCCGAACGAGGTCGAGCCGAAGAGCGACTTGAGGAGCGTGTAGGCGACGTTGACGACCGTGCCCAGCCAGATCGCATCGCCGGCCTTCCGGTTGTAGAAGCGACCCGCCGCCCACGACAGGCCGGCTCCCGACAGGGTGTCGCAGAGCGCCTTCGTGTAGGGGTAGTAGGGCGACGTCGGCGCGATCCCGGCGAACTGCGTCAGCGTGTACTGATGCAGCATTCCGCCGAGCGCCTTCGATCCGAAGAAGCCGACCGCCGCCGGCACGCCGGTGTCCGTCCAGAAGCTGACGTCGATCAAGGACTTCGCCCGGCTCATGACCGAGCCCAGGATGTCCCCGCCGCCGCCCGGGTTGAACGCGAAGATCGGCAGGACCGGATTCCGACGGTAGCTCCGACGCCGACCGTGGTGACGACGCCGGCTGTGATGCCGACGCCGACGCGGATTGAACGCGAACGTCGGCAGCACCGGGTTGTGCCAGTACCGGGGATGGTGGCGCCGACGACGGAGACGCCGGTAGCCCTTGTGCTTCCGGCTCGAGAATCCCCTCCGCGAGAGGAACAGCGGGTTCCGGCGACGACGGCGACGGCGCCGACGACCGGGGTTCCCGTACCAGGTGGACGGAACCACGGGGTTCCGGCGATGCTTCCGCCGGCGGTGACGGCGGCTCACGAACCGCCCGCCACGGCCACGCGAAGGCATCCGGTGCCGGCGATGCCGGCGACGACGGACTCTGGCCATCTTCGGCCTCCTTCTATGGGTCTTGCGCGACCGGCTGCGGAGTCTCCTCCGCGACACAACCGACCGGCGTTTTCTCTTCTTGCCTCCGCGCCGGGCGCGGACGGCTTCCATGACGCCACCGTACTTCTTCACCGCACGCTGCCAGGCGGTGAGCTTCCTGCGCCGACCGCGGCCCCTGCGGGCGTTCGGCATGAACGCGCCCTGGGCCGCCGTCGTGGTCAGGAACGGATTCCGGCGCCGACGCCCGTGGCGCCGACGCCTCCGGGTCCGACCCGGATTGAGCGTGGCCAGCAGAAAACTCATCGTTCCTCCTAGTGGTGATAGAAGTCGGTCACCTTGGCGCCACCGGACAGCTTGTGCATGATGATCCCGGCGTCGGGATCGTGCTTGATCTTCGGCTGCGACTCCCAGGGATGCTTCCACGCGCCCTTCCGCTTGGAGCCCGCGGGCATCACATAGGCCGACTCCGGAACCGTTCCGGCATCGTAGGTCATCCAGAGCCCGCTGACGCCCGGCTTGTCGATCATCTCGATGGTGACGTTCTTCGGCAGCGTCCCGTGCGTCCACTTCTGGTAGCCCCGGATCTTCCGGAGGAAGTCGTTCCAGAGCCTCGGATCGTTCTTGCTCTTGATGTATTTGGCAAATTTCTCGAGCGACATCGTCACCTTGCGACGGCGCCCGGGATTGAGCTTGTACCCCTTCTTCCGGGCGATGCTGTAGGCTGCCGCGACCGCACGACGCTGCGGATATCCGCGCTTGCGCATCAGGTGCGAGACCTCGCCGCTCATGAACCGCTGGGCCCGCCGAGAAGCGGGGTTGTTCGACACGCCCCAGGTCATCTTGTCGTAGTTTCCGAGCCCTGCTTCCGTCTCGAACGAGTCGCGGAGCTGCCTGGCGACCTCAAGACGAGTGTTCCGATTGAACATCGTGTCGATCTTCTGGTACGCCGTTCCGAATTCCTTCACGTACTTTCTCGCTCCTTCGGTCGCAAGGTTCATGAAGGCGATGATCGCGAGCTCGCTCTTGTACGTCCCCTTTGCCCGCTTCTTCATCAGGTTCTTCACGATGGGAACGAAAGCATGGTGATAGAGCCCGGAGTCATTTTCGATGTAGAGGACGAGTTCCCGAGCCGCATGTTCATCGGAAGGTCCGGACGGAGGATTCTTCTCCCAGGATCTCGAGACCATGCGACGAACGCTCGTCGGAAGATTTCCCCAGGGGCATTCACGATAGGTGTAGGCCTCGTCTTCGGACAGGCCGACAATCTCCAGGATCTCGCGCCTCTGACGCCCGGTCATCCGATCCCAGGAAGCGTCTGCAGCGGGATTCGACAGGGCGTTCGCGATCAGCGTGCCCGCAACGCCGCCGGCCAGGGACGGCAGGAATCCACGGGGATTCCGTCGGTAACCATATGAAGGCGCGGGCCCGACCGATCCGTCCGGACGCACCTCCTGGAATCCGCCGCCGGCATAGAACAGCGGAGAAACCTCGACCCCGGCACGGAACGTCTGAGGCACGTAAGGATGCGCGACCACGAAGACCGGACGACCCAGGCGACGAGCGGCGTCGGCGGCCCAATCCCAGGGCTTCCGATCCGTCATCGATCCGCGCCAGGTGCGGATGATCTTGTTTGTGGCCGAGTCGATCAGGACGTACGGATTCGCCTGATAGCCCGGATTCGAGCGGCACGGGTTTCCGCTCATCACGGTCATGAGAAGAGGGTTGGGTTGCACTATCGGCCCCCCATCTTCGAAAGAGCCCAGAGTGCCGCGAGACCCCCGATTCCCCAGGCAGCATACTTCGTCCAGTCGATGATCCCTTTTCCGAGGGCCGACGCCCGCTGTTCGACCTGGTTGACGAACTCCTGCTGTCCAACCGCCGACGGGCTGCTCATCGGGCCAGGGAGCTCCGAGGCGACCATCTGCTGGTCCGACTGGACCTGCGTCTGGACGTCCGGAGCCGATGCCGCAGAGACCATCGAGAGCGACGAGTCGTAGTTGTTCGCGATCTGATCCGCCGAAGCAATCGTCCCGTCGTCCGGAACGTGGCTGTCGGTCACGATGATCGACGTCAACGCGCTCTGGATGCTCGACGTCACCGTGTCGTAGTCGTCGATGGTGCTCGGGATCCTCGAAAGGGCCGCCGCCCAGGCATCGCTGCCGACCGCGGTCACGCCGGCGAGCACGACGCTCAGATGATTCTGGATCCGGGAGACGTTCTTGTACCAGCTGTCGGGCTTCCCGGTCAGCATGTTCCAGATGTCGGAGGCCCAGCCGCCAAGCCCCGGCTCGCACGTCCCGTGGGTGCAGTAGTTGTAGAAAAGGGCGTCGGTGGCCTCCTCCGGAGTGGAGTAGGTCCCTTCCGCGACCAACCGGGTCGCCTGGTCGGCCAGCTCGTCGATCAGCCCGAGCGTCATCGCCACAGCCGTCCCTTCGTCCTGTAGGTTTCCTGCGAGATGTAGATCCCCAGGAGAATTGAAAGAGCCAGCATCCCTCCGGACACCGCCGCGAACGTCGGCGTGTAGTCCTGGAGGGCTTGCATGATCGTCGGCTGCATCGACGCCATCAGGCTCTGGACCATCGGAGAGCTCGTGCCGGTGAACATTGCGGCGATGTCGGAAGCCGACTGGCCGAGACCACGGGCAACGAACTCGTCGAGCTCGTCGCGGGTCCTCACCTGGCCGGATTCGATGGCGCCCAGGGCGTCCTGGGCCACCTTCACCCCGGCCTGGTGGACGTATTCTCCAAGATCCATGGCTTCCTTTTTCTAGCTGCTCGTCGTATCGGTCGACGTATCGATGCTCGTGACGATGTTCGACGACGTGTCAGGCGTCGGCGTCGAAGCGGCATCGATGGCCGCCTGAGCCTGGGCATTGGCCGCCCAGGGATCCGTCGGAGCTCCCGTCGGAGCGGGGGCCGCCGCCGGCGCGGCTGCGCCCGACGGAGCCGGCGCCGAAGGCCCTCCGCCGAAGAGCTTGGCGATGCCGGTCACCGCGCTCGACACCTGGGCCTGGCCCTGAGGCGTCGAGAACAGGTTCGACACCGAGCTCATCAGCCTCTGCGTGAGCGTCTGGGGCTGTCCGGGCACGGCGGGCGCCTTCTTCATGATCATGAGCGCAGCAACCGCCGCGCCTCCGATCAAAAGGAGCTTCGTGTTGCCGCCACCCTTCTTGCCGCCTCTGCCGCCTCTGCTTCGCCGGGGATTCGACTTGTACTTCGACTTCCTGGCGCGAGAGAGCATGAAGTATCCCGCCGCACCGACCGCGGTCAGGACCAGGAGCGGAACTCCCCAGCCTCCCAGGCTGAAGGAGAAACCCTGCTGCTGGCCGCCGGCGGTTCCGAGGATCGCATTGAGCGCAGCCGTCACGCCGCCCGAGACCTGGGCGGCATTCGACGGATCGACGACGCCGGTGAGGGCGTTCGTCGTGGCATTCGCCACAGCGTTCATGGTCGCCGGATCGACGGTCGCCTGGGCCACCTGGCCGAGGCCTTCGACTCCGCCATGACGCCGGGTGCCCATCACCCAGCCGATCCGGTGGGGATGGACGCCGGCCTGATGGGCCATCGTCGGAAGACGCTGACGGACCAGGGTCTCGACGACCTTCCGCAGGTTCACGTTCTTCCTCTTCATCTGGCCCAGGCCGTACATCCTGGGATTCCATTCGAGGGACGGATCCGCATCCCAGTAGTCCTGAGACTGCGCCCGCATCTCCTCGTAGCCCCGGCGCACGGTCGAGCCGGTGACCGGATGGTGAGGCTTCGTCGCGGGCGTCCTGGCGTTTCCGCGTCCACCGCTCTTGATCGACTGCAGGAGCGCATGGGTCCTGGGCGTGTTTTTCGGATTGACGACCGTGTCGTCGCCGCTGTGGATGGCGTCGACCACTTTGGCCGCCGCCGCGGGAGCCGCGTCCGCGGGGATCGCGCCCGACTTGACCGCTTCGGTGACATCGTCCTGGGCCGCTTCCACGATGGCGTCGGTGTGATGATCGCCCAGGCCGCCGAGCGTGGCGCCTTTGCGATAGTACTCTCCGATGCCGCCCCGCTTCGGAATCCAGTTGATCGACGGATCCGCAAAGATCCCTCCGCCGCCCATCTTCCCGCGCCGGCGGGCGATGGCGACCACGGTCGCGACGGTCGCCGGATTGTGCTTCACCGCGGCGACGTTGCCGGTCTTGACCGCGTGGATCACGGCTTTCGCGTGATCTTCCGCCTCATGCCGATGGATCTGGCCGGTGGCCACCTTGTGGGCGGTGTCGCGGACGGCGGCGTCCACGACGGCGTTGGCCTCGTTCTCCGAGATGTCGCCCAGGCCGGCCATGCCGACCGCATAAGAGTCCACCGCGTTGAGCATAAAACGATCCTCCGGAACGTTCGGGGTAGGAAGAATTTTCGTCCAGTCCGTTTTCCACGGGTCCATGCGACCAAACGGATGAAGCTGGATCGGGACGTTCTCCCTCGGAATGAAGGACCAGGCGTCCCGGTAAGTCTTCTGGGGAACGATGGGGTAATGGCCGTCGTACTGGGCTCCGCCGGGAGCGGTCTGCTCGGTGATGTCGCTGTAGCGGGCGACCATCGCATAAGGATTCCCGGGCTGGGGCCTCTGGCTCACGAACGGAGTGCCCGAGGTCATGTCCGCGTAGGTGTGCGAGATGTCGTCCGGTTCCCGGGTCAACCGGATCGGACGGACGGTTTCTCTCCACTGGTTGAGCATTCCGATTCCCTCGACGACGGCGTCTTCGTAACCGCTCACGCCCACGTCCTGGCGGGTCCAGATCCGGCGGTCGGTGATCCCGGTGTTCGGCTTCCATCCGACGCTCGATCCGGGTACCGTCGCGTCAAGCGAGAGCCAGCGGCTCTTGAGGTTGAGCTCGGAGTAGACGTGGCCGGGCTCCTTGTCGGGCCGCATCGACACGGTGATGAAGCGCGACGGATTTCCCAGCACCTCGCCCATCGCGGAGATCAGGATCGACATGTCGTCGCAGTCGCCGCGACCGCGGTTGATCGTCGTCCAGGGATCCTGAACGAGCTCGACTCCGTAGGGATCCTTCGTGTAGCGGATGTTCTGCTTGACCCAGTTCAGGATGGCGCGAAGCTCGCCCTGGTAGTCCTTGCCGGGAAGGCCGCCGACGATGCTGTAGGTGAGTTCCTGGAACTTCGGGTCGGTGACCGCGGATCCGACGAGTTCGAACATCCTCTTGATCGTCTGATCGGTCAGACGGTTGGATGCAACGTTCTCGAGGAAGCTCGGCACGAGCGTCTCCGAACAGGAAGACTACACTGCGACTTCCTATTCGAATCCGACTGCGAGGTCGTGGGTGCTCTAGTTAGTATGGCTCCCGCTTCATGGAAATCAAATGAAATTGTGTCATCCCGGAATCCGGCTGGGGACGCGGGGATCCCCGGGGTCGTCGACATCCTCCTCTTCCTCGCCGGGGTCGTCATCGTCACCGAAGACCTCTTCGGCGGCGTCCCGCCAGCAGCGGGCGAAGTCCTTGATGTCGAGCTTCTGCTTGTCCTTCACTTCCAGGAGAAGCGTCATCGTAAGATCGAGCACTTCGAAGTGTCCGATCAGGTCGTCCAGCTTCTGGACGAGCTCGGTGTCGAGCTTCGTCTTGGCTACCATGCCAACCTGGATGTTCGACAGCGTGCTGAGCATCGCCATCATGATCTGGTCGGGCGTCATGCCGTTCGCAGGTACGTTGTCGCTCATAGACCGGTCCCCTCCTCTTCAGGCTCGGATTCATCTTCATCGGCAGGATCGAAATTCGGATTCTTGAGGGACTTCGCCCACCAGCGGTTGAGCTCCGTGATTCCCTTCTGGAGCCAGGCAGACGCCTTCGCGTCCGCAAGCGTCTTCTGCTTGAACTTCTCCAGGAGCTCGAGATCGAGTCCTTCGACCTTGCACGCATCGAAGAACTCCGCCGGCGTTTTCGCCTGGCAGACCTTTTCGAGGATGGCCTCGGGAAGCGCCTTCCAGGCGACGTCGTAGTTCCAGTCGTACTGCCTGGGACGGAGCTGCATCTCCTGGTCGACGAAGACGACCAGCTCCGCCACCCGCTGGCAGACGATCTTGGCAAGCTCGTCAGGCGCAGCCTTGGGGTCCGGCTTCTGCTCCGCCTGGGGCGCCGTCGCCGGCGTCGTAGGCGCTTCCTTGGGAACCGGCAGAGGAGGAAGAGCTTCTCCGCTCACGATCTTGCGCTCCATGACGTTGACGACCGGAACGTCGCCGGCGGGCTTGTTGGCACCGGAACTCGTGACCGTCGAAGAAGTGACCTCCTTCGGCGCCGGAAGACGCTTGATGGCCTCCTCCGTCGCGATCCGAACGAGCTCGTCCTCCTTCTTCTTCTCCTCTTCGATGGTCTTGAGGAACGTCTCGCGGTCGACCTTCTTTCCGCCGTTCTCCAGGCCGTCGAGCCGGTCGAAGATCTTGTCAAGCAGCTTCGGAGTGAGGCGCTTTCCGAGCTGGTCGAGCGCCCGCTCCCACCAGGGGCGGTCGTCGTCCTTTTCGTCCTCGTCCTCGTCGTCCTCGTCGGAGCCGCCCCAGCCCATCAGTTTTTTCATCTTGAGCATAGCCTCAAGATTCTCGAGCATCGTGTTGCCCTGCTGGGCGGGCTTGTTCCGGAGGGCGCGGAGCTCCTCGAGCATCTGGTTCTGCTTGTCGTCATGCATCTGCTTCTGCATGGATTCGAAGCGTCGGTCGGAGGCAGTGCGATCTTCGCGCAGCTGCTGAAGGACAAGAGCGATATCGCTCTGCTGCTGCGCGGGCTTCTGCTGGCTCTGCTGCTTGACCAGGTCGCGAAGCTCTTTCATCTCCACTTCGTGCTTGCGCTGCTGGCTCTCGAGATCGGCCTGGTGCTTCGCCTCGACGATCCGGCGTTCGAGCTCGTCGATCCTGGCGTCGTTCTCGCTCGAACGACCCTTGTTGTTTCCGTTCGTTCCTCCGCCGCGCAGTTCCTTCAGGCTCTGCTGGAGCCGCTCGTACTCGATCTGCTTGGCGGTGATCCTGGCGGAACGCTCCAGACCTTCTTCAGTGACCGTGGCGGCATCTTTTTCCGGCTCCTTGCCGACATCGAAGATTGCCTGCTCTTCCGGAGTGAGCGTGCCGTCGGGAAGCTTCGGATCGCCGTCGACCTCGAAGTTCCTAGCGTCGATGATGCCGCCGGTCTCGGGGTTCACCACGGAGACTTTGTAGGTTCCTCCGTTCGCGGTCTCCGAGATCTCCTGCTTGATCTCCTCCCACTGGAGCGGGAGCTCGCTCGACCAGACTTCGACGGCGGTCCTCGTTCCCCTCCACTGCTTCGGACGAAGACGCTTGACCTTGATGATCAGTTTCGGATTTTTGAGGAGCGCGAAAAACTTTTCCGCGTCCTCGACCTCGTCGGGCTTCTTCTCTTCCGGCTTCGCCTCCGGAGCGACCCCGAGCTGCTTCTTGACCTGGTCCGCGGTTCCTTCCATCCGGACGCTGATCCGAGGCTCTTCGCTCGGCTCGGTCGTCGGCGCTTCGAGCGGTGCTTCCGCGGTCTCCGTGTTCCCGCCTCTACGACGCCGCATCGTTTCTCTCCTGCTTGTTGGAATTCTTGGTCGTCACCCGGACTATCGTCGAGGACTCCATGATCGCATTCACGGTCGTAATGTCCGCAATGAAGCAGCGGGCCACATGATTGGGGCACCGGGCGAACAAAGACCCGTTGTCGCACTGCAAAACGGCCATTTTGTGGATAGGAATGACTCCCGTTTTCAACCGGATTCCCGATAAGGGGCAGAGGAACTCGATATCCAGGTGCCTCTGGCTCTTTACGGTGGGGGTCACTAGGCTGAATATAAGCCAAATACAAATTTTTTCAAGGGTCACTTGACATCACTGTATTTCACTGTACAATCCTCGTAGACTTTTGGGGAGGAACGAATGAGTGCTCAGAAAGGGCTGTTCACCATCGTGGATGCGGCTCGGGCCCTCGCTGCCTGTTGCGACGGGGCCATCAGCCGCGACAACGCCGGGTTCAACGGGGCCGACGCCCCCTTCGCCGCCAGCCTTCTCAGCCAGACCTGGCTCTCTGAGAAGCAGCTCTCCGCGATGCACCGGATGCTCGGGAAGTACACCAAGCAGCTGGAGCGCCTCGGCTTCCAGTACCACGAGCTGGAGATCCCCAGGCCCGGCCCCGTGAAGGGCGCCAAGCAGTCCGAGTTCACCTGGACGAAGGGCAAGACCCAGGACGGCGTGACGCCCCTGGTCGGCGGGTTCAATCAGGCGCCCGCCACGCCCGCCCCCGCCCGCCCCGCGCCGGCCCCCAAGCCTGCCGTGCCCGTGCCCAAGGCTCCGGAGCCCTGGACTCCGCGCCTCGCCTGGACGATGTCGGCGGCGGAGCTCCTGGCCCACTTCCCGCAGGGCATGACCCCGCGCCCCAAGCAGCTCGACGCCCTGACTCGCATCAACGAGGCCTTCCGCAGCGGGAAGCGCATCGTGGTCCTGGAGATGCCCACCGGCGGCGGCAAGAGCCCGATCTGCATGACCGCAGCCCGCGCCGTCCGCGCCATGGACGGGCAGACCAGCTTCCTGACCGTCCAGAAGTCCCTGCAGGACCAGTACACCCGCGACTTCCCGGCGCCCGAGATCGAGGTGCTGAAGGGCCGCGCCAACTACCCCTGCAGCCTGAGCGGTGGCAACTGCGGCAGCGATGCTCCCTGCAAGAAGATGAAGAAGGGCATCCTCCCCGAGTGCGTGAAGGGCGGCGGCAGCTGCGACGAACCCAACAAGGACGTCATGCGGGCCGCCGTCCAGCTCCAGCTTCCCGCCGAGAGCCATCTCTGCCCCTACTGGAAGCAGCTCCAGAAGTGCCACGACTCCGCGATCACCCTCTTCAACTTCTCGTCGTTCCTCTTCCAGCAGCGCATCAAGCGGTTCGGGAAGCGCGACCTGATGCTCATCGACGAGGCCCACAAGATCGAAGGCCAGATCATGAGCTTCGTCACGGTGGAGCTGGAGCAGTACGCCCTCAACATCCTGGGCGTCGAGCTCGACGACACGATCCGGACCAAGGAGCAGCTCCTCACCTGGCTCCGCGACAACCGGATCCTGGAGCGGCTCCAGAAGGCCCTCGACAACAAGAAGGACAAGACCGATCCCGAGGCCGTGGCCGACGACCTCGACCAGATGCAGACCGAGCTCCTGGAGAACCTCCAGATGAAGCTCCAGATCTTCATGGGCGCCGTCGACAAGAGCGAGTGGGTCTTCGAGGTCCAGAAGTACTTCCGGTTCAAGCAGGAGTCCAAGAAGCTCGTCGCCCGGCCCCTCTTCGGCAAGGACTTCGCCCAGGATCTCCTCTTCTCGAAGGGCGACCGCGCCCTGGTGATGTCGGCCACGATCCTCGACGTCAAGCTCTGGGCCCGGAACCTCGGCTTCGATCCGAGCGAGGTCGCCCTGGTGCAGACCGCGTGCGACTTCCCGGTCGCCAACCGCCCGATCCACCTGGAGTACTGCGGCTCGATGGGCTACAAGTACTTCAGCCGCGAGCAGAACCCGAAGGACCCCACGGAGCCCAAGTTCGTGAAGAAGGTCGCCCAGATCCTGGAGCGGCACCAGGGGCAGCGCGGCCTGATCCACTGCCAGAGCCACGCGCTCGCGAAGCTGATCCGCGAGAACGTGCAGAACGACCGGCTCCTCTTCCAGGACGACTTCGAGAACAAGGATGCGCTCTTCGCCGCGCACGACAGCCGGCCCGACAGCGTGATCGTCAGCCCCGGCATCAAGGAAGGCTTCGACTTCAAGAACGACCGGGCGAGGTTCCAGATCATCGCCAAGGTCCCGTTCGCTTCGATGACCGACCTGGTGGTGAAGGAGCGCATGAACCGGCAGCCCGAGTGGTACGGCTGGCTGGCCGCGCTCGACCTGGTCCAGAGCTACGGGCGGATCGTCCGCAGCGCCGAAGACTGGGGGACGACGTACATCGTCGACTCCGGGTTCGAAGGCTTCTGCGCCCGGAACGGCAATCTCCTCCCCGTCTGGTTCCGCGAGGCCTTCCGGAAGGGCGCCCCCCGGGAGGTGCGCCGGTAAGGCCGGCAGCCTGGGGAGGGAAATCCTCCCCAGGCGGATTATGGCGTGTCCCATCCTGTCACAGGCCTGGAGTATAGAGGGATAGAGATTTAAGGAGTCGAAGTGATGTTCGAAGATCCGGTGAAGACCAAAAAGTACCTGAAGATCGCCATGTTCGGGAAGGGCGGCACCGGCAAGACCCGGTTCGGCCTCTCGTTCCCGGACGTCTGCGTGATCGACGGGGAGCATTCGACGGATCCATACCGCGGAAAGTACGACTTCAAGGTCAGGCACATCAACCGGTGGCTGGGCCTCAAGGAGCCCCTCGAGTGGCTGAAGAAGAACCCCGGCAAGTTCAAGACGCTCTTCATCGACCCGGGGACGATCTTCTACAACGACCTGATCAACGACCTGATCGAGCTGGGGAAGAAGAAGCGGGGCACCGAGGGGATGACCCGGGACCTCTGGAACATGGAGAAGCGCCGGTGGTTCAACTTCTGCAACCTGCTCACCGAGCTCCCCATGCACGTCATCGTCAGCTTCCGCGAGGCCGACGTCTACGCCGACACGGTCGGAACTCACGGCGAGGAGATCCTGAAGAAGACGGGGGAATTCAAGGCGGAAGTGGACAAGCAGATGGAGTATCTCTTCGACCTGTCGCTCCGCTGCTACACGGAGGAGAGCAAGAAGGAAAAGAAGTCAAATTTTCTCTTCCAGGTGCAGAAGTCGCGGTACGATTGGATGCCCAAGTACTCGACTCACGACATGACGAAGAAGCGCGTCTACGACGAGTTCTTCGCTCCGCACGTCGCGGAGATGCTCGACGCTCCGGACGCGCCGGCGGCGACCGTGGAGGAGCCGTTCGTCGCTCCGGAACCGGAGAAGCCGACCGCGGAGTCCGTGGCCAAAGACGCCGCCCAGGTGGGCGAGGACGCCCAGGAAGTGGCCGTCGACAACCGCGGGACGGTCGGGCGCGTCGGGGAAGTGCTTGACATGTTCGCCGGCGGAGGAGATCCTGATGCCCCCCTGGCGAGCGCCGACGACATCAAGGTGCTGTTCACCAGGTCAAGCATCATGAAGTGGCCCGACGGGACGCCGTTCAAGAGCGCCGACGGGAAGACGCTGCTCAAGGCGATCTACAAGATCGAGTCGACCAAGGAACTGAAGAAGTATCAGTGCGATTTCCTCTACAACGAATTTGGGGAGGTGCTTGCAGGACGGGCAGTCCTGGACAGGGATGAGACCGGCGTTCCGTTTGTCCGACGTTTGTCGGGTGTGAAGTCGTAGTGGAATTCATAGTTTAGGAGAGGCGACCATGGGAAACCCCAACGATCCGTTTGCCGACATCGAGTTCGACTGGGAGAAGAGCGAAAAGGCCGCTCCCGGCGCGTCGACCGGTCGGCTTCCCGTCCACAACTGCTACCGCGGCGTCATCGTTCCGTTCGACTTCAACGGGGACGGCAACGTGATGGATCACTTCTTCCTCAACAAGGAAGGGGTGAGTATGGGCGTCAAGATCTGCATCGAGATCCTGGATCCCGAGAAGGTCGAGGACGAGACCGTGAAGGGCAAGAGCTATGAACACATGTTCTGGCTCACTCCCGCATCCTGGCCCTACGTGCAGCGCGACGTTGAAACGATCTTCGGGAAAGTCCCCAAGCACCCCAAGCAGCTCCTGGATGCCGTCTGGGCCGGGCGCACCATCGAGTTCGGACTGAGGGACGAGCTCCGGAACGGCTTCATGAACTCCAGGGCCACGCACTTCGTCGCCTGGACTCCCGGAAAGGAAGGCGACAAGAAGGCCGAGGCCGACAAGAAGACCGAAAAGGTGGAGAAGAAGGGCGAAGCGCAGAAGCCCGCGAACAGCGGCAAGAAGGCGGCGACCGCCGCCCCTTCGAAGACCCAGGAAGACTGGTAGCTCTCTCACCGGAGGGTTCACTACCCTTCGCCCTGTTCGGGTGCTCCTCCTCGCCAGGGGAGCACCCCTTCGGGGTGTACCGAGTTTTCGGGCCGATGAGAGAACCAGGGCTTGCGCGAGAGGGGTCGATTCATGGCGGGCGAAAGTCGAAGTGCAGTGGAGACACTGTCTCCAGAGAAGTTCATCTACGAGCTGTGGAAGATCGCTGACCCGGGCTGGATCGCGGAGTTCTTCACGATCCAGTACCGACCGACCCAGGAGAATCCGGATGCCAAGGTAATCCGGACCCTGTTCTACACGGTCGCCCAGGTGCGGAAGGACTGGAGCGCCATTGAGCGGACGCTCCAGCACATGAACCGCACCGAGGTCCGGAACATCCACCCCTGCGTGAACCCCAGGACGACCAAGCCCCGGGGCGGGCGCGGAAAGAACTCCGACGTCGCCTTCTTCGTCGCGCTCTGGATCGACGTCGACTTCCACGGAAACGAAGAGAGGATCCGTGCGGAGTTCTGGAAGACGGTCGAGGACTTCACGAAGCTCGGCCTCCGTCCGTCAGTCATCATCGAAAGCGGCCACGGGATGCACGCCTACTGGCTTTTTGACAAGCCCTACCCTGTGGCGGAAGCCCGGCCCTGCTGCGCCGGTATCCAGGACTTCTTCAAGCTCTCCGACGCGATCAACGATCCCAGCCGCGTGCTCCGGATGCCGGGGACCGTGAACCTGAAGGACGTCCGCAATCCCGCCCTGTGCAAGGTCGTCGAGGCCTCCTGGAAGCGGTATCCGCTCGACGTCTTCAAGCCCTACTCCGTCGAGCCGACGGAGAGCTCCGAAGACAAGGAGGGGAAGGAGACCGAGAAAGCCGTCAACCAGGCTCCTCCGTCCCGAGACCCCAAGATCGAAGAAGCAAAGAAGGGGGTCCCGGAAGGCGGAGGCCCCCACGGAGGCCGCACGAACTCCGCCGTCGCCATGGCCGGCTACTACTGCTCGAAGCTCACCCAGAAGAATCTCGTCCTCTACGCGATGCAGGAGTGGAACAAGAAGAACTCCCCTCCGCTCCAGGAGGACGATATCGAGCTCATCGTCAACAACATCTGGAAGGCCGAGCAGGTCAAGCGCAGCGAGCTCAAGCTGAAGAAGGCCGAAGTCAAATCGGAGAAGAAGCCGCCGTCCGCGATCTGGTTCGACGAGGACGGCAACCTGATCCCCGCGCTCCTGGCGCAGTACATCGGACAGCAGAACTGCTTCATCTCGACCCCTATCGGCGCCGACGGACGGGGGATCGCGCTCCTCAAATACGAAAGCGGAGCCTTCCGCTACGGCGGCTATGCCTTCGTCCGGACGGAGACGGCGAAGCTCCTGGGGCCGATGACGACGTCCAGGCGCCTGAACGAGATCACCGAGCTCGTGAACGAATACTCCAAGGTCCCTCACTCCACGATCAATACCCACGGCTGCGAGCTCGTCTGCGTGAAGAACGGCATGGTCGAAGTGGGGACCGGAAAGCTGCTCAAACACGATCCGAAGTACCGCGCCACGATCCAGCTCCCCATCGAGTTCGACCCCCAGGCGAAGAGCCCGGAGCTCGACAAGTTCATCGCGGACGTGATTCCCTCGGACTCCGTCAACCTGGTGGACGAGTTCGTCGGCTACATGATGATCCCGAGCACCTCGTTTGCGAAGTGCTTCGTCGCAGTGGGCGAGGGCGGGAACGGGAAAAGCACGTTCCTCAAGCTCGTCACCCACCTGATCGGCACGGACAATATCTCGAACCTGTCGCTCCATTCGATCACCGAGGACAAGTTCACCGCGGCGGGACTCTTCGGGAAGCTGGCCAACCTCTACGATGAGCTCGAGTCCAAGGCCCTCGACAACACCGGCCTCTTCAAGCAGATCGTCTCAGGCGAGTCGATCAAGGCGGAAGAGAAGAACAAGGCGCCCTTTTCATTCAGGCCGTTCTGCCGGATGCTCTTCGCGACGAACCAGATGCCCCGGGCGAGCGACCGAAGCCAGGCCTACTTCGACCGCTTCCTCTTCGTCCAGTTCCCCAACCGGATCCGCGAGACCTCCCACCAGGTGCGCGACTACGATCAGGTGCTGGCGAAGGTCCCTGGACTGCTCTCCGCACTCTTCAACCGGGCCCTGGCCGGCCTCCGCCGGCTCAACACCCAGGGACGCTTCAGCGCCAGCCGCTCGACCGACGAGGCGCTCGAGGAGTACCGGCGCGAGTGCAACAGCGCCTACGACTTCCTGAAGGAGAACTGTGAGTTCGGAGATCCAGAAGGCTGGGTCCCCAAGAACGAGATGTACGCCCGATACCGGGGCTGGTCGGAGGACTCCGGACGCAAGCCGATGTCGAGCCGGGAATTCAACCGGACGCTCAAAACCCAGCCGAATGTTAGAGACCTGAGACACAAGGATGGCCGCGGTTGGGGCGGGGTAAAGTGGGCGGGAGCGTCACCTCCGGAGACCACCAGGAGCCAGTTTGACGAAGTCAGGCGAGCGTCACCCGAGGTTGGCGAGCGTCACCCGGAACGCGATTTTTGAGCTAAAAATGCAGTTTGGTGACGCTGGTGACGCTCGAATCCTATTTCGGGCTGTTTTTACCTCCCGCGAATTTTTTTGATTTTTGTAAGGGGTAAAGTAGCGGAGAAGGGGGTGAAAAAAGAAAAAGGGCTGGGGTGCTCCGGAATAGGTTTCGAGCGTCACCAGCGTCACCAGCGTCACCCGGGATTTTGCGAATGTTAGATACGAAGGAAAGTTGAACATGAACGCTTTGGAGAGGGTCCTGGAGGTCCAAAAACAGAACCTTTTCCCCCGCCTGGGGAAGGGTGCCGGCATCCTGGGGGAGCTCTACCGGGAAGGCCAGCGATGCCTCTCGGGATGGTCGAGGATCTGTCCATGCCCGGAGCCGACGGGGTTCTGCCTGGCGAAGAAGAAGTGGATCGGGCTGGTCGAGGAGTACTACGGGGGAATGCCGTTCGGCCTGTCGGGCTACGAACCGTTCTACGTGATCGAAGCGATGACGGTGTCCCAGTTCAGGCAGAGCGGACTCACCGCCACCGTCGAGGTCCCCTATAGTACCGTTCGAACGACGATCCGGGTCGGATCCCAAGGGACGACCTGGAAGACCCTGGTCGACCTTGCTGATCTCCAGGACGACGACGCTGCGCTTGCTGTGGGGGTCGACGCAGTGGTGAAGTTGCAGAAAGCGGAGTTTAGAAAGTGACCGTGTACACGCCGACTTCAATCCACGAGCTCGTGGGGATCTTGAGCGAGAAAGCTCTGAATTGTTTTTGTTGTAGATGGATCCTTGAAGATCTTCAGATCAACCGGAAGCTGACGGGACACCCCAAGGACTCCCTGGGAGGCCCCGTCTACCCGGTCGACGGGAAGAGGAAACATCTCCAGCTTGAAGGAATACTGTGCGATACATTGACTTTACAGTGAACGATAGATACCATTGACACCATGGAGAAGATCGAGAAGACCGAGAAGTCCTGGACCGTGATCACGGTGATGAACGACGTGAAGGAGCAGCTCGACGAGGAACGGATGAAGAAGGAGAAGGAGCTCAACATCACCCTGTCCTGGTCGAAGTTCCTGCAGCTGTTCGTCAACGAAGTGGGCGATCTCCGGAAGGAGCTGGCCAGGCTCAAAGGGAAAAAATAGAGGGCTTCCATGGCGAAGAGAGAGGGCATTTCCCCGATGCTGGTCGAGCGTCCCAGCGGCGAACTCATCCAGGTCGAGATCCGCCTGGTCTACGAGGACAAGGCCGGCGGCCTCTTCGAGGTTGAGATCCTGGGCGACACTCCGCTCAAGGGCTACAAGTTCACCGTCTCCCAGGGCGAGCTCAAGAAGGTCCGGGACGCCGGGAGGCCGGTGTGAGGACGAAAGACGACCCTCAAATCTTCGATACCAAATGCGGCTGCGGGAAACCGCTCGGAAACGGTCTCTATCACAAGCCCTGCAACCTGGTGTTCTGTGGGGACTGCTTTCCGCTCCACAGGTGCAAGCCGGTGAACGGGCCGATCTGCCCGGAGGGGCCGAAGCCTACGGCTTTACTGCCGCAAGCCCCGGCCCCGGCAGCACCTGCTCCAGCGGGTCCGCTGCTGGAGAGTCCCAGGAATGGCTCGTCCCATAAGTCTACCCCGAAAAAGAGAAAGCGATGATCCAGTTCCCGATCTGGGTCCAGGTGGCGATGGCGGTGTCCTACATCGTTGCGCAGCTGTCGACCGCGGCATTTGTGATTCTTGTCCTGTGGCCGTCGATCCGGAACCAGGAGCGCCGAGCCCAACGCCTGGAGGCCTGGTGTGAGCGGGACGAGGTGAAGGGGGCGATCTGGAAGCTGGTCGACAAAATGGCTCACGGAGACGGCCTGGACGGCGCCGGCAAGCCGACGACCAGGAGCGAATTCACGACGAGAGGGACGAACCGTGGCGAGCTCTAAGACGATCCACCTGGTGACCGCGCTCTCCAGGCCTCAGAATCTCTTTCGGATCTGGAACTCGATCCGCTTCTCGCTCGCGAAGTCGGATCTCGACGCGAACTGGATCATCGTTGCGGATCGATGGAGTGATCTCGTTACCTTTCCATTCCCACTGTCACGTCGGCTTGAGATTACCAGGATAGTCGACACGGAGCACAAGCCCTGCCCCTACGGGATCCGGCAGAAGAACCTGGGGATGAGCCTGATCAAGAAGGGCTACTACCACTGCCTGGACGACGACAATATCGTCCATCCGGATTTCTTCCAGTGGATCTGGTTCGAAGTGATCGCCGGCTCCCAGGCGATCTGCTTCAACCAGAAACGCTGGGATATGCTGGGGACGCTCGAGGCAGATCCGAAGAAGATGGGCTACGGCGAGATTGACAACACGATGTTCGTCGTCAGCATCGACATGATCTGTCACCGGCGTTACAGCCTGGAGGACGCCGGCAAGGAGGATTGGCTCTTCTTCTCCAAGCTCTACGAGCAGTCTCCCACGCAGTTTGTGTTTCTCAAAAAGGTCCTGGCGTATTACAACTACATCCGCCAATTCCCGATTGAACCCGTGGTCGGATTCGACGAGGTGCCCCGGTGAGGATCGCCTTCTACAGCTCGAAGCGCGAGCGGTGCGGGATCTCGACCTACACCGACCACCTGGCCGGCGCCCTCACGCAGCTGGGCCATCAGGTGAAGTACTTCTCGAGCGCCCCGCCCTACGACCAGACCATCGAAGAGATCGTCGCCTGGCATCCGGAGATCTTCCACGTCCAGCACGAGGCGGCCATCATGCCGCCGAACAACTTCCTGAAGGCCTACTGCGACACGATCCGGAGCGCCGGCGCCCAGGTCTTCTGCACGATCCACGGGGAGGTGGAAAACAACGTCTACGCCGCCCAGGGCTGCGTGAAGGACAACCGGCACATCATCATGCACCGGCCTCCCACGCTGATCGGCGGAGTGACGGTGATCCCGATGCCCTGTCCGATGTACGAGCCGCCGGCGGATCTGGGGGCGCTCCGGGACAAGTACGGGATCCCGCGACAGGCGTTTCTGATCTCGACCGTCGGCTTCATGATCCCCTGGAAAGAGCATCCGAGAATCCTGGAGCGGCTGGTGCCGCTCATGGGTAAGAATCCGAAGGTCCACGTCCAGCTGCTCGCGAGCGAGCACTTCCACCAGGACATGAAGGAGTATGCGGTCAACTGCCGGCACGAGATCGTCTACCTGGCGACCCGGATCGAAGGTCGAAGGATTCATCACATCAGCCACTACCCGACCGACCTCGAGCTCCTGGAGCGCCTGGCGATGTCGGACCTGGGGTACGTCTGGTGTCCGTTCAACACGGGATCAAGCTCCGCAGCGGCGAGCCAGTTCACGAGCGCGAGGATCCCTGCAGTTACGAGCGAGTCGACCCACTACGCCCACCTGGGGCCGGGCTTCATCCGGGCGAAGACCCCGACGGGAGACACCTGGAACTTCATCGAGCAGATCGAATGGCTGGCCGACGATCCGGCGAAGCGGGCCATGCTTCGGGAGCAGCAGGAGAAGACGTACCGGCAAAGGAACTACGTCGAAACGGCGAAGCGCCACATCCAGGTCTACCAGGGAGAGTACTGATATGCCGAAGATCTCGATTGGAATTCCGACGCTGAACGGACCCGCTCGCCTGGAGCGATGCCTCCGGTCGATCAAGCAGCACACGCCGCTCTTGAAGTACGATGCGGAGGTGCTGGTCTCAGACGACTACTCCTACGACAAGAACTTCAAGGAGAACAAGACCATCTGCCACACCTACCGGGTGCCGATGCTCACCACGGAGGATCGCCTGGGGGTGTCGCAGCAGTGGAACCGCCTGGTGCGCCACACGGACGCACCGATCCAGATCCTGCTGAACGACGACGTCGAGGTCGTTCCGCACTGGCTGGAAGCCCTCGTCTATTCGCTTGAGCAGAATCCACACGCCGGCGTCGTCGGCCTCAAGGCCTACCAGGGCGTGACGACGATCAACTTCACCCCGCCTATCGTTCCGTCCTACATGGAAGCGGTGATGGAGCGCGGAAGCGGGCTGCTCGCCGCGCAGGGATTCTGCTTCGGATTCCTGAAGGCCAAGTGGACGGAGCTCGAAGGATTCGATCCCCAGTTCTTCGCCTTCTACGAAGAGATCGACTTCGGGATCCGGCTCTTCGAGAAGAACTGGCCGTCCTACATGCTGTCCTATCCGATCATCCTCCACCAGGGCGGAGCGACGACGTCGGACTCCGGGAACATCGATGCGAGCGCGGTGCTCCTGGAGAGCCGGGAGAAGTTCAAGAGGAAGCATCCGGCGATCTCGGAGATCCGCGCCCACATGGACGCGGTGGTGGCTAACCACATCTGGCCGCCGGTCAAGCAGTGGAACACCGGACTTCTGGTGACGCAGGATTGATTATGAGAACTGGGGCAGCCATCGGGATCCCGACGTACAACGGCTGGCACCGCGTGCGCTGGCTCTTGGAGAATCTCAGGCAGCGGACGGATCAGAGCTCCTATCCGTTCGCGGTCTACGTGGTCGACGATTCAGGGAAGGAGAACCACCAGTCCCTGGTGCGCGAGACGTGTCGAGAGTACGGAGCCACCTTCCTCTGCCATCCCCAAAACAAGGGACTGCCCGCGGCGTGGAATACGCTTGTCCGGGCAAGCGACCGGGAGATGGTGGTGCTGCTCAACGACGACGTTCTCATGGCCAGGGACTGGCTCTCCTACCTGTCCTACGCCGTCCTGAGGAATCCTGGGATCGGGTCGGCGTCTCTCAACTGCCGCTTCATCACGCTGGAGGACGTCCCGGAGATCCTGAAGGGTCCGGAAGCGAAGGTGCTCCCGCTCAACGTCCGCTACGAGAACGGCGTGCTCATTCGGAACGAGCGGTTCCGGGAGATGCCCCAGCAGGTCGATGAGTGGCCTGGCCGGGTGATGTGCCCCGCCGGCTGCGCATTCGGATTCCGTCGGGAGGTCTACGACCTGGTCGGCGGCTTCGACGAGCGGTACCGATGCTTCTACGAGGAGACCGACTTCGGGGTCGCGTGCGCCTACCGGGGGATGCCGGCGATCACGCTCCCGGTCCCGCACGACAACTACCACCTCTGGTCGGCCACGTTCGCCTCGGCGCCCGAGATCAATGCCGGCCAGATGATGAACGAGTCCCGGGAGAAGTTCAAAGCCAAGTGGTCCCAGATCCTGGGGTTCCAGTTCCAGGACGCCCAGGATGTCCACAACCCCCTCATGGGAAAGATTCCGCCGATGCCGATCCACTGGCTGGCCCCTGGGAAACGAGAGCGCGTCGAGACGATGTGATTTTGATATTTGAGGAATCCTATGAAAATGGAAGAGCTGACCCAGATGGCGATGAGTGCCATTGAAGCGTCCCGGGAGGAATGGTTCGGGCTGTGGGAGGCGCAGCGCGACGACGGGGCGATGAACCGGATCATGAAAGCGGACTGGGAAGCTTCACCCAGGGACAGTGCCGACGCGATCATCGACTACTACCGGACCTCGAAGATGTGGTTCGTGAACACCTTCGCGCACGGCTACCGGGCGTGCCTGGGCCTGGTCAACAACGACCGAAGCATGGTTCCCTCTCCGGACTGGCAGATCGTCTTCAAGCAGTACCTCCCGAAGGGAAATCCGATCCTCGACTACGGCGGCGGATTCTGGAACGACACGGCGCTCCTGGCGCTCGACGGCTACCCGGTCGTCCAGGCGGAGGTCGAAGGGCCGACGACCCGGATGCTCGAGATGGTCAAGGCGGCGACTCCGATGAAGCAGTTCCTCAAGATCCTGCCCGTCACGAGCGAGTTCCCGCTCACGGACGTCTACTGGGGAGTCGTCTGCTTCGAGGTGCTGGAGCATCTTCTCAATCCCAAGGACTTCACCAAGCACCTCCAGGACCACATGAGCGGAGGAAGCCCGCTCGCGCTTTCCGTCTCGTTCGGAGCGCCTGAGCACGCGCCCTACCACGTCGCCGCGAACGAGCCCCTGGGCCGGGAAGGCGTCTGGAACAAGGAGATGGACGAGATCGGCTTCGCCAAGATCTGGAAGGCGGAGACTGCCGAGCGAGCGGTCTGGAGGAAGAAGTGAGACGGATCCTGATTCTCGACCATCCCCAGTTCACGTCCGCGACCTACTACCTCTGGTACGGACTGAAGGAGCTCGAAGAGTTCTACCCGAACGAGCTTGAGGTCGAGGTCTATCCGTACACGCCGGCGCACTATTGCGAGAACCAGTACGACCTGAACCTGTGCGCCTGGTTTCTGGATCTCAAGGACCAGGTCGACTATTGGAAGAAGCATCCACAGGATCTTCCCTATGGGATCCCGCCGTTCCAGGCCGACGAAACCTTGACTGCCCTGGACGTCACGCAGATCGAGCGCGGCATCAAGCACCGGAACTTCCGATGGAGGCATCAGCTTGACCTGGAAGAGCGGGTCGTGGAGCTGCTCGACGCCGGGTACTACGATCTCGTGGTCCTGGGGAACTCCCACCGGATCCCGACCATCTCGCTCTCGCTCCTGAAAGCCAAGGTCAAGAAGATGCCGCCGCTCGTCTACCTGGACGCCGGCGAGCGCGACGAGCTCAACGAACATTGGATCCACGTCTTCCGCCCGGAACTCATCTTCAAGCAGATCCTGACTCCTGAGGTGAAGACGAAGGGGATGAGCGTTCCGATTCCGGGCTACACGCCCAGGTTCTATCCGCTTCCGCTGTCGTCGCCTGTGGTCGATTATCCCGGCGAGGTGAACCACGTCCCGATCCAGTGGCTCCGCGGCTTTTCGAAGATCGAAGTCTCGAAGGCCATCGACGTCTTCTACGCGCTCGGAGCCACCTGGCCCGAACGCCAGAAGATCCTCGACAAGATGGACGAGTGGGCCGCAAGAGGCTCCAGGAGGTCCGTCATCCACGGGGCACCTGGAGGAACGTGGTGGATCTCGCTCGCGATCTCGAGGATGGGCGTCTCGATGCGCGGGTCTGGCCGGGACACGAATCGCTACTGGGACATCCCGACGTTCTGCACCGCTCTCGTCTGCGACGGGACGATGGGGTGCATCCATCCCTACCCGTTCGAGGATCGGAAGACCGCGTTCTTCTACAAGGACCCGGATCACCTGATCGACGTGGTGAACGAGAACATTGTCGACCACGCGACGTTGCGCCGGGTCTCACTCGCCGGCCAGGAGCACCTGGCGAAGTACCATTCGACGGCAGCTCGGGCGATCTTCTTCCTGGACATCCTGCACAAGGAGCTCGGGTGGATGGACCTTCCTCTCCAAGAGAGGACCGCCAGCTGGAAGTCCGTCAAGAACTGGGATGGGCGCCCCTGGGAGGGGCTTGTCGTATGAAGGCAGCCTTCTCGGAGCTCTATACCAGGGCATTCGGGTATCAGATCGGAAGTCTCGAGGTTGATCCGCCGATCTACCCCTACGACGTCATCCAGGCCAACAAGGACGAGTTCGCGTGCGTCTTCGTCCGCGTCCGCGGCTGGTGGGAATCTTTCGAACAGGTCTCGTCGCTCTCGTACCTCTACGACATGGAGCTCGACCTGGGACCGTGGGTCGTCCCCACCGTTCACGCGCCGACGGAGATTCAGAAGGCCAGTGTCGAACACCTGGAGATCGCGAGGACCGCATTCAAGGACAGCCGCTTCCTGCTCGACTGGCGCCTGAACGATCTGGCCAGCGAAACCTATGCCCGGTGGATCGCCGGCAGAGATGTCCACGTCCTCAAGAATTCTCCAGATGCCGCGTTCCTCTACGTGACCGACGAGGAAGGGGCCAGCAGGATCTCGCTCACCGCCGTCCGGGAGAAGGATCGGGGCCTGGGCGTCGGCGGGATGCTGATCCGGAGCGTCATCACCAAGATCTGCGGCCTCTGGCGGGTCAAGGTCTACTGCAAGAACTACCGGGCCGTCCGGTTCTACGAGAGCATCGGGTTCAAAGTCAAAAGCGTCGAGACGGTTTTTCACGTCTGGACGGATCGGAAAAAACCTGAATGAGACGGATCCTGTTCCTCGACCATCCGGAGCCGACGTTCGGAAGCTCCTTCCTCTGGCACGGACTCAAAGAGCTCGAGAGGAAGTCCCAGGGCTCCATTGAAATGACGCTCTATCCGTACCTCCCGACGCACTTCGAGGCAGAGCGGTTCGATCTCCGGGAGCTGCCCTGGTACTGGTGGCTGGCCGACCTGGTGCGGAAGTCGAAGTACGGCGGCGAGCCGCTCTCCTACGGAATCCCGCAGTTCGGAATGAACGAGAACCTGACTTACACCGGGAAGGTCAACGATATCGCCTTCAGCACTCCGCGTCTCCGGTTTCCCGAGACGAACATCATCTACGACGAGGACCATATCGTCAGTGAGATGCAGCAGAGGCCGTTCGATCTGATCGTCCTGGGGAACAGCCATCGTGTGCCGACGATCCTGCTGTCCAGGTTGAAGGAACGGATGCGGAAGCTTCCTCCGATCATCTACCTCGACGCCGGCGAGCGGGACGAGCTGAACGAGCATTGGGTTCATGTCTTCAGGCCGGCAGTGATCTTCAAGGAGCATCTCACTCCAGCGGTGGAAGCCAGGGGACTCACCGTGAAAATTCCGAACTACAAATTCAAGATCTACCCGCTGCCGCTTTCCCAGCCCATCGCCAATCATGCGTCCTTGGTCGACACTGGAGGGACCAACCTGGGAGCTCTACAGACGATCTCGACCGTGATGAAGGAGCGTCAGGTTTTCTATTGGCTTGGCCCCACCTGGCCGCTTCGAAAGAAAGCCCTCGACGTTCTCGATGCGCTCATGAAGCGGAAAGGAGAAGCAGTCTCGTCGGTGGAAGACTACCCGGAATACCACCGGATGCTGGCTCTTTCCAGGATGGGTGTTTCGATGCGGGGATCCGGGCGCGACACGACCCGTTACTGGGAAGTTCCGCTTTATCGGACGGTGCTCGTCGCAGACGGGACGATGGGCTGCATTCATCCTCACGCTTTTGAGCATGAGAAGAACGCGCTCTTCTACAAGACGCTCCAGGAGCTCGAAGGGATCGTCGAGCGCAACATGTCGGACTATCCTCTCCTGGGAGACCTGGAACCCATCGCACGGGCCGGCCAGGAGCATCTGAAGAGATACCACTCGTCGCTGGCTCGTGCGATCTTCTTCCTGGAGCGGATCCAGGAGAACGTCGACATCCTGGACGGCGACATCCTGGCCACGCTCCGAAGAGTGAAGGTCGATCTTGGGTGGGACGACCAGATCCCCTGGCGCAGCCCGGTAAGCAGCTGCGAAGGCGCGTAAAAAGCTTGATTTCACTGTATTTCACAGTATAGTTAGGCTGTGTGATACGGAGGAAATATGTTGAGCTTCCTAGTGGCGATCTTCATGCAGGGGAACCTGCCGTCCGATGCCCAGCAGATCTCGAAGAAGGCCGACGACAGGATCGAAACGCTCCGGAAGGCCTTCGAGAAGGCCTGTACGGAGATCAAGATCCAGGAGCTGCGCGAGCTCACCCGCGTCTACGAGGCGATCAAGAAGTCCGACCAGGTCGGGGCTGCCGCGGTGAAGGAGAAGATGGACGCGCTCCAGGCCGACGCGAACGTCGCCGCGAAGGGATCCCCCACGGTCATCCAGTGGCTCCAGGGAAAGTGGATCTTCTCCGGAGTGGTCGACAAGAACTTCGGTGAGGTCTGGGAGTTCAAAGGCGACAAGGTCATCGGCACCGGGATCGGGGATCGCGTGGCCGGAACGCTCAAGCTCGACGGCGGGAAGATCCAGGTCGTCTGGAATTCGGGCCTGGTGGAATTCCTCCGCGTTCCGGATACCATGGGCGACGAGGTCGCCGGCGTCTGCAGGACCGGGGAGATGAAGGGAAAGAGGATGAAATGACGGACGACCCGTTTACCGAGGAGAGCGAAGGCGACAAGGTCGCGACCGGCGCGAACCGGAACGTGAAGCCGCCTGAGAAGCCCGAATACGTCCCGGACCTGGTGTCTCGCCAGGCGCCGTACCTCGACCTGATCCAGATGTTCCACAAGCTCTACGACGAGCTCCCGACGCTCACCACGCGGGAGGTCGACGACCGCCTGGGGCCGATGTTCGACAAGCTGATGGACGCGGCGGCGTTCATGGGGATCTCGCGCATCTCGGTACCGCAGCTCAAGGAATGCTGCGGGAAGCGCCGGGTCTGGCCTGACGAGCTCGACCACACCCAGGTCGTGCCGCTGCCCCCGAAGAAAGGCCTTGGGGACGTCCTCAAGTGGATCTTCTCCTGGTTCTGGTTGAAGCCCTGCGACGGGTGCGAGCGCCGGCGGATCTGGCTGAACGCGATCCGCTGGCCGTGGCAGAAGAAGGGGGACTGATGCCCATCGAGAAGGGACCGACCGACAAGGAGATGGCCATCGCACTCAACAAGATGAGCCGTCCCTTGGAAAGCGGCTTCGAGTGCGATTTTCACGACAGCGTCATGAAGCTGGTGGTCGCGGACTTCGAGCTTTCTCCC
>Ga0306922_10000180_pt1 | contig 46214 bp, 47 predicted proteins | sample sta12Cox44000082_FD_203758 | JGI IMG/M metagenome (GOLD analysis project Ga0306922, IMG submission 203758) | Lab enrichment of tropical soil microbial communities from Luquillo Experimental Forest, Puerto Rico - statoxic.12C.oxic.44.000.082 (v2)... | ecosystem: Environmental > Terrestrial >... | reverse complement strand
CCCGCCGATACGAGTCCTTATCCGTTGACGAATCAACGGGGCAAGTATCCGGGCGAGCCCCTTTTCCCAAAGGGAGTTTTGCCGAAAATGTCTCGTCGCCGTTAGTGCCATTAGTGCCGATAGCTTCCGCATTTGACCTTACAGCCGCTGCACCTGCAGTCGGATCGTCCCGGACCAAACGGTCCCGCCAGCTCATCGGCCCAAGCTCAGCACTGCCGGGTTTACGGCCCAGTCGTCGCGCTGGCGACCGTGGCCGCCAGCTCTCCCTGGCGCGGGTCGAACCCAGCCTGAGTTGGCGAGTTCAGCAAGAGCGGCCGCTATCCTCTCGGCGTCGGGGATACCCGGACCGTTGGCCATCCGGCGCAGGTTCCTCGCGTTGACAATCTTGGGAACCGGCTTCTGGTCAACCAGCCATCGCGCGAGGCCATGTGCATCGCGCTCGACTTGCGGCAGGGCCGCCTCGCCGAATATTCGGCGGGCCATCGGTACGGCATATCCTTCGAGGAAATCGGCCACCGCCTCTACTGCCCACCCCTCAATCCGATCGGGCGGAGCTTGGCAGCCGTCCCAGCACCAACCGAGATGCTGAAGGATAACCGACAGTCGAAGACAAAATCCGGGCAATTTTCCAATCCACGATTGGAACATACCCGTTGCACTTTTTTCGAGATCAGCGGCTTCCTCTCGCAGGGCTTGTAGTGCCGCTGCGGCGTCCTCCGTAAACGGCAGGGTGACTGGCTCCGGCGGTCGCCATGGCAGTTTGATCAGCCGGCAGAGCGCGGCCAGCGCGATGGTGTGATCCGTCCTGGTGTGCGGACGCCGAGGCGGTATTGGGACTGGCCATGCAAACACGATGCGCGCTGCCAGACCGTCGTCATCGCCGGCAAGTAACTGGCTCGCCACGCGGTCGGGCTGTATCCCGCCGCAGATGCCCCATAAGAGATGGGGCACACCCACCTCGCTCTCACCGTCTTTGATCCGGTCGGGGGTCCAATGCCTTCCACCATAGGCTTGCAGCCAAAAGGCGCGGTCACTGCCGTTGCCCCGTGAATAACGATCCATGCCGCCGATCCACCCGGACAACTCGTCACGGACGAGCAACAATCCACGCGGGTTACCATGACCAAGGTGGGCGGCCTTTTCGACGGTGGGGTCCGTGCTGAAGAGACGATACCGTTGTGCGGCGTCTGGGTCTTCTGCTTGGGCTGGCATCTCCGGCGGAAGCTGGCCATTTTTGATGGCGGCTTTAACCTCTGACTCCCAGACGGCGCGTCGTTCCTTGGCTGCGGCGCAGTCGCGCTTGTGTGCGCGCCGCCGGTTGTCCCAGTCCTCGTTTATGGCAGTCTCCAACAGGGCCAGCAAGTTCGTGACCACGTCGAGCCCCGGTGATTTCCCTGACGACGGTCGGCCGACCAATCCGGTGAACAGCGCCGGTGGCTCACTCCAGCCCTCCCATGGCTGCCCCCACCGCGAATTGCCGATGAGGATGCCAGCTGCAGACAGCAATGGCAGCGCGACGTAATCAACGGCACAGCCCGCGCCTGCCGCCGCATCGCACCCCCATTTTGTCCATCCGGCCGGCAGCAAATCCGGGAAAGGAGGCGCTGGAATGACCTGGAGATCCAATACCGAACGGTCCGGGTCAGGCCACCGCGCGGGCTTCACCTCCTCCGCCGAGTTGATAATGTCCCGTATCACTGCGGCGTTGGCGGCGCCGTCAGGCGGCAACATCGGAAAACCGCTGGAGTTGCGGATGAGCCCTGCCAAGCAGAACATCGTTGAAGTCGGCCCCGGGCTCGGGCGGCAGCGCGATTCGCACCCGCCGGCCCTCACCGAGCCAGCGCTGCGCCGCAACGTAAGCTGCGCACTGCCCATGGCCGTTCGCGTCGTTATCGGCCAGGACAATCACGGTCTTGACGATCGGCGGAAGAACTAACGCCTCGATGCCGTCGGCCGACAGCGCTGCCCAGCACGGCAATCCGGATGCCTGTTGCGCCGACAGTCCGGTTTCGATGCCCTCGGAAACCATCAGGAGATCTGCCGCGATGGCCAGCCACACCGCGCCACCGCCGATCGGCCCTAGCGACTTTCGATCGCGCCGCCGGAAGTCCCGCGTCAAATAGCTCCGGTGCACCCCAATCAGCCGCCCCTCGACATCGAGCACGGCACCGATCATCGCGGGGAGGTAACGGCGTGCATCGCTGTGCCAGCAGCGCGGTGCCCAACGCAGACAGGGCGGTACAGCTATGGAGATGCCGCGGCCCGCCAGATATTGCACCACCGGGCTTCCGACCGCATCCTGGGCGGTGTTCCAAACCCGCTGCGCCGCAGCAATGCGGCCAGCGACATCGTTTGTGCGCGCGGCTTGCTGGATAGGGGAGTCGAACGGGCGTTGTTCGGGGTGCCTGCCGATCACCCCGCGTCGGTGCAGCTCGGCGATAATCGTGGACCGCTCGCATCCCGCATGACATTTGACGATCAGCCCGCGCTCGCCGTCGCGCAAAGCCAGGGTCGCGCCGCGACTGTCGTGCACCGGGCAGCGACAGCGCCACCACCCGCCCGAGCAGCTGGCGCCGCCAATTAGGCGAGCGATCCTTTCAGCGCTCACTTGGCGCCCGCCTCGGCAAGCATCTGTTCGAGACGCGCGACCGACACGCGAAGTCGCGATCCGATTTTGATTATCGGGAGGTCGCCGCGTCTGGCAGCTTCGTAGCTCGCGTTACGACCGAGGTCGAAATACAGCTTTCCCGCCTGCGGGACGCTCAAGGTTTTGGCGCTCTGACCATCCAACGAACCAACTCCGGTTTGAACCGATCGGTACCATATTTTGGTCTTGGCAGCTTCGATTGTGTTAGCTTATCTTGTTATCCGACACATATGCATGACACGGAACATGTATGGCCGAGCTTCGGATCGACTTCGAGTGGTGGCGCGATCCGGCGGGCTATCGGATGTCAGAAACGAAAATTGATCCGCACCTAATCTACCACCCGCCGAAGCACAGGAAATTGCCCGATTTGCCCGTGCTTCGGGGGCAATGGGGTCTCGTTTACCACCCATGGGGAATTAGGGTTCTGCGTGGGCTTGCTCGCAATCACTACCCGCTCCACGTATATCGCAACGGGGGAGAACTGGCGCCGTATCGTCCGCTCGACTTTTTCAACTCGCTCTACGCCGAGTTTGCGAAGGTCCGCGTGGCAGACGATGTCCTACACTTCGTCGAGAGATTCGGGCCGCTGACAAGAGACGGCCTCGACACCCGCAGGGGTGAACTTGTTGATGGTGTGCTCGCGCACGCTGACGCCATGCGCGATCTTTTCGTATTCCTGTCCGGCGATCGAGCGCACCGCGCAAAGGTAATTGCGGACCTGCAGCTGAGCCCGTTTGCTGAACTGGAGGTCACACTCGAACTGGACGCCGCGACCGAGGATGTAAAGTTGCGGCTATGTCCCACATCGCTCCTCGACGCAATCTGGCTACAGGCCGCCCAGGAACTTTCGAGCGGTGCCGCCATCCGACAGTGCCGATATTGCGGTGATTGGTTTGAGACGGGTGCACGCAGCGGTCGACGAGCCGACGCCAAATTCTGCTCGAACGGGCACCGGATCGCCTTCAACAGCCGCAAACGAAGCCAGGGAGAATGACAGATGCGTCGTACCGGACACATTCGCGAACGGTCGCCCGGCTCGTTCGAGCTGCGCTACAGCCTCGGCGCAGATCCCGCGACCGGCAGGCGGCGGATCGCGACCACAACCATTCGGGGCAACCGCAAGGATGCCGAGCGCGAGCTTCGCCGGTTGCTCCGGGCAGTCGATATCGGCGAGCATGTCGACCCGAGCCGCATCACCCTGCGTCAATGGCTCGCGACCTGGATCGCCACGGTACGCCACGAAGTCGCTCCGCGGAGCTTCGATCGCTATGCTGCAATCGTCAATCGCCACCTGATCCCGGCTCTGGGGAACCTCCGACTTACGAAGCTCGCCCCGGCCCATATCCAGGACTTCTACAACACCTTGGCGAGCAGCGGGCGACGCGATGGGAGGCCGGGCGGGCTCGCGCCGCGAAGCCGACGGCAACTCCACCGTGTCCTAGCGACTGCTCTCAGCCGTGCCGTCGAGCAACAGCTTATTTCCCGGAACCCGACCGACATCTTCAAGCGCCGGCTTCCCAAAGTCGAGCCGCGAGAGATGGTGACGTTGACGGCCGAGCAATCGACAGTGCTGATCGAGACCGTACAAGGATCGCCTCTTTACGCGCCGGTCGTGATCGCGCTCGCCACCGGCGCACGGCGCGGCGAAACACTTGCGCTTCGTTGGCGGAACGTCGATCTCGACCGTGGGGCAATCCGCATCGTCGAGAGCCTGGAACAAACAGCGGCCGGGCTCCGGTTCAAGGCGCCGAAGAACGGTCGGGGGCGCACCGTCACTCTCCCCGTCTTCGCTGTTGGCGAACTACGCCGCCTGAAACGGGAGCAAGCTGAAAATCTGTTGATGCTCGGGATTCGGCAGACCGGCGAGACTTTGGTCTGCGCTCGCGCGGATGGTGCGCCGCTTCAGCCTGTCGCCCTGACGCATCTCTTCACGCGGCTTATCGAGCACATGGCGGATCTGCCGCGGGTGCGGTTCCACGACCTGAGACACACCCATGCGACACAACTCCTGCTTGCAGGTGTTCATCCCCGTATTGCGCAAGAGCGACTCGGCCATTCAACGGTGGTGCTGACGTTGGACTTGTACAGCCACGTGACGGCAACAATGCAGGAAGACGCCGCGGCCAAGATAGACGAGGTCTTCCGGCCTGCGACAAAGCCAGTTCGGTAGCAAACTCGGTAGCACAGAGCCTATCCGAAGGCCGATAAAGCAATTTATTTCAATTAGTTAAATAAGACATGGCGGCGATTTTCTTGATCGGGTATCGCAACGCGACCCATGGGATCAGGGCCAGCCCGCCGCGCACGGCGAAAAACACGAAGGCGCCGACGAGCCCCAGATGCAAGCCGGCGATCGCCAGCAGGTGAGATAAACCGGAATCGCGAAAGGCCTGCTTGACCTCTTCAGTCATCGCGCCGCGTTTGCCAGTGATCAGCGCTGATGCAACACCGCCCGTCGAGCCAGGGAGGACGGCGGCGATGCGGCGCGACATGTCGGTGCGCAGCTGCCGCAGATCCTCGCGCCATCCGCCTTCGCTGGCCGGGCCGGCGACACGATGGGCGGCGCCGAAGCTGTAGCCGACCCCGCCGATCCTGGCGAAATAAAGTTCGCGCTGCAGGTCGCGCCCGCCCGGCATCAGTTGCGCCGGCACCGGATAGAGCATCGCCTTGAGGCTGACGCGGTCGCCGGCGTTGAGTTCATCGCTGCTCGGCGGGATGTGTAGGCGCAAATGGCGCGGTTGGTCGTTCGCGTCGAGCCCGGGGAGCAGGTCGTTTTCGATGACGATCCGCCAGCCTCGTTCCACCAGGTCGATGTCGATGACGCGGCCGCTCACCGCAACCGGTCCGAGGCGCCGCTGCAGAATCGGCGCCTCGCGCTCCCAGGCGGTTTCCCGCATCAGTGCAAAGCCGGCGGCGAAAACGGCCAATGCCAGCGCCGCTTGGCACCACCCTGGATATCGACGCAGAGCAATGGCCGCAACGACCCCGGCGAGTGCGACCGCAATCCCGGGCCACAGGGGCGGCTCGATCTTTAAGAAAAAGTAAACGCCGATGCCGGCGCCGAAAAACACCGGAAGCCACAGGAGGCGGCGCTCGCCTTCGGCGGCGAGGCGATCGGCGAAAGCGCCGGCAGGTCGGTGCAGCCATTCCGAGGCCCAACCAACTCCCCCGGCCGGGATTGCCGCATCAGCCATTATTGCTCCGCCGCTCGCGTATAACGAGCTTAGCGAGACAACTGGTTAATTTATAGTAGTCTCAACATGGCCTGGGTGAAGGTCGGCCGAACCGAGCTCAGATCTCGCCTTCCTGCTTCAGCATGTGCACGCTCTTTCGGACGGCGCTGACCGTATCTTCGAGCTCGGCGTCGCCGTGGGTGGCGGAGACGAGCCCGCCCGGGCTGCCGCTGAGATCGACCCCGTTCACCATCATTGCCAGCCGCAATTTGTGAACGACACCGGCCTGACGGTTGCCGGCGAGGCTGGCGACCGGCTGCTGGTGCGGGTCGAAACGGGTTGGCGTGATTGTCACGCCGTCTGGGTTCGTGAAGATGTGGAACATGGAAAAGGTGCCGTAGGCCGCCCACGGCACGCGCTCTTCCTCGAACACTTCGTTGATCCGGCGGCGTAGATCCTCGCCATAACGGTTGGCCCGGGCGCAGGCGTCGGTCGTGCCGACAACCTCGAGCGCTGCCACCCCGGCTGCGGCCGACAGCGGGTTGGCGTTGAAGGTGCCGGGATGGTTGATCTTTTCGCGGTCGGAAGCTCTGGTCACCTGAAAGTCCAACAGGTCGAGGATGTCCTTGCGGCCGGTGACCGCGCCGCCCGGCAGGCCGCCGGCCATGATCTTGGCCAATGTCGTCAGATCGGGAGTAATGCCGTATTCACGCTGCGCGCCGCCCGGCGAGACGCGGAAGCCGGTGACGACCTCATCGAAAATCAACAGCACCCCACGCTGCCGCGTCAGCTCGCGCAGTGCAGTCAGAAACTTCGGGTCGATCGGCAGCCGCGCGCCGTGGGCGCCGGTCGGTTCGATGATTGCGGCGGCGATATCGTCGTGCTGCTCGAGGAGGCGCGCGAGGCCTTGCGTGTCGTTCTGGTCCGCCAGCACTACATTGCCGGCGACCCCAGGCAAGACGCCGGTCGTCGGAGTGCCGTCGAAATGGCTCGCATAACCCGAGGTCATATGGTCGTGCCAGCCGTGGAAATGATGCTTGAAGCGGATGATCTTCGATTTGCCGCTGAAGGCGCGCGCGAGCCGCACCGCCATCAATGTCGCCTCGGTGCCTGAGGACGTAAAACGCACCCGCTCGGCCGACGGGACGAGTTTTAAGATCCACTCGGCCCAGGCGATCTCGATCTCGTGGCTGGCGCCGAAATGTGTCCCGCGCTCGATCTGGTCCTGCACGGCTTGCACGACGTTGGGATGGCAATGCCCGAGCAACAGTGCGCCGTGGCCGCCGAAATAGTCGACATAGCAGTTGCCGTCGACATCCCATTTCCGCGGTCCTTTTGCCCGCGCAATATAGAGCCCATACGGCTCGATATAGCGGGAATCATGAGTGATGCCGCTTGGGAACAGGCGAGCAGCCTTCTCGGCGTCAGCCGCCGAGCCAGGGGTCGCAGCGCTATAGGCGGCGATGATCGGCGAATTCGTGGTTAAGGTATCCGACATGCCTGTCACTCCTCAAATCGGAGAGGCGTGCGCTCACTTTTAGGCCCTATGCCGACCTGGGCCAAGCACGCACTCGTCTTCGAATGAGAAAGGCCGCCCCAAAGGGCGGCCTCCCTTAAACCGGTAACCGGCGGCCATCGCGGCCGCGAGCCGTCGCCCTCAGGCGAGAACCTCCAGGCGAGTGGGGATCCTGGTCACGGCAGCGGATGACCGCGGTTTAGGGCTAGACACAGGATCACCTCCTTTCAGTTGTTGCGACGAAGGGCTCGAAACGTACGGAAAATTCCGCAGCGCGACAAGCGATCTTATTCTTAATCTCAGCGTTCGCGGCGCGCGCCTTTCCGGTTAAACTGCGGAAAAGCCCTGCAATCCTACCGAAGGAGTGACAATGCGCCGCAGCGAAGAACGCATCCTGACCACGCATACCGGCAGTCTGCCCCGCCCACTGGAGCTGACGCGTCTCTATGTGCGCCGCGCCCGCGGCGAATCCGTCGACCCCGCCGAGCTCGAAAGATTGGGCCGGGAAGCATTGCGCTCGATCCTGCGCAAGCAGGTCGAAGCGAGTGTCGATATCGGCAACAATGGCGAGCAGCAGCGCGAGGGGTTTTTCCTCCACATTCGCCATCGCATGAGCGGCTTTGGCGGATCCTGGCAGCGCCGGACCCGCGCCGACGCCCTGCGCTACCCAATCTTTAAGCGGATCATGGAGGAGCAGCTCGCCGCCCGGGAGGCGGTCAGCAATATGGGCCCGCCAAAGGCGATCGGCGACATCCGTTCTCTCGGCACCGGCGCGATCGAAGCGGAGTGCGCCGATTTTCGGGCCGCCCTCGACGACACGGCCACCCATTTTGTCGAGCCGTTCTTGACCGCCCCGTCGCCCGGGATCATCGCCGGCGCGATGAAGAACGAGCATTACGACACTGAGGAAGCCTATCTCGACGCGCTCGGCAAGGCGCTGCAGCCGGAATACGAGACGATTGTCGGGCGGGGGTTCTTGCTGCAGCTCGACTGCCCCGATCTGGCGCTCGAACGCCACCTCTCCTATCAGGACCGCCCGCTCGTTGATTTCCTCGGCTTTGTCGAGCGGGTCGTGGCGACGATCAACAAGGCGTTGGCAAATGTGCCGCGCGACCGCGTGCGGCTGCATGTCTGCTGGGGCAATTACGAGGGCCCGCACGATTGCGACGTGCCGCTCGCCGACATCCTGCCGGTCATCAAAGAGGCCAATGTCGGCGCTTTCTTCTTCCCCTTCGCCAATCCGCGCCACGCACACGAATACCGCGTGTTCGAAAAGCTGCCGCTCGCCGAGGACCAGATCATCATCGCCGGTGTAATCGACAGCCTGACCAACTTTGTCGAGCACCCGGAAGCAGTCGCCGACCGGCTAGAACGGATGGCAGTAGCGATCGGCGATCCACACCGCGTGATGGGCGGCACCGATTGCGGCTTTGACACTTCGGCTGGAATGGGCCGCGTCGCCGAAGACGTCGTCTGGGCCAAGCTCAAATCGCTCGCCGAAGGCGCCCACATCGCCTCCGAGCGGCTGGGGATGCATTGAGATATGTATCGTCTAAACGGGCGGGCTGGCATCGTCACGGGCGCGGGCGGCGGCATCGGACGCGAGATCGCCCGGCGCCTGGCGCGAGAAGGAATGGCGGTTGCTGTACTCGATCGCGATGGCGCCGCGGCTGAGACGGCCGCCGCGGAGATCGGCGGCGTCCACTTGACGACCGATGTCACATCGCCCGAGGAGGTGCGCCGAGCGGTCGACGACGTTTTCGCCCATTTTCAGCGGATCGATCTGCTCGTCAACAATGCCGGCATCGCCTGGATGGGGCCGGCGCTGGAGATGCCGCTCGAGGTGTTGCAGGCGATGCTGCGGGTCAATGTTGAGGGCGTCTTTATCGTTAGCCGGGCCGTGCTGCCACATATGATCGCGCGGCGTTCGGGATCGGTCGTCAACCTCACCTCTTGGGCCGGCAAAACCGGTAACCCCAATTTCGCCGGCTACAGCGCGAGCAAATTCGCCGTCATCGGCCTGACCCAGGCTTTGGCGCGCGAGATGGCGCCGCACGGCATCCGGGTCAACGCGATCTGCCCGGGGATCGTTGTCGACACGGCGATGCGAGCCGCGATCGAGGCGCAACAGCGCCATTACGGTCTTCCCGAAACCGCGGAGCGCGAGAAATCGATCCCGATCGGGCGCGTTTCGGTGCCCGATGACGTGGCCCGGATCGCCGCCTTTCTCGCCTCGGACGAATCCTCATATATAACGGGCGAATCCATCAACCTCTCCGGCGGCCTGCTGATGGACTGAGCTGCGAAAGAGGCGGTGAGTGATGCCCAAAGGTGCTGCGCTTTACGATCAGGATTTTCTGCTCTGGACCGAGGAGCAGGCAGCGGCACTGCGTCGCGCCAGGGACTCGAACCTTCCGCTCGACTGGGAAAACCTCGCGGAGGAGATAGAAGGCTTAGGGACGTCGCAGCGGACTGAGCTCAATTCTCAGGTTAGGCGGATCCTTCGGCATCTCTTCAAGCTCGATGCTTCCCCGGCCGTTGATCCACGAGCCGGATGGCGTACGACCGTCCGTGACGCACGAATAGAGGTCGAAGATTTGCTTGAGGCTAGTCCCAGTCTTCGCCGCGAAATCGAAGTCATCTTGAAGAGACAGGGCGCCACCGCGGCAAAACTCGCCGCACATGATCTCGAAGACCATGACGAACCCGCCGACGCGGTTTGGGCGCGGCTCGAGAAGGGTGGGTTTACCGCGGAGCAAGTCCTCGGCGACTGGTTCCCTGAGGCGTCGGGCTAAACTCCTCAGCCGCGGCGCTCGGCAGAACGGGGCGGGCGGCCGTGAATGTGCACAGGGCGGCCGCCCGCCTCTTCGAGCAGGCGCGTCGCCGTCAGCTCGCGTTCGGGATCGTCACAGCGCACCCATAAGAGTGCCGCCCCCGCTTCGAGCGCCACTTTGAAATTCTCGCTGTGCCGCGGTGCAGTGTAGTCGTCAAAGAGCTCCTTCAGAGCCGCGCCGCCGAGACCTGCGCCGACGAGCGCCGCGATGGCAACAGCGATCGGCCCGCCGGATAACAGGACGATGCCGGCGACGGTCAGCGGCGCGATGTATTTGATCTCGTCGGCCAGGCCCGCCGGGAGAAGCTTGGGCTCGGTCCCAGCCGGCTCGCCAGCAGCCGCCAGCGAATCATGCGAGGCAAGCACCGAGAGGTCACTGGTCTCGAACCCGGCGGCGAGCAGATTGGAGACCGCGCGGTGGAAGTGGTCGCGGTCGGGAAACGAGGCGACCCCTTCGCGAATGATCGGGAAGTGCGGGGAAGGCTCGGTCATGCCGATCCTCTTTTCATGCTCTGGCTCTCCGCATGCTACCGTCAAATCCCTTAAGCGTCCGCATTGCCTGCTTGGCCGATGAACGAAATTGCCCGCCCCGCCGCCGGCGCCCCCGTTTGGGCCGCCTCACCGGTGATGGTTCAGTACCACGAGATCAAAGAGGCGCACCCGGGGTGCCTCTTGTTCTTCCGGATGGGCGATTTTTACGAGCTGTTCTTTGACGACGCCGTCGCCGCGGCGCAGGCGCTTGACATCGCGCTGACCAAGCGCGGCCGGCACGAAGGGGCCGACATCCCGATGTGCGGCGTCCCGGTCCACACCGCCGAAGCTTATCTCGCGCGGCTGATCCGCGCCGGGTTCAAGGTGGCGATCTGTGATCAGATCGAGGACCCGGCCGAGGCGAGGCGCCGCGGCGTCAAGGGGCCGGTGCGGCGGGCGGTGATCCGCGTCGTGACCGCCGGCACTCTGACGGAGGAGGGGCTACTCGACGCGCGGCGGCACAATTATCTCGCCGGCCTTGCCGCGGCGGGCGGTGAGATCGGCCTCGCCTGGCTCGATCTCTCGACCGGCTCCTTTGCCGCGGCGCCGACCAGCGAAGCCGGGCTCGGCGGCGATCTCGCGCGCCTCTCGCCAGGGGAAATCCTCTTGCCCGAGCGGATGCTGACCCGCCCCAAGTTGTACGAACTGTTCGCCGAATGGAAGCCGGCCCTGACGCCGCTCCCCGACGCCCGTTTCGAGAGCGAAGGCGCACGCCGCCGTCTCGAGAATTTCTATGGTGTCGGGGCGCTCGACGGGTTCGGCAATTTTGGTCGCGCTGAGCTCGCCGCGGCCGGAGCCCTTGTCGACTATGTCGGGTTGACTCAGCTCGATCGCCCGCCGCACCTGGAACCTCCGCGCCGGGTCGTACCGGGCTCGGTCATGCAGATCGACGCGGCAACGCGGCGCAACCTCGAACTGGTGATGAGTTTAGCCGGCGAGCGCAAAGGGAGCCTCATTGCGACGATCGACCGGACGGTGACGGCGGTGGGCGGCCGGCTTCTCCTCGAGCATCTCGCAGCGCCGCTGACCGAGCCAACGGCAATCACAGCGCGTCTCGACGCGGTGCAATTCTTTGTCGATTGTCCCAAAGCGCGCGCCGCGGTGCGTGAGAGATTGCGGCGCTGCCCCGATATCGAGCGGGCATTGACGCGGTTGAGCCTCGGGCGCGGCGGCCCGCGCGACCTCGCGGCACTGGGCCAGTCATTGGGCGAGACCAGGTCATTGCAGGAAATGCTGGCCGAGCCCGGTCTCGTTTCATTGCCCGAACGCCTCGGCGAGGCGCGGCGAGGGCTGGGCGAGCACCGTGTCCTTGTCGAGCGCCTGGGGCGCGCGCTCGCCGGCGAATTGCCGCTCTTTGTGCGCGACGGCGGCTTCATCGCCGCGGGCTATTCGGAAGAGCTCGACGAATGGAAGAGCCTGCGCGACGAGAGCCGCCGGATGATCGCTGCATTGCAAGGGCGCTACGCCCAAGAGACCGGGATCAGCGCACTCAAGATCCGCCACAACAACGTCATCGGCTATTACATCGAAGTCTCGGCAAACCACGTCGGCAAGCTCGGGTCCGAATTCATCCATCGCCAGACAATGGCGGGCGCGCAACGCTACACGACGACCGAATTGGCGGAGCTCGAAAGCAAAATTGCCAGCGCCGCCGAACGGGCCTTGGCGCTGGAGCTGCGTCTTTGGGAAGATCTCATCGCCGAGGTGATCGCCCGCCGCACCGAGATCGCCACGGCGGCAGCCGCGCTCGCCGCTCTCGATCTCGCCGCAGCCCTCGCCGAGCTCGCAGTCGAGGCGCTCTGGGTGCGGCCAGTGATCGAGGAGAGCACTGTGTTCGTGATATCGGGCGGGCGTCACCCGGCGGTCGAGGCGGCGCTTACTGCCTCGGGCAATGGCGGCGGTTTCGTCGCCAATGATTGCGTCTTGGTGGAGGATCGGATCTGGCTGGTCACCGGTCCGAACATGGCCGGCAAAAGCACTTTTCTGCGGCAGAACGCGCTGATCGCGATCTTGGCGCAGATGGGCTCATATGTCCCGGCGCGCTCGGCCCGGATCGGCATTGTCGACCGTCTCTTCAGCCGGGTCGGCGCCGCCGACGATCTGGCGCGCGGCCGCTCGACCTTTATGGTCGAGATGGTCGAGACCGCCGCGATCCTGAACCAGGCGGGGCCGCGTTCGTTTGTCATTCTCGACGAGATCGGCCGCGGCACCGCGACCTTCGACGGCCTCTCGATTGCCTGGGCGGCTCTCGAGCATCTGCACGGGGTCAACTGCTGCCGCACCCTGTTCGCGACGCATTATCACGAATTGACCGCGCTCGCCGCCAAGCTCCCCTCCCTTGCCTGCCACACGATGCGGGTCAAGGAGTGGAAGGGCGACGTCGTCTTTCTGCACGAGGTCGGCCCCGGCACCGCCGACCGCTCCTACGGCATCCATGTCGCCAAGCTTGCTGGCCTGCCAAAGAGCGTGACCGTGCGCGCCGAAGAGGTCTTGGGGGTGCTCGAAAAGGGGGAGCAAGGCGGCGCGCTTGCCCGCCTCGCCGACGACCTCCCCCTCTTCAGCGCCGCCCGCCGCCGCACCGAGCCGCTACCGAAGGAGTCCGCTGCGGAAGCATTGCTGCGCGAAACACGCCCTGACGAGCTGACCCCCCGCGACGCGCTCGATCTTGTCTATCGGCTGAAGGCGCTTCTCGCCGATTGAGCGCGAGCTCAGGAACAATAAGCTGGCGACCGACGATCGGCGCTTTACCCGGTCGGTGGGACAGTCATGGTGCGCCGAGCGCTGCTAACGTGCAGCGAACTGCGTCTTACCAAAGTAATTCTCCCGCTCGGCGTCGGTAATCGATCCGCGCCGCGCCCGGTCGGCTAGTATTGCAACGCCGCGCTGCACCGCCGGCCGCGCTGCAATTTCATCATGCCAGCGCTTGACCGACGGATAGTCGGCGAGATCGATGTTGCGCCGCTCCGCGCCCCGGATCCACGGGAAGGTGATGATGTCGGCCATGCTGTATTCCTCGCCCGCGAGATAGGGGGTTTCCTCCAGCCGGTGCTCGAGGACCCGATGCAAGCGTTTGACTTCGTTGGTGTAGCGCTCGATCGCATACGGGATTTTTTCGACGGCATAGGACGCGAAGTGGTTCCACTGCCCGAACATCGGGCCGATCCCGCCCATCTGAAACATCATCCATTCGAGGCATTTGTAGCGCCCAATCGGGTCCTTGGGGATCAACTCGCCGCCATTCTTCTCCGACAAATAAATCAGGATCGCGGCCGATTCGAACAAAGTGAAGGGCTTGCCGCCCGGGCCGTCGGGGTCGACTACCGCCGGAATCCGGTGGTTCGGCGTAATCTTCAGAAACTCGGGCTTGAACTGATCGCCGGCGCCGATATTGACCGGGATCACCTTGTATTCGAGGCCGAGCTCTTCGAGTGCAATGTGCACCTTGTGGCCATTGGGGGTCGGCCAGGTCCAGACTTCGAGCATCGCTGATTTCTCCCGGTTGGTGTACGAAACAGGGGTCAATGCGATCTTAGGCACAGTGTAGGTCGAAAGGAACGCCGATGAACCGCCGCCGGCAAATTCGCTTTACCCCCGAGGAACAAGCCGTCTTTTTGCGCGAGCACCGCAAGGCGGCTCTCGCTACGATCGATAAAGATGGGTTCCCGCACCTCGTGGCGATGAATTTCTTTGAGAAAGACGGCGCGTTTTACATGACTTCTTATGGGAAGGCGCAAAAAGTCGTAAATATTCGGCGCGATGCGCGAGTTGCGCTAATGATCGAGGCTGGAAGTAGCTATTCCGAACTGCGCGGTGTCATGGTGCGCGGGCATTGCGAGATTGTCGAGGGCGCGGAAGCCGTGAGGACGGCCTTCGCGGCGATGGCGCAAGCCCGCGGCGGCACCGCCGCCGAGCGGCCGCGCGCAGCAACCGACAGCGCGCCGAAGCGTGTGGTGCTGAAAATAACCCCGGAGAAGACCACCAGCTGGGACCACAGCAAGCTTGGCGGAGTTTATTGAAAGCAGGCTGGGATATCAGTCACTGACATCTTGGCTGGCCATGAGGCGGAGCGCTTCGCCCGCCATACCGTAGGGTAGCCATTCGCTACGCGGCTCGATACCGAGCCGGCGATAGAAGCCGCGCGCCGGGTTCCAGTCCAATACCATCAAACGGAGCGCTGGCCAGTCGCGCTCGATGGCGATCGCGGCAAGCCGCGCGATCAGCCTCCGCCCGACACCGAGCCTGCGCGCCCAATCCCTGACATAGAGGTCTTCGAGATAGAGGCCGGGCCGGCCGCGCCAGGTCGAGAAATCCGGGAAGAACAGCGCGAAGCCGGCGGGCTCCTCTTCGACAAACGCGATGAGCGCCTCGAAGCGCCGCTCGGGGCCGAAACCATAGCGGCACAGATCGTCCTCGGTTGCCACGACGGCATCGGGCGCGCGTTCGTAAGCAGCGAGTTCACGGATCAACTGCAGCAACACGCCCACATCGTTGGCCCTGGCGAAGCGGATCAGCACCGTGGTCATCGTTCGCGCCACTCGGAGGGCGCGCTCGCCGGATGGCCGAAATCACGCGGCGCCAAAGCGGAATGGAACCAAGTCACGAAGGTGTAGATGCTGAACACCGGCAGTCGCAGTCGCTGCGACAATGCACGGGCATAGGGCACCATGTTGGTGCATTCGAGCAGCACCGCGCCAATGCCGCTATGGTTCGCGACGAGCGCGTCGCCAGCGGCGAATATGTCCCGCTCAGCCGCCGCGACATCGAGCCGCTCCTCATCGTTGATCATGACGCGGCTGAATTCGGTGCCGTCGTCGGTGCCGACGACGGGTGTTGCCGGATCGGCGCCAGCCGCACGCAGATGCTGCTCGGTGAGGTTTGCGGCGCTGACCGTGAGCACCCCGACCCGCCTGCCGGGCGGCAGCACGCTCTCGATGAACGGGATCTGCATCAGGCTCGATGTCGCCACCGGCGCACCGACATGCGCGGCAAGCTCGCGCTGATAGAGCGACAGGAACCCGCAGGTCGTCGTGATGCCGTCGGCGCCGAGGCGGACGAGCTCCTCGGCAGCTGCGAGCAAAGCATCGAGCAGCCCCGCGGCCTTGTCGCATACGACACGCCGCGGCGATGCGCCCGGCACGACCTTGTACAGCACGGGAAACGGCCAGGTCTCGGTATTTCCCATGTCGCCGGGTATCCGCGGGAACCGGGTTTCCAGCATCAAAATGCCGACGCGCGCCCCGTAGACCGTCTTGCCGCCCCAGGCGACGCGTGATGCCGCGCTCACCTTACGTCATCCATTTGCTGACCGGCGCCTTTGCCTCGTGCATTTCGGCGCCACCTTAACGCCCGGCCTTCCGCCAAACAATGAGAGGAAGGGCGGCTTTGGTGGCCGCCCTTCCCGCCCACTCGCGCTACGACGTTGCGACGTGGTCGAAGAAGCCGGTCACGGCTTGAAGGCGCTGGTCGGCGGCGACGACCGCAAAATCGATGCCTTTGACAACCGCGGGGCCGCCATCGGGTGCCAGCTCCCACGTGAAGCGCACCCGGTCGTGATGCGAGTCGGGATCACTCGTCCGGCGAAACCGGTGTCCGGGGAAGCGCTCGTGAACGCCGCGGACGATCGCATCGATGCCGGCTCGTCCCTCGCCCTGCAATACCGGGTCGACATAGCGGGCGTCTTCCGTCCATGTCTGCGCGATCAGCGCTCGGCGCCGCTCGACGTTGGTTTCGTTCCACATCGCGATATAGCGATCGATCAGCTCTGTCAGATTGTCCATTTTGGGCTCCCTTCATGGAGGCATCCGCAGCGGTGCCTCGCTCCTGATGTCGCCGAATGCCGGCACCAATCCGATTATGTCAGAGGTAAGAATCGAATTACCTGTCAGGTAATTGGATCGGCTCGGGGCTTGCGCTAGCGTTGCCTCATGCAGACCGCAACACGACCGATCGGCGGGCATTTACGCGACTGGCGGCAGCGCCGTCGCCTCAGTCAGCTCGCGCTTGCCTGCGATGCCGATATCTCGACAAGGCATTTGAGCTTTATCGAGACCGGCAGGTCCTTGCCGAGCCGCGAGATGGTGCTGCGGCTGGCCGAACGGCTCGAGGTTCCATTGCGCGAGCGCAACCTCCTCTTGGTCGCGGCAGGCTATGCGCCGGTGTTCCCGGAACGGCCGCTGCAAGACCCGGCGCTCGGCGCTGCACGCAAGATGATCGATCTCGTGCTCGCCGGCCAGGAGCCCTACCCGGCGCTGGCGATCGACCGCCATTGGACAATCGTGGCGGCCAATAACGCGCTCTCGCCGCTGCTCGTGGGGATCGAGCCGGCATTGCTGCGCTCACCCATCAACGCACTTCGCTTGGGACTTCATCCGGCGGGGCTCGCGCCCCGGATCATAAATTTCGAGGAATGGCGAACGCATTTGTTGGCGCGCTTGCGCCGGCAAATCGATGTTACCGGAGATCAGCAACTGGTCGGGCTGTTGAATGAAATCAGCGAATACCCGCTTCCTGGCGACGCCAAATTCGATCGGCCTTTCACGACTGCAGAATACGCCGATATTGTCGTGCCGCTTCGCCTGGAAATCGAGGGGGCCGTCCTGTCTCTGTTCAGTATGACGACGGTGTTCGGCACGCCGGTCGACATCACCTTGTCCGAAATTGCCATCGAAGCGTTCCTCCCCGCTGACGCCGCAACGGCTGAAGCCTTGCGCCGGCTCGCTGCCGCCGCGTAATCATCGTTCAAGCACAGGAGAGAGCCATGCCAGACGACAGCAAGCCCGCCGCAATAGAAGCCACTTCTGTCCCACCCAGCCGCGCCACTCGCGGCTACCCCGAGCCCTTCGCCGCGCGTGTAGCGGGGCGAGAGAGGCGAGCGCTCGGTGATGCGTTCGGCTTGACCAATTTTGGGGTGAACCTGACGCGATTGCCGCCGGGCAGCATGTCGGCGCTGCGCCATACGCATATGCGCGAGGACGAATTCATCTACATCATCAAGGGAGAACCCGTTCTTGTGACAAACCTGGGCGAAACGCCGTTGCGCCCCGGAATGTGCGCCGGCTTCAAAGCCGGCTCGGGCGACGCTCATCACCTGCTGAACCGCACTGGACGCGATGTGGTCTATCTGGAAGTCGGCGACCGCAATGTCGGGGACACCGTCATCTACCCAGACGATGATATCGGCCGGGCGCTGACGCCGAGCGGCGAACGGGTATTCGTCCGCCGCGACGGGAGACTTTATTGATCAGTACCCCCTTCGCCCCGCTCGCCCCCCAAGCGGGGCGAGGTGATTGTCGGGCCACGACATCAAATCTCCACTTCGAGCCCCACTTCGACGACCTGTGCGGTCGGCACCCCGAAATAAGCAGCCGGCAGATTGGCGTTCAGATGCATTGCGGCAAACAGCTGCTCGCGCCATACCGCCATGCCGGGCACCTTGCCGCTCGGCACGACCAAAATCCTTCGCGAATAAAAAGTGATCTTTTCGGGGTCGATGCCGTGCAGTGCGGGGTCGCGGCAGGCTAGCTTGAGCCCCGCCATGACATCGGGGTGCTCCATAAAGCCAAAATAGAGGAGAACCCTAGTCATTCCGACACCGACTGGGATCAGCTTGACCCGCTGGTCGGGATGCACGCGCGGCCCGTCGGTGGTCATCACCGACACCAACAGGACACGCTCGTGCAACACGCGATGGTGCTTGAGATGATGCGTCAGGGCAAGCGGAATGCCCGAACTCGCCGCGGTGAAGATCGCTGCGGCCCCTGGCAGCCGCACCGGACGGCTCTCGAGCACCCAGGCGACGAACTCGTCTTCGCGCTGCCGCATGCGCGAGCGCTGCTGCTCGAGCAAGCGGTACCCGGTTCGCCAAGTGAGCATCAGGAACGCCACGACCCCCGCCAGCAGCAGCGGGAACCAGCCTCCCTCGATCAGCTTTGTCGCATTGGCGGCGACGAAGATCAGGTCGACAATCAGGAAAGCGCCATTGACTGCGGCGACGAGCAGCGGATTGTAGCCCCATTGCAGCGCCACCAGCGCTGCCAGCACCGTAGTAATTGCCATCAGCATCGAGACGGCGATGCCGTAGGCGCCTCCGAGGGCGTCGGAGGAACCGAACATCACCACCGCTCCGAGGGTACCGGCGGCGAGCAGCCAGTTCACCATCGGCATGTAGATCTGCCCCTTTACGTAGCTCGCCGTATGCAGCACCCGCAGGCGCGGCAGAAAGCCCAGCTGGATCGCCTGCTCGGTCAGTGAATAGGCTCCCGAAATGATGGATTGCGAGGCGATGATCGTGGCCATCGTCGCAAACGCGACCATCGGGTAGTGAAGCCACCCCGGCGTCAGCAGGTAGAACGGGTTCTCGATCGCCGAGCGGTCGGATAGCAGCAGCGCTCCCTGCCCGAAATAATTCAAGACGAGAGCCGGCAAGACGACGGCGAACCAGCCGAGCCGGATCGGCAAACACCCGAAATGGCCCATATCGGCATACATCGCCTCGCCCCCGGTAACGGCGAGGAACACCGCGCCCAGCACCGCAAAGGCGATGCCCGGTGGCGCATGAACCAGGTAGACGAGGGCGCAGTGCGGACTGACCGCCTCAAGGATCGCCGGCGCGGCGATAATCCCGCGCATCCCCAGCACGCCGATCGCGAGGAACCACAGCAGCATCAGCGGCCCGAAAATATTGCCGATAAAGGCGGTACCCTTGCGCTGGACCAGGAACAGGCTGATCAGGACCATGATGCTGAGCGGAACGACCGCAGGCGCGAGCCCGGGTGCGTCGACTTTGAGACCTTCGAGCGCGCTCAACACCGAAATCGCCGGGGTGATCACACCGTCGCCATAGAGCAACGCGGCTCCGATCAAACCGACGACGAGGAGCGAGGCGCGCAGGCTGCGGCGCGGCGCGCGCCTGACATCGAGCAGCGCCAGGATCGCCATGATGCCGCCCTCGCCATGATTGTCGGCGCGCATGATCAGAATCGCGTATTTGAGCGAGACGATCAGGATCACCGTCCAAAAGATCAGCGACACTACGCCCAGGATCGTCTCTGGCGACAACGCGCCGCTTGCTTGCGCCGCCTGCTTGAAGGCATAGAGCGGGCTCGTTCCGATGTCGCCGTAGACAATCCCGAGTGCCGTGAGAGCGGCAGCTGCGGCCCAGGGCTTCGCGTCATGCCGCGGCAGCGCTGTTGGTTGAATGATCGTCTCCATGTTAGCGAGTTTGCGGCAAAACCCCCTTGGAGGGAAACAAGCGTTCCAGCTCACTCAGAGCCTGGGCGTCACCCCTGCGAAAAGAGCGTGTGAAAGAATTGACGGCGCACCCAATCACCTCGGCCCGCTTACGGGGAAAGGTCGGAAATGGCGCATAGCGGCGATTCCGAGTGAGGGCCAGCTTTTCCCCACCTGCGCGTGCCGCACGGCCGCTACGCGACGCCCGCTCAACGGATGTCTTGTGTCCGGCGCAGCCAGGTAAAGGCAGGGCATGAGCGCGGCTAGCGCCGCGGCTCGGGGAAGGCAAGCACCTCGCCGGTGTAAGTCTCGACCACCACGCTGAACGGCGTGCCGTCCGGCAAGGTCAGCACAGCGCGATGCTCCGGCACCTGATGCGGGATGGTGAGCGTCGCCCCTCGCCGCTCTGGCAGCGGGGCGCCCATTTCCCAGTCCTGCGGCAGGGGCGACCAGACGAGCTTCGCCGATAGCGTTCGGCGCCGGAATTCAAGCGCCTGCACTGCTCGGCCGAAGGCCGTGTCGGTACTGTCGAGCACCCGGTTCATTTCCGGGGTCAGCCGGGCGGGCACGTACCAATTGTCCGCTTCCGAGAGAACGCGGCTGCCGCAGATGAGGCGCACTCTGCGGTAGCGAATAGGCTCCGTCGCGCTGACGCCGAGAAGCTGGCGCTGCTCGTCCATCGGCGCCTGGTAGGCGCCGCCGACGGGCTCGGCGACGATGCGCGCCGGCGAGGCCAACCGGTGGTCGGCGCACCAGTGGTCGAGGGTCAGCGTAGCGCTGTCGTGGCTCAGAAGTTCGACGTTCAAGGTCTGGAGGAGGGCGAGCGCCTCCAGGCGCGCAGTGAAGCTCTCCCGCCAAGGCAACGCGCCGCTGCCCTCGGCGCCAGCGGTGCGCGTCAGGAGCATAAGGGTGAACGACGCGAGCGTTTTGCGGGTGCCAACGTTCATCCTTGCTCCTGTCTCGATTGGTCAGGCATTCCAGACATCGCTGGCGAGCGAACCTTATCTCGTCGCCGCCGCGATCATTGTCATCTACATCATCCTGGGCGTGCTCTATGAGAGCTACGCCCATCCGCTGAAGATCCTGTCGACCCTGCCGTCGGCGGGCCTCGGCGCGCTCGCGACATTGATGGCGTTCGGCTTTGATTTCAGCCTGATCGCGCTGATCGGAATTATTCTGCTGATCGGCATCGTCAAGAAGAACGGCATTATGCTCGTCGATTTCGCGATCGAGGCGCAGCGCAGTCGCGGCCTGGCACCCGTCGACGCGATCCGCCAGCCGCTCGGCTATGCGATCGTCGGCGGGCTAATCGTCAGCCAGGCGCTGACGCTTTACACGACGCCGGTCGTCTTCCTTTACCTTGATCATCTGAACGCCTGGTTCTCCGGAGCCTCTCGCCCGAAGGCGGCCCGGATGGCGGGCGGATCGGAAAACCATTTCAACATTTAATTTTCAAATGACAATCCGCGCTCTAAATCGGGCTCCGACGAATGTCGGAGATTCCGATGCGCCCCGCCCTCGCTTCTCCCGCTTCGCCCGGCGCCTCGCTGGCCATCGCGCTGCCGCCGCCATCTTGTCGCAACATTCTGCCTCTCACGGCGTTCAGTCTTCGGTGTGGTGGCATCTGGTGTGAGGCGTCGACGTCGTGGGCCAAGCTCGACGGGTCGAGACAACGCGCGGACTGCGATCCCTGTCTATCGCCGTAAGGCGCTGGCAGCTGCATGATAGCGAAAGATCTGTCTGCTGCGCGATGCTCTAGCCGGCCGTCATGACACCGCTGTTACTCCCAGCTCGCGCCAAAGGCTGTAGCGCTCGCGGATCCGCGTATTCGCGACTGGCGCTCGTCAGCAAGCCGCCGGCGACAGAGCTCGCGCCTCCGGTGATGACCGCATGAAAGACCTTAACGGCCAGACGATGCGCATCTTGGTCGTCGAAGACGACGCCGTGATGAGACGCATGGTCGTCGACTATCTTGAAGACCACAACATCCGCGGCCTCCCGGCCTCCGGAGCTCGGGAAGCGGTACGCAATTTTGCCGAAAGCGAGCCTGATCTCGTCATCCTCGATCTACGCCTCGACCAGGAGGATGGGCTCGACCTGCTGCGCGAGATTAGGACGCGCTCGGATGTTCCAGTGATCATCACCACCGGCGATCGACGTGACGAGATCGACCGGGTGGTTGGGCTGGAGCTCGGCGCCGATGACTATATCACAAAGCCGTTCAGCCTTCGGGAGCTCTTGGCGCGTATTCGGGCCGTGTTGCGACGGCAGGAGGCGGGACGCGCCGCGTTTCAGCGGGATCCGGAGCGAGGCCGGTGCAGGTTCGGCGGCTGGCAGCTCGATCGACGTATCCGACGTCTGATCGATTCCAACGGCGGTCCGGTCGCTCTAACCAAGGGCGAATATGCCCTGCTGACCGCCTTTCTCGACGCGCCGCAGCGGCCGCTCAGCCGTGAACAATTGTTGCAAGCTACTCGAGTGCACGAAGACATTTTCGACCGCAGCATCGATGTGCAGATCTTACGGCTGCGGCGCAAGCTGGAACCCGATCCGAGCGCGCCGCAGATCATTCAGACCGAGCGCGGCATCGGCTACGTGTTTGCCCTGCCAGTCGAGACGCTCTGACGTCCGACGCACTACAATCGTAACCCTTTTCTGCAATGCCGAAACAACCCGGTAGCGCGCAATCAGTACGATCTCCCCATCGGCAGCAGCTGTAGGAGAGATCAATGCGCCTCGAGAGTCAGTGGCCTGGCGACGCCTTCGCCGCTCCCATCTGGGGTATGTCCGATCGGGAAGACGCGTTCTTCGAAAGCTTCGGCGGCAAGTCGTGGAACCGGGTCGACGAAAGCTCGGACCAGGCTGACGCACATCCGATGGCGGTTGCCCTGAAGAATTGGCGTGACACGGTGATAAATCTGGCACCGGGTATTTCAGCGTCGAGCTCACAACGACGACTGCAGCCCGCGGGTGTCGATACCGACACCGCGCCAACCGATTTCGCTTGTTGGCGCACTTGGATCACCTCGATCGCTTCGATCGTTGCGGAGCTGTGGTCAAGAATGCATCGCGAACGCAAGATCCGCCGTATCAGAGCGGCCTGGAAGATGATCGACGACCGAACGTTGAAGGACATCGGAATTTCCCGCTACGAGATCGAATATGGAACAGATGCGCGACATTGGAGCTGACGCTGCCGTAGTCGCCCGACTTTGCGTCGAGGCGTTCGAGCAAATTTCCGACCGCCGGTGGCCACAGTCACAGGCCGCATTTCTTGACGCGTGTTCTGTGTTTTGAAAAACTTGCTACTCGGTGCACCGACCGGCTCGTATTTGCGTCGCGGGAGGGCAGAAAGGTGCCTGGCGTTACTGCTTATCATCTTGGTAACGGTTTCAGCAGCCCCTGAGCCAAAAATTCGCGGCTTACAGGCTCCTGCCGAACAAGAGCCGATAACGCCCGTGCCCCCGCCACCTGCCGCCGACCCCCTGAAGCTGGCTCTTGGGGAACGCCTTTTCGCGGATCCCCGCTTGTCGCGTGACGGGTCGCGCGCCTGCATCTCTTGCCACGACATCCACACCAATGGCGCAGACGGCAGTCGGCGCGATAAGGCCCTCGACGGATCAGAGCTACCGGTCAATACCAGCACCATCTTCAACGCGGTTCTCAGCTTTCGTCTCAACTGGGAAGGGAAATTTCGTACGCTCGAGGCGCACGCCGAGGCAGCGCTGGAAAGTCCTCAGGGCCTGGGGACAAGCGTCGACGCGGTTCTCGAAAAGCTGAATGCTGAGCCTCAGGCACGGCGTCAATTCGCTGCCGCCTACGGGCACGCCCCGGACCGTGCGAGCCTCTTGGATGCCATCGCGACCTATGAGCGATCGCTGGTGACCCCCGGAAGCCGGTTCGACCGCTGGCTGGGCGGCGATGCCGCAGCGCTGTCGGCCGAAGAGCTGAGCGGCTATCAGCTGTTCAAGTCGCTCGGCTGCATTTCCTGTCATCAGGGGGTCAATGTCGGCGGCAACCTGTTCGAGCGGCACGGCATCTTTCATCCGCTCGCCTCGCCGAAGCCGGAGGTCCTGCGGGTACCGAGCCTGCGTAACGTGGCGACGACGCCGCCTTTTTTTCACGACGGCAGCGCTCCGACCCTCAATGAGGCTGTGCGCGAGATGGCCGAGGCTCAGCTCGACCAGACGCTGTCGGACCAGCAGATCGAAGCGATCGTCGCCTTTCTGAACACGCTGACGGGAACCTATCGTGGCGCTCCCGTGACTGCCGCCTCACCATGAAGGTGACGTTAGCCGCGGCGGCCGTGTCAGCTCTGCTCGTGTTGCTCACTTGGCTGTCGTTCCGCGCGATCGATACGGATGCTGAACGGTATGATAGAGCGCTCAAAGCCCTCGACCGTTTCACGACGGTGGAAAATGCGCTGCACCGGGATGTCCTCAGCGCACGCGCCGGGATGTTGCGCAACTATGATCCACTGGTCCGGGAGGTGAACGCCCTGCGTGAATCACTTGGTCGATTGCGTAACAATTCGTCAGGAGATGCGGAGGAGGCGGCAGCCATCGATCGATTTGCGGAAGCGGCCGACCGGCAGGAGGAATTGACCGAACAATTCAAGAGCGACAATGCTCTGCTGCAGAATTCCCTCGCTTATTTCCGACTGTTCAGCGCCAATCTTTCCGTATCGGACGGGAATGCCCCGCTGGCTCCGGCGGTGAGCGCGCTCGCCGCAGCTATGCTGCCGCTGACGCTCGATACGTCGCCGGCGGCTGCGCGCGAGGTCGCGGACCGATTGAATGGGCTCGCCGCGCAAGATTTTCCTCCCGGTGCTGCGGAATCGGTTCAAGCGCTGCTGGCACACGGAAGGCTGCTTCACGACCTGCTTCCGACGACGGATGGAGTGCTGAGGGCACTGCTCGCGGCGCCCAGCAAGCAGGAGCTGCAAACCCTCCGCACAATGATCCTCACGCGCCAAGCCGCCTCGAGAGCAACAGCACGAGAATTCCGGCTTTTGCTGTACGCGGCTTCACTGCTTCTGCTCGGGGTTCTTGTCTATCTCGGACTGCAGCTCCGGGTGAGGGCTCTGACCTTGCAACGGCGCGCGGCATTGGAGCACGTAATCGCCGGTATCTCGACGCGCCTGATAGACGCACAGCCGCCCGAGATCGACGCGCATATCGACCGGGCCCTCGCCGAATTAGCGGAGCATGTCGGCGCGGACCGTGCATACCTCGTAGTCTCAGGCAACCTGGCTCGGATGCATACTTGGTGCAGAGAGGGGATAACCTTTCCGCCCAGCTGGCCGAAGCGGGCGCCGGCGCTGGCAGCCCGGTTCGGCGCGACCCCGGAGGGCATCGTCCATATACCGAACGTGGACCGGCTGCCTCCCGGCGTGGAGAAAGATCACCTTGCCGCCGCCAGCCTGCGCGGCTGGGCATGCGTCTCGAGGTTAGGTAAGTGCGGCGGCTACACAACCATTCTGGGCTTCGACGCGCTGCGAGCGGGCATCATCACGCAATACGCTGAAGTCGGCTTGTTACGCACGGCTCTCGACGCGATCGCCAATGCTGTTGTACGGGAATACCTCGTGCGGGAACGTGAGCGCCTGGAGACGAATCTCCAGCAGGCTCGCCGCATGGAAACGGTGGGTGCTCTCGCGAGCGGTATCGCGCATAATTTCAACAATATCGTCGGGGCGATCCTTGGCCATACCGAAATGGCGGAAGTGCAGCTTGCGTCCGACAGCCGGCCGGCCCGCAACCTCAAGGAAATCCGCCGTGCCGGAGAGCGAGCGCGTGATCTCGTCGATCAGATCCTCGCTTTCGGCCGTCGCAGGGATGCACAGCGAAGACCAGTAAGCATGAAAGGGTTGATAGCCGAGACGAGTTCGCTGCTTCTTGTCTCGTTGCCTTCGCCGATTGAATTGGCGATCGGCGAAGTGCCGGACACAGCCGTCATATCCGGTCAGCCTGCGCAGCTGCAGCAGGTGATACTCAATCTTTGCCATAACGCCGCGCACGCGATGGATCAGGGCGGGCGCGTTGAGATCGAAACCGAGGTCCACCAAATAACGGGACCGCGGTCGCTCACCCATGGGGACCTTCGGCCGGGACGCTATGTCCGCACTGCAGTCAGCGACACGGGGCGCGGCATTGACGAGACGACCTTGGAGCACATCTTCGAGCCGTTTTTCACCACGCGCCTCGCCGGCAGCGGCTTGGGGCTCGCGACGGTGCGTGAGATTGTGCGCGAGCACGGCGGCGCAATGAACGTCGGGAGCGCACCGGGCGTCGGCAGCCGTTTCGAGGTTTGGTTACCCTGCATTGCTGTAGCTGCGCCGCCCCCGCGCGATGAAGGATCCGCCCTCCGACTCGGGAGCGGCCAAACGGTGCTGGTGGTCGATGATGCAAGCGAGAGGCTGCTCGCTGACGAAGAAATGCTTGCGGCGCTCGGATATGAGCCGGTCGGATTCACGCGCGCTGACGATGCGCTGGCGGCGTGCCGGGCGAGACCAAAAAGATTCGATGCATTGCTGGTGAGCCATATCGCGTCTGCCGGGTCGGCACTTGATCTGGCTGCTGCGCTGCATGAGAGCGCGCCGGTTGTGCCAATCCTGCTGGCGACAGCGTGGGCCGACGAGATCGGTGTCGACGCGTTGATGGCCGCCGGGGTTTCCCAGGTCGTGCACCGGCCTCTCGTCTCTGCCGAGCTCGCGTCGGCTTTGGCGCGCTGCCTGACGGGTTCCGGATTTACGCCGTTGAACTACCCTCGTAACGCATTTCTCCAATACTGAAGTCATCCCGTAGCGCAGCCTATCCAACCTTTTCATCTTAGCAATTGAAGAGGTTTGACATGACTGTCGAGATCGTCCCGGCCCACCCGGGGTCATGGGCAGAATGTTGATTGTCCGCGCCACGGATCGCGGGTCCAACCCATTGCCTTGTTCGCCTGGGCTGCCCGCTGGCCCATCTCTCGGAAGGGGAAAAATAATGTACGGCGGCGGTCGACATTTTGCAGCCGCTGCAGTTATCGGGCTCTGCATCATTCCTGCCACGGCCGCTCGCGCCGAGGATGAACATCGGGATGACGAAGCAAATCGCTACGTGATCACCAATCTCGTCTCGGATTTGCCAGGCGCTGCTGCGGTACAGGACAACGTATTGCCGAATTCCTGGGGCGCCGCATTTTTCCCCGGCGGTCCCTTCTGGATCGCTGACAATGCCACGGGGTGCGCGACGCCCTACGACGGAGACGGCACGATCGCGCCTTTGCAAGTCAGTATTCCATTCCCGGGCAACATGGTGCTCCCTACCGACTGTAAGACTGTCAACCCGAAGAATCCGCCAAAGCCGACTCCGGCGGCGCCGACCGGCATTATCTGGAATCCGCCGTCTACGTTTGTCGTCGCCGGCACCGGCTCCACGGCAAATCCCAATAGCATACCGGCCGTCTTCATTTTCGACAGCGACGACAGGACGATTTCCGCGGGCCCCAACGGCGAGACCGACGGTCGGTTTGGAACGATCACGCCCGCGGGGGAGACGGCGGACAACGAGCAGCACAGCCCGACGGGTTGGCAGCCGAGATCCTGTCCACCCTTAGGATGATAAACAGCATTTGCGCACGACGATTTCGAGATTTCCCTCAGCGAACTACGACCGTAACACGTTTCTCCCTTACTGAAATCATGCCGTAGTGAAAAGCCCACCATCGTCCTCGCGTCGACAAACGAAGAGGTACGACATGACTGTACAGATTGTCACGGCGTGGCGCTCGCTCACGGCCAGTGCCGTCCGCAGGATACTTGGACGATGTGCTTTGGCGGTGATCGGCGCTAGTTTTGCCGCCCTCTCCATCGGCACGTTCGGCGCCGATCTGGCTACTGGGTCCTCCCAATCAGTAACTGGGCCGTCTAGGGTAATGGGCGTCGGGCATCAGCCGATAACCGTTCAACCCAGTGCCCCGCCCGACGCCAAATTGGATCACCTCGCCGCACACGCCCAGGTGATCGACCGGCTCTACGAGGAGCTTATCCGCTGGACCCCTCCCGCATGCTCGTCGACTTTGGCCAGTGCTTCAATAGCGTGCAGATGCTGAGGGTGGTCGCAATAGCGCAGCCGCATTGCAGGGAGTTGTTAAACATGCAACTGCCGCTTCCCTACATTGGCACGGAGTTCCTCGACAGTCTCGACGATGGAAGAGAGGTCTGGATTTATGGCGAGCGCGCGCGCAACGTCGGCGAGCATCCCGCGTTTCGCAATACCGCGCGCATGCTGGCGCGGCTTTATGACGCCCTGCATCGAGACCACGCCGATGAACGACATTTGGTGACTTGCCTGACCGAATGGGGTGGCTTTACCGCCGATATTTTGTAGCGCCGCGCTCGGCAGAAGAGCTGGTGGCCGCCCGTGACGCGACAGCCGCACGGGCGCGGCTGAGCTATGGCTGGGCTAGGCCGCTCGCCCGATCACAAGGCCGCGTTCCTCGCGACATTAGGCGCCAATGCAGAATTTTACGCGCCCTATGAGGAAAACGCCCGTCGCTTGCACCGCTGCAGTCAGCAGCGGGTGCCGTTCGTCAGTGATGCGATCGTGCAACCGGCGGTAGACCGGAATACGGCCCATGGGCGCGGGCGGCCGGACCGATATCTACATGCACGTAACCAAGGAAACCGATGCCGGGATCCGCTGCAGCAACGCTTGATCGTTGGCATGAAAGGCGGACCGCATGAAGCGGTCGGCCGTACCGCCTGCCCCTCTCCTTGCACTCCGGGGTGGCCACTGCGCGGCTGGCATGCGGACGCGGGCGGACCGCTCGCGCTCTGGCGAAACGGGAGCGACGATGTCGAAGGCTGCCCGCTCAACGCAGGCCATTTCTTCCCGGAAGAGCTCCCAAATGAGACCACCGATGCTCTGAACCGCTTTTTCGCTGTGGCTTCCCGAAGCCAATCAGCAGCGTCAATTGGCGGCTCTGCGCTGCACAGAACGACCGCTCCGGGTCACTCGAGTCACCCCAGCACTTGGCGAGCGAGTGTCTCCCTTCAACGCCCATGAGCACCGGCTGCACGCATACCCACGCGTATGTTGTCGGCATCGTCTCCGAGCTTCGATACGCCCAATCCACAAAGCCAGCCGGCTGCGGGTTGCGGTAATTGGGGTAGTCGTAGAGGGAGCGGCGCCAACCGTTTCCGGTGCGTCGGTCGGGGTCAGGGGTGTCAGATGCCAATGATCGTTTTGGGAACCCTTACCTCAGCCGCCTGGCCGAACGTGAGTACCGTCCGCCGGTATCCGCCAGAGCGAGGTGCAGGGGATCCTGCTCGGGTCGCAACGATCGACATATTTTCGTGCGATCTCCTGGACCTCCGCCAGGAGACCGTCCCGGAGCTTCGTCGGCTGGAGACCAAGACCCATAAAACGGTCGTTGGCAACCCGAAGATCGTTCTCCGCCGCTTCACTGCGAGGGTTTTCGACTAGCTTATACGGTGTGCCGCTCATATCAGAGACAATCTTTGCGAGATCGATCAGCCGGTGCGCCTCTGTCATCTGATTGAAGATATTCACACGTTCGCCCCGTTGCGGAGGGTTGGAGATCGCCAGCGCGATGCAGCGTACTGTGTCCCGAATGTGGATGAAGGCTCGCGTCTGCCCGCCCGTTCCATGCACAGTCAGCGGGTAACCCAATGCCGCCTGCATCAGGAACCGGTTGAGCACCGTGCCATAGTCGCCGTCATAATCGAACCGGTTGATCAGCCTTTCATCGAGCGCCGTCTCCGAAGTTTGCGTCCCCCAGACTATCCCTTGATGAAGGTCGGTGATTCGTAGTTGATAATTTTTGTTATAGTAAAAAAAGAACAGCTGATCTTGTGTCTTGGTCATGTGATAAATGCTGCCAGGATTGGCCGGGTACAGGATCTCGAGCGACGTCACCCGCATACGCCATGACCATCTGTCCTCAGCGACCCGTGCTGAACTTCCACAAGCTACTACGTACCGGTCCTCGATTATTGGCGAATGGCTTCTCGGACTTTGTCGAGATTTGCAGGTGAGCAATACGAACAGGCCGGTCCGACATTACTTGGATAGGCAATATAGAACCCGTCGGCGATGCCGCTCAGCTGCTTGATGGCGGCGATCATCCTGTTGGGGGCGGTCAGTCGAAACGACAACTGAGCGACGATCTTCGGAAATGACAATCGCGCTCGGACATCGCTGGCGATCGACCTAACGGCAGCGACATAGGCGTCAACCCCGGCACGCTCGATGCAATCAGGCCCGAGGAGACGCTGCGCCTGAATGTCGAACAGCGTGATCCCGGTCCAATTGATGGAACGGTGAATTGATGCCGCTGGATCATAGCGGCACGTGCCCGGAGAGATCCCGATGTACTGGCCATCGGGCGCGATGCCATAATCTTGACAGCCGGACTGCCGCACGATCGTTTTGCCGCGCTCGATGGCCTTTGCCATATTGGCCTGCTCGTCCGGGGGGGTTTCCTCCCAGTGCTCCCCGTCGTAGATGATCAGGCCCGTCCTCGCGCCACATTTCCCCACTGTGGCACGTTCGACCGCTGCGAGGCTTGGCGGAAGCGCATACACATGCATGCGGCTGATTCGACCGGCGAGATCCGGAAATTGCCGTTCGACGTTGACGCCGAGATAGTCGTCGCTTCCGGTGTGCCGGCGAAGTACTGCGCCTACCTCTCTCGCCTCGCTCGTCGTAGCAAACTGCCAGGTTGTGAACATGAAAAAAGGACCTTTAGCGGCAGCGGTTACCGCGCGAGCGTCGATTGCCACGAGTGCACTCAGTAGCGCTATCAATAACCGGGTTAGAACCATGTGCTGCAGCGCCAGAAAACTATGAAGGGAGTCTGATCCCGCGGCTTAGCCAGAACACAATTATGCCAAACGCAACAACGGCGATCGGCTGCCAAAACGCCCGGCTTGCCAGCGGGCTGCTCTCGGCAAACGGTATAGGCGGAGAACGGCACCATGCGCCCGCTCGACCTTCCGGCGACAGGTTGGTGGAGTTGCCGCCCGCAGAGGCAGCCATCGAATTTGCCGCCAGCAGCCTCGGCATGCCGCTGATCGTTTGCCCATTCCAGTACTTTGCCGCCGACTGGAGCTGTCCCGCCAGCTCTTCGCACGCGGCCTGGACCCCCGCCCCCGAGATGATCGTCGGAGCAAAGCCGGTCGCACCGCCACCGAGGCCGAGCGCGTTGTCCGGGGTGAGCACGGCGCCACTGACAAACCCTACCACGAAGGGATCCGATCCTTGCGTCGCTGATTGCGCTTCTGGGCTTGTGTTGAACTGCAAAGAGAGCGATGGGTCGAGCTGGTTCGTTGATGTCAGGAAGCTGCCGTAAGAAGGAGTTCCGACTACCTGCCGTTGCATCTCCTCCGGCAGGAGTGAGATAGTGCCAGGCTTGCTCGGCAGGAAAGCGATGCCGGCGAGCATGGTGGCTGCGGGCCACGAGCGCCGTTTCGTGCATGCAACATTCACCACCAAGGAGTCTCCTGCCAGACGTGATCCGGGACGTAGGGATGCTTGACACCGATTCGCAACAGTTCAGCCAACTCGGCGGTCATGACTGCGACGCGCAGGCCGAGCTTGTAGAACGGGAAAACCAGCAATAATAGGAAGTTATCCGGCTGGGGGGTGTGGGCGATGTCGCGGGCGATCAGCGCCTTAACGAATAGCCAAGCGAGATAAATCCAATAAATATCGGTCAACAGCGCTGGCGCGCTAAGCGGCCCGTCCATCAGTGCGACTGCCAGTAAACCGACCGCTGCTACCCATGGAAACGTGACACGCATAATCAGCAAGTCGAGCATCACGATCGCGTTGCCGACACCATAACGACCCAGAGCGAGCATGTCGCGGTGCTTGCTGAGCCGAATTTTCACCATGTTCCGCTCCCAGCGCATGCGCTGGCGACACAGCCGCCGCCATGTCGCTGGGACGTCGGTCCAGATCATTGCATCGACTGAAAAGCCCAGCTTCCAACCTTGCTTGCGGAGCTTGATGGTCAGGTCCGTATCGTCGCCGAGTCCGGTATCATACCCGCCGAGGCGGCGTATGATCACGGCTCGGAACAAGCCCCCCGCGCCGGGGATGATCGTCAGCAGGCCAACGCGTGCGGCTGCCAGCCGGGCCATTGTCACTTGGAAGGCGTATTCGCATTCCTGCAGGCGAGTGACCATCGAGTCAGTGCTGTTGCGCACCCGCAGATTGGCAGCGACGGCACCGACGCGCAGATCGGCAAAGGGCAGCAACCAATGGTGCATGGCGCCGTATTGGAGCGCCGAATCCGCGTCGATGATGGCGATGAACTCGCCCCGCGCCATGCGGATACCGATGTTGAGCGCGCTGGCCTTGCCATTGCGGCGGGGTGAGCTAAAAATCCGGAGTCGGTCAGTACCGCGCGGAAATAAGCTATGGGCGGCTCGGCGCGCAGCAACGATACTGTCGTCATCCGAACAGTCGTCGACAAAAATGACCTCAAGGTTTCGGTAGCCGCATAGCAGCGAAGCGCGGATCGCCGCCCCGATCGAGGCCGATTCGTTGCGCCCAGCGATCACAACCGAGACAAACGGCTCGGCCTGAAAGGCCTGGACTGGCAGTGGCGGACGCATGACCGCAGGTTTGACCAGATAGACCAACCAGCAAACCATGTCGGGCAAGAACCATCGCGCGACCGGCAGCACGCCGAGGAGCCACCACGGGATGTATGCCGAGGCCATCAACTCCGGAAGTGCCCGCCAAAAGCCGAAAATCGAGCTCGGATCTAGAACGCTGAGGAAATACTGTAAAAACCCGGTCATCTCTGCGCGCTCGGTATTTTGCCGCGGGCGAGAATTTGAGCGATCTGGCTCGACTCGGTCACCTCAATCGTCGTGAGGGTGAGCGATGGCTGCGGGCCGAGCCCAGACAGGATGCGTTGGCTGAGCTCCTCCGCCTCCCCTAGCTTGGTCTGCGGCAGGATGGCGACGAAGAGAGTGTCGGTCAATTGGCCGATTAGATCGACGTCGCGCAGGCATTCACGCAACCACGATAGCCAATGTTCTCTGGCATTATCATCCGCTGCCAGGCTGGCATATTCGGCCATTAACACTGAAAACCCGATCTTGAAATGATCAAGGCGCTTCATCTCCTGGCCGAGAAACTCGATCGTCACTCGCCGACGATAAACGCGGGGGCCGTTGATAAAGAGCAGCTGGTCATCGTCCTCGAGCAGCGCGCCGTTGCGGATAGCCGCCCGGCCCAGAGAGGTCAAAGCGTAGGCGAAGAAATTAATATTAGCGAGGTTCTCGGCTAAGGTGCGCGTCCCGCAAATCAAGCAAACTGCTTCGACGGGGAGATCTTCGGTCGAGAGGCCGCATTCCCGACACACATAGGTCCGGCCGAGACGGTCGTATTCGGTGCCGAGATGGCGCATCTCACGGTTGCATTTCGGACAGGTGTAGCCGCCCTCGCCGGGGTAGTCCGAGGCAAACTCCGATGCCCGGCCGGTGTAGCCGCAGCGAAAGTGATGCAGCAGCAGTTCCGTTGCGAGGTGTGCCTGCCGACAGCCGGGGCAGATTTCGCGGACGTTCAGATGATGGTTTTGGCATTTCGGGCAGAGGCTGACGCGATCGAAGAACCGGGCTTCTAAATACTCACGCTCTGTAAGGAACAGCAGGTCCCGTTCGACACCTTCACCTAGCGTGCGATACTCGTATCCGTATTTTGTCTGCGGGTTGGGGTGGGGCTCGATCGCACCGCCCGCATCGGCGATGCAACGCAGCAGGTCAATTCGACGCCTTTCCGCAACCGCCGCTTCTGTTGCGATGGTCACGGGGCCAAAGCTGCAGCAGCGCGGGGCCGCCGCTCACCGCTTTGATCCCGAACCCACTGCCACGGCAGCTGGACCCAATTTGCCGGATCGGGCAATCCCCAGCCCTGCCACCGCGATGCGGAAAGCTGCGCCCAGGCGAAGACCTTGCTCGTTTGTGCCGGGCTTAGACGGTCAAAATCGAGCCGCACCGGGGCATATTGAGACCACTTCTCCTGCTGCCAGAAGTATCGGGTCAGCGAACTCGGCAACGCCGAGAGCTCAGGATAGAAGCCTGTGACGCGAGCGGTCACGGTCCCCTCAATACCACCAACGCTGACCGCGAATCGCTGACCGAACGCAAGCTTGACGATGTCACCCGGGTCAAAGAATACAACCGCATAGGAATCATCTGGGTTGAAGATCTGGAATATCGGCGCCTTTGCCGCGATCACCTCGCCGGGGCGGGCGGCGCATTCGGTGATGATCCCATCCTTTGGCGCAGTGAGAAAAAAATGCCCCGTAAGTTCGGGCGAGTTTTTAAAGCTGTCGATCCGCAGTTGCAGGACGGCTGTGGCAAGCTCAGCCTTTTTCTGATCTGCTTTCTTGGTCTCGTAAACGAATTCGGCGGCACGGGTCTCCGCCTCGGCGCGGGCCACATCGGCTTTGGTCTTCTCCCAGACGAGCGCCGCTACATACTGCTTTTTGATCAACTCGTCGTGCGCCTTCAATACGGACTTCAGCTGTTCATAGAGCGCGACCTGGGCCTCGACCAATTTTGATGCCGCTAGCGCTTGCTGTTCGGCGATGTCGATCTCGGCGCGGGCCTGGGTCAGCTGCAATTGCAGCTGGTGCAGTTGTTGTGCGGCACCCTCGACTGTCGCCTCGTTGTCAAATTCAGCAAGATACTGGCCGCGGACCACTCGGTCGAGACAGTTCACAAAGAGACGTTGCAAGCGCGCCTGCACGATCGGGGCGACTGCAGTGAGCTCCCCGGACACGATGCCATTGCCCCTGATCCAAGCCCGGTCGGCAACTAAGCCTGCTATGATCGCCGCACCGATCGCGAAAAGGGTGGCGCGAGCCCGCGAACACCACCAAAGCCGCTTTGATGGGCTTGGAGCGCCCATCGAGGAAACGCCATTACCGGCTTTTGGTCGGAGCACCGATCTAAAGCGCATAGTCTACGCGTCGTGACGGACACCGCGACCCCAGCTGGACATTATTTGCCCAGCCGAGGCAACACTCCCTTGCGGGAACTGCGTTGAGAGGGGTGCAGCGCCAGCCTCCAGCGGATCTGTGATGCTAGGCTGCGAGGACGTGTCCGGCCTTCAGCGGTAACTCCGGTTTCTTCCGCCAGCCGATATTCGGCGCGATCGAAAAAGGATCGATCCAATCTCGATGTCGCGCGACAGCCTCAATCATGCTTGCGAGTGCATTCTCGTTGAGCAAATGCGGGGTGAGACCGAGATCGCGCAACGCTTGATGTCTTGCATTGTAATAATGCTCCTCGGCCTCAACACGCGGGTTCTCAACATGGGCGATCTCGACTGCATACCCCAGTGTCCGCCCGACGTTGGCGACCGCATTGGCCAGCTCGCGCATCGAAAACTGCTCAGTGAATTGGTTGAAGACCCGGAACTCGCCAGGCTTGGCCGGTTTGAGTGCCGCCAGCTCGATGCAACGCAGCGTGTCGCGGATGTCAAGGAAACCGCGCACTTGGTTCCCTTTGCCGTAGAGCGTCAACGGGACCCCGACCACCGTCTGTACGATAAACCGGTTCAGCACCGTGCCGAACACCGCATCGTAATGAAAACTCGTGTGGAGCCCCTCTCGAGAATCGATCTCGTCTGTCGCGATCCCGTAGACGACGCCTTGGTTTAGGTCCGTCACCCGCATATTCCAGACCCGGCAGGCGAATTCGAGGTTTGCCGAATCGTGGACTTTAGAGAGGTGATAGAGCGATCCCGGTCGCTTGGGATAAAGAACACGATCGCGTCGACCATTATGCTCGAGCTCGAGCCAACCCTCCTCGATATCGATGTTGGGTGTACCGTACTCGCCCATTGTGCCGAGCTTGATCAGATGCGCCTGCGGGCAGATATCACGCATGGCAAAGATCAGATTGAGGGTGCCGAGCACGTTGTTATGCTGGGTTTCAACGGCACTTCTTCGGCTTTTCATCGAAAATGGGGCAGAAGGCTGCTCGGCGAAGTGGATGAGCACGTCCGGGTCAAAGTCCCGCAACAGCTCGACCAACCCCTCGTAGTCGTGCGCAAGATCGCAGCAACGGAAGGCGATGGGATGAATCTCCTTCCGCAACTGGTGCGGCGTGTGCCACCGTTGAACGCGCTCTGAAAGCGGTGGGATCGGACAGAGCGGCCGAATACCACATTCCGTTTCCCATCGTCGTTTGGCGAAGCTGTCGACGATCAGGACCCGGTGCCCGCGCGCAGAAAAATAGAGCGAAGTCGGCCACCCAAGATATCCATCTCCGCCAAGGACAACGACCCTGATTGGCTCGGTCGGTGTTGAGCTCTCTATAGTCGCACCACGACCCTGAGGTATACTCATCTCTCAGTCTCCCTCTGCAACGAATGGCAAGACCAAGGCAATTGCGCCATGGAACAGCCGTAAATTGAATGGTTCAGCGGGCTGGGATGCGCACTGCTTTACGCTAGCGGTAGCAATCTGCGGCCGCTGAATTTCCTGCCCTTGTGCCTTACAAAGATCCCTCTTGAAGGCGCTTGGAAAGATCACTCGAAAGCAAAGGCGCAATCAACCCCTCGTGGGGCCCTATGACACATTTTTGACGCGCAGTGCTCGCCCTGCAGCAGAGACCACATTCGCACGGCCGCGACGACGAGCCACCAACGATTGCTGCACCAATGGCGAATAGGGCACGAGGTCGTGATATCCACCACAGTCGCCGGGGCGGGCTGCCGGAGCTTACCGGAGAGAGCACACCGCCATATGGTCGGAACCCTGAACGTCTGAAATGCATGTCGTTTGTACACTGAGCCCCCTCAGCCCTCTCCGACTAAACGGCATTCCCCCAGGCCCTCGGTTGAGTCAATCGCGACCATGCAAAAGATCAACTCACCGGCCATCTACCTGAATGCGACAGCGCCGCCCCGATCCTTGAGAGGCTTTGGTCGCCTTTACGATGGCAGTTGTTACTCCCGATACGCGGACGCGCCCGGGTCTCCCGAAGAGCGACGAGATCGCTCTCCAAATCTTGATTGACGAGAGGCTGGCACTAATTTGACGCGAATGCAATGCATGTTGGGAAGTGACTGAAAAATGCCACAGCGATTGGCGTTTAAAGTGGGCGTCGTGGTGGTCTTCATGGGGGCGCTTATGTACGCTGCTTCGACCTCCGCACGCGCCACTGCGCCAAAGCAGATTCGCTGGCTGTTGCACGGGCCGGGCATCGCGGCAATTGCCGCCGATGGTGAGGTATCGAGGCTTCTCGACAACACCCAGCCATTCGTCATGACGGGCCGCAATTTCGCTGCAATTCCGCCGGGGTGGAACGCCATCCCCTTTGCCTCCTTCACGAGCTTTCGTGCGATTAAAAGCTCCCTCGATCGCGGCGCGCTTGCTCCGGCTGTGAAGGGCGTCATGTACGACAACGAGAAGTGGCGGTTCACGCCGGAGGAGGAGCAACTAAATCCGGCGCGCTATGAAAAATTCGCCGCCGACCTTGTACATGCGCATGGTTTATTGTTCCTGTCAGCGCCCGCCGTCGATCTTGTCGCCGTACTGGCGCCCGAAAGCGACGAGAGACGCTATGACAGCTATCTGAGGTTGGGTATCGTCGCCGACGCCGCGCGCTATGCCGACATCATCGATATTCAGGCGCAAGGCTCGGAACGTAACACTAGGGCTTACGCGGATTTCGTCGGGCAGGCAGCGGTGCAAGCGCGGCAGGCGAACCCGAACGTGCTGGTGCTCGCGGGGATCAGCACCAATCCAAGCGGCCAGCGAGTGAGGGCCGATGATATCCTTCGCGCAATCGCTGCCACTCGCGACAACGTTGATGGCTATTGGTTCAATATTCCACGGCCGTCTGAATATTGTCCGCGCTGTAACGACTTCCGCTCGGACATCGCCATCGAAGTGATCCGTCGCCTCGCCGCATCATGACTACGCCGGCGCGATTGTAACGCTGGATGCAACCGCCGTTGCGGAGGCGGACCACACACTGGCCGCTCTGGCGGAGCGCTCTCCGGCGGCGACGCAACGGCCGGAAAGTGACGATGAAGATCTAGTCCATCGGGACCGGCACGATAAGGCAGTTGGTGCTGAACAGCCTTGTCCAGAAAGGGGTACGCTGCCAGTACCTTTGACACCGTCCCGGCACCGCTCGATGCTGCGGTAAAGTTCAGGGCGCCACCGACAGCGGCCACCGCTGATCGTGATCTCGTGATTACGATGCTGCCTTCCTCGGCCAATGTCGGGGCGGCCTTTCTCTCCACGGGCGGGATCATCAAAGGGGGCCGACCGGGCGAGTGCGCGTCGAGATGTCGATTATCGATCCCGGCACTTAGCAGCGCGTCATGACGCCGCCGAAGGAGCGCGGGGTCGGGTTTCTCGATGCTCTGGTGTCAGGAAAGATCGACCGAGCCACCGACGGCACCTTCGTTCATAATCGGCGGCGCTACCGGCGATCTCGAAGAAACTCAGCCGGCGCTCGCCGCGATGGGAACAACATTACCCCTCTCGGTCAATCGGCCCCGGCGCAGTTGCCAAGCTATGCAAGAACGTGATCTCGGAACTCGGCTCTCAGCGGACACACCGTCTACACTGTTTATCGGGTGTTATTGTGTGGCAAGACGACGGAGCACTTCGATTGCGATGTCCGGGCGGAAGCTGTTACAACTTGGGCAATACTCGGACGGCGACGGAATACTGAACCAATAGCCGTCGACGCTGTCGCGTGTGGCGGCGATGGCGCGAAGTATATCATTGGCGTAACTTGCTGGCCGCTCGGATTGGTGCTGATCCCCGCGAGCACCAGTACGTTCGGATTTGCCTGTCGCGCTTGCGCTGCGGCCTGCACGACGAAGTTCGCATAAAATGTAGTGTCGCGTTCCGACCCTTGCGCCTGAATATCGACGACGTCGGCGTAACGCGCAGCGTCGGCCGCAATCCCCAGGCGCAGATAGGCGTCATACGGCGTCGTTCGGTTTTCGGGCGCCAGTACGGTAACGAGATCGACCCCGGGCGCCGTTAGGAACAGTAAGCCATGCGCACGCACAAGATCGGCGGCCAATTTTTCATAATGCGCCGGATTTTGTTGTTCCTCTACAGGTGTGAACTGCCAGTTCTCATTATCATAAATGATGCCTTCCGCATCGTGGGCTAGCGTGCCGACTTTAAGCGCGCTCTTGATCGCAAGAAAGCCGGTGAAGGAGGCAAAGGGGATGGCTTGCCAATTTGGTGGAATGGTACCGACATTGCGACCCGTCATGATGAATGGCTCGCTGTTGTCAAGAAACCGCGATGCATTGGCGTCGGCGGCGATCGCCGCTAAGCCCGGCCCGTTGAACAGCCAGCGGATCGGCTTATGCTCGGCGGCGTGTGCGAAATGCGTCGAAGCAGCAACCAGAAGATGCCACATAAATATCACAGTCAAAATCGCCACGAACGCCAGTCGTTTCGACGGAAACCAGGGTATCATGTCTGATCTTTCTCCCCAAACACTTTAGCGTGGGCAATATATATATTTGAAGAAATTGCGCATTACGCAGCGATCCTCCCTAATACATTATGTGCCGCAGTATCATACGATTATGGAGGCGTCAAGTTGCGTTGGCTCACCACCTCGCCAATGGGGTTAACCCGCGGTGGCAATGTCAACTTAACGCCGTTTGGGCGTAAACGATGGCGTGGGGACTTGGCCTCATGCCGCCGCGATCACACGCTGCCACTGCGCCCCTGCGTTGGCATGGAAGACCCGCAAGACCGATCGCGAGGCGAGATGGCGCTGTAGGTTGAACGTGTTTTGGACGGCGGCGTCACGATCAGCGCCTTGCGCCCCCACTTCGAAGCCCTGGGATATTGCTTACAGAGAACGACGGGCAATCTCCGGGTACAGAGTCTCCTCAAGGCCGTGTGAGCGGACGCGTCGGGCTGAGCCTTGCCGGCAGTGCCAATGCCAGGAAAAGGCTGAGGACCGCGACGAGGCCGGCAACGACATAGACGATGTGCAATGAGCCGGCGACCGCCTCGCTGAGCCGGGCGATCTCGGCGGCGCCGAGGTCGTGGCGCGCCGCTGCTCCAGCAAATGGTTGACTGCATCGCCGGCTTCGGGGATGCGGCGGTTGATGCCGAAGTTGAGAACCGCACCGAACACGGCCGCGCCGACCGAGTTGCCGACGATGCGCATGAACATGATCGACGACGTGGCCATTCCGCGCTCGTTCCAGCCTACGCTGGCTTGGGTCGAAACAAGAAAGGCAGTATTGCAAAAGCCCATGCCGGTTCCGATCAGGAGGGAGCCGGTGCCGGCCCAAAGAAGGCCGCTCGCTGGACTGAGCGTCGACAGCACCAGCGTGCCGGCAATCAGAAATGCCCCACCGACGGTCGCCGCCAGCCGGTAGGAGGTGCGGATCATCAGCCGGCCGGCGGCTACGCTGGCAAAGGTCCAGCTGACCGACGCGGCGCCGAGGGCCAGTCCAGCCGCCGCCGGGCTGCGGCCCATCGCCCCTTGCACGTAGAGGGGCAGAAAGGCGTTGATCGCCATCATCACCATGCCGCCCGTGAACCCGCTGAGACTGCCGACCGCAATGACCCGGTCGCGCCAGAGCTTCAGCGGCAATATCGGCTCTGCCGCACCGCGCTCATGGGCTGCCAACGCCAGCAGAGCGACCACGCCGCTCGCCGCGAGCGCCGCTATCGTCGCCATCCCGCCCGAATTCCCCACCTGCACCAGCGCCAGCATCAACGCGCCGGCGCCGAACATCATCAATCCCGAGCCGAGATAATCGATCCGATGCCGACGCGGTACTCGGCTTTCGTGCAGGAACAGGCCGAACATCAGGAACGTCAGGGCTCCGATTGGCAGATTGATCCAGAACACGAGCGACCAGGTCACATGCTGAACAAGAAAGGCGCCGAGCATCGGTCCGATGATCGCAGCGACGCCAAAGACGCCGGAGATGTAACCCTGTATCCGGGCACGTTCGGTCGGCCGATAGATGTCGCCGATAATGGTGATCGCGATCGGCTGGATGGCGCCGGCCCCCGCCCCTTGCAGTCCCCGGAACAGCACCAGCGGCAGCATGCCCCAGGCAAGGCCGCACAAGGCCGAGGCGAACAAAAACAGCCCTGCCCCAGCCAAGAAGACGCGTTTGCGACCGTAAAGATCGGCGAGGCGTCCATAAATCGGGATCGTCACCGCCTGGGTCAGCAGATAGGCGGCAAAGGCCCAGCTGAACAGATGAAATCCGCCAAGCTCAGCGACGATCGTCGGCATTGCGGTGGCGACGATCGAGCTTTCCATCGCTGCCATGAAGGTGGCCATCATGACGGCTGCCAGCACGAGCCTTCGCGCCGATTTGGCTTCGATCAACGGGGCTTCGGGGAGCTGTTTCCGGGTGGTGGGTTGATCGAGCAAAAGGCACCCCGTCGCAGCAAAGCGAATCGGGACGTGTACCGGGAGCCCAGCTTGCCGAACAAGCGGGCATCGCGCGTATCAGGAATGCATAAGATTTGGGCAACACCTCGCCCCGGGGCCGGCTGCGCTACCGCCACCCGGCTCGCGGCGCTCGGGGCCGCTATCCGCGAGCCTTGATCAGGTAGACCCAGACCAGGCTCAATCCCACGAGGCAGAGGGAGGCCATGATGGACTTCTTGCCTTGTCCAGCACATCGGTTGGAAATGACTTCCAGCAGCCTCGTGGAAATCGAGGATTCCGCCACTTCCACATGTCCAGCACTTCCACCCCCTACGGGCCTACGGAGGACCGGCCTATGCTGAACGTCGTCGGCCAGCCCGGGCCGTAGGGCTGAAACGACGCGGGGAGCGCAGTGCCGCCCTCGGCGGTTCGGAGTAAGATCGAACCATGGCAGAGCCCGACAGACCACAATCACCCTTTGCCGGAATGGCCGACCTTTCGGCCCGAACACCTGTGCGCGTGCTTTCACCCGACGAGATCGAGCAGATGCTGGCGGATCACAGGCTTTATCAGGAGACGGAATATCGCCAAGGCCACCGCGCGAATTTCTCATCAACCGATCTGACGGGACTGGATTTCTCAGGGCTCAATCTGCGCGGGGTTAAGATGGACCGCGCCGTGCTCAGGGGAGCTGATTTCAGAGGAGCCCATCTGCAAAGCGCGAATCTAATCGGCGCAATCTTGCAGGAGGCGTGCTTCGACGGTGCGGATTTATCCCGGGCGCGTGTAAGTGGGGCGAACCTCGTTTCGGCCAGTCTCGAGAACGCCTGCCTCGCCAAGGCCGAGATGGAGTTCGCATTGATGGCCAACACAGTGCTGCACGGCGCCTGCCTGGGTGAAGCTGACATCAGTGGCGCTCAGCTCGATGCCGCCATGCTCACCGGAGCCGACCTCCGTAAGGCGAACCTGCGTGGGGCCGGATTGCGCGGTGCGCGGCTCGACGAGGCGGACCTCCGCGATGCTCGGCTCGGTAGCGCATTCCTGGTCGGGGCATCGCTGCGCGGTGCCGATTTGCGCGGTGCGTATCTGCGCCTAGCAAAGCTCGACGGAGCAGATCTGTCCGATGCCAATCTGGATGGCGCCGAAGGTCTGACGCAGGCTCAGCTCGATCGGGCCCACTGGAACAACGGAACAAAGCTCCCCACAGGCTTAACAGGGGTCGAAGATGCCAAATGATGAGCATGTCGCTATGCTTGGCCGCGGCGCCGCAGCTTGGAACGCATGGCGTGCGGAACAGGACGAGACGCCGGACTTACCTCGGGCCGGTCTACGAGGGCTCGATTTGAGCGGGTTCGATCTTTCACGGGCCGATCTTCGCGCTGCCGATCTCAGGGGAACAAAATTCTGCGATGCAGATCTGTCAGGGGCCCACCTTGAGGGCGCAAACTTCTTCAAAGCGGTCCTCGACGGCGCCAATCTTGCCGGGGCCTTTTTAACTGAAGCCCAATTTCTTAATTGTGCCCAGCTCGTGGTCACCCGGAACTGGCAGTTGGCCTTTCGCGACGAAGCACTTGCCTGCGGCGCCTCTATTCCTGAGAGGCAAGTGTCGGAGTAGGGAGGCCGGTTCGTTCCTGTGCTGCGATAAATGAAAGGTTCCTGCATCTAGACAGCAGTGAATGCATGCGGAATGAGGCGGTGGGTATTATCATGCCCCATGCTAAAGACAAGATTGCAACGTTCTCAATTTCTTGCTTGGCAGATAGATCTTCATTCGACTTTTTCGAATTTCTGCAGGGATCGGAGATCGGTAGGGTGCGGCTTCCCTGGATAGATTTGCGGCCACGCGGTCCAGGAGACCTCACCAACATAGATGTCCCCGCGAGAGTCGACCGCGAGACCGTGTGGCGCCAGGAACTTGCCGAGTTCGGTTCCGGCTGGTGTATCGCCAAAGCGGCCGATGAGCTTGCCCTCATGATCGACAATGCTTACGCGCGGACCGAGATTGGGAATGTCACGGCTGACGGCAGCGGCCGGGCCGACTTCGCCGATGTAGCAGATCGGCTGGTGACCGTATGGCATGTAGAGGCCGCACGGGCGGTGCAGGTTCTTCCACTGCGTTTCGTACTTGCCGTTGCCGTCGAACACCTGGACCCGATGGTTCTCGCGATCGGCGACGTAGACCCAGCCGTTGGCGTCGCAGCAGATGTTATGGACGATATTGAACTCGCCCTCGCCGGTTCCAGGCTCGCCCCACGACATCAGCAATTTGCCGTCGGGTGAGTATTTGTGGACGCGGGCGTTGCCGTAACCGTCAGAGACATAAATCTCGTCTTTTGGAGAAAGCGCCGTGTGGGTACAGCGGTGGAACGGCTCGCCGCTCATGAAAGGCGCCGGCTTGCCGGGGACGCCGAGCTCGAGGAGCACTTTGCCGCCCAAGGTGACCTTGCGCACGAAATGGCCGCCATCGTCGGTGAGGAACATCGTGTCGTCGGGAGCCATATGGACGCCGTGCGCCCGCGGATACTGGCCCTCACCCCACGAGCGGAGAAAATTGCCCGCACGATCGAAGACCATCATTGGGTGTTCGCCGCGATTGAACACGTAGACATTGTCACTGCGGTCAACACCGACGCCGCCGACCTCCTTGAAGGACCAGCCGTCGGGTAATTTCGCCCAGTCGGCAGTGACGCGGTATTTGAATTGGCCGCTTCCGACGATCATCGAACGCCCCCTGCGCGTGCATCCATTCGCTAGGCCAGCATCGCGATCTGGTCGGCAAACCGCAAGGATAACGGGACGGCATTAACCGCTCCATCATCGTCCCAGACCTCACCCGTGCGTGATCACGACCTTGCCAAAATGGCCGCGCCCCTCGAAATGGCGATAGGCCTCTGCGCCTCCTTGAACGGGAAGGTCCGGTCGATCACCGGGTGCAGGCGGTGCATCGCGATCGCGCGGATCATCGCCTCGAAATCGGCGCGGCTTCCGACGCTGATCGAGCCGAAGGTAATACCGCGACCGGTGAGCAATAAGGGATCGAGCCCCGCCCCCGACGGCGACAGGCTTGCGCCAATCAGGCTGACATGTCCGCCGACAGCCAAGGCGCTCAGCGACATTGCGATGGTTCCCGGCCCGCCGATCTCGACGGCACAATCAACGCCGCAACCATCGGTCAGCTCGCGCGCCTTCTCGTCCAATCGGGTATTTCGGTGTAGTTGATCACTTCGGAGACACCCAGCGCCTCTAGCCGCTCAGCCTCTCCGCGCTCGAGGTCGTCGCGATCACCCGAGCGCCCAAGATCTGGGCGAATTGCAGCGCAAACACCGAAACTCCCCCCGAACGCTGCGTCAGGACGGTGTCTCCCGCGGTAACCCGGCGATGGCCCGTCAGCGCTACCCAAGCGGTCACCGCGGCACATGGCAGGGTGGCGGCTCCCTCGAAGGACAGATGGCCGGGCACAGGCACAACCGCTGCCTCGCTCAACACCGCGTATTCCGCCAGCATCCCATCGAGATTGGCGCCGAGCCGGTCGGTCAGGTAGTCGGGCTTGATCGGTCCGCCAAACCAGCGCGGATGAAAGCAACCGGCAATCCGGTCGCCAATTTTGACCCGCGTAACTCCTTCGCCGATTGCTGCGACCTCGCCAGCGCCGTCGGACAGCGGCACCACGCCGAGCTTGGTCGGACCGCGGCCGCCTCCCTTTAAGACCATCAGATCGCGGTAGTTAAGCGAGCTCGCGCGCACCCGCATCAGGATCTCCTTCAGCCCCGGCCGCGGGTCCTCGCTCGATCGCAACACGATGCCGTCAACGCTGCCGAAGCGATCGATGCGATAGGCTTTCATCCCTCCCTCCTGTGTCTCGCCAGCTTCCGAGATGTTATGGACGCAGCTTTAGCGCGGCACATCACCCCAGACGCCGTAGCGCCGGCGGATGCGCCGTTCGAGACCTTCCTCCTCCATGCTCCGCTCTTCCGCCGCGACGAGATCGAGAAGCGGGTCGCTGGCGATGTTGACGAGGCGATGTGCCGCGAACAGCTTTTCGATCTCCTCGCACGGCCAGCCGCTGGCAAATCGGAGCCGATCGCTGATCGCAGCGTATTCGGGGCTCTTGCGGGCGTTGTCGAGCGGCTCCGGCAAGGCGCTGACATCAGCCTGACTGTCGACGACGATGAGCCGCCCACCTGGCCGCAGCACGCGAGTCCACTCGTCCATCGCCCGCTCCGGGTGCGGCAATGTCCACAAGAGGTGCCGGCTGACGGCGATGTCGAAGCTGGCGGCAGCAAAAGGTAGCTGCTCGGCGTCGGCCTCTTCGTAGCGGACCGCGGCCTGGCGCTCGGCCGCCTTCTTTCGCTCCTGTGCGATCATTGACGGGGCGAAATCGACGCCGATGACTCTGTGGCCACGGGATGCGAGTTCGAGGCTCAAAAAGCCGGTGCCGCAGCCGATGTCGAGCGCCTCGAGCGCACCGGCGGCCGGGAGGATCAAATCGAGAATACGGTCCTAGGCAGTGCGCTCGGCCGGGGTGCGGATGCTATGGCCGAAATCCTCGTCGAAGTGCGGCGCCCGTCGGTCCCAATGAGCGGCGACCTGCTGTTTGACCGGGTCGGTTTGGGGAGAGATCATTGGATAGCCTGATGCGAGCCCGGCGGCCGCAGATCGCCGTCGAAGCCCCATGGAGTGAGATCGGCTCGATCGCTCGCCCGCTTGTCGGTCACCAGCTCACAGGCAAGGGCGTTCCTGCACTCCCTTTGAATTTTCACAAGTCACTAGAGCCCGAGTTTCGGGCGAACCCAGTCGGCGAGGCGACTGATCGCAGCATCCGCCTCGGGCGCGGTGCCGGCCAAGAACTG